>OOIG01000020.1_pt1 | contig 155408 bp, 130 predicted proteins | sample 1692091 | NCBI WGS metagenome assembly OOIG01 (sample SAMN06348188, study PRJEB24527) | human gut metagenome | biome: human gut; feature: ankylosing spondylitis patient; material: feces | host: Homo sapiens | place: China | collected 2015-10 | reverse complement strand
GACTAATAAATATTCTATAGACAGTACTACTCTCAAGCAACGTATCGAAAAGATGCCTGAAGACTGCATCCTGTTTCGTTCAGATTTCCCTGAATATCACACAGAATTTGTAGGTAGCATTTTATCTGAATTGACAAATGAAGGCACACTTGTTAAAATTGCGCATGGAATATATACCAAGCCAAGAAAAAGTCGATTCGGTGTTGTACTCCCTTCTGTTGACAAGATAGTGCAAGCCATTGCTGTTCGGGATAACGCAGAGGTCTTACCTTCCGGCATGACTGCATTGAATTTATTAGGGCTATCGACACAAGTACCAATGAACTATACCTTTCTGACTACAGGTAGCGAAAGAACAGTAAATTTATCAAATAGAAAAGTAGTATTAAAACGAGGTGTCCCCAAGAATTTCTGTTATGGCACTCGTCTTATTTCACTACTTGTCCAAGCACTTAAGGCTCTGAAAAAGGAAAATGTAGGAGAAAGTGAATTGAACATAATCCGACAGTTGGTATCAAAAGAAACAGACAAGGAGACTTTAATTAAAGATGTAGACATGATGCCAGCATGGATGAAGCGAATTATAAAACCAATGCTTACCGCATAAAAATTTATTATGGGAAAACTGTGGTTAAATAATGAAATAGTGGACCGTTTGGCAATGTTACAGCAAACAGAAGCTGAACATCCAGGCATTAATCAAGTCGCCATAGAAAAGGACTGGTGGGTCACCGTTACATTGAAGGCATTATTTCAAACTGATTGTCGTGACTTCTTGATATTCAAAGGTGGAACATCGTTGTCAAAAGGTTTTAACATCATAGAGCGTTTCTCTGAAGACATTGACTTGTCAATCAGTCATTCGTTCTTCGGTATTAAAAATACAAGCAAAAGTCAACGGGAGAAATTGAGAAAAATGGCACGAGCATATATCCATAATACCCTTTCTTCTCAATTCGATGCCCGCTTGAAAGAAATGGGTGTTTCTGGTTACAGAATAGAGAATGTTTCTCAAATACAAGATAAAAATGGAGAATGGAGCCCCATAGATTCAGACAAGGATCCTACTGTAATTCTATTACACTACCCGTCAATTATTGAAGATACGATAAATTATATTCCTCCACGTGTAAAGATAGAAATTAGTTGCCTTTCAATGGATGAGCCTACGGAGACACGACACATCAGTTCTTTCATTGGCGATAGTTTTGAGAGCGAAGATACCGACGCTGAAAGCCTTGTCAGAACTGTAGTTCCCACTCGTACATTCCTTGAGAAGCTATTTCTTTTGGCGGAAGAATTCCAAAAAGAAAAACCACGGAGCGTACGAATGTCACGACATCTGTATGATTTGGAGAAACTGATGGACACAAAATATGGAGAAGAAGCCTTGTCGAACCGAAAACTGTATGATGCCATTGTCGAGCATCGTAAAACTTACTATGCCTTAAAGTATATAAACTATGATTTACATACCCCATCAACCGTCAACTTTATGATACCAGAATCGGCTATACAAGCATGGGAAGATGATTATGCCAATATGAGGCGTTTCTTTATTTATGGCAAATCTTTAGAATTTGGTGCACTCATACAAAAAATGATAGAGTTACAAGAAAGAGTCAGAGCTATGAAAATTTAATTTAAACCCAAATCTGTTTTCAAAAGGATATTTAAAACAAAACGACTCCCTCGAGGCTGAGCCTCGGGGGAGTCGCGTTTAGGTTCTATTGCAGTCAGTCTTCCTTACTGCTTCTGTTTGACTTGCTTGCTTTCTTTTCGTCGGAGCTGACGTTGAGGTCTTTGCTTTCCTTGACGTCGATTTCCTTTCGGTTCTTGTCGTAAATCCGGTATTCCAGATAAGCAAGCGCCTGATTAGGTACGATTTTAAATTTTCTTCCAAATTCGCCTCTCCATTTCTTGTAAATGGAAGTGAGCAGTCCTTTCTTGATATAGGCATCGACATAGGGATGCACATACATGGTGAATTCCGGTATCTTGAGGTCGTTCACCACATAGTCGATTTTCTCCCTTAAACGGTCGGTGAACAACAGCGAAGGCTGCACCATTCCGTTGCCGAAACACGAAGGACAGGTTTCCATCGTTTCAATGTCGAGCACTGCCCTCACACGCTGACGCGTAATCTGCATCAGTCCGAATTTACTGAGCGGCAGGATATTGTGCCGGGCCCGGTCGTTAGCCATCACTTCACGCATGTGGTCGAACAGCTTCTGGCGGTGTTCCGAAGAGTTCATGTCAATAAAGTCGATGACAATGATGCCTCCCATGTCCCTCAGGCGCAACTGACGAGCGATTTCGTCGGCGGCGCGGATATTCACGTCCAGGGCATTTTCTTCCTGATTGTCGGCATTCTTGTTACGGTTGCCGGAATTGACGTCAATGACATGTAGCGCTTCCGTGTGCTCAATGATGATATACGCACCCGACTTGAAGGATACCGTTTTGCCGAACGACGACTTGATTTGCTTCGTAATGTTGTAGGCATCGAATATCGGCTCGTCCTTCGCATAGAGTTTGACTGTGTCCTTACGTTCGGGAGCAATCAGACTGACATAGTTGAAAATCTGCGTATAGGTCTCCGCATCATTGACAAACACATTTTCAAACGACGGACTGAATATGTCGCGAATAATGCTCACAGCGCGGCTGTCTTCCTCATGAAGCAAAGCCGGAGGAGTGTTCTTTTGCAATTTCTCGATGGTCTCTTCCCAGCATTTCACCAGTGTGTTCATCTCATTGTTGAGCTCTGCCACCCGTTTGTTTTCGGCAGATGTCCGCACAATCACACCGAAGTTTTTCGGCTTGATGCTTTCAATGAGCTGACGTAATCTCATCTTCTCCTCAGTCGACTTGATTTTCTGCGAGATGGAGATTTTGTTGGAAAAAGGAATCAGAACGATAAAGCGTCCTGTAAAAGTTATTTCGGTAGTCAGCCGGGGACCTTTCGTCGAGATAGGCTCTTTCGAGACTTGTACCACAATATGCTGACCGACAGTCAGCGTATCGGAAATGGTTCCGTGCTTGTCGATATCGGGCAAGCATTTGAATTTGGAAATTTGCGGCACTTTCTGATTTTCCGCAATCGCACCCTGCACAAAAGCGTTGAAGCTCGAAAACTGCGAACCGAGGTCGAGGTAATGAAGGAAAGCATCCTTGTCGGAACCGATGTCGACGAAGGCCGCATTGAGCCCGGGCATCAGTTTCTTGACCCGACCGAGGTAAACGTCGCCAACCGCATATTTTATATTCCGTGCCTCCTTCTGAAGCGACATCAAACGTCCGTCCTCCAACAGAGCAATGGAAATATCATTCGGCTGAACATCAACTACCAGTTCACTTCTCATGCTGTTTTCTTTAATTCAGGGGTCATAATTATCGGGTATCAGTTTTAAGAAACCTCAAGTATCATACTTGGCAAACAGTGCCAACTGATATGTCCATATAAGGCACAAGAACAAACCCAGGTTAAGCATCAACCTCTGTCTGTTCTTGTGTATCACTTAACTAGAAATCTTTCAAGAAGAATGATTATTTCTTCTTATGACGATTTTTTCTCAATCTTTTTTTGCGCTTGTGAGTAGCCATCTTGTGGCCTTTTCTTTTCTTTCCGCTTGGCATTGTTGTAAAATTTTATATTGTTACTAAAAAGTGTTATTTATCTCTCTGCTTATTTCACGTCTTCCATAAACACCTTAGCCGGTTTGAATGCCGGGATTTTGTGTTCCGGAATAATGATTGTAGTGTTCTTGGAAATATTTCTTGCTGTCTTTTCAGAACGAGTTTTAACGATAAAGCTACCGAAACCACGAAGGTAAACATTCTCACCGTTTGCAAGAGAATCCTTCACAACTTCCATAAACTTTTCGAGAGTTTCCAAAACAGAAGCTTTGTCCAAGCCAGTTGTTTTAGAAATTTCATTTACGATGTCTGCTTTAGTCATTGTTCTATGTTTTTATTGTTATTTTAAATAATATTCCGTATAAAACACTTGAATCCGAGGCTTATCACAAACCCTTATTCAAATTGCGAATGCAAATATCGCACTTTTTTTTCAATCTGCGTAGACTTTGCCTATATTTTTCTATAAAAATTTAAAAAATAAGCATTTACTACTTGCCGTAACCGACACGGAAACAGCCGCTACAGCCGGACAAGCCGTTTGAGTCTACAGGCAGACATCCTTCCATCAGTCGGCCTGCTTGACCGGCTGAAGCCCCTTTTCGGCAGCCACCCGGAGCATCAGTTCCCAGGCAGCTTCACGCTGGTTGGGTATCTGTCCGTCGAGAATGGCATTCTTTAGCACTTCCTTTATCTCGCCCACGACACGCGAAGGTTCGATGCCGAAAGTTTCCATGATTTCCTGACCGCTGACCGGCGGCTGGAAGTTGCGGATGCGGTCCTTTTCCTCTATTTCTATAAGTTTGTTGCGCACCAGCACAAAGTTGTCGAGGAAACGGCGTACCTTCTCCTGATTCTTCGACGTGATGTCAGCCTCGCAGAGCAGCATCAGGTCCTCAATGTCGTCGCCGGCATCAAACAGCAGACGGCGCACGGCGGAATCGGTCACCTCGTCTTCAACGAGAGCAATCGGACGCATGTGGAGTTCCACCAGTTTCTGCACATAGCGCATCTTGTCGTTCATCGGGAATTTCAACCGCTTAAAAATGCCCGGTATCATCTTCCGCCCGATAAAATTGTGGTTATGGAAAGTCCAGCCGAGTGCCGGGTCGTAGCGTTTTGTCACCGGTTTGGCAATGTCGTGGAACACCGCCGCCCAGCGCAGCCACTCGTTGTCGGTCTTTTCCGCCACATTGTCGAGCACCTGGAGCGTATGGTAGAAATTGTCCTTGTGTCCTCTGCCGTCAATCACCTCCGTGCCTTTCAATGCCTGCATTTCGGGGAAAATCAGCTTCAGCAGTCCGCACTGCTCCAACAGGATGAAGCCGCGCGACGGCTTTTTCGACCGGATCATCTTGCCAAGTTCATCAAAAATCCGTTCCCGCGAAATGATGGCGATGCGCTCGCAGTTGCGGGCAATGGCCGAGAATGTTTCAGGATAAATTTCAAAATCAAGCTGTGTAGCAAAACGAATGGCCCGCATCATGCGCAAAGGGTCGTCGGAAAACGTAATGTCGGGGTCGAGCGGCGTACGGATAATGCGCCGCTTCAAATCGTCGAGTCCGCCGAACGGGTCGACAAGCTCTCCGAAATTCGCCTCGTTCACGCTCACCGCCATGGCATTGATGGTGAAGTCGCGGCGTTTCTGGTCGTCCTCCAGCGTGCCGTTCTCCACAATCGGCTTACGGCTGTCGTGGCTGTACGACTCCTTGCGTGCTCCGACAAATTCAAGTTCCAGACCTTTGTATTTCACCTGTGCCGTACCGAAGTTGCGATACACCGCCAACGGCGTTTTCGGCCCCAGTTTTGATGCAAGATTTTCAGCAATACGAATGCCGCTCCCCACTGTCACGAAGTCGATGTCGGTGGAATGGCGTTCCAAAAAAATGTCGCGCACATAGCCGCCAACGACCAGACAAGGCTGTCCCACCTCGTCGGCCACGCTTCCTACCAGTCGGAAGACAGGGTTATTCAGATGCTCTTTCAGATTCATTCGCTACAATTCAATTATTTCTTCCGGGAAGTTTGTCAGACATTCCAACCCGTTATCAGTCACTACATACGTATTTTCCACTCCGACAGCACCCACGCCCGGAATAACGAATTTCGGCTCAAGGGCGATGACGTTGCCTTTTTCAATCATGTGGCGGCTGCGCGGAGCGATTACCGGCCATTCGTTCACTTCAATGCCCACACCGTGGCCGATGAATCCGGCCTGCTGACGGTGGCCCATGAAATAGTCCGCCATACCGGCTTCCTCTACCATTGCCATCGCCTCGTTATAGGCATCCTTAGCGGCAGTACCCGGCTTCATCGAAGCCTTCAGACGGTTATGGATTTCAATGGAAAGGTTGTGAGCTTTGGCAGCCATTTCGTTGAGCGTACCGACATAGAACGAGCGGGTCATGTCGGTCATATATCCGGTGAAGTTTCCGTTCATGTCGACCATCAGCGTGCTGCCCGGACGGATTACGGAACCGTTGCAGCCCACCGGAAGCGAAGCGTCCATGCCTTCGCCGCCCATGGCAAAATCATACGGACTCGGCGCATCGGCATTGTCACCGGTAATAACGTTGCCCATAAACAGTTCCATCGACTCGCCGGCAATACGGAAAATGCCGAGACAGCCGTCCAGACGGAGCAGACGTTCCATTTCAATTTGCAGTTCACAGTCGGTCATTCCCGGACGGAACACACTGCAAATGCTGTTATAGACATGAGCATGGCGCACGCCCGATTCGCGGATTTTTTCCACTTCATAATCAGTTTTGACGGCACGTGCATTGCCCAACAGCGGCGAGCAGTTGAGCGTTTCGCTGCAACCGAACGCCTTTACGAGGCGAAGCACTTCGCTATACGGAAGACGGTCGAGTTCGAAAGCTACCTTTGCCGGAACCGGACGTTCCATCTTCTGCAGTTCTTCGACGATTTGTTCCGGTTTCTTGATATACACCACGCGGCTGTCTTCCAGTCCGGCAGGACGGCGTACAAAATACACTTCACTACCCTGCACCGGGATATAGACAAAACCGCTGAACACACAGCCCGTCAAATAATAGACATTGGCATTCGTACTGACCACCATGGCATCCAAGCCACATTCGGCCATCATTTTCTGCAAGCGTGAAACACGCAGTCCGGCTTCCGCAGCCGGCAAAAATTTATTGTTCATTGTCTTTTTTCAGTTTAATAAAAAAATCAGACATTTCGATAAAAGAATTAAAAGCGAGGTCGGGTTGCGAACAAGTGCCGAATCCATAGGCGGCAAACACAAACGGCAGTCCGGCAAGACGTGTCTGCTGGCAGTCGCCTTCCGTGTCGCCCACATATACGGCCTGCTTCAAACCGTATTTCTCACAAAGCATACGCATATTCTCATTCTTAGGCCGCTGCGTTGCGCCGAAAGTAACCGCTTCCGTCACGAACGGCGTAATGCCCGTATGTCTCATCATGGCGGTCAGCCCGTTCACGCCGCAGTTGCTGAGCAAAAAGACGGCATAATGTTCCGACAGCTGCTCCATGCATTCGCGCATGTGAGGATAAGGCTTTCCGCCAAGACGCGGCATCATTTCTTTTTCAAGCTGCTCCAACCTGGAAAGATAGGCTTCTGGCGATATGACCGGAGAGTCGCCGGCAATACGGCGGTAGATTTCGTCGAGGGGCAATCCCATACACTCCACCAGTTCGCGGCGCATCACCACACGCTCCACCCCAAACGCCCGGAAACATTCGTTCCACACTTCGCAATATGAATCGACGGCATCCCAAAGCGTGCCGTCCATATCGAAAATCAAAGCATCTGTTTTCGACCAGTCAATCATCTTTTTCAAAAAACTTTATTTATTGTCCGTTCCCGACGTTAGCACAATGCCCACATCGGAAATATGTTCAACCGTGTCACACCGCATCGTGTGCCACAAGATAACCTTTTCGTACTGTCCGACAGGAACATTCCTCCGGATAGTCCTGCCATATTGGAAAAGTTGCCCCAGACCCGAACCGTACCAGTTGCCGTATTTGTCGGCAAGTTCTACGTTGACCGTATCCGAAGCGACAACCTGTCGGTGCGATACGTAGTCGACCGTCACCCACAGGTTGCGATATGCATAATTGTTGTTATGGCGTACATCCAGCACAATGTCGAACGACGCTGCCGGCAGGGAATCGGGCAAGTCAAACTCAAGCGGCTTGTCCTTCACCCATCCAGAAGGAGCTATCGTTTCAAACCGGCTGCTGTAAACCGAGCCGTCGGAACACGAAGCGGCCAAGGTCAGCAGCCCTGCCATCAGCACCAGCCGGAAAAGGCTACTTCTCCCCTTTCGGAGGACGCGGCTGACGGTCATTGTTTCTGCGTTGTTGTCCATTCCGATTTTCTCCATTACCTTTCGGACGCGGAGGACGTTGATTGTTTCGCTGTTCGCCGTTCTCCTGACGTCGGTTGTTGTTACCTTTATTGTTCGGCTTGTCGGTTTGCGGTGCCGGATTCTCATTCGGCTGTCCGCCTGCATTCGGAGCACCGTTTCCGCCATTCGGTCGCTGGCGGCCGCCGTTTCCGTTCGCATTGCCGTTGCCACCACCGCCGTTGCGGTTGCGCTTTTTCTTCTTCACTTTGTCAAAGCGGGTCACGCTGTCCTGGCCGACAATGTCGCCGAACTCCTTCATGCTCTTTCTTTCCTCATCGCTCGACTCGCCCAGATTGTCAGGCTTCACGCCGCGCTTGTTGAGCGCAATGACTTCAAACGCGCGCTCGGCCGGTATCGTAACCAGGTTGGCGGGAATCGACTTGTCGGTCGAATAAGTGATGAGCCGTTTGAAAATATCGGTCTTGAAATGGAAATAGGAATTCGTCTTCGTTTCCAGCACCACTTCCCGCGAAGGCAGCCGCTTCACGCCTTCCACATAGGCATCCACCTCATAGTTCAGACAGCATTTCAGTTTGGCACACTGCCCGGCAAGTTTCTGCGGATTGAGGGAAATGTCCTGATAGCGCGCAGCACTGGTAGCCACCGACACGAAGTTGGTCATCCAGCTTGTGCAGCACAGCGGACGTCCGCACGGGCCGAGCCCGCCGATGCGTCCGGCTTCCTGACGCGCACCAATCTGCTTCATTTCAATTCTGACGCGGAACGTTTCGGCCAGCACCTTGATAAGCTGACGGAAATCGACACGTTCGTCGGCAATATAGTAGAAAATAGCCTTATTGCCGTCGCCCTGATATTCCACGTCACCGATTTTCATATCAAGTTTCAGCTGCTTCGCAATCTGACGCGAACGCAGCATCGTATCATATTCCTTCGCCTTTGCCGCCTCGAATTTTTCCAAGTCGGCCGGCTTAGCCTTACGGAACACCCGACGGATTTCAATGTCGGGGCGCAAGTTCGCCTTTTTCATCTGGATGGCAACCAGCTTGCCCGTCAGCGACACGCGTCCGATGTCGTGTCCCGGATTCGCCTCCACCGCCACGATATCACCGATTTTCAGCGGTATGTTCATGCTGTTCTTGAAATAGCCCTTGCGAGTATTCTTGAACTGCACTTCCACCATCTCAAAATCGTTCTTTTCGCCCGGAATATCGCTCAGCCAGTCGTAGCAGTTCAACTTGCCGCGCGGCTCGGATATCTGAGGCTGCAAGCCTGCATCCTTATCCTTGTCCTTGTAATCCATAGACAACTATTCCTTATTTTGCAAAACTTACAGAACGGGTTTCGCGGATTACGGTAATCTTCACCTGACCCGGATAAGTCAGTTCGTCTTGGATGCGTTGAGCTATTTCTGTTGAAAGTTTTTCAGTTTCCACATCGTTAATCTTGTCAGCACCGACAATCACACGAAGTTCGCGACCGGCCTGGATAGCGTAAGTCTTGATAACGCCCGGATAGGACATTGCCAACTGTTCAAGGTCGTTCAGACGCTTGATGTAGGCTTCCACCACTTCGCGGCGGGCACCCGGACGGGCACCGGAAATGGCGTCGCACACCTGTACAATCGGAGCCAAAAGGCTTGTCTGTTCCACTTCGTCGTGGTGAGCACCGATAGCGTTGCAGATATCCGGTTTTTCCTTATACTTTTCAGCCAGCTTCATACCGAGGATTGCGTGCGGCAATTCCGGTTCTTCGTCAGGCACTTTACCTATATCGTGCAACAGTCCGGCACGGCGTGCCTTCTTCGGATTCAAGCCGAGTTCCGATGCCATGATGGCACAAAGATTAGCCGTTTCACGAGAGTGCTGAAGCAAGTTCTGTCCGTAGCTTGAACGATATTTCATCTTACCTACCAAACGGATAAGTTCCGGATGCAGACCGTGGATACCCAAGTCAATTGTAGTACGCTTACCGGTTTCAATGATTTCCTCTTCCACCTGCTTGCGCACTTTAGCCACCACTTCCTCAATACGTGCCGGGTGAATACGACCGTCGGCCACCAACTGGTGAAGGGCAAGGCGTGCAATCTCACGGCGCACAGGATCAAAACCGGAAAGAACGATGGCTTCAGGAGTATCGTCTACAATGATTTCTATACCTGTAGCGGCTTCCAAAGCACGGATATTACGTCCCTCGCGACCGATAATGCGGCCCTTGATTTCATCGCTGTCAATATGGAAAACAGTCACGGCATTTTCGATGGCCGTTTCCGTTGCCACACGCTGAATGGACTGAACCACAATTCGTTTGGCTTCCTTATTGGCTGTAAGCTTGGCTTCGTCCATGATGTCGTTGATATAGGAAGCTGCCTGAGTCTTAGCCTCGTCCTTCAACGATTCAACGAGTTTTTCTTTGGCTTCTTCAGCAGAAAGGCCTGAAATATGCTCCAGCATTTCCTGTGCCTTCTTGTGCATCTTGTCCACCTCGTTCTGGCGAATTTCGATGGCAGCCATCTGATTGTCGAGCGTATTCTTCAAAGCGTCGGTTTCGTTACGCTTGCGCTGCAATTCCGACTGCATCTGGTTCAGCTGCAGTTCGCGCTGCTTGGCTTTCGCCTCAGCCGACTGCACTTTTGACATCCGTGCGTTAGCCTGCTTTTCTGACTCCGCCTTCATTTTATACTCCGCTTCCTTGAGTTCAAGGAGCTTGTTTTTCTTCATAACGTCAGCTTCGAGCTTCGCTTCCTCCAGAATGCGGTTAGCGCCTGACTGTGCCATCTTCTTGGTAATCAGAAAAACCACAGCACCGCCAATCAGCAAAGCAATCGCAGCGACTATTATATATCCCAAATAATACATTTTTTGATAGTTTAAAGTTTTATGTTATATAAAAAAGCACCGACAATATGTATCGAAATACATACCATCAGTGCGGTTATTTCTCATCGTCCTTCAACGAGTGCCGATAGCTGTCGTCACATTAAAATCGGTTGGTAGCCGCCACGCAAACTGCTGCGCCAACGACACTTCCGCCAACCTCATCCATCTATTTTGCTATACTCAGATTCATTTCAATTAATCGTTTGCTTCGTTTTCCACGACGGACTTTTCTACAGTACCGCCCGTTCTCCGCAAACTCTCATTTTTAATATCTAAATATATATCGTTTTCGTTCTATTCGTTTAGCTGTTCGATACATTTATCGACATCCCGCACCAATTTGGCTATCACACGACGGCTGTTTTCCAACGTCTCTCTGTCGGGTGCAATGCTTCTGGCAATCTTCAAATAGTCGTTCTCCAGTTTCAGTTGCTGGATTTCTTTTTTCTGAGCTTCCAACTCGGCAGCCAGCGACGAGTTTTCCTCCATGAGCTGTCCGCACTTTTCCTGCAAAGCCTGATATTTTTCAATCACAATGCCTTGCTTCTGGAGCATCCGTTCGAAAATTTCAGAAAGACTTTCAGCCATACTGAGCCAAATTTTCACAAAAGTAAAAATTTATTTTTGAACTTTGAAACTTTTTAGCGAGAAATTATCCGATAAGAGCCACCGTTTTCACAAATTTATACACCTAAAAGAATATTATTCAACTTCTCCTCATACTTTTTAACAAAGTCCAATAATTCAGCTTCCCGCTTGCCGTTCATGGCGCTCACATCGTAGAACAGCTTGGCATACTGGAACGCCACCATCGCGAGAATCTCTTCTTTGGACTTCATCGGATTGCGGATTGTCCAGTTGTTAAACAGGTTGTTCACCTCGCGCTCCACATAACGGAGCGACTCCTCTTCCTTCCGGTAGATGGTTGTCTTTATTTGCAGGTTGGCAATTTTCAAAGTCACCTGCTGTTTTTCGGGATCTATCATTCTTCTCTGTTTTGCGTTGTTCAAAAAAAATAACAAAAGGTGGCACGGATGCTGCCTGACACAGAACCACGCCACCTTATATTGCGTTCGCACTAATCGCCTTAGCGGGCAAGGATAAGAGCTGCCTGAGGTGCGGCAGTCACCTTTCCGCCCTTCGATTGTCCCAGTCCGTCCTTGTCGATGCGGCCGTCCATTGCCACAATCGTCCAGTTTCCTTTCGGCACTTTCACAGTCTGAGCCTTATCACTTCCGTTAAACACTACCTTGATTTCCTTCCAGCTGTCGCCGTTGGCGTTGTCCTTGATAGTGTAGGAAACTAGATTGTCGGCAGTAACCTTGTCGAATACGATATGCTTGGCAATATCCTCTGCCGTTGTCATACGGAATGCCGGATGGCTCTTGCGCAGAGCGATGAGGTTGCGATAGTAGTCAAACTGTTCGCGGTTCTGTTTTTTCAAATTCCAGTCGATGGCATTGATACTGTCGGGCGACTTATAGGAATTGTGCACGCCTTTCTTATCGCGGAAAATTTCTTCACCGGCGAAAATAAACGGCGTACCCTGCGACGTGAACACAATTGTCTGTGCCAGACGTGCCACACGCATGCGAACCGAGTCGGAAGCCTCCGGCATTGACTTGCGGAGCTTGTCAGTCAAGCAAAGGTCATCGTGGCAGGACACATAGTTCATAATCTGAGTCGGAGCGGCTGCATAGGCAAACTTCGAGTTGCTGCCTTTTGAATAGTCAACCTGCGGATGGGCAGTAGAAGCCACAATGCCGATTTTCACCGTTTCTTCCTGTCCCGGTTTTCCGGATGCAAATCCACGGTCTTCGGCACGGCTGTAATGACCTTTCACCGCATCACGGATATCATCGCTGAACACGGCCACGCCTTCCATCTTCGCCACGTTCTCCTTCAAGGCACGGCGTTCTACCGGAAGCGGACTGTCGCCTGCCGTCCAGCCTTCACCGTAAATCACGGCATATGGGTTGATGGCGCGAAGTTCTTTGGCCACACGGGTCATTGTTTCCGTATCGTGAATAGCCATGAGGTCGAAGCGAAAACCGTCGATGTGGAATTCCTCCATCCAGTATTTCACGGAGTTGACAATATAATCGCTCATCTGCTGGCGGTCGGAAGCCGTTTCGTTGCCACAGGCAGAAGCGTCGCTGTAAGTGCCGTCGGCACGATGGCGGTAATAATAGCCCGGGGCCGTAAGCGAGAAATAGGAATCGTCGGTCAATGCCGTATGGTTGTAGACCACATCCATGATTACGCCGATGCCTGCATTGTGAAGCGCCTGCACCATTTCCTTCATTTCACGGATACGAGTTTCGGGATTCACCGGATTGGTCGAATAGGAACCTTCCGGCGCATTGTAGTTCAGCGGGTCGTAACCCCAGTTATATTGACGGTCGATGAGACGTGCCTCGTCTACCGTATTATAGTCATACGAAGGCAAAATATGCACATGGGTGATACCCAGTTCCTTCAAGTGGTCAATACCGGTCTTTTCGCCATTCGGAGAATGCGTTCCCTGCTCCAGCATGGCTACAAACTTGCCCTTGTTGGCAATGCCCGAATTGTTGTGGACAGAAAAATCGCGATGATGCATTTCGTAGACAACGGCATCCGTCTGATGGGGAGTAACCACATACTTGTCATTTTCCCAACCTTCTGGGTTTGTTTTGGCAAAGTCGATGATTGCCGCACGTTTTCCGTTGACGCCCACTGCTTTTGCCCATACACCCGGCGATTCCTTCAACCATTCGCCGTTCATTTTCACCTGGAATGTGTAGAACTTGCCGTAAAGCTGTTCGCCGAACGAAGCACGCCAGACACCGGTCTGCGCTTCCTTCTTCATCTCTACGGTTTTGCATGGACTGCCGTTCTGTCCGTCGGCATAAAGATGGAGTCTGACTGCCTCAGCTCCCGGCGACCACAATGCAAAGTGAGTGCCGCGCGCATCCACTTTCAGTTCCAAATCGTCGCCGTTATATGTCGGATAGCTGTTAAGCACAGCTTCTTCTATACGTGGAAAATTACTTGAATTCACGACAAAAGGGGTAAAAAAGGCCGCCGATGCAACAGAAGACGCAGCCAAAAATCTAATAATCGGATGTAACATAACAATAAATGAATAATAAGTTTTAGATTTTAAGTTCTTGGTATTCAATTTAATATTTATAAAACCGGCTCATCATTTGACAACAACCTTCTGTGAGCCGTTCTCGCTTCTGACAATATAGAAACCACGGGGCAAAGATATATCGGCCTTACCGCTTTTCAATTCCACCACCTTCACCACCTGTCCGGTGAGGGAATAAATGGTAAAACGAGTCGCCTTGCCGGAATTGTTTACGATAGTCAGCACACCCATCTGCTCAGAGGAAACAGCCACAGCAACCGGCTGCTTATCCCTGATTTCCGTCTGCGCCTGTACGGACAAGGCAGCCGACAGCACCACAGCTAAAAGGATTAAGCACTTTTTCATAAACATTCATTCTCAGTTTCACCGACAAAGATACATTTTTTTTGTAAAAAATCAAAACGTCCGCCCACATTATTACACCGTCACCCACTACCCATTTTGCATTCCCAGCAAAATGCCCTCACCTTTTTTACCCGTCGATTTCATTCTTTCGGAAAAAAAATGTAACTTAGCGGAAATAAACCTTAAACCCGCAAGCACGATGACTGATATTTTTACATCCACATGGTTTATGGTAGCCATTCTTGTATTTTACTCCATAACCATCATATCGGCGGCCTACATTATCATTACCGAAAACAGAAATCCGGTAAAGTCGCTGGCGTGGATAACCGTGCTTTGTTTTCTCCCTGTCATCGGACTTGTGTTCTATCTGTTCTTCGGACGCAGTTTCAAGAACAAGCGGCTCATAACTAGGGCAATGAAACGCAAACTGCTCAAGAGAGAACGCATCCGCCAGGTGGATTTCACAAAACTCACGCACTCAGAGGAAAGCATACAGCTCATCCGGCTCGGGCACAAATTGACCGGCTCCATCTACTTTCCCGGAAACGAAATAGAGATTTTCACGGAAGGGAAGTCGAAATTCGACGCACTGAAAAACGATTTGGAACGTGCCGAGCGCAGCATCTATATCCAATACTATATTTTCGAAGAGGACAACATCGGCCGGGAAATCAGCGAAATCCTAATCCGCAAATCCCTGTCAGGAGTAAAAGTAAGAATCATCTACGACCATGTCGGCTGTTTCCAAGTTTCAAAAAGTTTCTACCGGCGCATGAGCGAAGCGGGAATAGAAGTGCATCCGTTCTTTAAGGTAACCTTCCCGGAATTTGCCACCCGCGTCAACTGGCGCAACCACCGTAAAATTGTCGTCATCGACGCCAAAGTAGGTTACATAGGAGGCATGAATATTGCCGACCGCTACATCAACGGCGTGGACGGCAGCACATGGCGCGACACCCATCTGCGGATTGTCGGCCCAAGCGTAGCAGGTCTGCTCTACTCCTTCGCCCTCGACTGGACATTCATGAACCTTCCGCCGTTCGAGGATAAGACTCCGCGTTACAACGTACAGCCGAACGACAACGCCGGCGTTCAAATCATGACCAGCGGGCCAATCGGACAATGGCACAACATTGCCATGATGTTCCTCAAGGCTTTGGGCAACGCTAAAAAGTGCATCTATATCGAAACGCCTTATTTCCTGCCCACCGAAAGCCTTTTGAAAGCCCTTGCCGCAGCAGCCCTGTCGAAAGTAGATGTCAGAATCATCATTCCGCGAAAGCCCGACTCCGTCATGCTGAGACTGGCATCACGTTCCTACATCGGGCAATGTCTGCGTGCAGGAATCAAGTTCTATTTTTATGAACCGGGCATGCTGCACGCCAAAACCATTATCATCGACGACGAAATCACCACTACCGGCTCAACCAACTTCGACTTCCGGAGCATGGAATACAACTTCGAGTGCAACGTATTTGTCTACAGCAAGGAATTCAACGAGCGGATGAAAAAAATATTCTTCGACGACCTGGAAAACTGCACCCGCATCACTATCACACACTGGCGTCACCGCCCGTTCGTACAGAAACTGAAAGAGTCGTTCGCCCGACTGCTCAGCCCGGTTCTGTAACGATTTCGAATTATGGAAAAATTTCAATAATTTAACAGTCACTTTTCCGGCAAATCATTGTTCGAATTAAGTAATGTTTTTTATCTTTGCATACAGCAATACCCTAGTGGCGTTGCTCCGTTTTTCATTCACCGTACAGGCGAAGAAAAAACCGGACTGAAAAAGGAATACATTTTTTATTTATAGACTTAAAATTTTACTATTATGAAGTTTCTTACAGATGAGAAATTGACAATCGTCGGCGCTGCCGGTATGATTGGTTCTAACATGGCACAAACTGCCTTGATGATGGGTTTGACTCCTAACCTTTGTCTCTACGACCCATACGGACCGGGTCTCGAAGGCGTTGCAGAAGAAATGTTCCACTGCGGTTTCGAAGGTGTTAACATCACTTACACTACTGACATCAAAGAAGCATTGACTGATGCTAAATATGTCATCTCTTCTGGTGGTGCTGCACGTAAAGCTGGCATGACTCGCGAAGACCTTTTGAAAGGCAACGCTGCTATTGCTGAAGAATTCGGTAAGAACCTTAAAGCATATTGCCCGGATGTTAAACACGTGGTTGTTATCTTCAACCCGGCTGACATCACTGGTTTGATTACATTGTTGTACTCTGGCTTGAAACCATCTCAAGTTACTACTTTGGCAGCTTTGGACAGCACACGTCTGCAAAGCGAATTGGCTAAATACTTCGGTGTAGCTCAAAGCGCAGTAACTGGTTGCCGCACATACGGTGGTCACGGCGAACAAATGGCTGTTTTCGCTTCTACAGCTAAGGTTAACGGCACTCCGCTGCTCGACCTTATCGGTACTGAAAAATTGCCGGCTGACAAATGGGCAGAAATCCAACAAAAAGTTACTAAGGGCGGTGCTAACATCATCAACCTCCGCGGACGTTCTTCATTCCAGAGCCCGTCATACGTTTCAGTTGAAATGATTCGCGCTGCTATGGGTGGCGAAGCATTCCGCTGGCCGGCTGGACGCTACGTTTCTTTCAAAGGTTTCGACCACATCATGATGGCTGTTGAAGCTACTATCACTGAAAAGGGTTGCGCTTACGAAGAAATCGTTGGTACTCCGGCTGAAATGGAAGCATTGAAGGAAAGCTACAAGCACCTTTGCGCACTCCGCGACGAAGTTATCGCTATGGGCGTTCTTCCTCCGGTTGCTGAATGGAAAGCTCTTAACCCGAACATCGACTAAGAGATTCGTCAATAAACATAGAAAGCCGGTCTCCAAAGAGGCCGGCTTTTTTAATCAATCACATTATCCTATGAAAACTTTAAAACTTACTGCTCTCTTTTTAGCGGCAGCATTCATTTTTTCCAGCTGCAACACACAGCTGAACAACACAGCAAAAGGCGGTATCATCGGCGGAACCGGAGGAGCCGGACTGGGCGCACTCATCGGCGGTCTCATCGGTGATGGAAAAGGCGCGGCAATCGGAGCCGGTGTCGGTGCCGTAGTAGGCACAGGAGCCGGAGTGCTGATTGGCAACAAAATGGACAAGGCTGCCAAACAGGCAGAAGAAATTGAAGGAGCGAAAGTGGAACAAGGCGAACAGAACGGCGTGCAATACGTAAAAGTTACGCTCGACAGCGGAATCACGTTCCCTACCAACGGAACAACTCTTTCCGAAAACGCCAAGATTTCCCTTTCAAGATTTATCAACCAGCTGGACCCGCAATTTGATTTGGCAATTTGCGGACACACCGACAACACGGGCTCTCTCGAAGTGAACCAGCGTGTTTCCCTTCAGCGCGCGCAGTCGGTAGCCAACTACCTCACAGCCGTAGGTCTGGCTTACAGCCGGCTTCGTTCCGTGAAAGGCTATGACTACCAATATCCGGTAGCCGACAACAACACTGCGGCCGGACGCGCACAAAACCGTCGCGTCGAACTTTACCTGCTGCCCAGCCAGGCTATGATTAATGATGCACAGAAACAAGCGGACAACTAATGAATAATTAAGCTATCCCGACAAATTGTGGCCGGGGTAGCTTTTACTTTTTTACAAACTACTCCAAATTTTACAGTACACTATGAAAAAGCTACTTTTATCAACTGTTTTCCTGGCCGGTATGAGCTTGTCGCTGTATGCCGTGCCTGCACTCAACAGGACAATTCTGAAAACACTTCCCAACGGAAACACCCTTGAAATACAGCTCAACGGTGACGAAAACTTCCACTACACGACTCTTCCGGACGGAACGCTTATCACAGAAGCCGACAACGGCTATTTCTATTATGCTACAATCAATACCGAAACAAACGAAATCACGGCCACACCCTACCGCGTCGACCTCCCGCTGCCGTCAAAAGCCAAGGCAAGCAACGCTTCTACGGAATCTGTAGCCGGACAGTTGGAACAGATGAAACAGACCAATCTGAAACGACGTATGGTACCCCACGCAAGTCGGCCGACAAAACTAAATGCCGTAAACGCCGACCACGGTGTAGTCATTCTTGCCAACTTCAAGGACGTAAAATTCAAATACACGAAGGAAGACTACGAAAAAGCGCTCAACGAAGAAGGCTACAGCGACTACAGTTCAACAGGCAGCGCGCGCGACTATTTCATCGACTCGTCCTACGGCAAATTCTCGCCAACGTTTGAAGTCTACGGTCCGTACGACCTTTCTAAAAACATGAGCGACTACGGTGGCAACGTCGGCGGCAACGACCGCAATCCTACCGGAATGGTAGTGGAAGTCTGCAAACTGGCAGAAGCGGACGGTGTCGACTTCTCGAAATATGACACAGACAACGACGGATATGTCGACAACGTATATGTGTTCTACGCCGGTGAAGGTGAAGCCAATGGCGGCTCCCCCAGCACTATCTGGCCGCACAGATGGGTTATCGACCCTACCTACAGTTTCAGCGGTACAAAGGAAGATACCAAGGTAAGCGGCGTGTATTTGTACGATTATGCTTGCAGCAACGAAATCTGCGAAAGCAACGAACGGTACATCGGAACCGACTATGAAGGCGTCGGTACATTCGTTCACGAATACGGTCACGTACTCGGTCTGCCCGACCTCTACAACACGGGCTATGGCAATACACGCACTCCTGACATCTACGACGTGATGGACGGTGCCTCCTATCTCAACTATGGCCGCACACCGGTTTCCTACTCTGCCTACGAACGCATGTTCTGCGAATGGGTAACGCCGGAACAGATTTTCCCGGACGGCAACAGCACGCAAGTGGAACTTCCGCTTATTGCAGAAGGCAAAGTACTGCTGATAACAGCCAACGGCAAGGAGCACAACATGGACGGCAAAAATCCGGACCCGAAAGAATTCTATCTGCTTGAAAACAAGCCGGACACGGGATGGGACTATTATGCCAACGTAACTGCAAGTCCCAATTATGCACAAAAGGGCGATAAGGGCATGCTTATCACACGGGTGAAATACGAATCATTCCTCTGGGACAACAACATGGTAAACAACAATTCTTCAAGCATGGGAGTTTCTTACGTGACCAACTCCACACAAAACTACCCCTACTACCCTATGTTCCCGGGCAAGAGAAACGCTACGTCCATCACATTCGGCAATTATGAAATCACCGATATCGTGCGCGACGACGAAACAGGAAAAATCACTTTTAATATCCGCAACACAAAAATGTCGGGCATCGACGATGTAACAACTGCTGAACTGAAAGCCACAGGCACAAACGGTGCCATCGAAATCAATGGAGAAGCTGCAACTTCAGTTTTCACCGTACAAGGCACATTGGTTTATCAGGGTAACAACCAGCGCATTGAGGCAGCACCGGGCATGTACATCGTACGCATGACTGCCGCAGACGGAAAAACTTATACACAAAAAGTGATTGTCAGATAAAACAATCAACGTTCCGCTTTACTTCAGTCCCTTCCTGACAAAAACAAGACAGCAGGAAGGGGCTGTCGTTTTTATCAATGAAAACAAGTTTTCGTTTGCCTCCGAGCTCACCTTTTTGTATCTTTGTAGAAGATAGGAGGCGGCTCGGCATAGTCAAATTTGAAAACTCCGTTTTCATTTGCCCCTGCTCTCACCTTTCGCTATCTTTGTAGAAGATAGGAGGCGTCTTAGCATAAAACTCAAACAAGTTTGGTTTTCTGCCTTCGACTTTCACTATCTTTGCAAAACATTACACAACATCAAATGACACGAATGAAAAAACTTTTTTCCGCATTGGCACTGTTTGCAATGACTTTGGCCGTTCCGTCCTGCAACGTTGAAGAACCGGAACCCACCAACGGAAACGTTGAATTTCTCAACATTACTTATAAAGACAAGCTTTACAAATCCGTTCCGACAACATACGGCAAAGACGGACAGTTCGTATTTCTGGACAAGGAATTTTCGGCAGTCTACAATGCCGAGGTATCCCAACTTCCGAACTTGTCCATTTTCGTTGCCGACGAACACGACATTGAATTCTACAGCAGTCTGGAGGAAACATTCGAAACGAAAAATCTGAAGTTTGTCAGCAGTGTTCCGTCCAACCTGCCCCAAACACGTGCCGAAATTCCAATAGGAAGTGTCGACATTTTTGACAAACGCGACTGCGCGGGCGATCATATTATGTTTTACTTAAATAAACCTCACCAAATGCCAGCCGTACGCGATTTTGAAGACGACCCCTATCATTTCAATGACAAATGTTCGTCACTGATACTGACAAACAATCTACCCTATTCCAAAGACCACTTCATTGTGCTTAATGGATATTCCCTCCCCTGTATCGACATTAGCGTAGTTTTCGTAGGCTACGAGGATAAAGAGTTTTCAGGCCGAACAACGGTCATCACGGCAAATGCCGGTGTTGTCAACAGAACATACAGTCTTCCCGGGTTCGACAAACAGCTCAGTTCATTCAAGCTGTTCATAGCACAAAGAGGACAAGACCATATCCGTTAAACCCATCCAAATGCCACAACAATGAAAACAAAAATTTTCTTTACAATATGCCTGTTGTTCGGACTTCTTTCGTGTAATACGGAGGAAATGCCGTCATTCGAGAATTTCAGTCTTCGCGACGGAGAATATTCCGACAATAATCTGGCCGTATTCGTCAACGATAAGCAGACCGACATTACCGCCGTTGTCTTCACCGCCAAAGAGGATGAAGAAAAAACGACAAATGACAACGACGGAACGTCGATAATCGTCAATGCCGTCTACAATATCACGGCCACCATGTACGACTTTCCGGGAAAAGGACAGACAACGGTGCTGACTGCCATCATGAGCGACTACCGGACTTTTGAAGGAGAAACAGAACTGAACGGGAAAAGCTACACTTACGCCGGAGAATTTACCGATTCTCCCTTCATTAGTCCCAAACAGCAACAGTTGATTATCCGATTCACAGAGAAGTCAAAATCCAATTGATTGCGTTTTCGTTTGCCTCTGCGCTCACCTTTTGCTATCTTTGGATAAGATAGGCGGCGGTTCGGGATAAAAAATAATTGAAACAAGCTTCATTATTTTATTCTCCGCTCACCTTTTGCTATCTTTGCAACATGGGACGAATACTGGCAATCGATTACGGTCGGAAACGCAGCGGTATAGCTGTAACCGATACTTTGAAAATTGTGGCAAACGGGCTGACAACAGTCGCTTCACACACATTAATCGACTTTTTGAAGAATTATATGGCAAAAGAACCGGTGGAGAGAATCATCGTCGGACTTCCGAAACAGATGAACAACCAGCCGTCGGAAAACATGCGCTACATAGTGCCGTTTGTCAACAAACTGAAGAAGGATCTTCCGGATGTTCCCGTAGAAATGTACGACGAACGTTTTACGTCGGTGCTCGCACACAAGGCAATGCTCGACGGCGGTATGAAGAAAATGGCACGCCGCGACAAGGCGATTGTCGATGAAATCTCGGCAACAATTATTTTGAACGATTATTTACAAAGCATACAAAGCAAATTATGATATTACCGATTTATCTATACGGACAACCTGTGCTCCGCAAGGAGGCAGAAGAGTTGACCCCCGACTATCCGAAACTGAAGGAACTGGTGGCCGACATGTATGAAACGATGTATGAGTCGGATGGCGTTGGACTTGCTGCTCCGCAGGTAGGACTGCCTATCCGTCTGATTGTGATAGATGCCGACGTGCTCAAGGATTCTTTCCCTGAACTGGAAGGCGTGAAACTGACACTTGTAAATCCGGAACTCGACATTCTTGAAGACGGCGAAAAGGTGACCCGCGAAGAGGGCTGCCTGAGTGTGCCGGGTCTGCATGAACCTGTAACGCGCTACGAAAAGGTGCGCCTCAACTGGCTGGACGAAAACTTTGAGGAACACGAACAAGTGTTCGAAGGTTTCCTTGCACGCATTATCCAACATGAATACGACCATCTGGACGGTACACTCTATGTGGACCGCATTTCACCCATCCGCAAGCAGCTAATCCGCGGCAAACTGCACAACATTGCCGAAGGAAAGGTGCGCTGCGACTATAAGGTGAAGCAACAAAAACCCGGCAAACGATAAGAAAAACATATAACATCAACCACAACTGAAAATTATGGCTGACGACAAGAAAGTTATATTCTCGATGGTGGGCGTGAGCAAAATCTACCCGCCGCAGAAACAAGTTTTGAAGGACATCTACCTGTCGTTCTTCTATGGTGCCAAAATCGGTATCATCGGTTTGAACGGTTCGGGTAAGTCTACATTGTTGAAAATCATTGCCGGACTCGACAAGCAGTTTCAGGGCGAAGTCGTGTTCTCGCCGGGATACTCGGTAGGCTATCTGGAACAGGAGCCGAAACTCGACCCGAGCAAGACGGTAAAGGAAATCGTGCAGGAAGGCGTGCAGCCGGTGCTCGACCTTTTGGCGGAATTCGACAAGGTGAACGAAAGTTTTGCCGACCCTGACGTATTGGAAGACCCTGACAAGATGGAAAAACTCATCAACCGTCAGGCTGAACTCCAGGACAAACTGGATGCTGCCGACGCCTGGAACCTCGACAACAAGCTCGAACGTGCGATGGACGCGCTCCGCTGTCCGCCGGAAGACCAGAACGTAGCAACACTTTCCGGAGGTGAACGCCGCCGTGTGGCTCTCTGCCGCCTGTTGCTTCAGAATCCCGATGTGCTGTTGCTCGACGAGCCGACCAACCACTTGGACGCAGAGTCCATCGACTGGTTGGAACAGCACCTGCAACAATATAAGGGTACGGTAATTGCCATCACCCACGACCGCTACTTCCTCGACCACGTGGCTGGCTGGATTCTTGAACTTGACCGCGGCGAAGGTATTCCATGGAAGGGCAACTACAGCTCATGGCTCGACCAGAAGACCAAACGCATGGCGCAGGAAGAAAAACAGGCAAGCAAACGCCGCAAGACTTTGGAACGCGAGTTGGAATGGATTCGCATGGCGCCGAAAGCCCGTCAGGCTAAAGGTAAAGCCCGTCTGTCAAGCTACGACCGACTGCTCAACGAAGACCAGAAAGAACGTGAAGAAAAACTCGAAATCTTTATTCCGAACGGTCCGCGTCTGGGCAACAAGGTTATCGAAGCACAGCATGTGGCGAAGGCTTATGGCGAAAAAGTGCTATTCGACGACCTTAACTTCATGCTTCCGCCGAACGGCATTGTAGGCGTTATCGGTCCGAACGGTGCCGGTAAGACCACTTTGTTCAAGCTGATTATGGGCTTGGAAAAGGCGGACAAGGGTACGTTTGAAGTAGGCGAAACAGTGAAGATTGCTTATGTCGACCAGACTCACAAGGACATGGACCCGGAAAAGACTGTATATCAGATTATTTCCGGCGGAAACGACCTTTTCCGCATGGGTGGCCGCGACGTGAATGCCCGTGCATACCTGTCGAAGTTCAATTTCGCGGGTGCCGACCAGGAAAAGAAATTGGGAGTGCTCTCCGGCGGTGAACGCAACCGCCTGCATCTGGCTATGGCCCTGAAGGAAGAAGGCAACGTGCTGCTTCTCGACGAACCGACCAACGACATCGACGTTAATACGCTCCGTGCCTTGGAGGAAGGTTTGGAAAACTTTGCCGGCTGTGCCGTTGTCGTTTCCCACGACCGCTGGTTCCTCGACCGCATCTGTACGCACATCCTCGCATTTGAGGGCGACAGCCAGGTGTTCTATTTCGAAGGAACTTATACCGAATACGAAGAAAACAAGAAGGCGCGCATGGGCGATGTGCAACCGCATCGCATCCGCTATCGTAAGCTGATGGAATAAGCGAGCCGCACATAACAATAAAACGCTCTCCGATATCCGCACAGGATTGTCGGAGAGCGTTTTTTATTTAATGCTCATAGTTTACAGACTTCCATCAATCCTTAAATTTTGACAGAAGAACAGAAAAACAGAAGAACACGTTGACGAGTCATCTAAATTTTGTCTTTTTGTTCTTCTGTCGGAAAAAATAAAATCCGTTAGTTGCTTGAAGAATTCCGTAAACAATAAACGGTAAACTGTAAACCGTAAACACCAAACTTATCCCAACAATCATTTCGACAAAACGGCCAAAATGTCCGACGAATCGTTTTTTAACCACGTAGAGGTTAACACCGATTAACCGAACCCCTCAATAAAGCCCACATTATCGCCATTTTAACAATAAATCAACCCACAAGAAAGCGGTTAATCTATTTCGTTTGCAGATGCTTTTCCTGCAAAATAATTTTGTACAGGTTTTAAAATGAACAGAATATGAAAAAGGTAAACAAAGATTTGATATGTTTGGGTTTGACAGTCTATGCCGGGGCTGCGTCCATGCTTGGAGCCGTCCCCGACAGCATAGGCCAACCGTGGGATTTCGACCGCTGCCTGGAATATGCCTACGAAAACAATATCAGCCTGCAACAGAAACAGCTTGACAAAGCCTCGAGCGACGCCACCCTGCTGGCCTCCAAAGCCATGTGGCAACCGACTCTCGACTTTTCCACAACACAAGGTCTGACCAACTATCCGAGCCCTGCCGACAATTCCGACCACAACCTCTATGCCGGTACCTATGGGCTGAACGCATCGTGGACTGTATTCAACGGCAATATCCGCCGCAACCAGATAAAACAGGACGAACTGCAACAGCAAATTGCCGAGTTGGGTATCGACGATTACCGCTACACGCTTCAGACGGAAATTCTCGCCAAATATCTGAATATCCTCTATGCCAAAGAATCGATTGAAATTGCCAAGCAGAATTTGGCGGTAAGCGAGTATCAGAAAGAACGTGCCGAAGCTCTGATGAATTCGGGCAAGATGTCGCGCGTCGACTACTCGCAAATCGAGTCGCAGTATCACACGGACCGCTACAGTCTGACTTCGGCAGAATCGTCGTTCGCCTCGGCAAAAATGGAATTGAAAAAGCTGCTGGAACTCGACATAACCACGGATTTCGACATCGTTTATCCGGATTTCAACGATGAGGAGGTACTCGCTCCGCTGCCGGAAAAGGTAGAAGTGTTCCACACGGCCTGTACATGGGTTCCGGCACTCAAGCAATACCAGCTCTCGTCGCAGGCCAGCGACTACAGCGAAAAGATAGCCAAAGGCGGCTACTACCCGCAAGTGTCGCTGAATGCAAGCGTAGGTTCGGCCAACTCTTCGGCAGGATACGGCAACTTCGGAACACAGTTCCGCAACAATTTCAACGAACAGGTATCCCTGACACTCAGCATTCCCCTGCTCGACAACCGCAAGAACAAGACGGCGGTGACGCAGGCAAAAATAGAAAAGCTGAACGCCGAACTGGAAATAGAAAGTGCCACCAACACGCTTTCGCAAACCATTGAAAGCATCTACATCGACGCCACCAATGCACAGGCACAGTTTGAAAGCTGTAGCCAGCAGGTGAAAAGCGCCCGACTGACCGACGAACTCGTCAACGAGCAGTTCCGCCTGGGACTCATCAATACGCTTGACCTCATATCGTCGCACAACACGCTGCTGAACGCTCTGCAAGAACAGCTTCAGGCCAAATACATGGCTATCCTCAACATCCGCCTGCTGGAATTCTATCAAACGAGTCAAATCACTTTGTAAACAAAATAAAACGAAATATGAAACTTACAGCCAAAACAAGCATCATAGCAGCAGTGCTGACGGCTACTGCCGTGACATCCTGCTCCAACAAACAGCAAACAGCACTGGAAACAGCCGCCGTCTTCTCGGGCAGCATCAAGGAAACCGTGACTGCCACGGGTACATTGGAAAGCGTCACACAAGTGGATGTGGGTACGCAAGTAACCGGCGAGGTAGCAAAACTCTATGCCGACTACAACTCCATCGTCAAGAAAGGTGACCTGATTGCCGAAATCGACAAAACACTCCTTGAAAGTGAAGTTGATGCCGCCAACGCCAATATGGAAAGCGCACGCGCAACTTTTGAATACAAGAAAACCAACTATCTGCGCGACAAGGAACTGCACGATAAGAAACTCATCAGCGACTACGAGTTTGAAACGTCGGAAAACGAATATACAGTGGCCAAACTTAATTACGAAAAGAGCAAGGCCGACCGCGTGAAGGCAACCGAAAATCTGGGCTATGCGGAAATCTACGCGCCTATTGACGGCATCATCATCTCCCGGGAAGTGGAAATCGGACAGACAGTCGTTGCCAACATGGAAGTGGCCAACATCTTCACGATAGCCGACCTCGACAACATGCAGGTAATCGGCGATGTGGATGAAGCCGACATAGGTCAGGTGAAAGTGGGACAGAACGTGACTTTCACCGTCGACGCCTATCCGGAGGACCTTTTCTCGGGCAAGGTGACACAAGTGCGCCTGAACCCGACAACGGAGTCGAACGTCGTCACGTATGAAGTGGTGGTTTCGACAAGCAATGCTGACCACAAGCTCATTCCGGGACTGACTGCCAACCTCACCATCTACACGGCCGAAGCCGACGATATTCTCGCCGTACCGGCAGGGGCACTGAAATTCTCACCCAAATCATTCGAAAACTCCCCACTGCCCCAGCCTGCCGGCGAAGCTCCGAAAAACGCCAAGCATGTGGTTTGGGTAGTGCGCAACAACCGACTCTACCCGGTAGCAGTAGAAACGGGTGCCAGCAATGGTGTGAATGTGGAAATCAAGTCCGGTCTGAACATGGGCGACACCGTTGCCATCGACTATACGAACGCCATGCCGCTTCCAATGCCAAACGGAGGTGAAGAAAGTCCGTTCATGCCGAAACGTCCGGGCGGAAATGAGAAGAAAAACTAAATGTTCCGAACAATGAAAGAAATCATCCGACTTGAAAACATACGCCGCGACTTCACGGTGGGCAGTGAAACCGTACACGCCCTGCGCAAAATCTCCTTTTCCATCGAAGAAGGGGAATTTGTGACCATCATGGGTACGTCGGGGTCCGGCAAATCCACCCTGCTCAACATTCTCGGCTGCCTCGACACTCCGACTTCCGGAGAATACTACATCGACGGCACCGCCGTGAGCTCGATGGGCAAAAACGAACGTGCTTGGATACGAAACCGAAAAATCGGCTTCGTATTCCAGAACTATAACCTGTTGCCGAAAACCACCGCACTGGAAAACGTGGAGCTTCCACTGCTCTACAATTCCGGAGTGACGGCACGCGAACGCCGGCAACGCGCATCGGACGCTCTCGATGCCGTTGGGCTTCAGGAACGCAAAATGCACAAGTCAAACCAGATGTCGGGCGGACAGCAGCAGCGTGTGGCCATAGCCCGCGCACTGGTCAACAACCCCGTGCTGATTCTTGCCGACGAAGCCACCGGTAACCTTGACACACGCACGTCATTCAGCATCCTCATGCTGTTTCAGGAGCTTCACCGCAAAGGCAGCACCATCGTGTTCGTCACCCACAATCCGGAACTTTCGGCCTACAGCAGCCGGAACATCGTGCTGCGCGACGGAAAAATCATCTCTGACGAACGCAACCCGCATCCGGCCTCGGCGGAAGAAGCCTACAACGCTTTACCTACACTTAACGATTAGACGACTATGAATATAAGCAACTTGTTCAAAATTGCGCTGAAAGCATTGAACAACAATAAAATGAGATGCTTTCTCACCATGCTCGGCATCATTATCGGTGTCGGGTCGGTCATCACCATGCTTGCCATCGGACAAGGCTCGAAAGACAGCATCAAGAAGCAGATTTCGGAAATGGGCAGCAACATGATCATGATTCACCCGGGAAACATGGAACGTGGCGGTGTGCGCCAAAGCTCCGACGACATGCAGACGCTGAAAGTGACCGACTACGAAAACATCCGCGACGAAGCGACATTCGTTGCCGCCGTGTCGCCGATGGTAAGCAGTCAGGGACAGTTTATCTGCGGCGCCAACAACTATCCGTCGAGCGTAGAAGGTGCAACTCCGGAATATCTGGAAATACGAAAACTGAAAGTGAAGGACGGCACCGTGTTCAGCGATGCCGATGTCAAGCGTGCGGCCAAAGTGTGCATCATCGGAAAGACCGTGGCCGACAATCTTTTTCCGAACGGCGAAAACCCCATCGGACGAGTGATACGCTTCAACTCTATCCCGATGACCGTTGTCGGATTACTTGAATCGAAAGGCTACAACAGCATGGGACAGGACCAGGACGACATCGTGATAGCACCCTACACCACTGTCATGAAGCGCATCCTTGCCATCGACTACATCCAGGGCATCTTCGCCTCTGCCCTCAGCGAAGATGTGACAGAAGAAGCTACCGAAGAAATCAGCGGTATCCTGAACCGCAACCACAAGATTAAGGACGACAGCGAACGCGACTACGACATCCGCTCGCAACAGGAACTAAGCGACATGCTGAACTCCACGAGCGAAATGATGACGCTGCTGCTCGCCTGCGTTGCCGGCATTTCCCTGTTGGTTGGCGGTATCGGCATCATGAACATCATGCTGGTATCGGTGACGGAACGCACACGCGAAATCGGTCTGCGCATGAGTATCGGCGCACGCGGTGTCGACATTCTGACACAATTCCTCATCGAAGCCATCATCATCAGCATCACCGGCGGCATCATCGGCATACTTTTCGGAGCCGGAGCGTCGCTCGCCGTCAAATTTTTATTGAACTGGCCTGTGTCAATTCAATTATATTCTGTAGTTTTGTCTTTTGTAGTGTGCACCGTTACGGGCGTATTCTTCGGCTGGTACCCGGCGAAGAAAGCTGCGGCACTCGACCCTATCGAAGCTTTGAGATATGAATAGAATCAATTTAACCAACAAAGCGAAAGCACTGGACCTGCTGATTCAGGTGATTGTACTGACAATGGTGTTTGTCATTCCCGAATTTTTCTTCAGTTTGGGAAACAGCCGCCCCGTCAGTTACGGAATATACATACACACCATTTTATGTATCATTACCTTCTACTTCAACTACTTTTTCCTCATCGACCGCTACCTGTTCCGGAAAAAGACGTTTACCTACATCGTGCTGGCACTACTGACAGCCGTTGTCATGGTAATGCTGATGGTAGTTATCCAATACACCATCATTGTCCACGGTCCTGATTTTCCGACCAAGCAGGCGCAATGGGAAAATCTGCACAGACACCGGTTCTATCTTTTCTTCATCGGCTCCATCACCCGCGAGTTTGCCATGATTATCCTGACTACCGGGCTGAGCATCGCCCTGAAATTCAGCATGCGATGGGCCAAGATTGAAAAAATGAAGGAAAAAATCATCAGCGAGCAGCGCGACATGGAGCTTCGCAACCTGAAGAACCAACTGAATCCGCACTTCCTGTTCAACACGCTCAACAACATCTACGCGCTGATTGAAATCGACAAGGACAAGGCACAGCAGACGGTTCACGAACTCAGCAAGCTACTACGCTACACGCTCTACGAAAACAACGAGAAGGAAGTGACCCTCGACAAGGAGTTAAACTTCATGCGCAGCTACATCGAACTGATGAAACTCCGGTTTGGCAGCAACGTGAAGCTCACGGTCGACATCCCTGAAGATAATGTCAACCATTTGAAAATAGCACCTCTGATGTTCATTTCCATGGTGGAAAACGCCTTCAAGCACGGTGTGAGCAGCACCAAACCTTCGGAAATCAGCATTAAAATGACGGTCGACGGCAACCGTGTATGCTGTCACGTGGAAAACAGCCATTTCCCGAAACCGGAAACCGACAAGAGCGGCTCGGGAATCGGGCTGTCGAACCTGTCGCGGCAACTGTCGCTACTCTATGAAGGCCGCCACAGCTTCCAGTCGGGAGTGGTAGGCGACAAATATGTTTCAGATTTACAAATTGAATTATAAACACTCATACGCATGAACATTACATTGAAATGCAGTGTCATCGACGATGAACCTCTGGCACGCGAACTGATTTGCAGTTTTGTCAAAAAAACACCGTTTCTTGAACTTGAAAACTCCTATGCTTCGGCATCGGAAGCCGTCCGATCGATTATCGACGGAAAGGTTGACCTGGTGTTCCTCGACATCCAGATGCCGGAACTGAACGGCATCGAGTTTGCAAAAATCATTCCGCCGGAATGCCGCATCGTTTTCGTGACGGCTTTCGAGCAGTATGCCATCGAAGGCTTCCGCCACAACGCCATCGACTATCTGCTGAAGCCGGTAAGCTACAGCGAATTCCTCAATGCGGCCAATCGTGCTCTGGTGTGGGCTGAACTGAACGAGAAGGCACGCCTTGCAGCCGAAAAGGACGACGAACCGCAATTCATCATCGTGAAAAGCGAATACAAGCTGATTCAGATTGACATATCGAAAATCACCTACATCGAAGGGCTGAAGGACTATGTGAAAATCTATACAGAAGATTCGCCCAACTGCATCCTTTCGCTCATGAATATGAAAACAATCGAACAGCGATTGCCTGCCGACAAGTTTATTCGCGTGCACCGCTCGTTCATCGTTCAGATGTCGAAAATCAACGTCATCGAGCGCAACCGCATCGTGTTCGGGAAAAAGTACATCCCCATTTCCGACACCTACAAAAAAGCGTTCAACGACTATCTGCAAAAACATACCATAGTTCCTCCCCGCGACGGAGGAGAATAGACCGATGGGGTTATGGGTTAGAGGCTAGGGGTTATTGTAGATGGTTGGAGCCAAAGTTGAAACGGCCACCAACGTTGCATCCTAATCCATAACCACTAATCTATAACCCCTAACCTCCCTTCTTCATTTGTTAAATCTATATAATTCTACGGGAAAGGTTTTTATAGCGGGAGCAGTTGTTCTAATTTTGTTACAAATTAGACACACTTTTACATGAACGAGATTTTCATCATTATTGGACTTATTCTTTTAAATGGTATTTTCGCCCTCTCGGAAGTGGCACTTATTTCAGCACGCAAATCCCGACTAAACACAGATATTAAAAACGGAAGCAAATCGGCACGCACGGCTCTCAAACTTGCAGAAGACCCTGACCGCTTCCTTTCGACCGTACAGATAGGCATCACGCTTATCGGAATCCTCACCGGTATCTATTCAGGCAACAAAATAGCCGGCAATTTCAGCGACTTGCTGATAAGCTGGGGAGTGTCAGCAAGCTACGCCCCCACACTAGCTCAAGCCGTTATCGTCATTATCGTCACCTATCTTTCGATTATCTTCGGGGAACTCGTACCGAAGCGCATCGGTTTGAGCGTGGCAGAAAAAGCGGCAAAAATGGTGGCGCGCCCCATGTCGGCCCTGTCGAAAATTGCCCACCCGTTCGTGTGGCTGCTTGCCAAGAGCACGGAACTGATGATTAACCTGCTGGGCATCAAAAACGCGGAAAGCAAAGTGACGGAAGAGGAAATCAAGACTATCATTCAGGAAGGCACGGAGGACGGCGAAGTGCAGCCCGTGGAACAGGACATTGTGGAACGCGTGTTCCTGCTCGGCGACCTGAAACTCGGCACGATTATGACCCACAAGAGCGACATCGTCTCGCTCGAACTCGATATGACAGCCGATGATGTAAAGAAAGTGATGGGCAAACAGCTCTACGAGTTCTACCCCATAACCGAGGACGGCGACCTCAACCGCGTGAAAGGCGTTGTCAACCTCAAAGACCTGGTACTCCACCTGTCGGAACCCGACTTCAACCTCGCCTCGCTCACCCGCCAGGCTGTATTTTTCCATGAAGACATGAACGTCTACAAGACATTGGAGGAAATGAAAACCAAACACATCAGCCGTGCCCTCGTCTGCGACGAGTTCGGTGCCTGCGTAGGCATCATCACCCTGCGCGACATTCTTGAAGGACTTGTCGGTTCAATGGACGACACACGCAAGGAACCCGACATCATCAAACGTACCAACAACGACGGTTGGCTCGTCGACGGACAATGCCCGCTCTACGACTTCCTCTGCTATTTCAACCATGCCGACCTGCTGGAGAATATCGAATGCCACACCCTCGGCGGCCTTATCCTGCAACAGATTCAGCACGTTCCCCAAAGTGGCGAAACTCTCCTCTGGCAGGACCTCCACCTCGAAATCGTCGATATGGACGGCGCCCGCATCGACAAAGTCCTCGTCAAAAAACAGCCGAAAGAACCGACTAACAGCTAAACATTAAATCATTGATTATCAATAACCAAATGATTCAAAATTAAACACTACACGAATTTAGTTCTCTATACAAAATGGAAGACAATAAGCCAAATATAATCTCCAATACTCAAAAAAATGGTGTAATCGAAGATCTTCGACAAATCATCGAACACGGACGAAGTCAAGCCTATGCTTCTGCCAATCAAATTGTAATTCAAACATATTGGAATATCGGACGCCGTATTGTCGAAGAAGAGCAACACGGAGAACAAAGAGCGAAGTACGGCAAACGACTTATCGCAACGTTGGCAGAACAACTATCTCCTTTATACGGAAACAGCTACAGTAAACGTAATCTGGAATATTACCGTCAATTCTACTTATGTTTCAAGAATTTAGAAATTGTGAACACATGTGTTCACAATCTAACTTGGTCGCATATTAGACGTATCATGAATGAAGCAGACCCGAAAGCAAGAGAATGGTATTTAAAAGAAGCTTCTGAACAAATGTGGAGTGTGCGAACATTAAGTCGAAACATAGGAACTCAATACTATGGTCGTCGCATGGCTAGTTATCGAGAACATTTGACACTACCAAAGCCTATAATTGAAGAGAATGACCCCCAAGAATATGTAAAGAGTCCCGTCATTGCTGAATTTTTAGGGTTTCGCAAAGATTCTAAATTTGATGAAAGCGAACTAGAGCAAGCCCTCATCAATAATTTGGAACAATTCATAATGGAATTAGGACGAGGCTTTGCCTTTGTAGACAGACAAAAGCACATCATAACTGACACAGCAGATTATTATATCGATCTTGTTTTCTATAATATAAAGCTAAAGCGTTATGTTTTATTTGAGTTAAAAACTCATGAATTAACTCATCAAGATGTCGGGCAATTGGATATGTATGTACGTATGTATGATGATTTAGTAAAAGACGATAGTGATAACCCAACTATAGGTATTCTACTTTGTACAAATACGGACAAAACTATCGCCAAATATTCAGTACTACACAATAGTGAACAACTGTTTGCTTCAAAATACATGGCGTACATGCCGACTGAAGAAGAACTACGCAGGGCTATTGAGGAACAAAAACGTTTCTTTTTGGAACAACATGAGAAAGGAAATTCCGAATATTAGACATCATGTATTTTAATAGATAATAACAACAACACCCCGAACCGGTCAGGATTCGGGGTGTTGTCTATTTATTTGTCCGTTATTATTTGAACATGTTCTGCGGATATTCGCTGTTGGCGTGGAGTTCGGCAAATTTTTCAACTACGGCAGGACGGTCGGCTGCATAAGTTACGCCAAACCATTTTGAAGTAGTGTCAAGCACCTTAACAGTTGCTTTGCCAGATTTAATCAATTCGTTTACTACCAACGGAATAAAGAATTCAGCTTTCAGATTTCCAATGTTTTCACTAAGGAATGTCTTGAAATATTCTTCTGAATAGTCGAAGTAGTCAGGAGTGAAACCCCAAAGGTTCATAGAAACCGGAGTTTCCGGAGCAAGAATCTGCTCTACACCGTTTTCATCAGTGAAGGCGATGCGTCCGTCTTCCTTGTAGCCGATAGCTGTACGTTCCACAACGTCAGTAAGCAAACCGTCCTTTGTCACGCACACGCCGCGAGCCACTGTACCGCTTTCCGACATCGTGTTGCCCACGCGGAAACCTACCATGCAGTATTGGTTCTTCTTGCCTTCCATAGCCATCAGTTCCTTTGCCATTACAGAGAAACTGTCGCGACCGTAGAAGTCGTCGGCATTGATGATGGCAAACGGTTCTTTGATAACGTCCTTACCCATCAAAACGGCGTGGTTAGTACCCCACGGTTTAACGCGGTCAGCCGGGCAAGTAAATCCTTCAGGAAGAGCATCAAGTGACTGGAACACCACTTCCACCGGAATATGATTTTCATATTTTGACAGAATCTTTTCACGGAAATCTTTTTCGAAATCTTTACGGATAACGAATACCACTTTTCCGAATCCGCTTTGAATTGCATCATAAATTGAGTGGTCCATGATGGTTTCACCGTTAGGACCAAGTCCGTCCAATTGCTTCAAACCTCCATAACGGCTACCCATACCAGCCGCCAATACAAATAAAGTTGGTTTCATAATTCTTATTTTGTTTTAAATGCAAATTTAATAACTCGTTGATATACTTCGCCCGGTTTCAATTCCTGTGTCGGGAACTGCGGTTTGTTCGGGGCATCGGGCATTCCCTGACATTCGATGGCAACGCCGTCGTAGTCCTCATAACTGCGGCCGCTCTTGCTTTCTGGCGAACCTGCAAGCCAGTTACCGGTATAGACCTGTGCAGCAGGCTGATCGGTAAACACTTCCATCACACGTCCGCTTGTTGCTTCCGACAGTTCTGCCACTTTTTTCAGTTCTCCGTTCCAACCGTCAATCACCCAACAGTTGTCATAGCCTTTACCATAGACCAGTGCCGGGAAATCCTGCTTGATATCCCTGCCCAGTGGTTTAGCAACAGTAAAGTCCATCGGCGTGCCTGCAACGGGCGCAATCTCGCCGGTAGGAATCAGCGTGTCGTCAGTAGGCAGATAAGCCGAACAAGCCAACCACATTTCATGTTCGAGCACCGAACCGGCATTCTCGCCCTTCAGGTTGAAATAGGCATGGTTCGTCAGGTTGACAATGGTCAGTGCGTCCGATTCCGCACGAAGTTCCAATGTCAGTTCGTTGGCATCATTCCAACTGTAAGAAGCCGTCACTTTCAATGTACCCGGATAGCCTTCTTCGCCGTCGGCTGCCGTATAGCGGAACACCACCTTATCGCCTTCCACAGAACTGTCCCAAATCTGGTTCTGAAAACCTTCCGGACCGCCGTGCAAAGCGTTCGGACCATTGTTGATGGCCAACTGATATTCCTTACCGCCCAGTTTGAACTGGCCTTTGGCAATACGGTTGGCATAACGTCCCGGCACTTTTCCGGCACAAGGGCCGTCGTAATAATAATCGCACGGATTCTTATAGCCAAGCACAACATCCGCCAACTTGCCGTCGCGGTCGGGCACTTCAATAGAAACGATACCCGCTCCTACGCTCGACAACACCACCGTAGCACCGGCGGCATTTGTCATTTTATAGAGTGTGACATCACCCTTCGGTGATGCCACTTTATTTAATTCTGTAATCATACGACTATCCGATTCTGTGAGCACCGTCAGAAATCACTACATCATAAATCTTCGGTTCATGACCGTATTTTGCAGCGAATTTTTCTTTAGCGGTAGCAATGAATTTATCGTAAAGTTCGTCTTTCACCAAGTTGATGGTACAGCCACCAAAGCCACCGCCCATGATACGTGAACCGGTCACGCCGCATTCCTTGGCAATATCGTTCAAGTAGTCGAGTTCCACGCAGCTTACTTCGTAAAGTTTTGACATACCTTCGTGAGTTTCATACATGCGTTTGCCCACTGTTTCGAAGTCGCCTTTCTGCAAAGCGTCGCAAACGTCGAGCACACGTTGTTTTTCGCCGATTACATAAACGGCGCGCTTGTAGTCCTCTTCCGAGATTTCAGCCTTCTTGGCTTCAAGGTCTGCCATTTCTGCATCGCGGAGAGTTTCCACACCCAAAGTCTTGGCAACACGTTCGCATGATTCACGGCGTTTGTTGTAAGGAGAGTCAACCAACTCATGCTTAACCACAGAGTCAACCAACACGAGTTTGTAGCCCTTGGCTTCGAACGGGAAATATTCGAATTCCATTGAACGGCAGTCGAGGCGCATCAGGCAGTTTTTCTTGCCGAATACAGATGCGAACTGGTCCATGATACCACAGTTCACGCCGCAATAATTATGTTCTGTCGACTGACCGATACGAGCCAGTTCGAATTTGTCAATCTTATTGTCGTTGAACAAATCGTTAAGCGCAAAAGCAAAGCAAGATTCCAAAGCGGCAGAAGAAGAAAGACCGGCACCGAGAGGCACATTGCCTGCAAATACAGTGTCAAATCCTTTTACTACACCGCCACGTTTTTGAATTTCGCGGCAAATACCGAAAATATAGCGGGCCCATTGCTGAGTCGGAGCGTCTTCTTCACGCAAACCGAATTCTACATATTCGTCAATGTCGATTGAATAAACACGCACCTTGTCTGTGCCGTTCGGACGGATTTCTGCCATGATGCATTTGTCGATAGCACCCGGGAACACGAAACCGCCATTATAGTCAGTATGTTCACCAATCAAATTAATACGTCCGGCTGATGCATAAAGAGTTCCTTTTTCTCCAAAACGCGCAGCGAATTGTTCACGAATTTTAGCTTCCATAGTTTTTTAAGTTAGGTTTTAGTTTGGTACAATAATGTTTACAAAAGTAGCTGAAATCACCATAAAAGAAGGATACAAACCATTCAAAAAACAGCTCTATTGTGCCAAAAGCCGCATAATCGGCGCAAGGGCAAATGATCAATGTTTTGTAGAGTAATAGCAACCAACCCGGCGCCTTTAGCTGTCTTTCTTTTACGAATCAATCCAATACCGAAAATTCAGCCCTTTTTATTTACGTTGTAAAAGTACAATAGTTGCAGAGCAATAACAAATATTCGCTCCATTTTTTTATTTAATTTAAGAATTGTCGGACCCTTTCTGCCCTTTTCTGTTCCGTCGGTTTGGATTTAATGCCGTATCTTTATTCCAACATTTAGCTATCTTATGGAAAAAGGATATTTGCATATATACACCGGCAACGGTAAAGGCAAAACGACGGCGGCATTCGGACTTGCCGTACGCGCTCTGTGTGCCGGAAAATCGGTCTATGTCGGACAGTTTGTCAAATCTATGAAATACAACGAGACACGCATCGAGCAACTGTTTGCCGCTGCCGACGAATCATTTGGAAAAATCACGATAGAACAGCTTGGCCGCGGCTGCTTTATTAAAAAAGAGCCGGAGCAGACGGACATCGACATGGCGCGCGAAGCTCTTGCCCGCTGCAAGACTATCATGAAGGAAGGCAAATTCGATGTCGTCATCCTCGACGAACTGTGCATTGCCCTCCACTTTCATTTGCTGACGGAAGAAGAGGTAATTTCCGCCCTCCATGAACGCGCAGAAAATGTGGAAGTGGTCATCACCGGCCGCAAAGCCCCGCAGTCGCTCATCGACCTCGCCGACCTTGTAACCGACATGCAGGAAGTGAAGCACTACTATACCCAAGGCGTTCTCTCCCGCGACGGGATTGACCATTAGCTGGGGTTATGGGTTAGGGGTTATGGATGAGGGACAACCGAACTAAATTAGAATAGCTCTCTAACCTCTAACCCATAACCCCTAATCCAAGTCAATGCGTTGCCTTATACCACGCAGTTTCTGTTTTCTTTGCCGCCCAGCGGTGCTGGCTTGGGTCGGAAACGGTTATGCCTGAGAAAGTGCGGATAGTGACGAAGCCCATCGACATGGAATAATATTGTTCCGTATGCACTTTGTGTATCACCGTGCGGTCAAGCTGCTGATGGAAGCGGCTCAACAATGCTTCGTCGGTACACAAGTGGTCCACATAATCGCCAAAATCGAGGAACAACGAAGGTCGATAGCCGTCCAGACGCTGCACATCGTCAATCAGCGAATCGTCGAACGTAAATTGAGAATTAATCTCTTTCATCACCTGCGCCAAATTTTCCACTTGGCTGCAATCGGTTACCGCCAATGTTCCGCAAGGCGTTGAATAATTGGAATAGAATTTATAGAATTCATCGCAAACGGCCTTCAAATCAGGTTCGCCCAACAGATACGGGCCAATCTTTTCATACGGCATCCCGTATGCCATAATTTCGCAGGTCGACCCTACAAGATAGTCCGTCACCTCACGCAAGTCATAAGCCACTTCGATGGACAACATATAGCAGTCGTCAAACAGGATATAGTCCATTTTCAGCCCTGCCATTTTCAATCCTTCTGCAAAATCGGTTATTTCTGTCTGATAGTCCTTATCTGCACCCGCACCGAAATAGCGTGTCAATGGAACGCCGGGTGTTTCCCAGTGATATTTCAATCCGGATTTCCGGCGCAGTTCGTCCTTGTCAACCGGCAGCCAGCCCATACCGTGACAACCGATTGTCATGGCATATCTCTTTGCCGGAGCAAACGCTTTCATGTCGTTCAGCACTTCTGCTATGCCTTCCGGCGTCGTCACGTCGTTACCGCTATAAGTTTTCAACGTCTGCTGCACGCATTTTCCCTTTTCGTATTTCAATTCATACATCTCTGCCTCCGTACCCGAAGTGGCAAAATAAACCACCACACGCTGCTTGTTCAACCCTGCATTGACAATCGCCTTCTTCATGTCGTTCACATTCTGATAGAAAAACGACGTCAAGTCGACTGACCAGGGAAAATACATGAACAGCGTACGTTCGTTCTCCCCTTTTTCCGGCTCGTCGTTGTTGCGACAAGAAACAGATGTCATCATCACCACAACCAACATCACGATGGCCGATATTCTGTAAAAAAACTTTCCCAACTTCTGCATAATCATTTGTCTTCCGTTTTATAATTCCACTTGTGCCGTATCGGGTTCCGCCGGTTCGGCACCGAACATTTCAATCACATCATGAGGCGACAACTGTCCGCCCAACATCAGCAATTCATTGGCCGTAAACTTCAAGCTGTCGATATAGCGCAAAGCCTCTTCCTTACGGTCGAGCATACACAACATGTAGGCACGGTTCAAGGCATCGTCAAGGCTCACCCTTTCCACCATTGCCAACCGGCGGTCAATCGCAGCCAATGCATTTTCAAAATCCGCACGTGCTCCAACCGTATCCTTCTGCATTTGATGAAGATGACCTTTCACACCCTGCAAGCCGATAAAAAAGGCTGAAGTATCGGAACGTAGCACTCCCAAACAGGAATCGGCCCGCTCAAGCAGTTTCGCAGCATCGCCGCCCCGATGCATTTCTTCAAGTATTTCATAGTAGACACCGGAAATGAAATCGTCCACATGCTGTTCTTCCTGTTTGCCGCCACTGCAAGAAAGCAGCAATACGGCTGCCATGAATATAAATAACGTATTTCTCATCTTCCTTCAATTTTAACGGACCAACAGTGAATTAGCCACACGCCGTTCCCCTTCGTGGTCAAACTTTCGGTTGTCTGTCGGACAGTTCATCACGCCGCAAGGCATAGTCCAAAGCGTTGTCGAGCCACCACCGTCGAAATTCAAGGCATCGTCAGCCCCCAACACGCGCACAAAATGCTGCAACTGCGGCAGGCTCATGCCCTCGGCATTGCCTTTTGCACGGCCGTCGACGGCTATCAGCCAAATTTCTCCGTTCTTCATTTCAGCCACCACGCTGCGCGGATGACGCGTTTCGTAGAATTTTTTGTTACAATGTGTCATGTCGCAGTCCGCACCGTCGAACACCAGCATCGGCCCTGAAGCCAGTACATCCCGCTCCTTTTTGCCATAATTCTGCTCAATATCCTTGCTCCAGCGGATAATAGCCAACTTGCCGCCGTCAATCTCCACCGCTCCGTTGGCAAGATTTTTCAGCACATCTTCCTGCGACACGTCAATCACCGTTCCGTCCTTCTGGAAAAAGCACACCGAACGCGCCTTACCGTCGAAGAACGACCCGTTGATAGCCGCATCTGCACCTTCGCGCACGGCCACCTCGCTTGTCCGTTCAAACGAATTGTGACGAACCACCTCCAACATACCGTAATCAGGCAAAACCCGCACTATCACAATATGCTGCGGCACACCATAGAGAGAGGAAAATGACGCTTCCTGCGCAATAACGCCATTAGCCACAACAGTCTGTTTCCAACCGGCATCGGCAATCATCGCCGAATCGGCGGGAGTCTGCGCCGACACTCCTAAAAAAGAGGCCAGCGACAAAGCACATATAGTAAAAATTCTTCGCATAGTTTCACAAAATTTATGATGGCGAATTTAGCAAAAATGACATTCAAATCCAACCAATCCGCTGACGGTTTTTCAAATTTCATCAAATAATTCCTTACATATCAAGAAAAAATAATAACTTTGCAACCGTCATTCGACAAAACACGATTATAATCTAAACTTTTATATACAAAAAACTGTATGATTAACGCTCAAGACATTAAGAACGGAACTTGCATCCGCATGGATGGCAAATTGTATTTCGTAATCGAATTTCTTCATGTAAAACCGGGTAAAGGTAACACATTCATGCGTACTAAATTGAAAGACGTTGTTGACGGATACGTTTTGGAACGTCGTTTCAACATCGGCGAAAAGCTCGAAGACGTACGCGTAGAACGCCGCCCGTACCAATATCTTTATGAAGATGCCGGCGACTTCATCTTCATGAACCAGGAATCTTTCGAACAAATTCCTATCCACAAAGACATGATTACAGGTGTGGAATTCATGAAAGAAGGCGACATCGTTGAAGTTGTATCTGACGCTTCTACTGAAACTGTACTTTACGCTGAAATGCCGCAAAAGACTAAGGTTCAAATCACATACACAGAACCGGGCTTGAAGGGCGATACAGCTACAAACACTTTGAAACCGGCTACTGTTGAAACAGGTGCAACTGTTCGTGTTCCGTTGTTCATCGAAACTGGCGAAATCATCGAAGTTGACACTCGCGACGGTTCTTACGTTGGCCGTGTAAAATAATCGGACTCCAATTATTTTCACAATAAACGGAAAAGGGAAAAAGCTCGGCTTTTTCCCTTTTCTCTTATAACAGATGTAACACAAATCCAACCATTCCTTAGCGGCAGCAACCGCGACGGGGTCTGTTGCAGTCAGTGCGACAGTTGTTGCAATAGTCGTCAAACAGTTTCTGCTGCTCTTCTGTCAACAGTTTTTTCACTTCTTCTCGGACACTCTGCATTTCGTTGCGACGTTCTGTTCCACGCAGGTTCTTTGCCTCAACCGCTTCATAGAGTTCCATCACTTTCTTTTCCTGATCGTCGGTCAGGTTCAACACTTTATCGAGCATTTCTACCCGTTCTTTCACCGTCATCGGCTGACGGTTGCCACCCCGGCGCTGTGCCGATGCTGTCCCCACAAACAAAATTGCCACGACAGCCATAATCAATAGTTTCTTCATAACAACCAAATTATTTTAAAGTAATTAATGTTTCTTTTTAAAGGCGCAAATCATAAGTAAAGGTCAGCATGAAATACGGTTCCAGCACATTGCCGTTCACATATTCATAATAGTTGCTGCCTACCCGATGAGAGAATGCGCGGTTCTGTTTCAGCAAGTCGAATGCTTCGATTTTCAATTCAGCGGCATTGTTCTTCAGGAACTTTTTGCCCAGCGAAGCATTCCACAAGAAATAATCGCTATCGGCCATTTCCAGCCCGTCGTAGCCGATATAACTGAAAGTGCTGCGGAAAGTGAACCCCTTCCAGAAAGTCCATCCCAATTTGGCCGATGCCGAATGACAAATATAATCGCTCGCGTTCGTCTGGTCCAACGTACTCATCATTTTGTTGACCGTTGCCGAATAGCTTAATGTAAAATCGAGATTCTCACTGATATTACTACCAACAATTACTTTCGGGATTAGGTTCAATTCGCGTGTGTAGCTTTGCGTGCCGTCGAATATGGTCGGCGCATTCGCATAGTTGGCCGCAAGGCTCAGGTTAATGTTACTGCGAAGAAAGTCGAGCGTAAACCCATAGGTAAGCATCGACTGAAAACTGTAGTAACCGTCAAGGTTGACAGGCTTTGTAAACTGCGCCCCCTTGTTCAACGTAACAGACGGCGAAAGCGCAATGTCCTCCTTTGCCACAAACGTACTGTCGGCAATGTAGTTGGAGCGGAACGTAGCCCCTGCCATAACAATCAGCGTATGGCTCCACTTTGTCGTCAATATGTAGCGAAGATTCAGCGAATGGTTGATTTGCTGGTCGAGTTCCGGATTACCGGTCGACAGATACAACGGATTCGTATTGTCGATGACGCTCTGCAAATCGCTCACCGAAGGAGCCGAAGAGCTGCTGCGATAGCGGAACATGAACGAGTTCGAACGGTTCAGCGAATAGCGCGCGTTGAACGACGGCAAAACGGAGAAATAACGATGGTCAAGGCTTTCGGGTTGCGGATATACCTGGTCGCCCATGAGATTTGCCCACTGTAAATCACTGCCCAACATTGCATTGAACGCCCCGTTGCGGTAACGGATTCCGATGCCGCCCGACTGTGTCAGATAGTCGGACTGATAGACATTCGACATACTCTCGTCAAGTTGGTCGTAAAGGTCGGTCACCGTCGACTTGTTGTAGGTTTTCGTATCCGACGAATTGTCGGCATACGAGAACTTATAGTTTGTCTGCAACTGGAATTTGTCCCAAAGTTTTTCCGTAAACATCAGGTTTCCGCGATAGCTTTGCTGCTTCACAGCCGCCTTTTTATACTGGCTGTAGCCGTCTTCCTGTTGTGTGTTGTAAAGACGGTTCAAGTAATCGGTATAAGTATCGCTGCTGTTGTTCGACCACGTACCGCCGAACATAGCCGACAGCGTACGCCCCTCTTTGCCGAAACGGTGACGGTAAGTCAGGTCAAGCCCGGCATTGTAGGCAAACGCATCCTTCGTGCTGTTGCTCGTCACCTGGTCGGATGCCACACCGTTCAGCAGATTGGTTCCGTCGAGCGTGTTCCAGGAATGATTGTCCTGCAAACTGAGTTTCGGACGAATGGTCAGCGAATTGTTCTTGTCAAACTGATAGTCCATCTTGATATTGAAACGGTGGTTGAAGTTTTCCATTTGCGCCTGCGTAAATTCTTCGTATGTCATGCCCGGCAGCGACGAGTCGAAAAACTCACGCTCCACCTGTTGTTCGGAATCGTTTTTCGTTTGATTAAAGAAATAGCTTCCCGTAAACTTCATCTTACCCCATTGGTCCACATAGTTCAAGCCGGCACCGTTGGTCGAAGCCACACCGCCCAGCTGTCCGACCATAAAGTCGGAAGCCGACGAACCACCGCGGCCGCCACCGCCATTTCCGCCACCACCGCCTCGCTTGCCGCCACGACGGCCGCTTGACGAAGCCGACATGACACCGGCAAGGTCCTCTTGCGAGAAGTTCTGATTATTCACGTTGTTGCTCATTCCCAACACGGAAATACGGCGGTCGCCATCAAAATAATTGACATTTCCGCCCACCTTGTAACGGTTGTCCGTACCGTAGCCGCCATAGAGATTGCCGAAAGTTCCCGACGAAAAACCGTTCTTTGTCACTATATTAATAGTCTTGATTTCTTCGCCGTCATCAAAACCTGTAAACTCAGCCTGATCGCTCTTTTTGTCGAAAACTTCTATACTGGCGATAATGTCGGAAGGCAGATTTTTGATGGCAAGATTTACGTCGCCCTCAAAAAATTCCTTGCCGTCGACAAGAATCTTTTTCACATCTTCACCCTGCGCCTGAATGGTTCCGCCTTCCACCACGATACCCGGCATTTTTGAAAGCAGATCCTCAGCCGTGCTTCCCTGAAGCACCTTAAACGCTTCTGCATTGTAGACCAGACTGTCGCCTTTCTGAGTGGCACGGGTGGCACGTCCTTTCACTTCCAGTTCGGAAAGAACGTGCGTATCCTCCACCAATGCCACGCTGACAGTAACCTTTTCACCTTTCAGACGCACCGACCGGGTAGATTCCTTGTAACCCAGATAAGAGACTTTCACCACATACTCCCCGACTGCGATGCCGGAAAACGAAAACCGGCCGTCAGCACCGCTCACCGTCGAAGCTACATATTTTCCGGAAGCATCCGTAAGCGTGACCGTTGCCATCGGAAGGACTTCTCCCCTGTTTTTATCGGTCACCGTACCGGAAACAACTGCTGCAAATCCGGAAAAGACTGCCATAAAAAATATACCTATCGTAATAAAAAGTTTCCTACACATTGCCTAATCTTTTAACTGTTCAATGCAAAGCTAATGCAAGTTTTGACTCAAAATCCGCACAAGCGGCCGTCTGTATGCAAACGACACAAAAGAGATGGCAAACGACCATCGCCGCATTTCCACGATTCGAAAAACACGATTATCTTTGCATCAGATAGAAGGCTATCTTTGTAACTCAATATCAAAGGCTATGAAAACCAAAAACATTCCGTTTTTCATCGACATTCTTTTTTGCGTCATTCTGCTGCCGGTAATGACCGCACTGCTGCCCATCGAACGCTGGCTTGCACACAACAACTATACGTTTGTCGTCATTCTCAGCGTGTGGCTCTACATCGTCTATTTCACCATGCGCCACTATTGCATGCCCATGCTGTTCCAGTCGCGCAAGAAAATGTTCATAGCCCTGCTGGTCATTGCCGCCACAATTGCCGTCACGGCATTGATTGTCGACTATAATTTCGACATGCCCGAGAGAGGAAGACACGGCGGAGGACGGAGGAATTTTTCGCGGATGCTGCTGCTTGAGAAAGGCGTGTGGTTGCTTTATGTGGTGGTGTTCTGTTTCAGTACGGCGGTAGGCATGCTGTCCGAACTGTCGCGGCAGATTATCGCCCGACAGGCCATCGAACACGAAAAAAACAAGGCGGAACTTGCCCTCTACAAGGCACAAATCAATCCGCACTTTCTGTTTAACACGCTCAACACGCTTTACGGACTGCTCGTGACGAAATCGGAAAAAGCGGAAACGGCCTTCATGCAGTTCATCAGCCTGATGAAATATATGTATTCCAACGCGACAAAGGACAAGATACCCTTGGAAATGGAAATCGACTACATCGAACAATACATTGAACTGCAAAAAAACCGGATGAACGAAAATGTCACCGTCACTTTCGAGAAACATACCGATGTGGCGAGCCGTGCGATGAGAATCGCTCCCATGCTGCTCATTACTTTCGTCGAAAATGCCTTGAAATACGGAATCTCGTCGACCAAACCATCAAATGTATTCATTTCCGTCGAGGCCACTGAAGGGAACTTGGTTTTTCGGACAGAAAACCCTATCTTTACACATGTTCCCGACGAAAAGAAAGGCATCGGAATCAGCAACTGCCGGAAACGCATGGAATTGCTCTACCCGAAACGCCATCGGCTCGACATTGAGGAAACCGACGATTACTATAAAGTGACACTGCAAATCAAACTCGACTGAAATGAAATGTGTAGCGATTGACGACGAACCCGTCGCACTCAGCATCATCGAACAGTTTTGCCAACGCATGGGCAATCTGGAACTTAACACGTTCAGCAACCCTGAAACGGGAATGGACTTCGTAAGCCGTTCCCACCCCGACATCGTGTTTCTCGACATTGAAATGAACGGGGTTTCAGGGCTCGATCTTGCCAAGATTCTGCCCAAAGGCACATTCCTGATTTTTACCACCGCTTACGCCCAGTTTGCGCTCGACGGTTTCGAACTCGATGCCGTCGACTTTCTCCATAAGCCCTTCTCGTTTTCCCGCTTTGAAAAAGCCGTGGAAAAAGCCCGCAACCTTCAGCAACTGCAACGGCTGAACACGCCGACAACCGCACTCGACGAAGAGGAAATCACGGTAAAGGTGGAATATCAGAATGTAAAAATCCGGATAAGCGACATCCAATATATCGAAGCGATGGGAAATTATATTAAAATCCACCTGTCGGAAGGCCGTCCCGTGCTGACGCAGATGAGCATCAAGTCGCTGTCCGAAATGCTGCCGGAACAGAAATTCGCCCGTGTCCACAAATCGTTTATCGTTCCGGTGCAGAAGGTGGCACGCTACACCCGCCGCCGCATCATCCTTCACTACCGCGCCACGGAAATCCCCGTCGGCCGCATCTATGCCGACAGCTTCATCCGACAAATGGAAGGCAACTCCCTCCCACCGGAAAATGAATAAAACCAAGAGAATAAAGGAAATCTATTAAAGCACGATTTGGCGTACTACAAAATGTGAATGAAACTCAAAGTTCACGTTCCAATCATCTGAAAAGATAGAAACAGACAATACCCTTGACAGCATCTCGCAATCAAAGGTATTGTTCATCTTATGATGATTCTTGAATGAAATTTTAGTTACTGACAGACCTTGAATTTAGTTTTCTTCCCATTGATCCGGAGTTTCACTTTGGGATTTGAGAATTGGGAGATGTGAGGAAAGACAAGTGTTACAGTGACTATACCATTCTTTTCTGCTATTTTAACAGAAGTAGCCGGGTACTCTTCTCTATTCCATGACGATGGAATGAGTTTAACATCGGAAACCGAGTATCGCTCTCCAGCTTGATTGTCCGTGAAAACGATAGTCACCTTGTCATCGTAATTGTTGAAGCCTTGACAATGAGGCTTCGCATTGACAGCCAAACCTATGACAGCCAAGAAAAATACAGTTATCAATGTCTTCATATAAATATAATTAAAAACGATTCATTTCATTTATTCCTGCTCCCTGTCCACGGTACCTGTCCCGTGTCGAGTTGAAAGTGTATTGCAGAGTAAGCATAAAAGTACGGTTATTGGTTGTATTAAGCCTACAGATTGTGACATCTTTGCTCATGAGGGTTACATCACGGTTGCTTTTGTTGAATATATCATTGGCTTCGATTGTAATGCTGAAACGATTGTTGAAAAATGCCTTATAGAGTTTTGCATTGAGATAAGATGATGACTTCTGATACGTATTGTCACTATTTCCAGCACTCATCCATTGCATATCCACATTCATCCAAATATCAAAAGGCAGATGAATTGCATTTTGAAATTGCACAAGACCGATAGGTTTTTCCAACCTCTTACGACCGTTTGAATATTCTATGGCCAGCCATTGTTTCATAATTCCCAAGTTGATCCTCGGTTGCCATATACCGACATTAAACTGCCCACCGACAAAAGCCTGTAGGCCTTGAATTTTAGAGAAATTATCCATTGTAATAAGTTTTATCTCACCATCATCACCATACGGACAAGTAGCGTTCATTATCGGGTCTTTCTTATAAGTATAGGTAATCTGACCGAAGAACTGACGCCATGCACCCATTAGCTCCAAAGAATGAATTTTCTCCTGTTTAAGGAATGGATTACCACTTTCAAGAGTAAACCGGTTAATATAGTCTACGGTACCGTCAAGATCGGCATATCCAGGACGTTGTGTCTTGTGTGTATAACTCATGGAGAACTGTACATTCTTAATCTTAGTTGACAGTGACAATGATGGGAAAAGATTGTTATAGCTTCTACTTCGATCATCTTTTTTCTGACCGTTATCAAGATAATCAAAACTCACATGCTCATATCGCAAACCTACGTTGACATTGAAATTGTCGAAAGCTTGACCTATTTCAAAAAATCCGGCAATATTATTTTCATTTACTTCAGAAGCAGAGCTACCAACTATTGAGGCATCTGTAATGTAATCAGATGAAAAGCGTGAAGATGTATATTCCTCTCCTATTTCTATTCCTCCTTTCCATAACGGATAACTAAAAACAAGTCTTTCAGCAAACAGATGACTTCTATTCGCCCCAATGGAATTGACAATGGAATTCTCCTGATTCTCACTTGTCTCATCATTACACATATACGTTCTGCTTTTGCGCCACATATAATCCGTATTGAAATCAATTCCAAGTTTGCCTATTTCACCATTGTAATAGAGATTTGCATGATGTTTTGGGAGAATGTTATTTTCCGTGCTGCCAAGCATAGTCAAATTATCATACAGCACATCATCAGTAAATATTTGGCTGACACCTGTATGTTCTGTCTTTTGCTTCGTAAAACCATTGGAATAATAAGCTCCAATGGAATGATTATCACAGAACAGATATGAAAAGCCTGCTTTTCCAAAGAACTCATTTGTACACATATTTCCATCTTGTGTCAACATCTGATTCCATGTTACTGAAGACTGTGTGAGCATATCCACTTTATTACTGCTTTGGAATTTTCCTCCCAAATAGCCGAAATTGCCAAATAATTCAAGCCCGCCAGTACGGAATTTGAAGTTTGCTTGATCAACGGTACGAAAATACTTTTGCATCACGCCCTGTGTTCGAATAGTCCCACCAAATCCGTCACCTTGAGGTCGTTTGGTCTGAATACGGATAACTGATTTGACCGAGGCATCATATTTTGCTCCCGGATTTGTTATGACTTCAATATTCTTAATATCTGCAGAACTCAGCTGAGACAGTTGCGTGGGATCCATAACCTCACGCCCATTTATATAAATAGACGGAGAACCTTTACCAAATACTTCAAAATTCCCATCACGCCCAAGAACCATAGGAACTTGCGTAAGAACATCGTTTGCTGTACCTGCATGTTCAAGTTGAGAGCCTGCCACATTCGTTACAAGGACATCTCCTTTCATTGTAGTAATAGGACGATTTGCTTTCACTACCACTTCACCAAGCTGTACAGCAGAAGGATTCAAAGTTATCACACCCATATCTCCACCATCGGGAACAATTGCAGTATATTTTTCAAAACCAACGAATGAGATTTTCGCTATGAGTTTGCAGGAGGAATCAGTGCTAACAGTGAACGCTCCTTCAGAATCCGTAATGCCTCCTGCAACAAAAGTAGAGTCGCAATAAAGCACCACGTTCACAAAATCAAGCGGTTTGCTATTTTCGTCAAGAACAATACCTTTGATATCACGACCGACAGCAGTAGCAGTAACAGCTGCCCCAATTAGTAATGAGATTAATTTTTTAATCTTAATTTTCCTTTCCATATACAGTACGTTTTATCATTTTCGTACTGCAAAATAATGTCTGAATAGATCTTAATACCAAATCTAAAAGTTTTAATACAGAAAATGCAACACGCTGATAATCAGCGGTTGCATTTTATAAAAGTCTTAATAAGTAATCGATTGGTTTTAATGAGTTCTTACAGAGAAACCTTTTCCGTAAATTTCTCCCGAAGGAAGGCCACAATGTCTTCCTTTTCAGGAACTCCGAGTTTCTTTCTTACCGACGATTTGCGTACATAGATTGTAGAGGTGGTCTGCGATGTGATTACACTGATTTCCTTGGTTGAAAAACCAGCCATCATCAAAACCACTATCTGCTCTTCTTTATCGGTAAGGCTAATGCCATACATGCCGTGGAGTTTGGAATGAAAACCAGAATAAAGGTTGTCTATAAGCTCATATAGATTGCCCCAGTTTACAAGTTCGCCATTCGTGTCACTCTCAATTGATGAAATTTTACGAAGCATTTCGCGGTTTTGCTCTGTCGGGGTCTCGGCTACCATCTTGATGATGCCGAGCTGTTGGAGCATTGCGCGACGCAAGGCAGTTGTAGCCATTGTGTCGGCTGTGGCAGAAGTGAGTTTTGTTGATTTCAGTTCATTAACCATCTTCTGCAAAGCCTCGGCTCTTTCCTCATTCTCCCGTTCACGCTGTCGGCGATGCCTGATTATCCAGAGAGCACAGACAATGACAAGCACCGCAAATAAGGTAACCGCCAGAATAACCACCGTCTTATACTCACTTTCTGCTTTCAGCATCAGGACACGGGTCTGTTGCTGTAATGCACCACGTTCTGATTCCCATTGCGAAGCCTTCATACGGTTGAAACGCTCCTGTTGCCGATTGTTCAAGCCATTGACGTATGACAACTTGATGCGTCCCGACCGCTTGAAATCAATCATTGCGTGGAGCAAGTTACTATAGCCGCGATAATATACATCATCAGCATTTCGCATCTTTACCGCAAAACTGTCAGCAAGCGCAAGTTCGCGTGATGCGGTGGCAAGATTACCAAGATTCAGGGCATTTATTGCCGACTGCAAATGCAGATAGTCAGCAGCTCCGTTGTCCGGACCTGCATGAGAGAATATGTAATCAATAGCTTCCTGGCTCTCTTTCTCACGTCCTAGCTCTGTCAGAAGTTGAGCACGTTCAAGGGTAAATTGAAAGTGCTTATCACCCAAATTATGAGATTTTGCATATTTCAAAAGTTCATCAAGAAGCAACAAGGCTGAGTCTGGCTCATTGGCATATTCGTAAGCATTAAGCAACAAATACTTGACTTCAAACTGCCTCAAAGAGTCTGTTTCCATCTTAATAAGTCTTTGCGTCAAAGGCACTAACTCATCGCCTTGATATTCAGAAGCACCGAGCAATACACGAACATGAAGAGTTTCTGCCAAAAGAGAATCCGACAGATTAGGCAGACTTACAAGTGAATCAAGCAATGCAATTGCTCCAGAGATGTCACCAACCCAAAACTTATACCAAGCCAAGGCAGTACCACTCCGCATATCTCGGACAATGTCCTTGCCTTTAAAGTAGTGGTGTGCTTCCGCTATAAGAGAATCAGAAACCATCGAGCGGTTCTGCCGCATGTGTCCCCAAGCCTTAACATAATAATACTTGGCACGGATTGAGTCAACCGTCAAATCCGAGGGTTCAATTACATCAAGCATCTTCATAGCGCTGTCAGGACTTGTCTGCATCACTTTCTCTGCATCATCAATAATGCCGTTGAAATGTAAGGCCGAGCGAGAGCAGGAAACCACGCACAAAAATACAGACGACAAAAATATTATAAAAATATTTCTCATAACTTATCTCAAAGTGACCCACCAGCGGTTCTGGGGGATGCTAAAGGATTCGATTATCTTTGACTCGACAGAGACCTATAATTATCATTTTGATGTACCAAAATACAACTTTTTACTAACACAGCAAAATATTCCCGGAAAAAGTTTTGAGAGTACACTTTTTCAAACCCAAATCTGTCTATTGTATAATGACCAATTTGAGTTTAATAATGAGCTAACTACATCGGAAAGCCGACATTCTGTTTTTCCGTTTCCGACAATAAAAAACCGCAGGTGGATTCACTTGCGGTTTTCTGTATTATTAAAAGTTTTGTTTCTTTTACTTGTTGTAAGGAATAACTGTCAGCAATTCACCGAATTTCTCGGCAGCATCCTGCAACGGTTTAGAAATCATAGGCTTGATAATCGGGTTGAGCTCGATTTTGATTTCAGCCATAGCCTTTGTCGTTTCGGGCGTATTTTCGCTGAGATGCACGTCAATATTGAACGGCAGAGGAGAAGAAACTGCTTCAAGGCGAATCAACTCGTTTTCAACGCGTTTTGTAATCTTAAACGATACGTCGCCAACCGGATTGGCAGAAATGGTAATCGTATCACCTTCTATACGCAAATTTCCAACCTTGTCCTTCAATTCGTCGGGAACATTCACGGTCATGCCCTGAAGAGTTTCAAGGTTTGACAAACGGCCGTAGACTGTCGACAAGTCGGCACTGATAATTTTTTCTGTACTTTTAAAAGTTGACATATTATTCAATTGTAGTGTTCGGTGTCCAGTTTGCCGGGTCTTTACGCCACTGTTTCAATGCTTCCAAATCAGTGTCCTTGATATAGTTGATTTCAAGTGCGGCTTCCAGCATTGCTGAATAGTTGCTGAGTGTAAGCAATTCCACGTTTGCCTTCTTGAACGCTTCGATTGCAACCGGGAACTGGTAAGAGAAAATAGCTACCATACCCACAACTTCAGCACCTGCATTACGGATTGCTTCAACAGCCTTCAAGCTGCTGCCGCCGGTTGAAACCAAGTCTTCGATTACGACTACTTTTTGTCCCGGCTTCAAGTTTCCTTCAATCAAGTTTTCCAATCCGTGATCTTTTGGAGATGAACGGACGTATATATATGGAAGTCCCATTGTTTCAGCCACCAACGCACCTTGAGCGATTGCACCTGTTGCAACACCTGCCACAACCTCTACATCGCCGAAGTTTTCCATAATCAGACGAGTCAATTCAACTTTGATGAAGTTTCTGACTTCCGGATATGACAAAGTCTTGCGGTTGTCGGTATAAATCGGTGAATTCCATCCCGATGCCCATGTGAAAGGATTGTCCGGCTGCAATTTGATTGCACTAATTTTCAAAAGTTTTTCAGCTAAGATACGATCTAATTGTTTCATTTTTCGTAGAGTTTAAGTTAAATAAAAGCCACATTCGTATCGGACGGAAAAGAATCCAAAACCGAACTGGTTTATCTACTGCAAAGTTATATAAATTTAAATTAGCAAATAGCTTTTTTTGTGTATTTTTTACTGTTTTTTCTTCCGTTTGTGACAAAAATTCTCGAAAAAACGTGCTAAAGGTTTGCAAATGCCAACGACAGAATACGGACTTCCGACACCCCCGCCTGCTGCATGACATCGCAACAGGCAAGCATCGTGGAACCGGTTGTTATCACGTCGTCAACAAGCAGCAGCCGTTTGCCTGCCACCGACGGAGAAGCGGAAAAGATGCCTTCCACGTTTTTTCGCCGTTGCTCGAGCGTCTTGTTAGTCTGCGAACGGTGCGGCTGGTCGGCACGTAGAAAATCTTCCACCGGCAAACCGCTCACACGCGATATGCCACGCGCAATGTATCGGCTCTGGTTATAGCCGCGCCGGCTTTCCTTCCGAGGATGAAGCGGCACGTAGACAATCGCATCCAACCCGTCAAAGAAACCTTGCCGGGCCATTTCTTCCGCGAGTTGTCCGCCTAAGAACTCCGCAAGCCGAGGATTGTTGTAATATTTGATTTCCTTAATAATTCCCGCATAATCGCTGCTGCGGTGGTAGCGGAACAGGGAAAAGGCGCGCGTCACCACCCGACTGCCGACAAACACCTCCTCCACTTCGTTCATTCTATCCGGCCGGTGATTCAGACGGGGAAGCGTGTCCATACATTGACGGCACACATACGGTTCGCCGTAGGACAAGGCACGGCGACACACGGGACAGCATCGCGGAAACATCAGTCCGCGCAAGGCATCAGCCATCGTCTTCAGCCACCCCGTCCGCATAGCTTATTCCTCCTCCACTTCAAAATCATCAGCACCGCTCACCAGCCCCGACACGATTTTTGATATCAATGCCGACTCATAGCCGCGCGACATGGCGTAGCGAAAAAGCGACGCCTTCTTTTTATAAGGGTCGGTCTCCGCAGAATGGCGTGCCTTCGTTTCCAGCAGCGTGCGAAGAATGGCGGTATACTCGTTTTCGTCAATTTCCTGAAAAGCCGCCTGCACGGCAGCATCGCCTATCCCATAACGGCGCAGCGTGTAGCGTATTTTTGTCCTGCCCCAGCCCTCAAAACGGTATTTGTCGTGTGTAAACGACAGGGCGAAACGTTCTTCGTTAATGAAGCCGCCGTCCTCCAGCCAATCGAGAATTTTAGCGGCATCCTGTTCCCCAACACCCCATTGGCGGAGTTTGGAAGTGATTTCAAAACGGCAATGTTCGGCACGGGCACACAGATTGGCCGCACGTGCCAGCGCATTTTCATAGGTCAACGGTTTCTTTGCCATACGTCAGTCCTCCTTTTTCCATTTGGCTACGGCAAAGCGCGGCATCCGCTGCATATCCTTCCGTATCTCCACATCGGTATATCCCAGTTCTTCCAGCATTTCCGTCATTTCCTTCGGGAAACGGCTGTTGATTTCGAAATACAGTCGCCCGCCGGGAACGAGTGTCTGCGTTCCATAGACGGCAAGCGCACGGTAAAAACGCAGTGGGTCGGAATCGGGAACAAACAAGGCCGTGTGCGGCTCATAAGCCAGCACGTTCTCGTCCATTTCCGCCTTTTCGCTGTCGGCAATATAAGGAGGATTGCTGACAATGATGTCAAAACGCTCGCCGCAAGGCGTAAGTTGCAGCATGTCCTGACGACGGAAAGTCACCTTTGCCTTCAGTTCCGCAGCGTTGCGTTCAGCCACGGCAAGTGCCTCGGCCGAAATGTCGACAGCCGTCACCTCGGCGAATTTCAACGCCAAAGCCAACGACACGGCGATGCAGCCGCTTCCCGTTCCGCCGTCGAGCACCCTCAAGTCGGCTTCCTGGTTTTCGTCCACAATCATATCCACCAGTTCCTCCGTTTCCGGACGGGGAATCAGCGTGGCTTCGCTCACCTCAAAACGGTGACCGTGGAAATACGCATTACGGAAAATATACTGTATCGGACGCTTTTTTAGCAGTTCGTCAGCTACTTTATGAAATTTATCGACTATAAAATCCGGCAAAACGCTATCTTTGTGGAGCAGAATATCGACGGACTCATAGTGGAGGATATTGTAGCAGGCAATGCGCACAAAGCCGTCCACCTCGCCTTTCGGATAAAGGTCGGACAATCGCCGGCGAATGTCGAGCAGGGTCTGGTTCAATGTCTGTTCTATCATATCTACAAAATTACATCTTTTTCCGTTAAGCTATGACTACTGACGAAAAATATATGAGGCGCGCGCTACAGCTGGCAAGGCTCGGACGCGGCAGTGTACACACAAACCCGATGGTTGGAGCCGTAATCGTCCATAATGGACGCATTATCGGCGAAGGCTTCCACCGCCGCTACGGCGAAGGACACGCCGAGGTGAACGCCGTTGCCTCGGTATCGGCCGCCGATGCCGCCCTGCTCCCCGAAAGCACTATCTATGTCACACTGGAACCCTGTTCGCACTACGGCAAAACGCCGCCCTGCAGCAAGCTGATTATCGACAAGGGCATACGGCGCATTGTCGTGGGCAGTCTTGACCCGTTCCCGGAAGTAAGCGGACGGGGCATCAGAATGCTCCGCGAAGCCGGACGGGAGGTGGTCACCGGTGTTCTTGAAAAAGAATGCCTCGAGCTGAACCGCCAGTTCATGACGGCACACACCCGGAAACGCCCCTATATTCTGCTGAAATGGGCGCAAAGTGCCGACGGATTTATCGACCGACTCCGCACTGCCGACGAACAGCCGCAACAGTTCTCCACCCCGCTGACCGCTGCGCTTGTCCATCAGCTCCGTAGCGACTATAACGCCATCATGGTTGGCTCGGCCACCGTGCGGCTCGACAATCCGTCGCTCACCGTCCGCCTGTGGCATGGCAACAATCCGCTGCGCGTCGTACTGTCGCGCGACGGCAATCTTGGCGACTGCCGACTGCTGAACGACGGAATGCCCACGGTAGTGTTCACCTCTGCTCCGGCGGCCAACTTTTCGGAAACGGCCACCGTCATTCCTCTTGAACATCCCGAAGAGCCATTGCCGGAAATTGTCGGCAAGCTGTATAGCCAAATGAAAATCAACTCATTGATGGTGGAAGGCGGAAGCCGCCTGCTAACGGAATTCATCAAAGCCGGGCACTGGGATGAAATACGAGTCGAACAGAGTCCAATCCTGCTGAAAGAAGGCATAGCAGCCCCTTCTGTTCCACTGCCCGACAGCGTGGAAACCATTGACGGTAACACTATATTTCACATAAAAAGCCGTTAAAAAGGACTAAAAAACGATAGAATTCAATTCTTTGTCGGATTTATGCGTGATAATTGTAAGCGAAATATTAATTTTACCGACCGAAAAAGTGGACATTTTACAAGACTATGAAATTAAAGCGAGGGTTTAACATAAATTCTATGGGAGCTTTAATAAAATAGTTTTAACTTTGCAATTTATAAAATCAAGACATAACAAACAATGAGAAAATTAATTCCCATATATGCCCTGCTGACGGCATTTTCGATTATCATGTCAGTGTCATGTACGTCGACCAACGAGGCGGATGAAGAAACAGCCACACTTGCGTCAAACACGCTGGTAACGGCTTTCTCCCTACAAGAAAACGATTCCGTACTGCCACACCTCGATTCCGTCTACTTCGCAATCGATGTCAACAAGCGCATCATCTACAATCCGGACTCCTTACCTAAGGGCACAAAAATCAACCGCCTTGTGACAAGCATCACATTCGACGCTTCGTCGACGGGTACAATCAAAATCAGCGGCGCATCAACCATGGCCGACACGACCTACACCTACAACAGTGAAGAAAACGACAGCATCGACTTCACCGGTAAAGTTTATCTGACTGTGAAGGCCGCCGACGGCATCTCTTCAAAAGAATACCAGATTTTCGTCAATGTTCACCAGATGGAACCGGATTCCCTCTACTGGAACCTGCTTTCACGCCGCGACTTGCCGAGCCTCACATCGCAGGTAAGCAGCCAACACACCACACAAATGGGCGAAAAACTGTTCTGCCTGATGAACGAATCGGGCAACTATACGCTGGCTTCGACTACTGACCCGGCTACCAACAATTGGACGAAAGCCGTTGTCACCTTCCCGTTCACTCCGCAAATCGACAGTTTCAATGCTACTGCCGATGCACTTTATATCCTTGCTGAAGACGGTACACTCTATACTTCGACCGACGAAGCCAAGACATGGACTTCGACCAACCGCAAAATGTACTCCATCATCGGTGGCTACAACAACGTGCTGTTGGCCGTAAGCGAAGAAAACGGCAACTACTACCGCGAAATCTATGCTCCGGGCAGTTCTTATGAAAAGGCTTTGCTGCCTGACGATTTCCCTGTACGCGGAACATCGCCCGTACAGTCCTACTCCAACGATTGGGGCGTAGCTCCTCAGGTTCTCTTCCTCGGCGGCTACTGCAAGAACGGATCTATGACAGGCGACCTTTGGGGATTCGACGGCAAGAACATCGGCAAAGTAAGCCAAAAGCCGATTCCGGCACGTGCCTATGCCGTTTTCATTCCTTTCGTGGAGTATACAGGCGAAACATGGATGAAGAAAAAACGCAACGTATGGCTCGCAATCGGAGGTCTTGACAGCGAAAACAAGCCGACGAAAAAAGTATATGTATCATACGACAACGGTGTAACTTGGGAAGAAGGCGACGACCTGCTGCAATTGCCGGACTATATGTTTGCCTTCTACAAGAGCCAGGCGTTCATCTACAACACCACTTACACTGCAACTCGCAGCAGTTCTGCATGGACAAGTCTTCCTTCACGCCGCCTGCCGGCATGGTGGACTATCAGCAGCGGCACTGCAACCCGCGCATCCAAGCCTATCGAAAGCTGGGAATGCCCGTACATCTACATGTTCGGCGGTGTCGGAGCTAACGGAGGAACGATGAACAACATCTGGAAAGGCACCATCAACCGACTGACCTTTAAACCTATTATATAATAGGAAACAATATAGAATTGCCTTTTGCCGTTTAATTTAGTAAACTGAGCGAAAATGAAAAATGCAGTCAGAACATACGGAAGAAAACGCATTTGGGCAATTATTGTGGCTTTAATGGCAGCCTTGCTGCCGGCAACGGCGCAGGACTACCGCTTCGAAGCAGGCGGTGGCTTGGGTATCAGCGGATACCTCGGCGATGTCAACCAAAGCAACGTACTGAAAAACCCGGGATTCTCGGGTGAACTGCTGTTCCGCTATCTCATCAACAAGCGGTTTGCACTGAAAACGTCGCTTGCGACGGCAAGCATCAGCGGCAATTCCGCCGACTTCAAGAACGTGTATCCCAACAATGCGCAATATGCGTTCGATGCACAATATTATGATGCAGCAGTAGCGTTCGAGTTCAATTTCATGAATTTTGGAATGAACACGGACTATAGAAATTTGAAACGCCTTGTCCCCTACCTCTCGTTAGGTTTGGGAGCATCCTATTCCAGCTGCTCGGCATTTGCCGTGAACATCCCGATAAGCGCGGGTGCGAAATTCAAATTGACGAACCGCTGGAACCTCGGGCTGGAAATGCGTGCAAGAATGATGCTTGGCGACAAAATCGACGGGCTCTCGGACTTGTACAACGTGAAAAGCTCTTTTATGAAAAATACCGACTGGTGTCCTACACTGATGGTTTCGATTTCCTACGAATTTGGCGAAATCTGCAAGATATGCCACTATGTCGAATAATTGTTTGAAAATGTCATTAGAAGAAAAAATTAAGCAAATTGACTGCAACCGGCTTCCAAAACACGTGGCTGTAATCATGGACGGCAACGGACGCTGGGCAAAGCAACGGAATCTGGATCGCTCTTTCGGACACATCGAGGGCGTAACCGCAGTCAGAAACATAACCGAGATAGCTTCCGACCTGGGTATCGGAAGTCTGACTCTCTACACCTTCTCGACGGAAAACTGGAACCGCCCGACGGAGGAAGTCGACGCGCTGATGCACCTTATTGCAATAGCCATCGAAAAAGAGACTCCCGACTTGATAAAGAACAATGTCCGACTGAAAATCATCGGCGACCTTGCCCGCGTACCTGAATTCGCCCGCGAAAAACTGGAAGGTTGCGTGAAGGCTACGGAAGCAAGCACAGGCATGAACATGATTCTTGCCATCAGCTATTCGGCACGTTGGGAAATCACCAACGCCGTCAAGAAAATCGCTTCCGACGTTGCCGACGGAAAAATAAAGCTGGACGGCATCAATGAAGAAACGGTAGGACAATACCTGACAACGGCAGGCATCCCCGACCCCGACTTGCTGATCCGCACCGGTGGCGACTGCCGCATCAGCAACTACCTGCTCTGGCAGATAGCATATGCCGAACTTTACTTTACCGACAAGTTCTGGCCCGACTTCTCGAAAGAAGATTTTTGCGATGCCATCATCAAGTTTCAGTCGAGAGAACGCCGATTTGGCAAAACGAGTGAACAGGTCCAAGAAAAATAATTGAAGAAATTACTTTGCACAAATATTATGAAATATAAACTTTTGCTCATTTTTGCAGCAGTTGCTATGGTTTTCGGCAACAACGTAAAGGCTGCCGAACAAAATGATACAATCTACAATCCTACAATCATCTTCTCAGGCATGCCGAAAAAATACGAAATCGCAGGCTTGAGAGTAGAAGGACTGCAAAACTACGAAGACTATATCGTCATCGGCTATTCCGGCCTGTCGATTGGTGACGTAGTGGAAATTCCGGGTGACGACATCACAAACGCAGCAAAGCGTTTCTGGCGTCAGGGACTTTTCTCAAAAATCCAAATCCGCGTAGAAAAGATCTATGGCAACAAGGCATGGCTCGTTTTCGACTTGCGCCAACAACCGCGTATCTCGAAAATCAACTACACGGGCTGCAAAAAAGGTGAAAAAGAGGAACTGGAACAACGCCTGAGCCTGATGCCGGGCAACCAGATTACCCAAAACATCGTTAACCGTGCAAAAGAAATCATCACTGCATTCTTCAAGCAGAAAGGCTTCGGCAATGTGACTGTCGACATCCGCCTGACTCCAGACCTCAGCAAGGAAAACGAAATGATTGTCGACATCAATGTCAACAAGAACGAAAAGGTGAAGGTTCACAAAATCTATATCGCCGGCAACGACGTGTTGAGCGACAACAAGATTCAGCGCGTCATGAAGAAAACCAACGAAAAGAAAAAGCTGGTCAACCTTTTCCGTCAGAAAAAATTCGTGGAATCGGACTACGAAAACGACTTGGACCTCATTATCAAGAAATATAACGAATTGGGTTACCGTGACGCACGTATCGTGAGCGACAGCGTAGCACAATACAACGAGAAACAGGTTGATGTCTACATCGAAGTGGAAGAAGGCAAGCAGTACTTCATCTCCGACATCACATGGGCGGGCAACACCGTTTATCCGTCGTCGACACTCGACAATATTCTCGGCATCAAACCGGGTGACGTCTACAACCAGACATTGCTCAACAAACGTACAACGGAAGACGAAGACGCCGTAGCCAACCTCTACATGAACAACGGTTACCTCTTCTTCCAACTCGTTCCTATTGAATCGAAAATCGAAGGCGACTCTATCGCATTGGAAATGCGTGTGATGGAAGGTCCGCAGGCAAGAATCAACAGTATCGTCATCAACGGTAACGACCGTCTCTATGAAAAGGTTATCCGTCGTGAGCTTCACGTGAAGCCGGGTGAACTCTTCTCAAAAGACGACTTGATGCGTTCTGCCCGTGAAATTGCACAGACCGGTCACTTCGACCCTGAAAATATGGATATCCGCCCTGAACCGAACAACGAAAACGGTACAGTTGACCTCATCTTCAATCTTACTTCCAAGAACAGCGACCAGGTGGAACTTTCTGCCGGTTGGGGTCAGACGGGTGTTATCGGTAAAGTGTCGTTGAAGTTTACCAACTTCTCCCTCAAAAACCTGTTCAACACAAGTTCCTACAAAGGCATTATCCCACAGGGTGAAGGCCAGACATTCACTATCAGTGCACAAACCAACGCGAAATACTATCAGGCATACAGCCTTTCATTCCTCGATCCGTGGTTTGGCGGCAAGCGTCCTAACTCGCTTTCCGTATCGGCCTACTATTCCCGTCAGACAGGTGTGAACTCTCAGTTCTACAACAAAAACATTAACTCATGGCTTTCTGGCGGCGGTTTCTATCCCGGCTACGGAGGATATTATCCGGGTGGAGGCTATATGGACGACTACTACCAGAGCAGCATCGAAAACGCCTACGACCCGAACAAGTACTTGCAGATGGCAGGTATCAGCCTCGGATTCGGTAAGCGTCTGAAATGGCCGGACAACTACTTTACATTCATGGCTCAGTTGTCCTACAACTGGTACAAACTGAAAAACTGGGAATACCTCTACTATATGCAGAACGGTACGTCAAACGCATTTGTACTTGGACTTTCGTTCGCACGTAACAGTATCGACAACCCGATTTACACCCGTAGCGGTAGCCAGTTCTCATTGGATTTGAGCATCACTCCTCCAATGTCGCTGTTCATTAACAAAGATTGGAAAGCCCTGGCTGAAAAAGGCACAGTCGAAGCCAAGAAAGAAATGTACCGCTGGATTGAATACTGGAAACTTAAATTCAAGGCGCGTACTTATACTCCGCTTACTGACCCGAACGGAAAATGGACACTCGTGTTGATGACCCGTGCCGATATCGGTTTGCTGGGTAGCTACAACAAATACTTGAAATCACCGTTCGAAACATTCTATGTCGGTGGTGACGGTATGTCGGGAAGCTACGGCTACGCTCAGGAAACCGTTGCCCTCCGTGGTTACGACAACGGTTCACTTACACAACAGAGAGACGGTTATGCATATACACGTTTCTGCATGGAGCTCCACTTCCCGTTCCTGCTGCAACCGAGCACAACTATCTACGGTCTTGCATTTATTGAAGGAGGTAACGCATGGATGGACCTTAAGGACTTCTCTCCGTTCGACATCAAGCGTTCAGCCGGAGCCGGTGTTCGTATCTACTTGCCGATGGTCGGCCTTATGGGTATTGACTGGGCATACGGTTTCGATAAAGTATACAACAAGAAAGGTGGAAGCCACATCCACTTCATCCTTGGTCAAGAATTCTAAAAAAGGGCAAATTAACCTTACGACAATAAACCAACGACGGTTTCAATTGTCTTAACATCAGATACAAATTGAAAAAACTATGAGAAGATTATTTATTTTGTCGGCATTTGCAGCATTGTTCGCCCTGAGCGGATATGCACAGAAATATGCCCTCGTCGATATGGAATATGTGCTGAAAAATATTCCGCAGTATGAAATGGCCAACGAACAGCTGAACCAGGTGTCACAACGTTGGCAGAAAGAAGTGGAAACAAAAGCCAAAGAAGCCGAAACGCTCTACAAGAACTACCAGAGCGACATGGTGTTCCTGACCGACGAACAGAAGAAGAAAAAGGAAGAGGAAATCGTGGCTAAGGAAAAGGAAGCAGCCGAACTTCAGGCAAAATATTTCGGACCGGAAGGCGAGCTTTACAAAAAACGCCAGTCACTGCTCGAACCGATACAGAACGACATCTATGAAGCAGTAAAAAAAGTGTCGGAAGAAAAAGGATTTCAAGTAATTTTCGATCGTGCGTCATCGGCAGGCATCATTTTCGCATCGCCGAAAATCGATGTAAGCAACGATGTGCTCGAGAAATTAGGTTATTCAAAATAATTGACTAACTTTGCAATCGTATATTTGAATTCCAGACAGTAACTCAAATATTTACAGAATACAGAAAAAACAAATAAACTAAATTCGATATGTTAAAAAAATTGTTATTGGCAGTAGTATTGGCTGCACCTATGTGCCTTTTCGCACAATCAAAATTCGGCTATATCAACTCTCAGGAAATTTTCAACCTTATGCCGGAAAAGACAACTGCAGAAAACACACTTGTAGAAGTTTCTAAGAAGTATGAAACAGAATACAAGGCTTTGCAGGATGAGTTCAACAAAAAATTCGGTGAATACCAGGCTTTGGCTGCTGACACCCCTGCTTCTATCAAGCAACGTCGCGAACAGGAATTGCAGGAGCTCAACACTAAAATCCAGAACTTCCAGGAAGTAGCAGGTCAGGATTTGCAACGTCAGCAACAGACTTTGCTAGCTCCGATTCAGGAAAAGATTCAGACAGCTATCAAGGCTGTAGGTAGCGAAAACGGTTTCACATTCATCTTCGACCTTTCTATCCCGGGCGTAGTTTATCAAGGAGCTGACGCTGTTGATGTAACTAAGATGGTGAAAGAAAAATTGGAATTGAAAGATGCTCCAGCCGCAGCTGCTGCTCCAGCAAAATAAGAATTCTAAAATCCAATAGATACAAAAAAGAGGATGCCGATTGGCATCCTCTTTTTTGTATCATCTCGACAGCCGAATTACTTCTGTACCGGAATTTTGTCGATACGGCGTTGGTGACGGCCGCCTTCGTAGGCAGTTGAGAAGAAAGTCTTCACCATTTCAATGGCTTCCTCGTTGCTGACAAAACGTCCCGGCATGGAAAGCACATTGGCATCGTTGTGCTGACGGGCAAGCGATGCAATTTCCGGCATCCAGCAAAGAGCGGCACGAATTCCCTGATGCTTGTTGAGAGTCATGCTGATGCCTTCACCGCTACCGCAAACGGCAATACCCGGATAGCATTCGCCGCTTTCTACAGCTTCGGCACAGGCATGTGCAAAATCAGGATAGTCGCAGCTCTCTGTCGAATACGTTCCGAAATCCTTATAAGGAATACCTTCCGATTTCAGATACTCGATTACAGCCTGCTTGGTTTCAAATCCGGCATGGTCGCTGCAAAGCGCTACCGGACAGTTCGGTTTCAAAATAGTCATAATCTATATAGAATTTAGTTATCGTTGTAAATCTTTTCCAAACGCTTGACGTGACTGACACAGCGGGGAATTTCCTCCATGTAGTGGGTCACATAAACAAGAGTTGCACCACTTTCTTCCACCATTCTTTCTATGGCTTCCTGCACCTGCAACTTGCGCGACATGTCGAGACCGTGGAGCGGCTCATCAAGAATCAGCAGCGACGGCGACTTAATCAACGTGCGAACGAGCAGAACAAGCCGCTGTTCGCCCGACGACAGTGCCGGAAAACGACGGTCGGCAAGTTCGGCAATGCCGAAGGCCTCCATCCATCTGCGGGCACGTTCGCAGTCTTCAGCACCGGGCTTGCGATAAAGGCCGGCATAGTCGTGCAAACCGGATGCAACTACGGAAAGCGTGTCGGAAGCCTCACGGAAATACAGATGCATCTCCGGAGAAATATAGCCGATATGCCGTTTAATGTCCCAAATGCTCTCCCCTGTTCCACGCTTGCGGTCGAAGATACGGATATCGTTGCTGTACGACTGGGGATTGTCGGCGCACACCATACTCAACAACGTACTCTTTCCCGAACCGTTCGGCCCGAGCAAAGCCCAACATTCGCCCTTTGCCACCTTCCAGTCCACATGCCGGAGAATGACTGTCGACCCATAGCGAACTGTGCAGTCGCGAAGGTCAAATGCCGTTTCAAACTCTTTCTTCTCGGCAGTGACAGGCAAATCGCCCACCTTTCTCTGCGGAAACAATTCTTCCGCCTGACGCCGAACTTCCTCCACACCGAGAACAGCCACATCCTGCACAGGCATCAGTTCCAGTTTCCGCATCGGAACTACATAGTCAGTAAACGCGGGAATGTCCTTCGGATTGCACAAAAGCAGCATCACGGCCATGCCTTCCTTCGCCAAAGCACCCAACAGAGAGTCGAGCACAGCTCGCGACGGAGCATCGAGTCCGATGTAGGGATTGTCGAGAATCAGCAAATCCGGCCGGTCGGCCATCATGTTCACAACAAGGAATTTCCGCAGTTCTCCGCTCGACAGATAATTGATGCGCTTTCTGCGGATTTCGCGCAACGAAAGCCGGTCGCAAAGGTCGTTCCAGAGTTCGTCGGGAATCCGCCCTTCCACCAGTTGGTCCACGGTGGGGACTTCATCGTTCATCGTCGCTTCAAACCGTTGCTGATAGTAGGAATCGCGGCTGCCGGAAAGGGAATGCACATCGGAAAACTCCACCACTTTTACCCGCAGCGACTGCTTGTCGCCAAGAATGCGGTTGCGGCCGATGTTCCAGCCGCGGGCAAGAATATTGGCAAGTACCGTCTTGCCACACCCGTTCTCGCCGACAACGGCATAAGTGCGGCCACGGTCAATGCGAAGCCCGTAAGGATTCCGCACACTCACGCCGATATATTGCAGCGTTTCGCTGACTGCCTCCAGTAAACATTCCATAACCGACTGCAAAATTAATGAATTGTCGAGGCTTAAACAAGCCGTGCGCCTACATTCGCGCCTTCGCCCATTCCATCACCATCGCCGGTGAAAGCTGGCGGAGAAGCAAATCGTGCATCACTTCCATATAGGGTTTCGTAAATTCAAAATACAGTTTCAGTCCTTCGCAGAGCGAATTTTTGGCACTGCCGTCGGGATACTTGTCAAAACGGTGTTTCGGACATTCGCCGCGGCATGCGAAATAATACTGACAGCGCATGCACTCTGACGGCAGATTGTAACGCTTGTTCACGCCGAACTGGAATCGCTTCGGACTGTTGTAGATTTCCGCCAGCGACTGCTCCTGAATATTTCCGAGCTTGTATTCCGGATATACAAAGTGGTCGCAATTATATACATCGCCGTTATGCTCCACCACAAGTGCATCGCCACAAGTTTCCAACATTGAGCAGACACCCGGACGGACACCTACATACTGCGCCAACGTGGCATCGAACATCTGCACAAAATAATTGCCCACATCAGCCACCACCCATTTCCGGAAAATATCGACAAGGAACTCGCCGTAGCCCTTCGCACTCACCGACCATTCGGCCAGACGCGCACCTTCATAGTCGGGCGACACAATCAGCGGACGATGGAAACCCTCTTTGTCGACAACGTGTTCCACTACGGGCAGGAACTGCATGTAGTGGCTGCCAACGGACTTGAAAAACTCATAGATTTCCGCACCACGACCCTCACAGAGCCGGTTCACGGTGCTCAGCGTATTGAATTCCACGCCACTGTCGCGCATCATCTTCACACTGCGCATCACGCGGTCCCACGTCGGACGTCCGCCCTTGTCGATTCGGAACGCATTGTGCACATCCTTCGGTCCGTCGAGCGAGATTCCGACAAGGAACTTGTTCTTACGGAAAAACGAGCACCATTCCTCGTTGATTCGCGTACCGTTGGTCTGGAGCGTATTTTCAATCCGCTTTCCTTTCGCATATTTTTTCTGAAACTCAATAGCCTTACGGTAGTAGTCCACACCCAACAGCGTCGGTTCGCCACCGTGCCAGCAGAATGTCACCGTGTCGACAGCGTTGGCCTCGATATACTGGCGCACATATTCCTCCAGCAGCGACTCGCTCATGCGAGCCTGCTTGCCGCCATACTGCACCGCCTTGTCAAGATAATAGCAATACTGACAGTCCAAATTGCAGGCCGACCCCGCAGGCTTCAGCATCGTAGAAAAAGCCACAGGCCCCTGCTCCTTCAGCCCGTCTTCAAAAGTATAAAATTTTGTATCCTTCATTGTACGTTTTATAGAGACCCAAACTTACAAAAAACTTTCGACTCCCACACCATCGACAAGGAAAAATCGCAATACGTATGTTTCAAAAAGAGCGTAAAAAAGGGAAGTTTGCCAGCTTGCAAACTTCCCCAGGAAATCTTTTAAAATACAAAACCAATACAATCCATACCCATAGGGGCAATATAAAACCAAAACACTGTGTATTTTACTTTTCTGCCGGAATCAGCAATACGGCATCGGCCGCAACTATCTTGTCAGCACCTTTTTCAGTAATTTCAAAATAACTGCCGGGCTTCAATCGGTATTGTCCCAAGGATACCCATTCACCCAATGTCTGGCCAACCACCTGCACATCTTTTATTTTTACAACCTTTTCCGACTTGCTTTTGCCATTGAAAACACCGACAGTCATTTTTGATGTTTCATCGTCTATCCGCGGAACATACAGATAGGCATCAAATGTTCCTTCTTTTGCCAACTTGGGCGTATATTTGATAAAGAAAGGCTTTGACTTTCTGACATCACAAACTTTAAAGTCTGGACCATATGCTCGATAGGAATCATTATACGGTTCCCAATTGTCCGACATTTCAACAACTGCAGCATCAGCATTGTCCAAAAGGATTTCCGGCATCGTTCCGTCCATCAGCGGATCAGCCTCCAACCGTGCCACCAACCTGCCAACAGCCACATCCTGCACTGCCTGATGGGCATCGATTGCCTGGCTTGCGGCCAAACCTGCCACTTGTCCCAACACCATAAACACCGGCTCCATACGAATCGACCCGTAGGCGATATGAGACGCCGACATGCAGACCGGCACCAGCAAGTTTGAAATCTCACCACGCTTCGGCACTATGGCACGATAGGAAATAGGATAAGGCGGAAAACCTCCGACTTCGACATTTCCTTCGTTTTTCACCATACCGTTCACGACCTGACGGTCACAGTTATGCGAATCCATCGTATAGGCCGCCATGGCGACAGAGTCAGGAACTTGAGCGCGTCCCTGACAATGATGCTGCGTCATGACAACATCACCGACCATTCTCCGCGACTCACGGATATAAAGCTGATGGCTCCAGTGGCCGTTGTCCGTATATTCGTCTTTCGGATAACCCCAGCGACGCATTTCCTTGCGAATAAATTCAGGAATTCGTTTGTCCGTTCCGATAAAGTAGAGCAATCCTTTTGTATAGGACTCGTGCTCACGGATAATTTCCTGACGGCGGGCATAATCAGCTTCCGGATAATCCCAGTTCATGCCAATCATGTCGGTTGAGAATCCGTTGCGGTTATTGATATCCGTCTTGTTATTCGGCATCCGACTCCAAATGAACACATCGTCCAACGAACGCCACGGATGTTTCTCTTTAATCCGCAACAGAAGTTCATATTTTGTCGAGTCATAATCAGCCGGACGAGTAATCGGAATACGGTTATCCGAGTCCGACGTCAATGTTATACGATAATTGTAAGCCTGAATTTTCTTATCACCGGTCCCGCGGGGCATCATCGGTTCCGGGCTGATCCCCCAAAGCAAACCGCTGGTTGAATCACCGGGAACGACATAAGGGTCGATGCCGTCTGGCACCTGATGGCCGTCCAACTGCTGCACTCCATTATAGGTCTCACCGTAAATGCTGTTGCTTTCACGTCCGATAGTATAGCTGACACCTGCTTCCGCCATAAGGTCGCCCTCATAACTGCAATCGATAAACATATCGGCTTCTACCGTCAACGGTTCACCACCGTCCACCGGCGACACCTCAATAGTACGGATTTCTCCGGCACGGACTGTGACATCCGTAAGATAATGTTCCAGTTCAACTTCTATATCGGCATCCGTCACATATTGGTTGAATATGCTTTCAGCAACTTTCGGCTCAAACACCCATTGCTCGAATTTACCATAATGCTGCCCGACACGACGGTAAAAATCGCGTGCCAGTCCGGTTACAACATATTTGTTACCTATGTCAGTCAAACCCAATCCACCTGACGACATGCCACCCAAATGACGGCCGGGCTCAACTATCAGCACTGATTTTCCATCCTTCTTTGCCGTATAGGCCGCAATCACTCCGGCCGACGTTCCGCCATAAATACAGACGTCAACCGTCTTAGTCGCAGCCCAACCGCCCAACGGGAACAGCAAAGACCCGAGAACGCCACTTAGGATTCCTGTTTTTATCTTATTCATAATTTAAAAAATAGTCTTAATTACGGTTTTACCAATTTTACGCACTGCGGACGTCCGCAGTTTGTCCATGACACAAAATACACGCCCGGACTCCACAACGAAGCGTCAACTCTGTCCTCGTTTCCGCGATAGATAAGTTTACCGTCAATTCCGAAAACAGTAGCATCCGAATTCATATCAGGAAGTTCCAAAACGTTTCCACTGAAAAATGGCAATTGAGTTTCGTCGGAGTTCAAATCGTCTACACTGCTGCTACCTTTATCCGACACAAGAAGCAAAGCCGGAGCCAGTTCCGGGGTGTCGCTCTCATTTGAGGCAAAGGCACACAACGGACTGCCACCTTCCAACACGGAAATCCGGAAAGTCACGTTAGCCGACGTTTCTTTCATCGTCCGTACCCAATCGGTCACATCCCAACTCAGATAAGAGCCCACTTCCGTAGCATACAGCACAGTGCTGTTGTCAAGCTGCTCAAACGGATATTTGTTTCTGTTATTCCAATTCAACTTGGAATCATACGTTTCGCCGTTTCCCTCAAGCCCCAACACCACATTGTCGGCTGTGTTCGTCGTATTAAAGAACAGGCGCAACACAACACGCTTCACATCGTCGGCAATACGCTCGGTTGGAAACGTGAGATAAATCTGTCGCGACCATTGGTCGCCTGTCTTTAGCTCCAGTTTTGGCTCTGAAGCATACGACTTGTCCTTATAGCTCTCCTGCACATAAGAATCGTAAGAAGCCCGAACCAGTTCATCGGCCAAATCAACGACCACCTCCCCGTCAGCTACTCCGGAAGCGATCATGCTGTTTGACACTTCAAGCGGACGGACCGGCTGTTCGACTGCGAATGCCGGCAACTTTACCATATACGGATTTGTCAGCACATTCTCCACTTCGAACACATCATTATTTACCTGATAGGAAAAATTCCAGGGAGAATAATTGGAAAAAGAGAAACGAACGCAGGGTTCCTCACCTTCCATCACTGCGAAATCTTTCGGCTCCACAGTGACCGTCAGCGGATTGTCGATGCCCAGAAAATCACTCATTTCCGACACGAAAATCTGTGCCATCTTTTGCTGAATATATTCCGACTGTCCGCGTTTAGGATGCCAGCCGAATTCTATGCCATAAATCCATTCCGTATCTTTGGCATAGGCCAAGCTCGGCTGCTTTCCGTCGACCAGTTCCTTTCGGGTAAAGCCAATGTTGTCGTCAAATTTCACCAAAGGCAAATCCCATTTTTCCGCCAGTTTACGAATGGCTGTATTATACGTTACCCGGGAATCGTGCCAATGAGTACACAATACTATATAGGCCGGCTTTCCGGATTCCGTGTTATAATATTTTGACTCCGGATTGAATTTCAACTGGTAGCAATCGTCCTTGTACTTTTTAATTACATAATCATAAGCAATGGCATAATTCGTCGTAGGCATGGTATAGTCATGATAATCATCCTTCAGCCACTGCTCGTTTGCCACATCCTGATTATGCACATGGTCAATGACCAGCACATCCATATCCTCAAGTTCCTCAAACGTATAGAAAGTGCCTTCTGCCATACGGTTGGCCGTATGGTAGATTGCCTCGGCGGAAATTGCCTTATTTATCGGATTGACACCCAACTCTTCGCAAGCCAACTCAAACCACCCGTTTTCAGGCACGGCAAACGATGCTCCGGTAAGAACCACATCGAGTTTCTCATCGTCGGCAACGGCGATGCCCGAAACGGAAGATAAAAGCAAGCAGGCTATTGCACAAACTGTTTTCTTCATCATGCTATTCCACAACTTTTATGTTGACTTTTCTGCGGACATCATCAGAAGCGGCGGCAGCAGAAATAGTATATGTATCGGCTTCCACTTTCCATTTTTGTGTCGGCTCATCGTAGAATGCAAATGTCTCAACCGGCAAATCAATGGTTACCACCTGTTTCTCATGCGCTTTCAAGAATACTTTTTTAAAGCCTTTCAGTTCCTTCACCGGACGGACAACAGACGGCGATTTCTGACCTACATAGAATTGCACGCACTCTGCACCGTCAACATTTCCGGTATTTTCAACTTCCAATGACACGCGAACAGTGTCGGTAGAAGAACATACATCCTTATCAACGGAAATTTCACCATATTTGAAAGTCGTGTATGAAAGTCCATATCCGAAAGCGTAGCGGGGTTTGATTTTTTTCGTATCATGCCAGCGGTAACCCACAAGAATGTCATCCATATAATAGACAGTACTGTTCACACCCGGATATGAACGTTCTCCAAAGTAATGAGCCGAATTGTCCTCCAGCTTCATCGGACAGGAGAACGGCATTTTTCCGGACGGGTTCACCTTACCCGACAGCACATTTGCCGTTGCCGTACCGGCATAAGAACCCAGATACCATGACTGAACAATGGCCGGAACTTTTTTCTCCCACGGCATGTCGACAGCATTACCGCTGATAATGACTACTACAATATTTTTATTCACTTTCAGCATTTCTTCCAGCAACTGATCCTGGCCGAAAGGCAAATGATAGAAACGACGGTCGTCACCTTCACAATCCTGAGTGAAATTCTTGTTCAATCCGCCAAAGTACACTACAATCTCCGAACGAGCGGCCAAATCGACAGCAGCCCTGCGCAGAGAATCGGCATCCAAGCCTGAAGGCAATTCGTTGCTGTAGTTTGGAGCGCCGGAAGCATAACCCAGACTGAACTCTACGGCATCACCATAGCAGTCTTTCATTCCCTGCAAAGGAGAAATGACCACTTTCGGTTTCAATTCGGAAGAACCGCCGCCTTCTGTCAGCTGTTTAACGGCATTCTCACCGATTACAGCTATTTTCTTATATTTTCCTTTTACGATTGGAAGAATATTCTTGTCGTTTTTCAACAGAACAATGCCCTCTTCCGCCACTTTTTGTGCAACTTGAGCATGCTCTTCTGTCTGAAAAGAACCGAAAGGACGGAAACGGTTCATATTGGTCCGGAAACACAGTCTCAGAATCCGACGAACCTTCTCATCCAGAACAGACACCGGAATCTCGCCGGCTACAATTTTCTTTTTCAAAGGTTCTGCCATGTAGTAATTGTTATAGGCTGAACTCAAGCCCCATGTCAGACCGTTTGTCCAAGAACCCATTTCGATGTCAAGTCCATACATGGCAGCTTCATAAGTGTCATGAGCCGACCCCCAGTCGGTAACGACTACCCCATCAAACTTCCAGTCGCCTTTAAGTATCTTATTAATTAAAGTATCGTTATGTGAGCAATACTGATTCTTGTATTTGTTGTAAGAACCCATGATTGCCCAAATACCGCCCTTGGTAACGGCCGCTTTGAAAGCCGGCAAATATATTTCATTGAGAGCCCGGTCGCTTACCACAACGTTAACATGGTCTCTCCATTTTTCCTGATTGTTCAATGCAAAGTGCTTTGCGCATGCAGCCACACCATTCTGCTGAAGTCCTTTAACATAAGGAACAACCAACGTAGACGAAAGATATGGATCTTCACCCATATATTCAAAATTGCGGCCGCTCAAAGGTGTTCTGTAAATGTTGACTCCCGGTCCGAGAATAATGTCTTTTTTTCTGAACCGAGCCTCCTCGCCTATCACATTTCCATATTCAAAAGCCAGTTCCGGATTAAAAGAAGCGGCCAGACAAGTCAATGCCGGCAAGGCTGTACACGAATCATTTGTCCAGCCGGCATGCGTCCAGTCGTCCCAATCAAACTCCATCCTTACCCCGTGAGGGCCGTCGCTCATCCATATTTCAGGAATACCCAGACGCGGACATCCCGGAGTGCTGAATTTGGACTGTGCATGACAAATTGCTATCTTTTCATCGAGTGTCATCCTTGACAAAGCATCCTCGACTCTTTCTTCAATAGGCTTGCTGTCATCCAAATATACGGGTGTCTCCTTAGCAGCTACAGTCGACACCAATACCAATGACAGCGCAAATACGATTTTCTTCATTCTTCAGTTTTAAAAATTTTCACCTGCCAAATCCGAAGCCATCAAGATTTTTGGATTATTGACAAACTCAACAAAATCTTCAGCCGACGGATGACCCTTGACAGGAATATGGTAATACGTTTCGGTTTTCGATGAATTTTTCCAGAATAATATATAACTAAGTGGTACATCTTCGATTGCAGACATCACATACCGCGTAAAGTAATGTGGATTTTTGATACCTTGCATTCCGGTAGCCGTAATGGCAGAAAGTTTTTTTCGATGTGTTGCAAAACCGGCTACAACGCAAGAACTGTTTTTCAATTCTGCAGAATACTCCTCGACAGACATTTCGTCGGGATTATAGAAATAATCAAAACCGACAATATCCACATATTCGTCGCCAGGATAGTAATTCATCAACATCTCTGCAGAAACCGGCGCTTTCATGGAAAAGGCAAAAAGAATATTACGGACTTTCTTTTCTTTCTTCAAATATACATACGCATATTTCCACATATCCCTAAACCCTTTCGGAGAATCCTCCGCTTCATACCACCAGCGCGTCGAATCGTTCGGACTGTAAAATGGCTGGAATATTACGGAAAAAGTCCGCCCCTTTTCGTCCTTCAGGCTATTGAAAAACGATGCGACTGAATCCAGATACGATTTAAAAACCGCATGAGCCTTACCGCCTGGAAGCAGTTGCACCAAATCGGCTTTCTTGTCGGAAAAAACGGTTGGGCAGGAAGCACTCCAGCGAATTGCTGAAATGCCTCCCAATTTTTCGGCATCAACCAGACACTTCCGTATCTTGACGAAAGACAGCGAGTCGACGCTCAATTTTCCTCCCGTTTCATAACCACCAATATCGCAACCAAAAACAGCGGGATAGTCATCGCACACGAACTTCACATCGGAAGCTCCGGGAACATCGTTCCACACATTGCCATAGGCAAGATCATCCTGATGTCCCAACATTATGCCACGTTGTGCAGTCTGGCGCATATATTCGCGCAAGCCGTCCGAATCCAATTCATATTCGTGGACAGAACCGTTTTTTTGCATATCGCAGCCGGAACACATGATTGCTGCGGCAAAAAACAGAATGCCTAATTTGTGAATACCCCACTTTTTCATAGCTCAATTCATCTGTTATTCGTAATAGTTATCAGAACCTTCCCAACCCGGATTTTGAGTCAGCACACCTTGCGACAATTCAATTTCCGTTTCTGGGATTTGAAGGAATCCGCCTGTTTCCGGACGGAAAGTTACAGTCTTTTTCTGCGGAACTTTTCTATTGTAAACCTGAATGTCTGTCTGGTTTTCAGTAATTACATCCCAGTCATGCCAACGCAACAGGTCGTAATAGCGAACACCTTCAAATGCAAGTTCGAAACGGCGTTCCTTCTTGATGTTCTCCAATGTTGCAGGAACAGAAGGCAAGTTCACACGACTGCGTACACGGTCCAAATATGCCTGTGCATTAGGAGCACCAAGTTCGGCAGCCATCAACAGCACATCAGAGAAACGCATTGTCACGCAATCCTGAGTATTGTTCAACTGGAAGTTAGTTTCTGTCATTCCGTAAAGTTCGTTACTGTAGTTTACGACATTCGATTTTGTTGCATCCGTATAGACATTGATAGGAATCATTTTCTTGTTCATGTAGTAAGTCTCGTCCATCAGGTTGCCGCCACCTTTTACATAAAGACGGAATTCCGTGCGGTCCATACAGTCGAGAATGGAAGCTTTCTTACGAATGTCGTTGTCATCCCAGTCTTCCCAAAGTTTCGGGTTGACGGTACCCATACCCCAGCCTTGTCCGAAGGGGAAGGTATAAACATAATTGGATTGTCCTCTCAAACCATAATACAGGCAATATTGATTGCTTTTCTGGAAAGGAGAATCCCAGTTGGCAAGTGTCGAGTATTTTACGGCAAACACAGTTTCGATATTACCGTCACCTACCCATGACAAACCATTTTCAGAAGTGTACTTATAATCCTGTACATAGGAATACGGCCAAAGATTACGGAAGTCCGGAACCAAATCGTGACCACTGTTTTCGATACAATCAACAATCCAATTGACAACTTCCTGACGAGTAACCTCACCACCTTCTGTCAAAGGAAGGGCATCCTTTTGATAATAACCCGTATAGAACAGGAATACACGTGCCATCAAAGCCTCAGCCGCCCATTTCGTTACACGACCGAGATCCGAAGTCGGCATATCCTGAACACGTTGTGCCGGAAGCAGTTCAATGGCCTTTTTCAAGTCGGAAGCAATCAAGGCATAAGTTTCCGAAGCCGGAGACTTCGGTATGTTGACAGCATCCGGAGTTGTAACCAATGGAACTTCACCCCACAGCTTTGACATTTCAAAGTAAAAATGTGCTCTCAAATAACGCACCTGACCCTCAATGCTTGCACGGTCTTCCTCGCTGTCCCATTCAATGTTGTCGAGTTGGGAAATAAGGAAATTGCTTCTGAACACGCCAAAGTAATGTGCGCGCCAGCCATTTCGGAACATGTCATTGCTGGATTTCTTAAACTGGTCAATTGCCTTGCACGACAAGTCATTCTGGTCGCCACCGCCGAAACAATCGTCCGACATCAGTTCAGAAACGAAATATGGTGAACACAACGGTTCTACACGTCCGATAATCGAATAGACACCAGTCAGCAGCTGGTCAGCGTCAGATGTCGTTTCCGGATAGTTGCTTGTGTCCTTTTTGGTCAGATTCTCGCTATCGAGAAAATCTTCGCAGCCACACAATGCACTGCACAAAAGCAGTGCGGATAATATTTTTTTCATAATAAATTGCTATATTGATAATTAATATTTAATGCCGACTCCAATCATATAAGTACGTGATCCAGGATAATAACCCAAGTCAATACCTGATGCCCATGTATCACCGCCTCCGTAACCAACTTCCGGATCCATTCCTGTGTATTTGGTGAATGTAAACGGATTTGTCACTGAAGCATAGACTCTCAACTGTTGCAAAGGCAACTGCTTGAACACCTTCTTGAAATCATAACCCAAAGTGATGTTGGTGATACGGAAATAATCACCGTCTTCAATATAAAGGTCAGATACATACTGCCAATTGATTGCAGAACCGTTGATAGCAGGCAGGCGGTTGGAAGTGCCTTCTCCATGCCAACTGTTCAGGTAATCCTCAGCAATATAGTTGTCATAAGGCTTGTCTGTTCCGCTTCTGTATGAACGGGCAATCTGATTGCCGGCAACGCCATAACCGTTAACAAGGAAATCAAAACCTTTGTATGCAAGATTCAACGACAGACCGAAAGTAACGTCAGGATACGGATTACCAATCATTGTCCGGTCTTCTGATGTGATAGTTCCGTCATTGTCCAAATCCTGGAAAATCACGTCACCCGGTTTTGCTGACGGCATAATCGGTTCGCCGGTTGTCGGACTGATGTAATTCTTCACCTGTTCCTCGTTCTGGAAAATTCCGGCAGTCTTGTAGCCATAGAAATATCCCAACGGATAACCTTCTTCAGCACGATAGAAAGAAGCCGTATTTTGAGCAAGGATACCGCTTGTACCTTGAATCAAGCCATCACCGTTTGCAATGCGGAGCACTTTGTTCTTATTGTGTGCCAAGTTGGCTGAAATGCCATAGCTGAAATCACCGATATTGTCATTCCAACTGATTGACAATTCTATACCCTTGTTTTCAATGTCACCGCCATTGATATAAGGTGAACCTGTTCCCCAGATACCCAAACCGGTTGGCTGAACCAGCCAGTCCAAAGTCTTTTTGTTATACCAGTCGAAAGCAAAGCCCAAACGGTTGCCCAACATCTGGATATCAACACCGACGTCAACCTGGCGGGATGTTTCCCATTTCAGTTCTGAATTGGCAATCAAGTCAGGGTATGCACCGATAGTGGCAACCGACTTGTCATTTCCAAAGTAATACCATGCAGCATTGGAAGCGTTACCGAACGCAATAGTCGACAAATAACGGAATGTCGGGATACGGTTGTTACCGTTTTCACCCCAGCTTGCTCTCAACTTCAACATGTCGAGGTAGTCGCGAGTGTTTTCCATAAAGCTCTCCTGTGCCAAGTTCCAACCGGCAGAGAACGAAGGGAAGAATCCCCAACGGTGACCACGGGCAAAATTTGAGGAACCATCACCACGCAACACAACAGATGCCATGTAGCGGCCATCGTAATCGTAATTGATACGGCCGAAGTAAGAAACAAGCGAACCGATTTCCCATGGTGCACCTGAAACAGATGTGTACTCAGAAGAAACCACCTTCACATTGCTCAAATAAGCATGTTCAAAATCTGAGAATTCAGAATCGCGGTTTGTACCGTTGACATCGGCACCCAAACCCCATTTTTCCATGGAAGTACCGACAAGGACATTAAACTTGTTTTTCTCGAGCAAAGTAAAGTCGTATGACAACGTATTGTCCCAGCTCCACTGCAAACCGTTTCCGGCACCTTGCGACACACGGTCGGTCTTTGCGTAAGTCTTTTCATTCAACTGATATTCCGGAACATATTCTCTACTGTTCCATCCATTGTATGCGTAACCGAATGTACTTTTGAAACGCAAATTCTTAATAGGTTCCAAAATCAAATACACATTACCGCGTGCTGAATAATTACGGCTGTTGACAAATGATCTGAGGTAATACATTTCAGCAATCGGGTTCGTTTCGTCAGTATCCAACAATACCGGCCAACCGAATTTGTCCTCGCTTTCATAAACCGGGAACAACGGGCTTGCAGTAAGTGCATTGCGCACATCGTTCCAATACATATTGCCTGTACCCTGATTCATACCTGTACTGTTGACAAATGCCATTGTCAAAGTCTCTCCGAATTTCAAGATATCACGGTCGTTGTGTTTAACCAACGAATACTCTGAATTGATTCGTGCCGTATATCGTTCATACTGCTGGTCCACATCGCTGCGTTTCACACCGATTGTCGGTTCCTGTGATATATAGGAAAAACCTAATGAATAAGTGGAACGGTCGCTACCGCCGGCAATTGACAGAGAATGGCTCTGCTGTCCGGCATTATCAATCTTCATGGCATCCAGCCAATTGGTTCCGGTCCACTCGCCTGACTTGATTTGTTCCCACATAGGAACGGCTGAAGCAATTTCATCTTCCGTCAGACCGGTTCTACCCAACATTTCCACATATTGCTGAGCGTTCAACGGAGTTACAGTCTTAGGAATTGACTGCCATCCATAATAGAAATCATATTGAACATCCGGCTTGCCCTTCTTTCCCTGCTTGGTAGTAATCAAAATCACACCATTGGCAGCACGGGCACCGTAGATTGCAGCAGAAGCAGCATCCTTCAGCACATCAATGCTTTCAATGTCGCTCGGATTCAGCAAATTGATATCGCCATTGGGCACACCGTCTATAATATATAAAGGAGAAGAATTGTAAATTGTACCCAAACCACGGATATTTACCTTAAATCCGTCACCGGGCTTACCGCTGTTCTTGACGATATTCACACCCGGAGCCTTACTTTGAAGGGCGCCGAGCGGACTCACTGTATTCAATTTCACCAGTTCGTCACCTTTTACCTGTACGGTAGCACCTGTCACCAATTTCTTCTTTTGAACACCATAACCGATTGCCACAACTTCTTCCAGTTCGTTGGATTCGATTTGCATCAAGAAAATGATATTCTTTCTACCGTTCACCCGCTCCTCGGCTGTCTTATAACCGATATAAGAAACAGAAAGCACGGCGTTTGAACCTACGGACAACGAATAGCGTCCTTGAGCGTCGGTCATTGTCGCATTAGTCGTACCTTTTTCTACTACAGTTGCACCGACCAGCGGTTCATTTCCATCAAGCACTTGTCCGCTTACACGTACGCCCTGCGCATACATCGGAAAAGTGAAAAATAACGCAAGGCACATAGTCAGCAAAACTTGCCAAAATTTGAGAGATTTGCCTGTCGTCAAATTTTTAATCATAATTTTAATTTTTAAGGTTTATTGTTATGTATGTTATTGTTTTCACATTACAAAATTAAAAAACACATTCCAATATCATTTTCACAAAAAATTTTCAAACTTTCATTCTTGCTCGTTTAGTTGCACTTATGTCGCATTCTATTTCACAATTGTAGAACGGGCTTTTAAAATATGTAGATTAATACATATATTTGCACTATAGTTGCAGTCTATGACAGCATAGCCACAGGCAAAACAACAGACATCCTTAAAATCAACCTTTACACAAAAGTTGTCGTAATGAAACATTTTAAATTCATATTGCCGCTTATTTTTCTCGTTTGCACCATAAGCGCAAGAGCAAATTCCGAGAAATTCTATACCTTCTCGAACAGCCACATCAATAATATATACCAGGACAGCGAAGGTTTCATGTGGATTTGCAGTGAGTACGGGCTTAACAAATTCGACGGACAGAATGTAACGACTTACTATCATACGAACGACAGCACTTCACTCGTCAGCAACTCGGTTCTAACCGTGACTGAAGACAGGGACGGATATCTTTGGATAGGAACAGCCGACGGCATACAACGCTTCAACAAGACTACGGAAAAATTTGAATCCATCAAGCTGTCCTACCCGCACATCACCAGCTTCAACTATATCAGTTCAATCATCGAAGACTCGAAAGGCAACATCTGGTTTTCAACCAGCCGTTCGGGCATCGTTTGCCTCAAAAACGAAACCCGCGAACCGATATACTACCTGAACACCAACAGCAACATTTGCAGTAATAAAATTAATGTTCTGTTTGAAGACAGGTTTGGAAACATCTGGATAGGCTCGCAAGACAACGGCATCAGCATACTGAACACGAACACTCAAAGCATCACCTCCTACCGCCATGACCCGAACAATGACAAATCCCTGTCAAGCAACAAAATATACTCCATTGTCGAGGCACCCAGCGGTAACATTCTTGTCGGCACCATTGACGGCGGAATTGACCTTTACGACTACACCACCAATTCCTTTACAAGAAACTACATACAGTGCAGCGACAACGTCTACGTACTCTCCAACGACAGCAAGAAAAACATCTGGATCGGAACGGACGGAGCCGGACTGAAATACTATGACTTTGAAAGTCAGAAAATTTCCACCTATCAGACGAATCTTCAGAACATTGACTTCAACCGTCTGAAAATACACGACATATTTGAAGACAAACAAGGCAACATTTGGGTAGCGATTTACCAGAAAGGTGTGATGATGATTCCGCCCAACCCCAACAGGTTCAAAAATATCTGGTTCAACCCGTTCAATCCATCGCAAAGCATTGGTACTGAATGTGCCTTGTCCGTAATGAGCGACCATAACGGCGACATTTGGATTGGAACGGACGGCGACGGAATTTACAGGCTTGACCGAAACAGGACCGTCAAGAAGCATTATCACGGCAATAGTCTCCACGCCAAAAGTATCCTGTCCATCATGGAAGACAGCAGCCAAAACGTATGGGCGGCCAGTTTTCTTTACGGATTGTTCAAATATAACCCAGGCAGCGATTCGTTTGAGCACATCAGCCTGTCGCACAACGGAATAGAAGTGAAGGACATCAACGTACTCTACGAAGGCCCTGACAAAAAAATTTGGATTGGAACAAACCAGGACGGACTTGTCATTTTTGACCCTCAAACCAAACATGCCGACTTCTACCAGTACAATTTGATGAAGACGCGCGGACAAATTCTCAGCAACTCCATTCAGGCCATTCACATCGACAACAACGGCAACGCATGGATCGGCACAAGCGATGCGGGCATCAGCTGTTACAATCTGAAAAACAGAACATTTACAGATTACAACATCGCCAACGGAAAACTGGCAAACAACTCGATATACTCCATCAGGCAGGACTCGTTCAACAATTTATGGATAGGAACCAAAGGAGGCTTGATTTCAATCAGCCCTAAAGGCGAGGCCAAAGTATTTACGGAGAAAAACGGACTTGCAAATTCCACCATCTACAGTATAGAAATCGACAACAGCAACAATCTGTGGATAAGCACCTGCAATGGTCTGTCGAAATACGACACGACGTCCCAACTCTTCACGAATTTTTTCACCTCCGACGGTATTGCAAACAACGAATTCCGCAGAGGAGCAAGTTTTCATGCAAAAGACGGAAAAATGTATTTTGGCGGAACTAACGGCGTCACAACCTTTGTTCCTTTCGATTCCGAGAATTCCACCGACCTGCTAAACCTTGTCCTGACAGATCTTTACATCTACAACGACCCGGTAGAAATCGACGATAATGGAATTCTGACAAAAGCACTAAACAACTGCGACAAAATCTATTTGCGCTATGATGTGAAGAACTTTTCCATCGGGTATTCCTGCATCGAATACAATTCACCTGAACGTGTCACCTATCAGGTCATGCTTGAGAATTTTGACCAGACCTGGAAAGAACAGTCGCTCAAATCACGCCTCATCACCTACACGAACCTAAAACCGGGTGAATATATTCTGCGGATAAAGGCAAGCCTGCCGGGTGGACCGGAACTTGAACGTTCGTTGAAAATCATCATCACCCCACCCTTCTGGCTGACTTGGTGGGCGAAAGTGATATACTTTCTTCTCATCGTTGCAATAGCCTATGCCACAACACGATATATCCGCAAGGAATTGCAACGGAAACACAACGACCTCGTCAAGGAAAATGACAAGAAGATAATGGAATCAAAAATCCAGTTCTTCACTGACATTTCACACGAAATCCGAACTCCGCTTACTCTGATTCTGAGCCCGATTGAACAACTTATCAAACAGGCGAAAAATCCGGAAGACCGGCATATATTCGAAATGATTGACCAAAACGGAAAACGCATCCTCCGTCTTGTCAATCAGGTGATGGAGCTCCGTAAACTTGACAAATCGGAAGTCACTCTGAAAGCCGAAAAAACGGACATCAAAGCCTTTCTGACTACCATTTTCAATTCGTTCACGGAAATAGCCAAGGAAAAGGAAATCGATTACCAGTTGACAGTAAACGACCCTATGCCGGAAATATGGATAGACCACGACAAAATAGACAAGGTCATCTTCAACATTCTTTCCAACGCCTTCAAGTATACGCCGCAAAAAGGGCAAATCTCCCTCAAGGCAGATATTGAGGATAACAAACTGTGCATCAGGGTATCGGACTCTGGCATCGGCATTCCTAAAGAATATCAGGAATCCATATTTGAACGCTTCTACCAGATTCCTACCGAACACAACATTTCAAAAATAGGTACCGGCATTGGACTTCATCTTGCACGCCGTCTTGCAGAGCTCCACAAAGGCCGGCTGATAGTGGAACAGAGTTCAAGCAACGGAACGGTCTTCCTGCTACAGCTCTTATGCGACGATTCCTATCTGAAGCCGGAAGAAAAGCTGACATGGTCCAACAATATGGAATTGGCCACAATAACCCAGCCTTCTGCTGCCGATTTTATTGAAAAAGAGTCGGAAGTTTCAGACAACACAAAAGCTCATTTTTCGATTCTCATCGTTGAAGACGATACCGATATTTTAAACTACCTGAGCGAAATTCTCGGTGCAAACTATAAAATATCGACAGCAACAAACGGACGCATCGGACTGGAAAAGACCATCAAGGAAATGCCGGACTGTGTCATCACCGACATCATGATGCCGGAAATGAACGGTATTGAACTTTGCAAAAAAATCAAGACAAACACGCAGACCTGCCACATTCCTGTCATTATGCTGACAGCAAAAACATCAGTAGAACAACGAGTTGAAGGTCTGGCGGTCGGCGCCGATTCCTATATACCCAAGCCATTCAATGTTGAACACCTTAAAACGCGTATCAACAAACTGATAGAACTACGCCAGACGATGAAGGACAAGTTCTCCGGCAAACTGGAAATCAAGGAAGAGGACGTCAAAGTGAAATCGACTGACGAGCGGCTCATTGAACGCCTGGAGGCTTTGGTCAACAAGGAACTGGCCAACCCTGCCCTCTCCGTGGAACTGCTCAGTTCGGAACTCGGCATAAGCCGTTCGCAACTCCAACGCAAGCTGAAACAGCTTACAAACCAAAACCCAAGCGACTTCATCAAAACAACCCGTCTGAGAAACGCATCGTTCCTGTTGACACAAAAGGGAATGTCGATATCGGAAACCGCCTATGCTACCGGTTTTTCATCCCTTTCGCACTTCTCCAACAGCTTCCGGGAATTCTACGGAATGTCGCCTTCAAAATATGTTGAAATCCACAAAAAGGACACAACTGACGCAGATACATAGCAATTACAAGCCCTTTAAAAACGCGATTCTACACAAATGTAGCACCGCGTTTTTTATTGTCTGACAACCTGTTGAATATCCGAATCTACAATTTTGAAAACATTTGCAACAATAAAAAAACGCATTTTCAAGCGTGCAACTTTTGATACTCAATTCTACAACCTCCCTAAAAACGAACATTCTAATTTTGTAACACAAACAAACATAAAACCCAAATGAAACTAAAATCTTGTCTTGTCGCTCTTTTGGCGACTACAGCTCTGGCTGCAACTGCCGGAACTCCGGCGGAATCCATCAAATTTCCGAACGGCTATACCAAACTGGTATTTCAGGATGAATTCAACAGCGACGGCCTGCCCGACTCCAAGCGATGGACCTATGAATGCGGCTATGTCAGAAACGGAGAAAAACAATACTACACCAACGGACGCATTGAAAACTGCTTTCAAAAAGACGGAATGCTCCACATTGTTGCCCGAAACGACAGCGCACGCATTGACGGAAAAATCTGTCCGGTCACATCTGCAAGTCTGACAACAAGCGGACTGCACAACTGGAAATACTGCTATGTTGAGGTCCGCGCAAAACTGCCATCCTTCAGAGGCTCATGGCCGGCAATATGGATGATGCCGCAGCACAGCGTTTATGGCAACTGGCCGAAAAGCGGTGAAATCGACATTATGGAACATGTTGGCTACGCTCCCGAAAATGTTCATTTTGCGGCTCATTGCGAAAAATTCAACCATGCTGTAGGCATTCAGAAAAACCATTCGGAGCCGATAGCCAATATCGACAGCCAATTCCATACATACGCTCTTGAATGGACAGAAGACCGCCTGACATGGCTCGTTGACGGAGTAGAATACTTCACCGTGACAAAACCGGAAGGCAACTGGGAATCCTGGCCCTACGACCAGCCTTTCTACCTCATTCTCAACCTGGCTGTAGGCGGCGGTTGGGGCGGACAAAAGGGTGTCGACTACTCGGCCATGCCACAAACTTACACAATCGACTATGTAAGAATTTTTCAATAAAATTCCCGGCTAAAACACTTCTACACAACCATATTCGACATTTTTGCAAGTTTCTGCAACAAATATAAAAGTGCTGATTTAAACATTCAACTTTAGAAAACACTTGCAAAATCCGCTTTTATGGCAAAACACTAATTTTACAATCGTAAAACCGAACCTAACAATTAATAGATATGAAAAAATTTCTTCTTGCAATTGCAACAATCTTTGCTTTCGGAGTTTCGGCTTTTGCCCAAACCCCTGACACATTCAAATATCAGGCACTCGTCAAAAACGACGACGGAACACCTTTAAAAGATACGGAAGTAAGCGTCCGTGTAAAAATCCACCAGACAGCAACCGATGGCGACATTCTGTTTTCCGAAACACAATCCTGCACCACTACCGGCTCTGGCATACTGTTTTTGAATATCGGTGAAGGAGAAAACAACGTATCACTGACGGATATCAATTGGGCTGACGGACCTTATTTCATAGAAGTGGAAATCGACAAGGGCAACGGCTTTGTCAGCACCGGCATTCAGCAAATGGTCAGTGTTCCCTACGCTCAATATGCAAACAACGCCCAGAAAGTGACACTCCAGTCACCTAACGGCAAGACTTGGGAAGTGACAATCGACGACAACGGACAAATTTCCACAAAAGAAGTGACGGATTAATACTGCTGCACCATGAAGAAAATCTTTACTATATTATCATGCCTGACAATAGCCACAACTGCGGCGCTTGCTCAAAGCTGGACTACGGCATCCAATGAGAATGCCGACGGCATATGGACAGTCGGTGAAACAGCTACAGGAGTATATACAACCGAAAGCATGATTGTTTCAGAAGGATTCATCACTCCGGAACTGGTCATCATGTCAGGTGTAGAAGCGCCCGTAGCAAACACACCGGAAGTAAAAGTTTATCCTAATCCGGTCAGCAATATTCTGCATATACAATGGAACGAACCGACAGAATACCAATGGAGCATTTCCGCCGTCGACGGACGTACTCTCCTCCAAGGCACTTCCAACGGTAATCAGAATACAATCGACTGCTCGTCACTTGACAAAGGAATATATGTGCTGAATATAACATCAATGCATTCTCAGCAATCTACTAAAATCATTAAAGAATAATAGAACCTTATGAAAAAAATATTCACATCCATATTTCTTTTTTGTGCGTCACTTGCAATGCCGGCCGTTGCTCAAAACGGTTTCCAATATCAGGCGACATTGCAAAACACTGACGGCACAGCCATTGCCGACAAAGAAATAGCCGTGCGCTTTTCCATTATAAACAATGACGGAAATACGGTCTATTCGGAAAGACATGATACGGAAACCGACAAATCGGGGCTCATCAATCTTATGATAGGCAACGGCGATGCTGAAAACGGCTCATTCTCTTTGATCGACTGGAAGAAAGGCAACCTGTCACTCCAAACTGAAATCGACAAAGGCAACGGTTTTGAAATTATCGGAAAGCAAAAGCTCGGTTCAACACCCTACGCCCTGTCGGCAGGCGAAGCCGGTGGACTGGCAACATCTGACTGGCGTCTGACAGTGAACGACAACGGAGAACTCGCTACTGAAAAAGTAACAACAAACATCATCCCTATTCCTGACGGATATTCTAAATTGGTTTTCAACGACGAATTCAACGGTGAAGGTTTGGTAGACGAAGCAAAATGGAGCTACGAAGAAGGATATGTCCGAAATGGAGAATTGCAATACTACACTGTTGCACGCAAAGAAAACTGCAATATGAGCAACGGTACTCTAAAAATCGTAGCAATCAAAGATAATGCAGTTATCAACGGGGAAACTCACGAAATAACATCAGCAAGTATCCATACAAAAAACAAAGCAAAATGGACCTACTGCCGTGTCGATGTCCGCGCCAAACTGCCGGTATGTTTAGGTTCATGGCCTGCTATTTGGCTCATGCCAAATGACGATGTGTATGGTTATTGGCCAAACAGTGGAGAAATAGATATTATGGAAGCCGTAGGTTATGATCCTAATAAAGTTTATTTTACGGCACACTGTGCTAACCAAAACGGTTCCAACAACAAATATCACTACAATATGTATTTGCCGTCAGTTTCAACTGAATTCCATACTTATTCATTAGTTTGGACAAATGAAAAATTATCATGGCTTGTTGACGACAAAGTACGTTTCACAATCAAAAAGCCATCTAACAATTGGAGAGACTGGCCTTATACAAAAGACTTTTACCTGATTCTCAATCTTGCTTTTGGTGGTGGTTGGGGAGGTCAGCAAGGCGTTGACAAAGAGGCATTACCAATAACTTATGAAATCGACTATGTGCGAATATACCAATAGACTTTTAATTTAAATAAACGATAAAATTATAATTAACAACACTAAAATATTACACTATGAACACAAAACATTTACTTTCAATTCTTGCTGCTGGCTTATGTGGCACAATGTCCTCATTCGCTGCTGTTGAATTTTATGTATCTCCAAACGGTAATGACGGTGACAATGGTTCAAAAGAGCACCCATTCCAAACCGTTGAACAAGCTGTTTTAAGTGTGGAAGAAAACACAGAAACAACTATTTATCTTGAAAAAGATGCCACATTCCTAATTGGCAAACTTGACCTGATGGAAAATAAAATTGTAACCATCATCGGTGATAATACAACAATCAAAGGTGCAGAACAACCGGGTTATGAAGGTGGCGAAGCCAACCGTATTTTCCGTGCAGCAACTGGATGTCAGGTAAAGATCTCCGGCGTAACATTCCAAAATGGTCGTCAGGTAGGATACTTCCCGGGCGGTGCAATTTTCTTCACAGGTAAAACATTGGAAATCGACAATTGTAAATTTATCGACAATGAAGGCGGTTCCTGCGGTGGTGCAATCGCTTGCCGTGGCGGTGACGTTGTTGTCAAGAATTCTTACTTCGAAAACAACTACATCCTTGGTGGTGGTGCACGCGGTGCAGCAATCACTCACTGCGGTTATGCTGACTACACTCCGAGCAGCTTGACAGTTGAAAACTGTGCATTCATCGATAACGACCTGACACAAGGCGGCCAGGGTCCGGCAATTTCCATCTATGACCCTTCAACAGAAGGCGGAAGCTACTCATCCATCAACAGCCTTACAGTAATCAACAGTACCTTCATCAACAACACAAGTACTGATGCATATCAGGCAGCTATTGATATCTCAGGTAATTCTGACTGTACAACAACTCTTGTCAATAATACATTCTACAAAAACGACGGAGCACTTCGCCTCGACTTCCAATTGGCACCGGTCTATATGTTCAACAACGCAGTATATGCCAACAAAGCAGCCGTTCTCGGAGGCTGGACAATCGCAGATTCTGATCGTACATCTATCGTAGCTTACAACAACGTACTTGTTGGCGAAGAAGCCGGTATCAATGAGTACATCGACGATGCAAGCCTGAATGGTGACAAAGAAGCATGCAACAATATCGTAGGCAAATCCAGCGTATATGCATTCTCTACATTTGGCCTCGGTACAGAGCTGGAATTTGCTGAAAACAGCGCAGCAGCCTATCTGCCAATCAACAGCGAATCAAGTATCCTTGTAAATGCAGGTTTGGACAATTCTTCAGAATATACAGAAAACAATGTTATCCCAGCAACAGATGCTCGTGGTGCATCAGCCAACGGTAAAAAGGACATCGGTGCATATGAATTCAAAGGTCAAAGTAGCGTAAATACAATCGAAGCTAATAACAACTTCGTCTTTGCACAAACTGCATCTGAAATCATTGTTACCAACAAGAGCAATGAAATCAGCACTGTTAATGTTTACAGCATCGATGGCAAACTCGTGAAGACAGCGAAAGGTTCTACAGTAACTATCAGCTATAATGAACTTCCGAAAGGACTTGTTCTTGTCAATGCAGCAAGCAACAATACTGTTGAAACACACAAGTTCATTATCCGATAATCATTGAATGGGCTCCTTAAAAAGGAGCCCATATTAAATACAAACAGTAAATCTCATGAAAAAAATTTACTATTCAATAGCGTTGTTCGCATTCGCTATTTCTGCTAATGCCGAAAGCCTAACAGTACGACACACAACTCCCTGCTCAGAACAAAACGAATCTTCTCTTTTATCAGAAATTCAAGCTGCTGCAGCAGAACAAAACATTTCAGATCTGACAACCGTTACCGACCTCAAGATTACAGGTGTCAAGGGAACAGAAGAAACAGAAGGTGATCCTGAACTTACGATCTACGATTTAATCGTATTAAGAACCAACAAGGACGGCTATTTTAAGAACCTGAAAAAAATTGATTTGTCGGAGGCTGTCTTTAAAAGCGGACTGCCCCATTCTCAAGACGCATGGGACAATATGGGAGCATTCACCAATATGACACAATTGGAAGAAGTGGTACTTCCGGAAAATGATGATTCATTCATCAGAATCGGAGCTGCAGCGTTTAAAGGTTGTACAAACCTTAAGAGCGTAAATATACCGGCAACTGTCACCACCATCGAAATGTATGCATTCCAAGATTGTAAAAATCTGCAAATGCAAGAGCTTCCGAGAGATTTGAATACAATCTATGCAAGTGCATTCAAAAACTGCCAAAACGTAACATTCAGCATGTTCCCTGCCGGGTTGGAAAGCATTGGAGACGAAGCCTTCAACGATGCCCAGAAGGTAACTTTTTCAAGTTGGCCGGAAGCAATTGTCTCCTTAGGCGCAGAAAATAACCCTGCATATAAAATATTCCGAAACACAAAGGTTGCATTTTCCACTTGGCCATTAGAGACTACAGAAATTTATAAAACAATGTTTGTTTTATGCGATGGTATTACTGACTTTATAATTCCGGAGACTATCGAGAAAATTGGGAATCAGGCATTCTACATCACTAACACCGACGTTAAACGTACATTCACCTGCCGTCGCGTAACTCCTCCAGCTGCCGCAACCGACAACAACGACTACACCGGAGCATTCGGTGTTGCTGCTGTTCTTCCGAATACGACGATGATGGTGAAAAACGAAGCATTGGAAACATATAAAGCGACATCACCCTATTCTCAAATGAACATCGTTCCGCTGACTACTAACATTAATGTAGCAATTGCGGGTGAAGGTTCGGTTTCCACTGAATTGGGAGAAGCAACCGAAGGTGTAATGCCTATCTATGAAGGCAACTCTACCATCACATTTACACCGGCTGAAGGCTACGATGTGGTTTCTGTCAAATACGGAGAAACAGAGTTGATTGAAAACATGGTCGACAATACGTTGGTTTTTGACTGTCCGCAGACACCGGAAACATTAAACGTAGAATTCTCCATTTCCTCATCTGTCAACGCTTTGGAAAATGCTAAGGTAAAGGTTTATCCGAATCCGACTACCGACATTCTTCACATCGAAAACAATGAAGGCGTAGCCACATTATATGATCTTGCCGGACAAAAGGTTGCTGCAACCGACGACAACGTTATCGACGTTTCCAACCTCAACGCCGGAGTATATATTCTAAAAACAAAAGAAGCTTCCTTCAAAGTGGTTAAACGATAGGTTATCCAGAACACTACAATCCTCCGGTTTGACACAACAGCCGGAGGATTGTTTTTATTAGACAAACGCTTATGAATTTAAAATTGAAATTAATTGCCGCCCTGTCATTGGCACTTCCCTTTTCAGCCTACACAAAAACCGTTAAAGAAAAGATTGTCGACGACCGTATTGTCATCGTCACTCAAGAAAACGGCAAAACGTTAGGCTATTCAAAAAAATCCGGTATAAAGCTGTTGCAAGTCGACGGCCTGTTTTTCAAGGATCTGAACAAAAACGGCGTATTGGACAAATATGAAGACTGGCGACTCAGCTATAAGTCGAGAGCCATGGACCTCGCTTCACGCCTCTCGATTGAAGAAATTGCCGGACTCATGCTCTACAGCCCTCACCAGTCAATTCCGGGATATGAACAATACAACGGACTGTATAACGGAAAACTCTACCCCGAAAGCGGAGCCAAACCCTACGATTTGACCGACCAGCAAAAAAAGTTCATCACGGAAGACAATCTGCGCCACATTCTGATAACAAAAGTGGAAAGCCCGGAAATAGCAGCCATCTGGAACAATAATGTGCAGGAGCTGGCTGAATCGCTGGGCAACGGAATTCCGGCCAACAACAGCTCCGACCCGCGACACGGCACAGTTGCAACAGCCGAATTCGACTACGGTGCAGGCGGTGAAATTTCAATGTGGCCGGGCCAATTGGGACTTGCAGCGACTTTCGACCCGAAACTTGTACGCGAATTCGGCCACATCGCATCCATTGAATATCGTGCGCTGGGAATCGCCACGGCCCTCTCACCACAAATCGACATTGCTACGGAACCACGCTGGCGCCGTGTTTTTGCCACATTCGGCGAAGACTCACGTCTGGCCACCGATATGGCACGTGCCTACTGCGACGGTTTCCAGTCGAGCGACGACGCCGATGGCGGCTGGGGCATGCAAAGCGTAAATGCCATGGTCAAGCATTGGCCGGGCGGTGGTCCGGAAGAAGGTGGCCGTGATGCCCATTTCGGCTATGGAAAATATGCCATTTATCCCGGAAACAATTTTGAAGAACATCTGCTGCCGTTCACCGAAGGAGCCTTCCGCCTTGACGGTCCTACAGAATGTGCCTCTGCCGTAATGCCCTACTACACCATTTCCTACGGTCAGAATGGGGGGTCCGGTTCAAACCGAGGCAACAGTTTCAATAAATATCTGGTGACAGACCTGCTTCGCAACCGCTATCGTTACGACGGCGTTGTCTGCACCGACTGGTCAATTACCGGAGATGTGTGGTCAGTATCCCAATTTGGAGGAAAATGTTGGGGTGTGGAAAATCTGACGGTCGAGCAGCGCCATTATGAAGCATTGAAAGCCGGTGTCGACCAATTTGGCGGCAACGACAACAAAATGCCGATATTGAAAGCCTACCAAATGGGAGTCGACGAATTCGGACAGAAAGCCATGCGCCAGCGTTTCGAGCAGTCGGCAGTCCGCCTGCTGCTGAACATATTCAGAACCGGTCTTTTCGAAAATCCGTATCTCGACCCTAAGGAATCGAAAAAAATCGTCGGCAATTCCGAATTCATGAAAGCAGGCTACGAAGCGCAGCTCAAATCGGTTGTCATGCTCAAAAACCGCAACAACACGCTTCCTGTTAAAGCCAAGAGCAAAGTCTATATTCCGAAACGCTTTGTGAAGGCAGTGCCCGACTGGTGGGGAAATGTCGGCAAGGACTATTGGGAATACCCCGTAAATCTCGACTTGGTCAAGAAATATTTCGAAGTGGTCGACACCCCGGAGAAAGCTGATTTCTCCATCGTATTCATTGAATCTCCCAACGGTGGTGCCGGTTATAGCGAGGAAGATCGCAAAAACGGAGGAAACGGCTATATACCTATCAGCTTGCAATATTCCGACTATACGGCTACGGAAGCCCGCGAAAAAAGTCTGGCAGGAGGCGACCCCTTTGAACCGTTTACCAACCGGACGTACAAGAATAAAAGTGTAGCGACCTACAATAAGACCGACCTCGACCTCGTTATCGAAACGAAAAAGCAGATGGGACAGAAACCAGTCATTGTGTCCGTATGCACACGAAAACCATTCGTACTGAAAGAAATTGAACCGTATGCCGATGCCATTCTTATCAATTTCGACACTCAGGCACAATGCATTCTGGATATTGTCAAAGGAAACTTTGAACCATCAGGATTGCTCCCTGTACAAATGCCGGCCAACATGGAAACTGTGGAACACCAGTTGGAGGACGTGCCTCTCGACATGATTCCCTATAAAGACTCCGAAGGTCATCTCTACGACTTTGCCTACGGGTTGAACTGGAGCGGCATAATCAAGGACAAACGAACTGAAAAATACAAACATAATTAAAACCTCGACAAATGAAAATACTGAAAATCTTTGCGCTCCTGGCGTGTATGCTTGGCTCATTTTCGTCCTATGCGTCCGACTTCGTTACCATTGACGGAAAAGACCTGCGTACGCCCGACGGTAAAAAGCTGGAAATCCGCGGAACAAACCTCGGCAACTGGCTGAATCCCGAAGGCTACATGTTTAATTTCAAGCACGCCGAATCGGCACATTTCATCAACGAAATGTTCTGCCAGCTTGTAGGTCCTGACGCCGCAGCCGAATTCTGGAAACTGTACAAGGACAACTATGTGACACGCGAGGACATCGCCTTCATAAAAAAGACCGGAGCCAACACTATCCGCCTGCCGTTCCACTACAAACTGTTTACCGACGAGGACTATTTGGGGCTTACCGCCAATCAGGACGGATTTGCACGAGTTGACAGTGTAGTAAACTGGTGTCGGGAAAACGGACTTTATCTGATTCTCGACATGCACGACGCTCCGGGCGGACAGACAGGTGCCAACATTGACGACAGCTACGGATATCCATGGCTGTTTGAAAGCGAAAAAAGCCAACAGCAATTTTGCGAAATCTGGAAACGTATTGCCGAACGTTACTGCAATGAGCCTGTTATCCTCGGCTACGAACTGCTGAACGAACCTATCCCCCACTACTTTCCAAACAAGGAGGAGCTGAAAGCCAAGTTGGAACCGCTGTACATCCGTTGCACGAAAGCCATTCGCGAAGTGGACAACAACCATATCATTCTTCTTGGCGGAGCCGAATGGAACAACTCCTTCGAGTTTTTCAAAGACTTTGATTTTGATGACAAAATCATGTACACCTGTCATCGTTACGGAGGTGAACCTACGGCAAAATATATTGACACGTTCATCAATTTCCGCGACAAGACCGGCAAGCCTATGTATATGGGAGAAACCGGACACAACACCATCGAATGGCAACAGGCATTCACAAAAGTGATGAAAGAAAACAATATCGGCTACACCTACTGGCCCTACAAGAAATTGGAAAAAGAAACCTGTATGGCCATAAAGACTCCCGAAAATTGGGACCTGATTGTCAATTTTGCCAATGCCGACCGCTGCACATACGGCAAAATTCGGGAAGCTCGTCCAGACCAGAAACTCGCATGGAAAGCGATGATGGACTTCATTGAAAACTGCAAAATCAAAAATTGTATTCCACAAAAAGAATACATTGAATCCATCGGACTTACCTGCCCGAAAAAATAAAGCAACTACTTAATCCTAAAAACAGCAACGCCGCCCGAAGCCAATGCTTGGACGGCGTTGCCTTTCTTATACTTAATCATTTTTTGTTGCCGACGGGTGAGCCACTAATTTGACACCCTCAGCAACTGAAACACCCACATCGTATCAGTTTTTAAGATACTGTTCTATTTCTGAATCAGGGACACGTGTATAAGAAATCACTGCATGAACTAAAAGCAACTCTAATTTTGAGTCTTCTACAGATACTACTTCTATCATATCTGTTTCTCCGTCGTCCCAAATAATTCTTATTTTATTGCCATCAGGCTCCCACTTACCACCAGCATACACTTCATATGTTCCATCCCAGTAAGTATTGACAGCATAATAGGTACCATCTTCTTTATACTGATCATATTGTGCCTTAAATCCGTCCAAATACTCGGGATCATCAGCCAAAGTGGTCGATTTCCACGTTCCTATCAGTTTACTGAAATCAATCGAATCATTGTCATTATCACACGATGTTAACGTTACAATTGAAAACAGCACAAGGAATAAACTATATACACATCTTTTAACCATAACTTTATTCATTTAATTTATCAATCTATTCTTCTTTTAGATATTGCTCTATCACGGAATCGGGAACACGTCTGTAAGGCGTAACAAACCCCAACATGCGCAGTTCCATCTTTGAATCACTTAAGGAAACGATTTCCATCCATATCGGAAAATCAACATCAAGGATAATCATCTTTCCCGCTAATGACCAATCCATCTTTTCCACTTCGGGATACCCGTCTACAATATCTACGGTATAGCATGTTCCATCATCTCTAAACTGCATATAAGAGTCACTTCCTGTTCCCCAAGCTACCCAAGTTCCGATCAGTTTATCATAGCTGATATCTTCGCCATTTTCGCAGGAAGTCAATGCAACAACAGAAAGTAGAACAAGAAACAGGCTATATAAAAACCTTTTCATCGTTTCTAAAACTTATACCCTATAGAAATAGTAAGATTTTTGCTTTTCAATGAAGAATTCAAATCATCTCCTTCATATTCATCATCACTCCAGTCTTCTCCGGTTGTTCCTGCATCTGCACTCTTGGCCAAATTCATAAATCCCCAGTCATAGCCAATGGAAAGCGTATATTTCTGCAGTACCTCAACACCGAATTTCAAACCGGCTCCAATATCAAAACGTTTCATCGAATCAAACGTATTAAGTTTTTCACCTTCTATCTCGCCCATAAAATCAACACTGCTTGAAATCTTTCCAAACAATCCAACAGCTACATACGGACCGGCTTCACCAAAGACAGCCACCTTGTCGTTAATCGTATACCTGTACCCCATGTGAATAGGAATATCCAAAAATGCAGCATTAGCCTTAGCACTTGCTATTCCCATAAAATCTACTTTATACCCTTCCAAGGAGAATAATGCTCCCGCATTCAAATACACACCATCTGCGATGGACGGCAAACCGAACTCTGCTTTTGCTCCAAAATGAACTCCAGGCTTTGACCCCAGACCTCCATAATTTGAAAGATTAAAACCTGCAACACCTTCCCATTGAATGTTGCTTTGTGCACTCGCTCCGATAGCAAAACATGCTGCTATCGCCAAAAATAGTTTTTTCATAGTTTAAATTGCAACATTACGGCCCTGTAATGTTTTTTAATTGAAAAAAAGAAGTGTGAGCCTGTTAGTAATCACACTGATAGGCTCTGGACAGCCCGTATAACAGATTATAACAGCTCACACCCTTGGCCGTATATGTCGAAATAAACACATATAACACACCAAAGGAACTACGCCTATTATTCCTGTCATACGAGTGAATTGTCCAGATTCATCAGTATGGAATTTCTAAACGCTTCCTATATTAATATGTCCTGTTGCATTTGCAACGGCACAAAGTTAAGAAAAGTTTATTAATAGGCCGTATTTTGTGAGCTGTTATTTATATGATATAAACCGAAATTATACAACTGACTGTATAGTCAGAAGGTAATAGGCTGAAACACATTACTAAAAAGCCCCAACTTTTGAAAGCTGAGGCTTTTTGTATATGCTAAAATTGGGCTTTTTCTTACTCCCACTCGATCGTTGCCGGTGGTTTTGAGGAGATGTCGTAGCAAACGCGGTTCACGCCTTTCACCTTGTTGATGATGTCGTTCGACACTTTTGCAAGGAATTCGTAAGGAAGGTGTGCCCAGTCAGCTGTCATGGCGTCGGTGCTGGTTACGGCACGGAGAGCAACGGCACGTTCATATGTACGTTCGTCGCCCATCACACCTACGCTCTGTACCGGCAACAGGATAACGCCTGCCTGCCATACCTGGTCGTACAAGCCCCAGTCGCGAAGTCCCTGAATGAAGATGTCGTCGGCATTCTGAAGGATTTCCACCTTTTCCGGAGTGATGTCGCCAAGAATACGAACAGCCAAACCCGGACCCGGGAACGGATGACGGGTAATGAGGTGTTCCGGCATGCCCAATTCACGACCCACGCGGCGCACTTCGTCCTTGAAGAGCAGGCGAAGAGGTTCGCAAAGTTTGAGGTTCATCTTTTCCGGAAGACCGCCTACGTTGTGGTGGCTCTTGATCACAGTACCCGTGATTGACAGTGACTCGATGCAGTCAGGATAGATAGTTCCCTGTGCAAGCCATTTCACGTCCTGAATCTTGTGAGCTTCCTCGTCGAACACATCGATAAATCCTTTACCGATGATTTTGCGCTTGCGTTCCGGTTCTGTCACGCCGGCCAGTTCGCTGAAGAACTTGGCAGAAGCGTCAACACCGATTACGTTCAATCCAAGGCATTCGTAGTCGTGAAGCACATTCTTGAACTCGTTCTTGCGGAGCATGCCGTGGTCAACGAAGATACAGGTAAGGTTCTTGCCGATGGCACGGTTCAGAAGCACTGCGGCAACCGAAGAGTCGACACCACCGCTCAAGCCGAGTACCACCTTGTCGTTGCCCAACTGAGCCTTGAGGTCAGCAACTGTCGTTTCGATAAACGAAGCTGCGCTCCAATCCTGCTTGGCACCACAGATACCTACTACGAAGTTTTCGAGCAGTTTTGTGCCTTCCACTGAGTGGTAAACTTCCGGATGGAACTGCACGCCCCACAGTTTTTCGCCTTCAGCCTGATAAGCGGCAACCGCCACTTTGTCGGTAGAAGCAATAATCTTGAAGTTTTCAGGAATAGCCGTAATCGTGTCACCGTGGCTCATCCACACCTGCGTATTGTCGGTCAAGCCTTTCAACAACGGATTTTCCTTATCCATTGTTGCAAGATGGGCACGGCCGTATTCACGTGTGCCAGCCGGTTCCACTTTACCGCCGTTGACATACGACATGAACTGCGCGCCGTAGCAGATACCGAGAATAGGATATTTGCCACGGATTTCACTCAAGTCGATTTTGAACGCCTTTTCGTCGTAAACCGAGAACGGGCTACCGGAAAGAATCACACCGATGACCGAAGGATCGTCCTTCGGCATTTTGTTGTACGGTACGATTTCACAATACACGTTCAGTTCACGCACACGACGACCGATTAGCTGGGTTGTCTGCGAGCCGAAGTCGAGAATTATGATTTTTTCGTGCATAATAAATTAATTGATGAGTTTATTGTATTTATATAAGTTGCTTGATTATGTGCTTGTCGCCTACAAGCCAGAGGTTGTCGCCTGCCGAGAGCAGCGTGTCGGCCGTCGGATTTTCAAAAGTTCCGTCGGCATGCTCCACGGAAACAAGCATGGCCGAATAGCGTGTACGCAATTCGGCATCTGCCACCCGTTTGCCAGCCAACGGCGAAGCGTCGGACAGCACGATGCTTGTAAATTCGAGCTGCAATTCCTCTTCCGGTTCGGTTGCGGCTTTGGCCGACTGCTCCATGATGTCGAGCAGCCGCTGTATCTGTTCGTCAGTTCCGATTACCCCCAAGGTGTCGCCCGGGAATATACGGTTCGACCCGTTGGGAATGGCTATCTGCTTTTCGCCTCGCTGGATGCTCACCACGTTCACGCCAAGTTTTTTTCCGATTTCGGAATTGCTCAGTTTTTCACCGACAAACGGGCAATTGTAGCCCACATTGACATAAGCAAGGTGCATATCGCTCACGAGGTTGTTGTTCCGTCCGCTGCGGCGAAGCTCACGCTCGTTCAGGTTGTTCATAAACTGCGACTCGATGCGCGACATCCGCTTTCTGACCGATTTGGAGAAATAAATCAGAATGAACGCAAACAGCGAGAAGCCTATCGTCACTCCTATCACATGGGAATAGACATGAATCAGGAAAAAGAAAATGAAACTGAAGGCAATGATGATGCGCACCAGACGCATGGCAATGAAAGGCATGTTGGAACGCACACTGCGGCTCAGCTTCTCACGCTCCCAACGCTTCGTGCTCGGATAGCACAATGCCAACAGGAACGGCGACATCAGCAGCAGTGTCACGGCCGTTGCCACAAACTGCCCCCACGACTCGCCCATCATATCCTTCATGAACGGGAAGAACACACTGTTGGAAATCAACAGAATGGCCGTAAGCAATACGGAATAAAGCAGCACGCGCCACAAACTCCGCTTTGCCACCTGCTTCCACAGGCTCACCATTTCCGGCTCGTTGCGCGTAGCTCCGCTACTGTAACGGTTGATAAGCGACATGAGGCGTGCCGGCATTTTCCGCTCCATCCATCGGCTGAACGGGTCGGACAGCTTGATGAAATAGGGAGTAAAGAAGGTTGTGATGACGGAAACAGCCACGACAATCGGATACAGATTGCTGTCAATCACGCCGAGCGACATACCCAGCGTAGCGATGATAAACGAGAATTCACCGATTTGCGTAAGCGAGAATCCCGACTCAATGGCTATGCGCAGCGGCTGACCGGTGACAAGCATACCCAATGTGCCGAATATAATCATGCCGACAATGACCACCAACGAAAGTATCAGAATCGGCGTTGTATAAGTCGTAATAATATGCGGGTCCACCATCATACCGACCGACACGAAAAAGATGGCCCCAAACAAGTCCTTCACGGGTGAAATCAATTTTTCAATACGCTCGGCTTCGCTCGTTCCGGCAAGAATGGAACCCATTACGAACGCACCCAAAGCCGTTGAAAATCCGCTATAGGAAGAGAACATCACCATCATAAAGCAAAGCCCTACGGCAAGCACCAACAGCAGTTCGTTGGTCATATACCGCCGCTGCCAGCGCAGGAACGACGGAATGACATACACTCCGACAACGAACCAGAGAATAAGGAAGAACGACAGTTTTCCGATGCTTTCCAGCAACGCTCCGCCCTCCACACTGTTGTTGATGGCAATCGAAGAAAGCAGCACCATCATTATGACGGCAAACAGGTCCTCCACAATGAGCACAGCCAGCACCTGCGACGTAAACCGCCGGTGCAACAGGTTCAAATCAGTAAGGGCTTTCAGAATAATGGTTGTCGACGACATGGAAAGCATACCGCCCAGAAACAGGCTGCTGATAAAGGAGAAGCCCATCATGCGGCCTGCAAAATAACCGGTCGTCATCATGCCCGCGACAATAATCAGCGCCGTAATGGCCGCCGAACCGCCGACATTCATCAGTTTCTTGAAACTGAACTCAAGTCCTAAGGAAAAAAGAAGGAAAATGATTCCCAGCTCCGCCCACACATCGATATTGGCAGCCTGAACCACCGTGGGAAGATAGCCGAAATTCGGACCGACAAGGAAACCCGCCACAATATAGCCCAGCACCACCGGCTGCTTCAGCCGTTTGAAAATCACAGTCGTGATACTTGCCACGACCAGAATCAACGCCAAATCGGATATCAATCCTGTTTCCGCATGCTGTTCCGATTCGGACACTCCGGATGTCTTGTCGCCCTTTTCTTCCGTATGTACGGAACGTTCGGAAGATAGCGAAACGCTGTTGCCGAAAGACTTGAAAATTCTTTCGAAAACAGGCTCTATATAAAACGGAATATTTCCAAAATCTGCCATATTAACTGCCGGCTACTGACGCGACTTGTTTAATGCTTCGTTTTCTAAAAACATCTGTCCATTTCCGGCTTTTTGTCGGGAAAATGACAAAATCGAAGCATACTGTTAAACCAAATTGCCTTTTTAAATGTTACACACACATGTATAAACGCAACGACTGTTACGTTATCCATTCTGCTTGTGCAAAATTACGAAAATTCTTCGGGATATACAAGATTCCATCCCGCTGACGATTCGGACAAAAGCACAAAAGAATGGCCTAAACAACACTATTTATTTGCACTACATTTGTATATAGAAAAGATTTACAACAGCTTGACAGAACTCATCGGCAACACCCCGTTGCTCGCTTTACACAGAATGCCGCTTTCAACTGACAACGCGCGGGTTCTCGCTAAAATCGAATCATACAATCCTGGGGGAAGCGTAAAGGATCGCGCGGCCCTTTCCATGATTACCGATGCTGAAAAGAAGGGTCTGCTCAAACCCGGCTCCGTCATCATCGAACCGACAAGCGGAAACACAGGTATCGGCCTGGCATGGGTAGCGAAACTCAAAGGCTACCGCGTCATGCTCACCATGCCCGAAACAATGAGCCTCGAACGCAGGAAACTGCTCAGCGCACTGGGTGCGGAAATTGTGCTGACTCCCGGCAGCGAAGGCATGAAGGGAGCCATCGACAAGGCTGAAGAACTGCAACAGACACTCGGCAATGCCATCATCCTGCAACAATTTGAAAATCCGGCCAACCCGGCAGCCCACAGCAAGACAGCCGAAGAAATCTGGCGGGACACCGACGGAAAAGTCGACATCTTCGTAGCCGGAGTAGGCACAGGCGGCACCGTTTCCGGAACAGGCGCAGCCTTGAAACAGTACAATCCTGACATCCGCATCGTAGCCGTTGAGCCGGAAAGTTCGCCGATGCTGACGAAAGGCGTACCGGGTCCGCACATGATTCAGGGAATCGGCGCAAATTTTGTGCCCGGCAATTTCAACCGTGACGTTGTGGACGAAATCATCACCGTAACCAACTCCGACGCCATCAAGACAAGCCGCGAACTGGCGAAAAACGAAGGTCTTCTCGCCGGAATATCATCGGGAGCGGCACTGTACGTGGCTCTGAAACTTGCACAGCAGCCGGAAAACAAGGGCAAGACTATCGTCGCACTGCTTCCCGATACGGGAGAACGCTATCTGTCGACCGTGCTGTACGACTATACCGACTATCCGATTGACTGATTTTCACTCAAACTGAAGGCTATATTTTCCGTTATTTTTATAAATTAAAAAAACTGACTATATTTGCACTTTTGAAAAAGGATATCAATAAAAACAATGGACTTGAATAACACGGAAGACAAGGAAATGCAGAAAGGCCGCAAGCTCGTACGCCTTGGCGGCATTCTGGTTATTGTTGCTCTGCTGGGACTGATTGTGCTGTCATTCAGTTCCTGCAATTCAAAAACGGAACAGATGCAGGCTCAAATTGACTCGTTGAAGCTTGTCAACGACCAGTTGCAGCTTGCCGGTGAATACGAACAGCTGAACACAGAATTCCAGCAATACGAAAACCAGGCTCAATACCTGCAAAACGACTCCCTCATTGAAAAGTATGCGGAAGCCAAGGACAAGGTGGAAAAACTGCTTGTCGAATTGAAAACGCAGAAAATCACATCAGGGAAACGTATCAAGGAACTGCAGGACGAGATTTCCACACTGAAGAAACTGATGCGCCACTATGTAGCCGTCATCGATTCGCTCGGTAAGGAAAATGCCGGACTGAAGGCCGAAAACAAGGAAATCAAGGAAAAGAACCGTCAGTTGGTCAGCCAGGTATCAAGTGTTTCGGAAAAGAACCAGGTGCTTTCACAGCGTATGGAACTCGCCGAAAAACTTAATCTGACAGGACTTCGCTTCACGCCCGTCAACAAGCGCGGAAAAACCGAGAAGCGTATCGGCAAGGCTAAACAACTGATTGTCAGCTTCACGATTCCACAGAACAATTCAACTCCGGTAGGCGAAAAGACATTCTACGTACGTATCGTCAGCCCGGAAGGCAATGTGCTCGGCAACGGTGCTACATTCCCGTTTGAAGGCGGCAACGTAGTCTACACCGAACGGAAAACGATTGAATACGACCAGCAGGAAGTATCGTTGACCGTCTACCACAACGTAAACACCGTGCTAAGCAAAGGTAACTACACCGTGGAAGTATTCGTCGACAACTACCGCCTTATTTCCCGCTCGTTCATGATGGAAAAATAATCAGCAATCCCACATAACAAAAACGGAAACCGCATCCCGCAGTTTCCGTTTTTTTATTGGCAGCCCACAGCCCTATTTCCTCCTGTTCTTTTTCCACACAGGCTCACGCCAATCTAATTGTGAACATATTCCGATAACAAGCCGGCCGGCAGCAAGCATAGTGAGATAGAACATCGTCACAGCTCCAACCACCATGCGGAAAAACCATTTGAACTGTTTCATAGCTTCGCTAATTTTCTGCCGCAAATTCATTATTATTCCTCGTCGAAAAATCTGGAATTTTCCGCTTCGGAGTCAAAGCAAACATTATTCAACCGCGCGAAAAAACTCTTACGACGACTGTTCACACGCCTTGTCATTTCCCTTGTGCCTTCGTCGGTGGCTGTAAAGCTCAGGGCGTTCTTAATGGACATGGAAGCCGCCACTTCAAACACATCCTGGTTTGCTCCGATATAGGTAAACACCCAACCTTTTCCCTTCAACTCCTCAACCAACTTCTTTATGGCATGTCTGTTGTATTCGGTCGAAGCATTTTCCATACCGTCGGTGACAATGGTCACAAGCACACGGTCGTCATCCTTCACCTTTACGGCGAGGCGGGTTAAGGCATAGCCCATTGCATCGAACAATGCCGTACAGCAATCCGGATGATAATCGTCACTCGTCATTTCTCTTATCTCCGATACCGGCTCACAGTCGTAAACCGTTCTGGCCTTTTGATTGAAAGTAACCAGCGAAACAAAGTGTTTCTGATTCTCATTTTCTTTTTCCGCGCACCGGATAGTCTGAATGCTTTCATTCACCGAACTGATGGCTTCCCCCTTAATGGCGCACATCGAACCGCTCTCATCCAAAATAATCAAATTAAAGACTCTTGTTTCCTTCATAGCTTATTTCAAATTTTATGTTAATACCCTACATTTATGCCCGACTTTGATAAAAAGCCCGCTCGGCAATGGCTGCCGCCTTCTCGTCGAGCTTCGACTGCTTTATCATACCCCAAATCTGCGCGACCACAACCGGCGAAAGAAAGCAGACCGTTATTACCGTCGGCACAAATTGCTGCTTTATCACATTTACGCCTGCCTTAAACCGCACACGGCCGTTTCCGGTCGATTTCATGGTTATCTCCAGCGCAGAGCGCAAGCCCAATGCGGCTTTGAAAAGTCCGCCTTTCGTGATATACATGCGGTTTCCTTCCAAGGGGTCGTCAATTTTCACCTCATAACCCTCAGCCATGAAAGCGCGCCCGATTTCCTGAGCCACATACGGTATTTTCGAAGCGTCACCGTAAAACTCTCTTGTTGTACTAAATAATCCCATTTCCCAATTTTCAATTAAATTACACATTTCAATTTTCTACAACCTCATACTCCGCTCCGAACCATTCGTCCAGCGTATCCTCCACCTTTTGTCGGATTTCTGGGGTGACATTGTTCTTTATCTTTTTATAGACAAACAGCACGGCAGCACCTTCATCCAGCACACCCAACAGATGGTAAACCGCAGCCGGAATAAGGCTTACAGGCGAAATGGTGTAGATAATGGCAGCATAGACGAGCACACGGTCGAGCGTAGTCGTCTTTTCATCGTTGAGCACATAGTAGAAAGTCAACAACGGGCGGGCTGCCACTCGCCCAACTTTCAAGGCATAAGGTTTCAACTTGTCGCTTACGGAAGAGGCTTTCCCTTGCCAATCGACGTTTTTCAGTTTCTCCAATAGTGATTTTACGTCTTTTCCCATGATTAAATAGGCCAAGACGGTGATACAAATAATTGTTGTCATCATGTCTTACTGTTTTTGTTTTTATAGAGTTACTAAATTCCCCTTTTCTATCATCTATTCTATTTTTTTCGGAACCGCCGTCAATAGGACCATTTCGGACGGCGACGAAGCGGCGGACGGGCGGCATCGGGCAACGGAATCACGCCATAGAATTCCTCCATCAAATCGTGGCGTTCCCGACGGCTGTCTTCAAAAATGGGCGTTATCATCCAATCGCTGATAGGCGGATAGCCGTAAAAGAAATTACGGTACCCCTCCATGAATATACTGCGGCAACAGTCCTCGAATGAATACTCCCCTATTCTCATTTTCAACTGTTCGGCTGTTCCGCGAAACACAACCGCCGACTGGTCGAACACCTTTCCGGCTATGCTGTCAGGAAGATTGCGGAATACCAGCTCCAACGTCACTTCGATTTCAGAAGGATTGCCGGCGCATTCGCCCGTTTTCACCCGAAACCGAGTACAGTTGAATGCTTCCTGCTCCAGTTCCCCACCTATGTCAAATTCATGAACCCCCGAAAGCGGTGCACTTTCTACAATACGGTCAAAAATAAAGCCCCAAAATTCATTCACGAAACAACATGCGCTGCCGTAGCCGGAGTGAAGGCCAACCCGTGCCATCAGTTCATTGTAGCGGTTCTTTTTATAGGCTGCAATCGTCGTTTTTTCAATATGCAGATATTCCGAATAGTCGGGTCGTTCGTCTTTCAACAACTGCCATGACGGAAGTTTCCACCATAAATAATCGTCTAATGTCCGCTCGGCAGCCTTCCGCGTTCCCAACAAGGCCACAGAATAGCGGATGCCGGAAACCTTATCAATTCCATATATTTCATAACAAACCTTTTCGGGTCTGTCCCAGTTTTTCAAGAAAAATGTATTCATAGCCGTTTTGTCTAAATTTTCCCACAACAGAAGTTTTTCGCCTAAAGGCTCACCATGTCCAGATACACTTGAGTTTCAGAAAAACTCAATGCCGTCGGACGGATATATTGGAACACCTGCCGAAGTTCCTCTACATTTCCCAAAAACAGACTGATGGTGTCTTTTTCAATGACAGCGTATTTGGTAATATCAAGACTCGGCATCAGCGAAAGCAGTTTCGACAGCACATCGGATGCCGTTTTCAGTTTCAGGGTCGTATCATCAAAACCCAGCACCTTCAGTTCGAGTCCCAATTTTGTAGATCCAAAAAACGGAAGTGAAATTTCCTTCGACACCTTGATGGTATCGGAACTTACATACTCAAAAACAATTTTGTGTCCGAATCTTTTGTCTATTTCTTTCGACAATTCCGGATAAGCGATAGATAGTCTCATAGTTCCCTTTATATTATTTTAAGTTACTCCGATTGCGAGAGTAGCAACCTCCCACAACCGGACATATACAAAAGTAACGAAATTTGTTCACATATAAAAGTTTTACAACAAGTTTATATCGAACAAAATTTCCCCCTTATAAAGGCATTACCAATAGCACATTTCAGAGCCGGCCAGACCTAACAGTCCGAAAATAGTGAACCCGTAAAGAGCCCAAATCACAATCCATGCCACCACACTGAGAACACCCAACACCAAACCGATAATATTAAAGATACGGGCATTCTTGGAGGCCGATGCAGCCTGGTCATATTTCTGACGGTCCCAATTGTATTCCACCATAATACTGAACACAAGAGCAGCAATTCCCACGAACAGGTTACAGAAAATCAGGTTGAGAATCGACCATACCAGATAACTGTCGGGCTTATTGGACAAAGGTTGAGGAGTCTGCGTGTAAGACTGCGAATAGCCTTGTCCATAATTCTGCGACTGAAACAGGAAAGCCAATTCAGGTACCTGACCCGCCGGCTGCCAGTTGGGCATACCTTCACACCACACCAAAGTTGTGCGCAGAATATTGTAATTATGCAGTTCGTCTATGCGAAACGGACCTTTCCGATTGTTGAAACTGTTTATGAAATAATAGTACTTCATTGATACATAAATTTAAAGCCCTAAAATACGCATTATTCTAAAAAGCCGCAACGATTTTGCATAAATCTTTCCGGCTCTTTTTAACCCAATTTGCTTGTTGGACTTTTGTACTGTTGTTGATATCCTTAACTCATTATTGGAAGTCAAAGACCGATTGGGATTTAAAAACCCAACACATTCCGCAACACCCAGTAGCCAATTATAATGTAAAACACGGCCATAACCCCGCGTGAACTGTAGACAGCCGCATTCAGCCGAGGGAAACGACACTCTCCGCCGAAATAACTCAAATAGGCAAGCAGCAACATATAGGGTATAGCCAAAAACAGAATGGGATTCGTATGCCACACGCCTGCGAAATTCAAGTGGGCCAATTCGTGAAAAGCCCTTTGAGTACCACAACCCGGACATTTCCACCCCGTCAGCATCAGAAAAAAGCATTTGGGAGCCCATACCGACTGCAACGTGTCTACATAATAAGAATAAATGGCGACGATAACAACCGCCGCCACTATGATGAGGAGCCAAAGTCTCCGTTTCTTTCTATCGCCAACAACTGCCATTAATAGTAGTACAACTCTTCACTGGCACTAAAAATCCCCAATGATACCACTAAAATGAAATAGAGGATACCAATTACAATGGAAGTGACAGCACCAATGATGGTATATTTCTTTGCCTTGTTTGCAGCAGCGACAGCCTCGTCATATCTGCCTTGCGACCACAGGGAATCCACCTTTGACGCAAATACGATAGCCGCAACACCAAACGGGATACAGCAAAGCACCGTACAGAGAATTGACCAAACCAAATAATTGTCAGGCTTCTGCATCGGAGCGTTATAGCCCGGATTCTGCGGTGGCATGTTGCCAAAACTGCCCTGCGAATAACCGCCTTGTCCATAACCATATGTCGGACCAGAGGCAAAAAGGAATCCCAGTTCCGGCACCTGACCGGCTTCTGCCCAGTCTGTCATACCCTCACTCCAAACGGGAGTATTGCGTTGTATATTGTGATTTCTCAACTCTTCCATCGGCACAGGGCCAATCTGCTGTCCCTGGCTGTTTACAAAATAATATTGTTTCATAGCCACATCTATCTTTAAATTGGATTTTGTAAAGATAAAACATGTTTTTGGAAACTAAAAGAAAATTTTTCGTTTTTACAACATAAAAACTGCCGCATCCTTTGAAAGAATACGGCAGTTTCTGTAATGTCCTTAAAATATACCTGTTTTATTTCAGTTTCAGTTTTTTCAAACCTTTGTCGGCATCTGTTGCCGGAACAAGGCTTACAGCGAAACCACCGCCGCGTGCCATAAAGATTTTCACTTTATCCTTAGCGGTAACGATACCCTTTGTAATTACATATTTTTCCGGGTTTGTAGCGTAGTCGGCATCTTTTGCATCTGCATAGACAGTAGCTACATATTTCTGATCCTTGTTAAGGAAGTCGAATGCCAACGGCATTGTGCGTGCCTCTTCATTTGTAACACCACCAACAAACCAGTTTTCAGTACCTTTTGCCTTACGGGCTGCAACGATATATTTGCCCGGTTCGGCTGACAAATATTTACTGTCGTCCCAATCTACAGCCACATCCTTGATGAATTGGAAAGCGTCCATATAGCGGGCATAGTTTTCCGGCATGTCAGCAGCCATCTGAAGCGGTGAGTACATTGTCACATAAAGAGCCAACTGGTTGCAAAGCGTTGAATTAACCTTTGACTGGTTGTTAGGAGCAAACTTGGAAAGATCCATGCAGAAGATACCCGGAGTGTAGTCCATCGGACCGCCCTGCAAACGGGTAAACGGCAGAATTGTAACGTGATGAGGCATTGTTCCGCCGAATGCCTGATACTCTGTACCGCGGGCACTTTCATTACCTACAAGGTTAGGATATGTACGGCACAAACCTGTCGGGCGTGTAGCCTCGTGAGCGTTCACCATGATTTTATGTTTTGCAGCCTGCTGGATAGCATAGAGGTAGTGGTTGTTGGCCCACTGTCCGTAGTGGTATTCGCCACGCGGAATGATATTGCCGACATAACCGCTCTTCACGGCATCGTAGCCATATTTGTTCATCAAATCGTAAGCAGCTTCCATGTGACGTTCGTAGTTGCGGAGCGAACCGGAAGTTTCATGGTGCATCATCAATTTGATGCCTTTGTCATGGGCATACTTGTTGAGCATTTCGATGTCGAAATCCGGGTTAGGAGTTACGAAGTCGAACACATAGTCCTTGTCATTGCCAATCCAGTCTTCCCAACCGATGTTCCAACCTTCAACGAGCAACTGGTCAAAACCGTGTTCAGAAGCAAAGTCGATATAGCGTTTCACGTTTTCATTGTTGGCGCTGTGAGTGTTGTTAGGCTTTGCACTCTTATAGTCGATGCTGTCGAGGTTCACTGCGTGGAAATTTGTATATGACCAAGTACCCTTGCCGGTAATCATTTCCCACCATACACCCATATATTTTGTAGGATGAATCCAGGAAGTGTCTTCAATTTTGCAAGGTTCGTTCAAATTGAGAATCAGCTTAGATGCCAAAACGTCGCAGGCATTGTCGGTCACCATAACCGTACGCCACGGAGTGTGACACGGAGCCATCATATGGCCTTTGTCGCCGCGTGCATCCGGAGTCAGCCATGATTCGAACACCAGATTCTTGTCGTCGAGGTTGAGGTGCATTGTTGAATAGTTGATACAAGCAGCCTCGTGAAGGTTCAAATAAATACCGTCGTCAGTCTTGATTTGGAGTGAAGTCTGAACGCCTGTCGGAGAGAACACCGTTGTTGAAGCGTTGCCCGGGTTCAGCATTTCATTCATTTTTCCACGGATTTCCGACAGACGGGTAATAGCGTAGTCATATTCCTGAGTGTCGTAGTCGCCCGGAATCCAATAAGCAGTGTGGTCGCCGGTCATGGCAAACTGCGTATGTTCTTCCTTGATGACAAAATAAGTGAAATCCTTCTGTTCCGGCCATTCGTAGCGCAAACCCATACCGTCGTCATAAACACGGAAACGGATAATCATATAGCGGGTCTTGCCGTCGGCCTGCTGAGAAAGGCGTACAGCCATTTCATTGTAGTGGTTGCGGATAGTCTTTGTTTCACCCCACACCGGCTCCCATGTTTCGTCGAAAGTGGAGCGTGTAGTTTTTTCCAGTTTGAAACCGTCCATTAAAGAAGTGCCTTTTTTCAGTTCCAAGCCCAGTTTACTCGGCTTCATCACTTCCTTGCCCTTAAAATTCATTGAATAGGTCGGAGTTCCTTCCTTGTTCAAGTCGAAAGTTACCGAAAGGTTTCCGTCCGGCGATTGCACCGTTTCTGCCGCGAAAGCGAACATTGCGGAACAAGCAACAAACGTTGATAACAAGATTCGTTTCATAGTAAAAAATTTTAATGTTTATATTATTAATGTCTTTTTCTCACGTCAACTACTATATGCAAAATAAGGAAGTACAATTCCTTCAAATAAAGCCCTAATAATGTTTCCAATACTCCTGAACTTGTCGTTCCTGTTATACCGTACTTCCTTATTGCAGTTCAAAATTAAGCACTATATCGATACCAACAACTGCCTTTGATAAAAATAGTAGTAAATTTAAAACATTACAACGCTATATATCAACAATTTAATCAAAGCCAATCAACAAATATTAGTAGTTGGTTTTGAAGTCATTTTTGCCTATTTTCATCACCTGCTTTTCAAAATCCTCACGGTCGAACTTGGCGGCATTGCGCATTTTCACCCGATAGTTGTAGATAGTGGAAACAGAACGGCGGAGGAATTCGGCAATCTTGTTGCTGTCGGTGATTCCCAGACGAATGAGGGCGAAAACACGGAGTTCGGTGTTCAGCGGTTTTCCGGGAGTAATGTCGAACCTGCATTCTTCACGGAGAAGACTGTTGAATTCTTCAACGAAATTCGGATAGATGTGAAGAAACGACACGTCGAACTTCAAATAGAAATCGCTCAACTCGCTGCTGATAAACGACGATGACTTCAACGCTTCCGTAAGTTCCTTCGCACCCTTTGTCCGCGACACGTTCAACAGGTTAGCGCGGTACTTCTCCATGCGCTCGATATAGGACGAACACATTTCTATATATTGCCCGATATAGATTTCCTTCACATTGTCGGATTCGGCAATTCGACGGTTGAGCTCGCAAAGCTCGTTGTTCGTTTCATTGAGGGCGGCATTCATTTCCTCCGTTCGGCGGTTGGACTGCTGCACTTTCTTCTTGGCACGTGAAAGCAGAAGCAACAGCACAATCAGCAGCACAGCCACCACGCTGACCAGCACCAAAAGCAGCATCAGGTTGAAGCGGTCGCTTTCCTTTTTGGCGTTATAGGCTGATATGATGCCGGGAATCAAATCCTCGAGCGACTGCATCTGCACCCTCGCCTTCGTGTTCGACAAATCCTCGATAGAGGTGTCAATATAGCGGTAGGCACGCTCGATGTCACCCTTGGCAAACAGTTTGTCTGCCAGCTCGTACAATGACTTATGTTCCCTCACAGGTGTACTTATGTCGTAAATGGCAGCCTGGACAAGATGATACAGTGCCCGTTCCGGGTCGTTATTTTCTTCATAGGCATGCGACAACACATAGCTGAGCACTGCCCTCTCGTGCAACGAAAGACTTTCGTCGGCAGCCAGCCGGTTTTCGGCAGAAACAATGCTTTCCTTCTTCACGCCGCCGGTTTCCCTTTCCAGTGAAATCAGCATGATAAGAAAATCAGGGCTGTCGGCATCAAGCAAAGGCAACAGTTTTTCCCGGTATCCCACCAGCGTTTGACTGTAATTGTCCCACACACCCTGCTCACGGTAGGTATTTACCATCGAGTCATAGAGCGTGACACGTGTCTGCAGATATTTCTGGTAAATTTCAGGCGAAAGCCGGGCGGTATCCAGTTTCTCCAGTTCCTGAAGAGCCTCCACATAGAACCCGTTAATGGCACTGATGCTTACAATATCGAGCGTAGCGTCCTGAATCAGCAAAGGGTCCTCAACAGAAAGGGCCACTGTTTTTTTCAGTAAGGCATAGTGAAGAGTAGAGTCGACATTATAGTTTCGATAGGCATTGTAGAGAGCCGACAACGCCTTGTATCGTTCATGGGGCAATTTGGCCTCCTCTACCAGAGCCCTAAACTGCTGCAGTTGCTTTTCTTTCCGTTCCCGAATGGCTCCACGGTTGGCAATGCTGTCATCCAACCGCCGCAACGATTGCTCAATGGGTGTTTCCGCAGGCGAACAACACCACAGCAAACAACCCACAACTATCAGTAACACATAGGAAAAGCCTTTCATAATAGCTTTCAAACCGGACAGATTAAGAGTTAATATTTTGAAAAAATTTCACCACTACAAATTTAAGAATTATATTTAACAATTAAATGCGAGAATCTCATTTTGTCACAATTTTTGTCAAATCCGTAAACATCATTAAACCTACAGGCCGACTGGCGGTCTATTGAATAAAGAAACGAATACAGAATCAAGAATTATGAAAACGACAGTCAGAATCCTATGGGGAGCAATCGTTGCCATGGCTTTGATTTTTCCGACAGCTGAGATTTACGCAGCACAATCGAGTGCTCCGCAATATAATGGTTATAGAGGCGGAACAAACAAACCCGAAAAACCGGAGAAGCCTGACAAGCCGGGGAAACCCGAAAAACCATCAGGCAACCGTCCGAACGGAGGCAGACCCGGTGGAAACCCAGGTGGAATAACCAACCGTCCGAACCACGGACACAAACCGAATGGCGGCAAGCCAAGCGGAAATCCGGGTGGAATCAGCAATCGGCCGAATCACGGACATCACCCCGGCGGAAAACCTGACATAGCGCCTCCACACCATCCGGGACACGGACATCCGACATTTTCGCCTGCACCACCGCCCTATCGTCCACACCGGCCTTGCTGGAAACCGGTGCCGCGCCCACATCGCCCGCCGACATTCGTGCCCTACCACAGTGCGCCCGTACTGAACACCTTCATCGGACTGTCATTCGGGCTTTCGCTCTCCAACAGCATCGACCTGCTCTGGAGCAACGGATACGACATTGACGGATATGGCGAAACGGAAATATATTTGCGCAACGTCCGCGAAATGAGCTATAAATGGGAGGATGCCATTGCCTATTACGACAGAATGGGACGACTGACAAGCATCAGTTTCTCCGACTCGTCGAGCCGCTTTAACCTGTCACGCTACAACAAGCTGCAGCGCAAGCTGAGCAAAATGTACGGACCGCCCGCCAGTTCGTATCAGGTAGGCAACATGCTGCAAGTCGTATGGTTTGACCGCTTCGGCGACCATTTCATCACGCTCTCCTACGAACAGCAGCCGTCATTTGCCGGACAGACACGCTATTACACCACTTTAAGCTACGGATATAACTAACAGCATCAATAATGGAAAACGAAAAAGTTGAGATTACAGGAAAGAGAAAAACAAAAAAGAAACTTATCATAGCTGCCATTGCACTCACAATTCTTATTGTGGGTGCAATCGTGGTTTTACCGCTGTTCACATCAAAAACGGATAAGGATGTCGTGTTCTACGTCTATCCCAACACGACTGAAGCTGCACTCAAGGACTCCCTCCAGACTTATTTCGGAGAAAAGATAGCCCAAAAAGTCATGCGGCTGAATGACACCGGCGGGAACAATATCGAGAACTGCACCGGACGCTACTATATTCCGGCAGGAACATCGCCCATTCTCCTATGGAAGACACTGGCAAACAAACAACAGCAGCCTTTTAAATTCACGTTCAACAATCTCCGCACACTGGAGGATTTCGCCGAACGTGCCGGAAACGCTTTCAGCTTTACAAAGGACGACATGCTGAATTATCTCACTTCTGCCGACACTTACAAGGAGTACGGCGTGACAAAAGAAACCATGCCGGCCTTGCTCATTCCTGACACATACGAATTCTACTGGACGGCTACACCCGAACAGGTGCTGAAAAAAATTCACGCAGCCTACAATGCTTTTTGGGATGAAGACCATTTGAAAAAAGCGGAAAAAATCGGTCTGACACCCATCGAAGTGTCAACATTGGCGTCAATCGTTGAAGAGGAAACGGCACAGTCGGCAGAAAAAGGGAAAGTGGCACGCCTCTATCTCAACCGGCTTGAAAAAGGTATCATGCTGCAATCCGACCCCACCGTCAAATTTGCTGTCGGCGATTTCCAGCTTCGCCGCGTCATGCACAAGCATCTGGAGGTAAATTCTCCCTACAACACTTACCGCAATATCGGTTTGCCGCCGGGTCCTATCCGCCTTCCGGAAAAAACGACACTGAACGCCGTGCTCAACGCTCCACAGCACGACTACATTTTCATGTGCGCAAAAGAAGATTTCTCGGGTTACCACAATTTTACGGCATCGTCGACCGAACACATGGCCAACGCCCGCCGCTATCAGGCAGCCCTCAACAGACTGGGAATTAAATAAGGATTTCTTCAATATAAATTAAACAGTATCAAACAGCTGATTTTGTTGGGATAATCCAACTGTATTTTGTATTTTTGTAGAAAATAGGGTGCGGCTCGGCATAGTCTAATTAGAAAACTCCGTTTTCATTTGCCTCTGCTCTCGCCTTTCACTATTTTTGTAGAAAATAGGATGCGGCTCGGCATAGCCTAATTAGAAAACTCCGTTTTCATTTGCCTCTGCCCTCGCCTTTCACTATTTTTGTAGAAAACTTAAGAATATGAAAAAACCGGAAGACCTTGTGACATTCGACACATATCCCGATGCCGTAACCGCCTATATCATTAAAGGGGTGCTGAACACAAACGGCATAGAATGTGTTATTGCCAACGAAAATATGTCGACGCTACTGCCATTGCCCGACTGTTCGGCAAGCAAGGTGCGCATACTTGTGTTCAGAAAAGATTTTGACACTGCAAAAGATATTGTTGCCCGAAATACAGACACTGAAGAATCGGACGTATAAATCAAGATCTCGGTTAATACAAACTATAAAACATAATTAAGTGTATGAAGAAAAAATACGCGTTGTCGCTTTTTGCTGCCTTATTTGCGACGATGTCTTTGACGGCGAATGAAATGCCGGATTCGATTGGGACGACGGCTAAATCTTCCCTGCAAACCGTGCAGGTGAAGACCATAAATACGACTGACACTCTTGCAACTGCCAAGAAAGCGAAAAAGCCTGTGGTGCAAAAGAAGACCACACCAGCCGATTCGCTAAAAACAAAAGTGGCACTCACAAGACTGAACACTTCACGCAAAAAAACAGCCACTGACACCATACCGACAGCAGTCGACAACTCCGAAAAGCTGCTGCTACTGGCCGACTCACTGGCACGAATGGAATACAGGCCGACGACAGAAAGCCTGCTCTTTCTGCCGATCGTATTCTATTCCTACAGCATTATTCCCGACAAGCCTATTGCTTTACAGGAATGGAACAACGGATACACTCCGACAAAACTGGATTTCACCCCGGAATGGAGCGACAATGCCGGTTGGCAAATATGGTTCGAACGCACGCAAATCAACCGTATCGTCTGCGAGTCACCTTGGCTCGTTCCCTACAACATATCTATGCTGCCGGAACCGCCGAAAGAATACAAGGTGACAGCCGATGTGAAGAAAAACAAACTGGTCATTCAGGAACGTCGTATTTCATTGCCACAAGCCGCACCGGAAAACGACATCAAGAAAAAGAACTGGATTCACAGTTTCAGTTCCATGCTTCAGTTCTCTCAATCCTATCTTTCAGAAAACTGGTATCAGGGCGGTACAAAGAACCTCAACGCCATTGGCAACATCTACTACAACTTGAAACTGAACCAGACGCTGAACCCGAACACATTGTTCGAAATGACATTCCAGTATAAACTGGGTTTGAACTCTGCGCCCGACGACGAATTGCGCGACTATGCCATCAATGAAGACCTCCTGCAATTCAACACCAAATTCGGTATCAAGGCAACGAAAAAGTTCTACTACAGTATGAACCTCCAGTTCAAGACTCAGGTGCTGAACAATTATGAAACCAATACCTACAACCTGAAGGCATCCATCCTCACTCCTGGTGAATTGAATGCCGGTATCGGTATGACGTATTCCACAGCCAACAGCCGTGGAACATGCCAGTTCGACGCGTCACTGTCACCGCTTTCCTACAATATGAAGATTTGCAAGGACTCGCGCATTGACCCGTCGGTCTACGGTATTGAGAACGGAAAACGTTTAGGTCACGAAATCGGTTCGAGCAGTGAGTGCAAACTGACATGGACCATTGTTCCGGGCATATCATTGTCCTCACGCTGGTTCGTCTTCTCCGACTATTCCTATCTGCAGAGCGACCTGGAAACGACAATGAATTTCTCGGTAAACAAATACATTTCCACTCAGATTTATGCCCACCTCCGTTTCGACGACTCGGCAAACTACAATGACAAGTGGAAATACTGGCAGTTTAAGGAAATCTTCAGTTTTGGTCTTCAATACCGATTCAACATGTAGTTAACGACAATCACATAATATGCGCCGGCTTTCAGTCATACTGACATTCCTCGTTCCGTTCCTTGCAGCGGCGATGGAATTTCCCGACTCGGTGAAACCACTGAGAGGTTATGACTGGAAGCCGGCGCTGTATGTTCAACAGACAGCCGACAGCCTGACCGGGCTTTGGGCTTATCCCGAAAGGGGCATGATTGTGGGGATTGAAAAACACACGGAAAACACATCCGAGCTCCATTCTCCGACTTATTATCGGATTGTTGCCCTTGAGTCGGCCGACAAGTCCATCGACCGCGGCACGATTGTGGGCTATATGGTCCGTGCGGCAGCTCCGGCTGAACTCTACTGCTACATCTACTGCAATCTGGAAGAAGGCATGTCGCACACGCTTGTCGAAAGCAAGGCCGTCATCACGGCAAAAGGAAAGACGGTGCTGTTCAGCAACCCGGAACTCAGGTTGAAACTGAGAGTCAATCTGGCTCGGATAATTCCCTACTCTACGCTCCAAGGCGTAGGAGTCTATCCGCACTTTGACAAGGAAAAACCACAACCCGGACTACGAAAAATAGAAACCGGAAAAGACGACAACGAAACCATATATTTTTAATTATCATGAAACGCGTACTGATTCTGATATTGGCTACCATTGCCATGGTCCAACTGTCAGCCAAACGAAAGGTAAACACTCTGCGCACCCAGCTGACACCGCTCTCCACCATGGAAGAACTGCTGCGCAACGGCACAGCCGACACGCTTCGCTATGCCGACCGCATCACCTTTTCCGGCTACAACAAAACCGTCAACGATGCCAATGAAACGTTTTTCGTCACCAACGAAACGCCTTTCCACCTCTCGCGCCTGTGTGTAAAATTCACCTACAGCATGCCCGAAGGCGAAATGCTCCATGAAGAAATCTACGAAATCAACTGCGATATTCCGGCAGCGACAACACGACAGGTGTCGATACGCTCGTTCGACCGCCAACACGACTTCTTCTATCACCTCGGCAAGAAACCGAAAAGGAGCGCAACGCCCTTCACCGTGGCATATACGCTCCTCAGCTATGATGTAAAGATAACCGTCGACACCGAGCAGTGACGCTCCCCGACGGCAATCGTCAAATGTGCATCAAATCCCGATAAATGTCAAGTGCCGTGCGTATCTCCGCTTCCGGCAAATGGCAGTCAACTTCCACATCACCTGCACGACGAATCAGCGTAAAGTTGTATTCACCCGATTCGCTCTTCTTGTCGTGACGCATCAACTCCAGCAACTCGTCGTAGTCGTCGCAAGTTATGGGGAACACTCCGTAATGGCGATAGACATAGTCGGCCAGTCCATAGAGAATCTCACTGTCCATACCCTTGACAAGTTTCGACAATACAGCCTCTACCACAAGCCCCCATGCAACGGCATAACCGTGCGAAACGGGACGGTCGCGGCGCATGGCAAAACTTTCAAAGGCATGCCCTATCGTATGGCCTAAATTCAACGCACGGCGGAGTCCTTTTTCAAACGGGTCCTGCTCTACAATACGGCGTTTCACCTCCACCGATTCCTGCAACAGCGACAAAAGTTCGTCGCCGTCGCTGCATCCGAAATCATAGGCAAGCAGTTTCTTATAGGTCTTTTCATCGCTCAGCAACCCGTGTTTCAGCATTTCGGCATAACCCGACTTCACTTCATGTTCGGGAAGCGTGCGGAAGAAACAGGTGGAAATAATCACCGCCTGCGCTTCGCAGAAAACACCTATTTCATTCTTCAGCCCGTTGAAATTCACGCCCGTCTTTCCGCCAACAGCGGCATCGACGGCACTCAGCAGTGTGGTCGGCACATTGATGAAACGCATGCCGCGCTTGAACGTGGCAGCGGCAAAACCTCCAAGGTCGGTTACCACACCCCCGCCGAGATTAACCATCACCGAACGGCGTGTAGCTCCCCCTTTCTGCAATTCTTGCCACACATGGCAAAGCGAATCCAGATTCTTGTTCATGTCGCCGGCAGGTATCTCTATGATGGTTGCATCCTTGACGAAAGCATTTTCCGAAAGCCGCGGCAGCACTTCCCGACGCGTGTTTTCATCGGTCAGCACAAACACGCGGTTGGCCTGCATGCCGGTTAGCAGTTCCGACAAGGCCTCCGACACATGGTTGGTAAACAGCAGTTTCTGATGTTCCATTGTCTATCCCTCCTTTTCCGACAGCCGTTTGCGAAGCTCAATCAGCGAAGGCAACGCAGCCGCAAAGTCGCGCATTGTCGGGTAAACGATGTCCGCTCCGTTTTCATACATGACCGGTGCCGGAATCGGACCGGTAGTGATGCCCACCGTAAAGCATCCCGAAGCATGACCGGCACGCACACCCAACGGCGCATTCTCAATCACAATCGTACTGCCGGCCTGCTGATGTGCTTTTTGCAATCCCATAAGGTAAGGTTCCGGATCGGGCTTGCCCTTTTTCACATCGTAGCCCGTCACACGGAGTTCATTGGAGAATATTCCCGGATAGTCGGTATTGAGGCGGTCAATCAGCGAATTCTGTCCGGAGCCCGTCACCAGCACACGCTGGATTCCTGAGTCACGCAACGTATTCAGCATTCCCGCAGTTCCGTCAATCTGATTGACCGGTCCCATTGTGGAAAAATGTGCTACCTTCGAAGCATAAATTTTTCTTGACTCTTCGTCCGTCACATCCGTACGCCCTTTTTCGCGTTTCATCAACAAACGAATAATGCCGTCGCCCGTCATTCCCTCATACAGATAAAATTCTTCGGGCGTAAAATTCCATCCCTGTTCGGCAGCGACCTTCTCCCACGCCTTTGCATGGTTAGGCATTGAGTCGTAAAGCACTCCGTCCATATCAATCAGGGCGGCAGCAATAGGAGCAGGCTTCTCGCCTGTCCGTTCCAGATAATTCCGGTAAGCAGTTTCTTCTTTTGTCATCATGTTTTGTTGTATTATTCCGGCTTTACGGCCTCCTGCCTACGCATTGAAGCTTTCTGCCTTTTAGGTTTTTCGTTTTCTTTTTTCTCTCCTTTGTCAGTATTATCTGCGTTCTGCATTTCTGTTGGTTGAACAGTCGGTACACTGTCGGGCAAAGCAATGACTCCCTCCCGAATCAGATTCAAGCTGTCGGTATGAGTCAGTTTTTCATCCGTAAGGTTACCCTGTTTTTTACGCAGGTTCCGTTTCTGCGCCTCGTTATACATACTCATGTCGCTGTTTCGCAAAGCCGCCTCAGCTCCACGACGGAACACCTCACCCATTTGGCGGTAGAGGTTCAGACGGGTTGAATCGGTAATGGCGGTAGTACGTGCCACCTCATTTTCTTTCAACTTCGCCTTGCCAAGCCCAAATTTCAAGTCGTCGACATTACCCGTAATGTTCACCCCGAACTTGAACGGAATCGGCGATTTGAGTATCGAAATATGGTAGTTGACATTCATGTCGAAATCGTTGGTACCCATAATACCGAGCTTGTAGCGGTCCATATTGAGAATAAACGGATAGACGTCGATTTTCGAATCGTAGGCAGCCACTTCCACCGAAAGGCTGTCAATCACATTACGCTGCTTGTTCTTGAAAAGAAGCAGCTTCGACAGCGTGCGGAAAGTTTCGGAATCGAGCAGCACAAGGTCTTTTCCGTCAATCTGCAAAGCGGCATTGGTAGTCGGCAGCATCACGTTCATCAGCGAATCCACTTTCGTAGTTATCGCCAGACGGGAATTGATAACTCCGTCCACCTCCTTCAGCATAGGCATAATGGTGTCGAGGTCAGGCATCATGTGAAGGAAACGTCCGACGTTGATATCCCGCAGATTCATAAACATGCCGAAACCGATATCCTTGCGTGATGCGGTAGCATAGACCATGTCCAGCTTCATCGAGCCGTCGGTAGTCTTGCCCGCAAGGTTGCGTAAGCTCAACACACCCTTGTTGACCATCAGGTCGGAACGCAAATCATACAGATCCAAATCGCTGTAACGTGCATATTTGTTGCGCACCTTCAAATCCATCGCTATGTTTTTCGGAATGATGATGGCATGCTGTACGGCCGTATCGGCTGATTCCGAAGACGATACCACCATTTCCTCCAAACGGTTTTCATCGTCGACAGACGAAATATTGAATGCGGCACTCTGCAAGGTGTCGGCGGCAAATGCCGAACCCTTGTAGGCAACAGAAAGCAATTGGTTGACATCCAGCGTATCCGACAGGATTGAGAATGTAAACGTCAGTGGCTTGCGCTTGCTGCCCATCAATGTCTGGCGGATATTCGATACGGAACCGCTCAACGTCATGTCGGAACGGCCTACCTTATAACCCAGATTATTGATGTTGAAACTGTCCATATTGAAAGTCATGTCCACATTCTTCAGCACATTTCTTACCGGGAAATAAGGAGTAAACAGCATACAGCGTTTTGCCTTGATTTCCCCGCGCATGTTCCAACGGCGGAAGATGCGTTTGAATTCGTTGTCGAGCGAAAGGTCGACAAATTCATCTTCACTCAATTCCACCGTTTTATGCGCCTTCCGTTGCTGTGAACGATAAAGGGCCACCACGGAGTCGCGCGACAGTTCCGGATAAACCTGGCACATCGAGTCAATTCGTGCCTGCAAACGCAAATTCCGACGGCCGGGTTTTCGGTTGGCAAGCAAGCCGATTTTTCCTTCACGGAGCACAAGACTTGTCATGCGGTCGCTATAACGTATGCGTTTGAAGCCGATGCCAAAATCCAGCAACGGAAGTTTTCCATTATCCTTAAACCGCTTGATAGAACCATTGCTCTCGAAATCCACGACACGGATTTGCGATGAATCAGCCTTACTGAGCAGATTGAGTCGTCCAATTTTAATCCGGGCCCCGATAGGCGTGATGCTCGTCGTGTCGAGCAAGTCGGAAGCCTTGCCCAAACTTCCCGCACCGATACTTGCCTTCGTCATACTGAGGCGAAGTCCCGGCATGCCTGCATACAGAGAATCGAGCGAAACGGATGCCATCAAAATGTCCTTCATTTCATTGTTGGCATTCAGGAACTGGCTGTTGGTTCCGAATTTGATTTTTCCGGTCCGTGCAAAGACAGCCATCGAGTCCATCGGCGAATGGTAGAACATGTTCCGCAAATCCACTTCGCCGTTAGCCTGCATTTTATGGAAAGAGTTGACATTCAAATCACTCAAATGGAAACGCAGCGCCGTGTTCAGCTTCATTCGTCCGGCTATGCGCACCGGCAGTTTCTTTGGCATCAGCTTCACGAGCTTTCCAAAATCCACTTCACCCGTCACCTTCGTATCCACCAGCGAATTGCCTTTCAGGTCGGAAGCATTGCCGGAAACGTCCAGCGAAATACCGAAGCCCTGCAACAGGCAACGACCCAACCGAAGCCGGCTTTTCTCCGGCGAATCGGCATCGTACGCCAGATTTGCATCCAACGCGAAACGCTGGATCCGATAGTCGCGCGACTTGCCCGGCTGGATGTAGCATTCAGGAATCTGCACTTCGGCCTCAAACGAAGGTTCGGCATCGACACCCACACGGAAAGGCTTTACGAGTTTCAACGCGGCAGTGACAGAAAAATCCGTCGTCAGATTTTCAAAACCTTTCATATAGGAAGCCGGCACATATTCTGCCACGTCCGTATAGCGGAGCGGTCCCATTGCGACATTCATGCGGTCGACCACAATCGTATCACCAAGATTTGCCGACAAGTCAGCCGCTATCGGCATGCTTGCCACATTGGCGTTAAAATCAGTCAGGCTGAACCGGTAAGGATTGTCGGTGTTCCACCCGATATTTCCCCGGAATGCATAGGGCACGGTCTGCGCAACGCCATATTCCGGCAATTGGGCATCGACTGCGCCGGTAAAGACAATATGATAGCCCTTACGCTGTCCGTCGTAACCCAACTCCAACGAATCGGTATGCAGCGTACAGTCCATATTGGAAGCGACATCCGCATAACGAATACCGCGATTGTTGGTCACACTGAATTTGTGGAGCACCACTTTCGGCATTATCCCCAAGCCGGACGAAGCGGTGTCTTCGGGGGTAGTGGACGGCGGTAGCAGTTGCAGGAAGTTGGCGGTACTGTCATTGACCGACACGGCATTGGCACGTATCGAATCAATGCTGAGTTCAGTAATGTCGAATTCCATCAGCGCCACTTTCGCCAAATTCAGTTCCAGACGCATCCGTCCCACTGACAGAAGAGAGTCGGAACCGGCAGGCAAACGGTTGGCTTTGGCAAATCCGGCGGTAGTCACCTCTACCCCCTGCACATCGAGCGAGGCCTGAGGAAAAGTTTCCCACACCGTCAGTTCTACACGGCCAATCTTCACCTCGCCCCGGAGGTTTTCATTGGCAAGATTTTCCACAATGGGAGTCAGTCGCTCAGGCGTGAGCAACCAAACAACGCAGCCTAACGCTGCAGCCACCAACAACAAGACAGCCAACACCAGCCAGCCCGTCACTTTCAAGGTACGTTTCAGAATCTTCCCTGCCCGTCTCCCCTTCGGTTTCGTTTTTTGTTCTGATGTTTGCTCCTGATTACTATTTTCTATCGTTTCTTTCATTTCGTAGACAATTGGAAGACTTAGCTTTCTACAAATTTACAATTTATCCACGAAATTGTTCGGTTTTCTGCCGGAATAATTCCTTTTTAGAAGAAAACTTACGACTATCCGGCAAATTCCGAACCTACAAAAAACCGCCGCCGACAAGAACTGTCAGCGGCGGCAACCACTCTTTTTCTATGAAAGGAAAACTCTTTTTCAGAATCCTACAGTCTGAACCAACAGCACCGTCTGATTTTCAGGCAGTTTCAAGTCGCGGCCAAGAGCCTCACGGTCGAAACTTCCGCGCACCACCGTATTCAGTCCTTCGGAAGCACACCAGAGGTAGATGTTCTGCGATACGGCTCCAACGGAAACGCCCTGCCACAACTCACCTTCCTGCTTCGACTTGTCGGAGACAAGTGCCACGTTATACAGAGCCGTCTGTGCAAAAGGTTGTGCGGCGGCATGCTTGCGGAAATCGCCGCTATTCACCTGCTTCAACGTGTTGGACGCTGCATCATACAGATAAGCGGCATCTTTCGTTATCAGGTAAACGCTCACCTCCTGACGGTCCATTGCCGTCGGAACGGTACGTTTGCCTTCACGGTTGAATCCCCATGCTACCCAAAGCATGTTGCTCAACTGCTGGGCCGACAGCTCTTTCGAAGCGTCAAACTGACGGTCGGACTTGCGTTTTGCAATGGCTTCCATCAACGGCATTCCGCCCTTTTTCTGCGGTTCAGGCAAAACGATGTCGGCGGCAACCATTGAGCCCGACAAGCATAATGCCATAGCTGTAAGAATCGATTTAAGTTTCATATTTGTAAATGTTTAACGATGTAATTCTGTAGTCTGGCTCTGCTTGCCAAGGTAGAACATCTTAGCTTTCACCACCTTGCCCTTAGCTTTCACCGGAGCTGTCCACAAAGCGGACTTTTCAGTCGGTTCGCTACCGTCTGTCGTGTAACGGATTTCAGCTTCAGGATATGCGCAGTTCATCAACAGTTTTCCGTTCTCTTCCTTGATACCCGGCATACCGAGACGGAAATTGAAGCCTTCACGTTCCAGATAAGGCAGACAGGTAGCTCCCAATGTACGGTTGTATTTGGCTTTCGACTGTCCCGGAAGCAAATCGGTGTTCCAGCCGCGTTCCATCAAACCGAAAATTTTCGGGAACACATAATATTCCACCATGTCGAAATTGCGGATAGTTTCGGAGAACAACTGTCCCTGAACACCCTTAATGCGCTTGCGTGACTCTTCGTTGAGCTGTGCCTTACCGTCGGCAATGTGCTCCAAGTCGAGCGGTTTGCCGGTAATCGTTTCAAACGAAGACTTGTAAATGTCGAACGGACGAGCATCCCAAGAACGGTATTCGTCTACATAGCCGCCCCAAGTCAAGCCCGGTTCCATCGGATGTGCATTGTAGCACATATCCAAATAGAAATTGCTCACATTGCAGAGAATCACATTGTAGCCGTTGTTGGCATTGGCATAAGGGATTGTGTCGCCTTTCCATTCCGGAACCGTGTTCCAGCAATATACACCCGCAAACTTAGGACGAAGCTGCTGGTCGGTAGCCTCGCTGTGCTTCATGGCTGCTTCCTGCCAACCGCCAATCTGGTAGCCTTTCGATGCAATCATGTCGGCAATGCGGGTAATGAAGTATTCTTCCGCATCGTGGGTTGTCTTCAATCCGTGTTCCTTCATGAATTTCTGCATGGACGGAGATTTCACCCATGGGTCTTTGGCTACTTCGTCACCGCCCACATGAATGAACGGAAGTTCGACGCCGGCTTCTTCATACATGAGAATCAGCTCGTCAACCACTTTTTCCACAAAGCGGTAAACACCTTCTTCAGCCACGTTCAACGTGTTGTCGTGATAACCCTGTGCAGAGCTGTAGTATGACTCGTCGGCCGGATCCCACAGACGATAGCGATTGGCTTCTTCCGGATCGGTGTCTTTCAAACGGTTGTAGCGGGCCTTCATCGAAACGATAGCGGCGCGTGCATGACCCGGAGTTTCAATTTCCGGAATCACCTTGATACCGCGAGCATCGGCATAGCGAAGCAGGTCGATAAATTCTTCACGGGAAACATAACCGTTGGAAGTTGTCGTAAAGTCGTCAGGATTTCCGTTTCCGGCATAGAACTGACACATATATTCATCTTCTGTCGAAGTCATACCACGGCGTGCACCCACTTCTGTCAGTTCCGGCAATCCGGGAATTTCCAGACGCCAGCCTTCATCATCGCAGAAATGGAAATGGAACACGTTCATATTAAAGAACGCCAACTGATTGATTAACCGTTTGAGGTCGTCGGCCTTCGAGAAATTACGGGCTATGTCGAGCATCATGCCACGGTAGTGCAAGTCAGGCCAGTCGCATACGGCTACGTTAGGAACGGATTCTTTGCCGAAATTGCGGTCAAGAATCTTGATATAGGCTTTCACGCCATTCATTACGGCATCATCGGTCACACCTTTGACGGTCACCTTATTGCCGTTGATTGTCAGTTCGTAATATTCCGCATTGTCTCTTGCCGCTGAATTTTGGGCATCAGCACGGCTCATAAGCAAAAGTTCGAGCGTTGTTCCGCCTTCTCCCGACAGGTTGCGGTGGTGCAACATTTCGTCGGCATAAGCCTTTTCACGAGAAAGACGACCGTCAGCTACGACCTTCACCGGTTGAGCAACGCTTGATGTGCCTTCCTTCACATTCACCTGCTTCATGGCAGGGATAATGGAAAAGGCATCAAACTCTTCTGTTACTCCGGCAGGATTTACCGTCTCGTTGAGCGCATACATGCGTGCGGCAGTCGGATAGCCGGCAATCGGATTGAATGTGCCCGTAACGATAGGCTTCTTTTCAATCTTCAATTCACGGGCCACCTTATCGGAATTAAAGGCAAAGTGTCCGCCGTCTGGTGAATAGCTAATAGCCTTCATCGAGCCTTTTACCTCATATTTCAACTTTATGGTTTTTCCCTTGCCCAATTTGAATCCCGGTTTCGGAGTCAGTTTGTAGTAGCCTACTTCCACTTCCGAGAAAGTAACGGGCGAGTTTTCGCCAAAGCTGATGACACGCGGAAAATGGTTAAAATAAATGGCCCAGTCGCTGCCCAAATTTTCACCGCTGGTGTTTGTCAGCGTGAATGTGCAGTAATACTGGTTTTTGGCAGCATTGTTTCCATTAAGTTCCCAAGTCATTTTTACCGGACTTTTTTCGCCGGCAACGGCATTGACACTTATCATCAGGGAGAGGAGCATCATACATGCCGTATAAAATAGTTTCTTCATAACAGTTTTAAAATGGTTTCGGTTGGTTTCTGATTCATCTCAGACTGAATGTTCTTTTTCCAATCTGTCTGCAATTGTGTGACAGGCATCCTGCAGGAGGTCGAGCACAGTTTCAAATCCCTCGGCACCCGTATAATAAGGGTCGGGAATATGGTCCCACGTTGTATATTGGCGGAAAAATTCAGCGATTCTTCTCACCTTCTGCTCCTCTTCTGGCGTTCTTGCCAGTCGCCGGAGCTGGCTGATATTGCTGTCGTCCATTCCGATAACGACATCAAAGCGCTCGAAGTCGTAGGACATCACCTGACGGCTGTGATGGGTAAGTTCATAACCGCGACGGCGTGCATGCACGCGCATCCGCTGGTCGGGAAGTTCGCCGGAATGATAGGATGAAATTCCTGCGGAATCCACCTCCACCCAGTCCGTCATACCCCGCTCGGCAAGGATACTTTCCATCACCCCTTGAGCCGCCGGAGAACGGCATATATTCCCCAGACACACAAAGAGAATCTTGTACTTTTTCAATTCAGTCATATTCGTTTTTCTATTCGTTTGGCCACTATTTGCAAATGTAGCTATTTAATTGCAATTATCCGTCCTCAACCATCCGCCCCACAAGCATATACACATTTTTTAACCTTCTTATTCATTAATTCAAACACACCACCATCCGATTAGGCCAAGAAATGCCTAAAAGTGCTTTTTCTCCGCACAGCCGGCGACTGAACCACGAGAATTGACTAACTTTGTCCTACAAATAAAATGACTTATGGCAGACATCGAATATCTCAACAGATTTGAAAACAAACTGCAGGAGGCACTGCTGCGCCTCTGCACATCCTATCATATGCTCGACGGTACTCTGCTTGCTTCTGACGACATTGACCTGCACTGGAAAAACTGGCACCGGAATACATGGCCGACGCCGTTCCGCAAGTACGCGAATATCCGACCGTGTCAGTGGCCTGGGCGGCATATCTGGGCATGGCAGTAGCCTACGGCTGGGACGTAGACTGGGAAACAATGGAGAAGGCGGAATATCAGGCCTACTACGGAGAACAGGGATTCGACGACATGGACGAACACATCGTGCGCGACATTCTCTGCCTTCCGCTCGACGGTGAAGAGGCACGCAACATTGAAGCCATGGTGCGCCGTTGTGCACAGGCTGCCATTGACCACATCCGCCATGAGGGCATTGAACCGCAGAGCGAAATGGCATTCCACGTATTTGCCCGCGCCACCAAAGCCATGTACCGCATTGGGGCAGCCATGGAACTCAAACGCTTAGGATACAAATTCGAGAAAATAAATCTTGCGGAATGTTGATTCCTGCAAAAGCAGACGGAAGCCGGCTATAATCGTGACCGGCTTCCGTTGTTTTTTCAGAACTTAAAACTGACACTGAAATAAGGCAAGCAGTTCCGCCGCAAGTAAATGGAATAAAAACTTAGGATTTCCTCTTCTGTCGGATTTCCTACCAGATTATAAAGCCCGCATCTCACCAGAAGCAGCGACTTTCCGAAATCTTTTTTGAAACTGTAGCCGACGTCTACCCGATAGTTCAACTTTTCACGGCCTTTGCGAAACTGCTCCTCCGGCAAAATATCGAAATCGTCCGATGTTTCTATCACCTTCCCAGAATGTAGCTGACCGCCTACCGACACCATAGAATGGGAATCGAACTTATAGGAAACGGCACAGTTCAACTGATGGGGAATGTCGAAAAGCGACGGTAACTTGCCCAACTGTTTCACCTCGTCAAACCATTCCCGGCTGCGGGAATACGTGTAGGACGACTGCAACAGCCAATGTTCCCAATCATGAAAATAGTACAGTTTCAAGCCGTAGCTGTCACCGTTACCCACCATTACATAATCCGTCCAATTACCATCAAGCAAATAAATTTCCGGCTTCAGTGCCACTACATTGCGTCGGGTCTTATAGTAGGCCGTAGCTTCCAACTGTCCGTTGTCAAACAGGTGTTTCCACCCCATTTCCATATGTTCCGACGATCTTGGCTTGAACCCGCCAATACTTGGCATGCGGAAATCGGTCGGCATCGCAACATTTTCCAGACGGATAACATGATAGAACTGCTCCATGCGGGAGAAATTCCAATAGAGCATATCCTTGTCCGTCACCGTGTACTTGAGTGAGAAACGGGGCTGTATACTGTAGAACGAAGGATGATTTTTCGGCAGGTAACCGACAAAATGCACGCCCACCTGCGTAAACAGATTCCGTGAAATACGGATATGATTGTCGTAAAACAGTGAATACTGGTGGATAGGTTCCTTCTTAACACTGATGTCATCGCCAAAAGAAACGATGTCAAACAGTTCATAGGCATATTTCACTCCCCAACGGGCGTTATAGACATTCTCCACCGCCAGATTGAATTCCGACACGGCATTCAGCGTCTGCACTCTGCTGGAAACGTATCCATCATCATCAAAACCCAACAGGGCAGTATTCGCCTGATTTTCGTGCGACGTATAGAAAACGGAAGTCGTGTTCCCCACCCGCCCCAACTGCGTATTGAAACGCAACTGATAAATTTGACTGTTCCATTTCAGCACCGACATGTTACGGTTTTCCTCCGTAGGCCAGTGATAGTCGTCCCATGAGCCATAGGCAAACGCTTCGAGCGAAGTCACGGGAGTTATGTCATACGACAGTTTGGCCACATAGTCGTAGGAAGAATGGTTCAACCGGTTTTCTTCCGACAGCAGATTGTCGAAAAAGTCGAGCCAACTCCGCCGTCCTGCCACCAGATACGACAGCTTGTTTTTTACAATAGGGCCTTCCAGAACAGCGGAAGCCGCCGGCATGTCGAGCGTGAGCGTACGGATATGCTCCTGCTTGTTGCCCGACTTCATGCGCATCTCCGTCACCGATGACAGGCGTCCTTCCAGCCGTGTCGGGAAAAATCCCCTGTGAAAAGAGACACTTTTCACGGCATCGCCAATCATCGTCGGTAGCATGGCGTTGATGTGTCCCGGGTGATAGACCGGAACACCGTCAACAAGCAACTGGTTTTCGTCATAGCTGCCACCGTCTACCTGAAAATTATTGCCCGTCGGAACACCTGTCACACCGGGCAGAATCCATATCTGCGAGAACAGGTCGTTGCTGTTAAACGACAATTGGTTGGAGGGTGTCAGTTCGCTCAGTTCGTCGCGGTTGGTTTCCGGACGCACCGTCACTTCCTCCATTTCAAACAACAGCGGCTCCAGTTTTACGTTCAGAAAACGGTCGGACACAATTTTCAATTCCCGGCTATACGGATAAAATCCCATATACGAAATTTTGAATGTATAACTGCCGGCGGAAAGATACATCCGGAAAAATCCGTTGTCATCGGTCCGGGCAAACACCGTTCCGCCCTTACCTTTGTCAGCAGCAACAATAGCCCCCAACAGTTTCTCCGCACTGAACCCTTCGGACACCGTTCCGCTGACATAATACTGCCGCACTTTCCGTGCATGAATCACCAGTTTGCGCGGAGGCATGAACTTGAGTTGCACTTCATAGCCGTCCAGCACCTGCGTGAGCAGTTCCTCTACTGTCAGTTCGCCGGATTCCACCTTTACGACCTGTGACAGGTCAATCGACGAAGGATCGTAGGACAAGACAATATTCTTTTCCTGTTCGATTTTCGCAAACCATTGCGACACAGTAGCGGAAGAACCCGATATTGCTATCCGTTCTCCCGCTACTGATTCTGCACCATACAAATGCTGAGGTTTTACAAAAATTGCCAGTAGTAATAGTATGAATATATGATTGTCCTTACTCATAGTATAGTCTGTATTGCTTTCCTTTCTCCACCGTATCACAGCGGCATCCACAAATGAATGCCAGTTCGGCGGCTATACTTTCATAATCGTCAGTGTTGATTCGGGTAGTCACCAGTTGGCGTTCAAGCCCTTTGCCCAATACAATTTCAACATCGGTCTGTTCTTTCACCTTTTCAACAACCTTCGACAATGGAGTCTTGTCAAAAACCATGCTTTGTGACTGGTTCTCAAACTGCATCCGTGGATTGAATATCGAATCCTGACGCAAAACTCCATCTGTGAGAACCGCTTTCTGATTGGCGGTCAGCACAACTTCCGACTCCCGAACGGAGGCTTTCACCCTTCCGGTTTTCACATACACTCCGCTACGTTCCTTGTCGAAAGCATTGACGAGAAAAGAAGTTCCCAACACTTCTACGTTCAGTTCTCCGGCATTGACAGCAAACGACTGCCCGTTTTTCTTGACTTGGAAAAAGGCCTTGCCGTTCAAATCCACCTTTCTGCCAGCCGATTCACCGACGTATGCCAAAGAGGAATTAGGGTAAAGCACCACCTCTGAACTGTCGGGCAACAGAACTATCTGTTCCGATTCCGTCGTATTTGCATAATGGAAAGTTTCCATTTCAGGCTTACGGAAAAACAATACGGTTGTTACCGCCACCAGAATCAGCACTGACGCCGCTGCCGACCACGTGGCTATCGCTCCCCGTCGCAAATGTAGTCTTACCGGTTTTTGCAGGCGGTTTTCGACCCGACGCCAAGCCTTTTCGGCATCAAAATCCGGCTGACCGGAAAGCACCGGCATATCCATCAGCTTCCGCAGTTTTCTGTACTCGTCACTGTTCGCGGCAATCCACGCATCGAGTTCAGCCTGCTGTTCAGCCGTCAGTGCCTCTTTGGCAAAATGCCTTGCCAACAGTTCGTCAATATGATTGTCTATTTCCATAGTCAGTCGCAGTTAAAAATAAACGTCAATACCAAAACAATGAATGCCATCAGCGATAACGGAGTTCCCGATACAAACTCCCGCAACTGGCGGATAGCCTTTGTCATCTGGTTTTCCACCGTCTTTTCCGAGATTTGCAACGATTCGGCAATCTCACGATACTTCATGCCTTTCAGTTTTGCCATCAGGAAAACTTCCTTGCATTTCGGCGGCAGAACAGCCAGCGCCTGTTCAAGAATCTCTTCAGGAGAACGGCGTTCGTCGCTCCAGTCGTCATCATTGGCCAAAGTTATGGCGGCGGAAGGATGATCCTCAATGGAAACTTCCGAATTCTGCTTTTTTCGAAGAAAAGATATGCAACTGTTTTTTATAGATGTTGTCATGTAAAGAGCAAAATCCTTTTCGGGCATGGAATCCTTACCTTTGTTCCAGACATTGATAAACAGTTCCTGAACCAAATCTTCACAGTCGTCCCGATCCGCAACATATCCATAGGCTATATTGCATAGCCTTGAATAATGTTGCTTGAATCTTGCCTCAAATCTTTCTTTTCGTGTTGTTTCCATTGAGTTACATCATATACTATATCTTTGCCTTCCTTAGAATTTCAGACTAACGCCGGCAGTCAAAAAGCCCTTGTGTCCGAAACCGGCTTCCATGAAGCCACCGATGCGATCGTTACCTACTCTGAATGCAATCGGATTTACCTGATAGGCAAGATTAGCAGACAAACTATTTTTTTCAGAAGCTGACTTGCCTTTTTCATCCAACTTGCTTTCCGACTGGCGTACCAAATCGACACCAACAGAAGCGCCACCATACAATTCAAACAAATTTCTCTTGAAGTAAACAAATTCAGCTGTCGGCAAAACAAGGAAGTTCAATCCTTTTTCCTTGATGGAAGGAGCCTTTTCACCCGCCAACGCAAGTTTGCTGCTCGCCTGAGCAAAGCCTAAGTCTGCACCGACACGGAAACGGTGGATAGAATATCTATAACCCAAACCGAAAACCATCGTCATCTTTTCGTCGCTTCGCTTGTTGCCCAGCACCACATCCGACAGGCCGTTACCCAAAATTCCGGTAGTTCCCAGTGTCAGACCGTCGCTGACCGAAAGACGAAGTTCGTGCTTGTTTTCTGAAGGAGTGAAACCCTTGCTGCTCTCCTGAGCGCTTACCAAATTTGCACTTACTGCTACACACAAAGATAAGAAAAATAATTTGAATTTCATATTTATAAGTTTTTAAATGTTACTACTTTCAGCCCTTTTATATCGTAGCCCGCTCTGGAGCTACGCTAAGAAAGGGGGCTATATCCTTTCTGTTTCAGTTCACTTAGCTAAGGTGGTTTTGACCTTATAACGCCATCCCCCCTAAAAACCCCTACGCAAAAATCTCAAAAAAATTCACTTTTTATGCAAATCATTGAAATTCAGCACAAAAAAATGTCGCAATTCTTCAAAAAAAGAATTACGACATTCCTATTCGATAACTTGACTATCAATCAGTCGGCTATTTTCTAACTCATCAGCTTATAAATTCCGACACCAAGAAGCATTATCAGAAACACTACAAGGATTCCGAACAACAACAGAATCCACTTCACGGTCTTCATCATTTTTGACAACGACGGATTCTTATCAACTGATTTCTGCTGGATAAGGTTGGCAATCGTGACAACAAGAAAAACAATATCGTCTACCCAACCGACACCCGGCACATCGGGCAGGATATCGACGGGGCTGATTCCGTAAATCACAGCCAGTACAACCAACACCCACGCCCATTTTCCTTTCAACTGTTCGTTCTTTTCCATGTATTCAGTATTTATTCCATGAAATTACAAAAAATCAGTGACATATCCAACAGTTCGGCCTACAAAAGCTTCAAAGCAATGGCTGCACAGGCTTCGGCATCGGCAAGGGCATGATGATGACATTCCAATTCATAGCCACAATAGGAAGAAACGGTATGCAACTGATGGTTGGGCAACTCCTTTCCCAACACCCGCCGCGCCGCCCGGCAGGTACAGAAAAACTGGTAACCAGGATATTCCATGCCATAAGCGGCAAAAACCGCCTTTAGGCATCCCTCATCAAAAGGACTGTTGTGAGCCACCAACGGCAAATTGCCCAACAGCGGGGCAATTTCTCCCCAGACTTCAGGAAAAGCTGGAGAGTCAGCCGTATCGGCCATCGTCATGCCATGCACTTGCGTATTGAAAAAAGAATAGAAATTGGGCAAAGGTCGAATCGTGCGATAAATTTTATCGACAACCTGACCGTTGCGGACAATCACAACTCCGACACTGCACACACTGGAGCGCTGCCGATTGGCAGTCTCAAAGTCAATCGCTGCAAAATCTTTCATCCGAAAAATATGAATTTCAATATATACGTTTCACATCCTCGACTCGTCACATATCCGTTCCCGAGTCACATTATCATAAACAAATGTACGAATTTCCATATCATCTTTCCACATCCGCGGTATATAAAAATTCTTATGCACTATAAAGCATTAGGGAGAAATGCTCCCAAATGCTTTATTTACAACAACCCCAATCACGTACCCTTCCACCAATAGAAAAACGATAAATCAAAAAGCAGTGTCATATTCCCTTGTCGTTTCTGTTGGCAAATTTCGCCGCTACATGCACCATTTTCTGTGACATCCATGATTTTTTTGAAAAAAAGTACAGCAAAAGAAATTCAGTCTAAATTAATTGATACCTTTGTAATATAGAGGAATATGGCTTACTAACAAAAAAACCGACCAAGCCAAGACTTTTACTGTTCCTCTTTTAAGAAACAGACAAAAAACATTGTTGCTATGCTATCATCACGCCCCTACACGTTCGACCGAGTAATACGTATAGTTTTTTCCGCAATTATCATTATCGGCATTTTCTGGCTGCTGAAAATACTCTACAACGCACTGTTGCCATTTTTCATAGCCTGTCTGCTTGCCTATATGTTCAAACCGTTTGTAGAATTCAACAAAAAACTATTGAGATGCAAACGGAACATCATACCGATTATTCTATTCCTGATAGAGCTGTGCGTTGCCCTCACACTCATCGTACTGTTGGTGCTTCCAAGCATCATCGAGGAATCAGTTGTTGTGGCCAATCTGTTTAAAGATTACGCAACATCAAACGACAGCCCGTTCCTGCCCCAGGCCGTACACGACTTTATCCGCGAAAATATTGACCTTGAATATCTGTCGTCCCTCCTTACCCGAGAACAATGGATTGAAATTATCAAACGTGGTATCGACGGAACCTGGACTGTTGTCAGCGGAAGTATCTCTGTAATTCTGACAATCGCCGGATGGTTCATCGTCCTTCTCTACTTTATTTTCATCCTTATGGACTACGACCGATTTGTTACGGGAATACGCCAGCTTGTGCCACAAAAATACAAAAAGACAGTTTTTGGCATTGCCAACGACGTGAAAGACAGCATGAACTGTTACTTCCGCGGTCAGGCCACAGTTGCCTTTCTTGTCGGCATACTGTTCAGTATCGGATTTCTTATCATTGACATGCCGATGGCCATCGTCCTCGGCCTGTTTATCGGCGTACTGAATCTTGTTCCCTATCTGCAGCTCATATCCCTGCTCCCTACCACCCTGCTATGCATTGTCTACGCAGCCGAAACGGGTACGAGTTTCTGGTGGATGTTTGCTCAGGCAATGATTGTTTATGGTGTAGTACAAAGCATTCAGGACCTCTATCTTGTTCCGAAAATCATGGGTAAGGCAATGGGATTGAATCCGGCCATCATCCTTCTCTCCCTTTCCATTTGGGGCACACTGTTAGGCTTCATGGGACTCATCATCGCCCTGCCGATGACCACCCTGTTGCTCTCCTACTACAACCGCTATGTTATCAACTACACACCACAACCGGAAGAGCAGAAAAAATTGGAGAATTAATTTTTGACAACGAAAAAATTACGTTACAAGCCAAGATTGTATAACTTAGTAACGACACTTTTAACAAGCATTTAACGGAAACAACAAATCAATATAAAAATTTTCTACTTATGGATACCAAATACTGTCCTAAATGCGGGCAAGTTGTCAGTGCTGATGCACGCTTCTGCCCACGATGCGGAAATGAGTTCCAACCTCAGCAACAGTGGCAACAGACTCCCCCGCCTCACCAACAACAGGGTCAACAAACCCCTCCCCCACACGGACAACAATGGCAACAAACGCCACCACCGCATCAGCAGCAACAGTGGCAACAGCCCAATCCGGGCTACACAACTGCTCCCAACGGTATGCGTATGCGGAACATTGAAGTGCTTGATGCCTGCAAAATGTACTGGATGAAATATGTGAAATTTGAAGGCCGTTCACGCCGTGCCGAATACTGGTGGGCATATCTGATGACATTTGTCATTGGAGTAATACTCGGATGGATTCCAGTTTTAAACTTGCTTGCATCCTTGGCAATGATATTACCGTCAATCGCTGTCGGTGTTCGCCGTCTGCATGACATCAACAAATCGGGTTGGTTCATACTACTTAACCTAATCCCTATCGTCGGTCAGATTATTCTCATCATCTGGTACTGCCAGGAAGGAACCATCGGACCGAACCAATATGGCGAAGACCCGAAATATATCCGATAATTCAAGCAAAGAAATCATAGCAACAGCGGACACCTTTCGTTGCTGAGGTGTCCGTTGTTTTTTATATAGAAAAGGTTGCACAGCGAATGCCATGCAACCTTTCTCCTCCTTAATATGTATTTGCTATTCTTTTACAATCAACACTGTGGCATAAGCGGAAATACCTTCTTTTCGGCCCGTAAAGCCAAGTTTCTCTGTGGTTGTCGCCTTGATTGATACGTCTTCCGGCTCAACACCCATACATGCCGCCATTGCAGCTTGCATAGCCGGAATATGCGGATTTAGTTTAGGTGCCTCTGCACATATCGTAATGTCGGCATTGCCCAATCGGTATCCTTTTTCAGCTAAGAGTCTTGTTACCTCAACCAACAGCTTTTTGCTGTCGATTCCCTTGTAACGGGGATCAGTATCCGGAAAATGGAAACCAATATCACGCAAAGCAGCAGCACCGAGCAAGGCATCGCAAAGCGCATGAATAACCACATCGGCATCGCTGTGTCCCAATAAACCAACCGTATGCTCGATTTTGATGCCACCCAACCACAATTCACGGCCTTCAACAAGACGGTGAACATCAAAACCCATTCCTACACGAATATTCAATCCCATAGTATCGTCCGTTTTTTTATCTGCCCATCAATGCCTTAAGACCATCCATATCAAATGTCAGCGAAAAACGCAACGTTTGGTCGAGCGGACTGCTCGGAGCCGTAGCAATCATATAGGCTGCATCCAACTGCACCACATTTAGAGAGAAACCTGCACCAAACGAGAAATACTGCAAATTACCCTTATCGGCATTCTGATGATAGTAACCGGTACGCAGGAAGAACTGATGGTTGTAGTTGTATTCAGCACCTACCGAGAACATGATTTCCTTCAACTCTTCCGAGAATCCGTTAGGAGCATCGGTAAATGACTTGAAGATACCGGAAATTGACGAAGTATTTCTCCAATCCTCCAATGCGGTTTCATATGCTTCTGAATCGTAATCGCCATCAGCATTCAGATAGTCGGACTGACGCGGACGAGTCGGAACCAACAGTTTGTTTACGTCCAACGACAGAGCCAACGTGTTATATGCAGCTATCGGGAAAGTGAATGTTGTTCCCAAACGAAGATTCGTAGGCAAGAATGCAGGGTCGTTACCGTCATTATAAGAAACCTTTGAACCGATATTGGAGATATTGAAACCCCAAGACCACTGACACTCGTTTCTTCCGATAATCGGATAAGTAGTCAGATAACCGGAAATATCAGCAGCGAAGGCCGAAGCACCCGACTGCTGTTCTGCCGAATAAGCATCGCTAAAGGCAAGGTCGGAGTAAATATAGCGCAAAGCCACACCCATAGAAAAGCTCTCCGAAAGTTTGCGGGAGTAACCCAAATCGAAAGCCATTTCATAAGGGTTCACGGAATTGATTTCCACGCCGCTGTCATCAGTCAGCTTCACTTCACCCAACGAGAAATAGCGCAACGAAGCACTCACCGCCTGATTGTCGCCACCGCCGATTTTCCAATATCCGGCAAGATTGGCAAGATTGATGTCGTTGACCAACTTACGCAACCATGGAGTATAAGACAAACTGACAGCCGCCGTACTGTAGGCAAACGCATATTTCGACGGGTTCCAATATTGAGAATAAGCATCCGGTTCTGTCGCAACACCCAAATCACCCATAGATGCACCGCGCGCATCCGGAGCAATACCTAAAGAAGTTACACCCGTCTGCACCGGGTTAAACTGATTTTTTCCATCTTGCGCAGCAACATAGGGCACTGCCATGAAAGCTGCCAAAACCAGTGATATATATTTTCTCTTGTTCATTCGGTAATGAGTTTATAGTATTATAAACTAAATAATTGCCGTTTTATTGCTTCAAAACAACTATTTTTTTAACCGCAGTAGTCTTTCCATCGACAACTGCCGACATGTTATAGACACCCGGTGTCAGGCGGTTTCCTTCGTTGTCAACACCATGCCATTCATAAGGGAACGACACGTTCGTCTGTCTGAACAACAGATTATTGCGGCTGTCTGTCACCAAAAAGTCCCCATTTCCGGCAGCTCCGTCAGTCAGGCTGACAACAGCGACATCGCGCACTGCCGGTTCCTGAAGTTCCAGACCGAGTTCTGATGCAGAATCCTCGACAACAAAACCGACCGACTTGCGGCTGACGTTTCCGGAAAGGTCCGTTACCGTCAGTTCTACCACATGACGTCCGACCGACATGTCATAAACAGGCATTTCCACGTGCAGAACATTTTGCTCATCAGGATAGCAACCATATACGGCCATCGTCTGTTTACCGCCGTCGAACGACAGATTCATGGACGTATTAATACCTTCCGTGCTAACATTCACTGCAACATTGTCCTTCACAACGGCATAAACGGTAAAATCTTTTTCCACCGTTTCACCATCGGCAAACGTATTCGAAGAATTCAAATACAGTTCTTCAATGACAGGAGCCTCGGTATCATTGTTTCCAGCACTACCCTCTCTCGTAAAACTTAACTGCGTATTGCAACCCGAAAGGATATTTCCGTCGCCATCAGCAACAAACACTCTTAACGGCATTGCATCCCCGTCCGAAGCGACAAAGGAAGGAACGACCATATTGCCTGCAAATTTTCCGTTGGAAATCTTACACTTGACAGCGTTCAGTTCCTCCCCACGGTTCTTTACCATTACCAATTCTCCGGAAGGGACTGAGGATGAAGAAATTTTTGTCTTCACATAATCGCGCTCAGCATCGTAAAGCTTCACCAGTGCATAGCCGTTGAAACTGCTGTCCACATTGCCTTCCGAATCATTAACGACACCGGCAAACGAAACATTTTGATTACCGGAGACAGTCACCGTTCCCTCTGCTACTCCATTCAAGTCGGAAACCTTCACTTGATTTCGAGGCATCGTAACCGACATGGAAGGGTCGCCGAGCAAGTGATATTTCATTCGGTTGATGGAATTTTCTCCCGAATGATTTTTCGCATCCCGCAAAACGAGTCCGATAGTCTTTTTACCACCATAATATTCTTCCGGCTTAGCCAAATATGTGCCAAAACTATTAGTCAAAACTCCGTTCAAACTTGTATAGGCTATACGCGTCGAAGTAATGCCGGCAATAATTCCGCCATCGGGATTCTCCAGCAACTTTTCAAACAAATTGGAATTTCCGCTGTCAAAACGGCCCGCATCGCACGACGAAACATAGAATATCGGCAAATGAGGATATTTCGTATCCGTCGCTTTAGCAAAGTCCATCAACACCTGACTCATCGACATGGACGACGGATTGCTATGTCCTACAAACATGGCAAAGTTCTGCCCTTGCTCCAACATTTCCACAAATTTGGCACGAACATCCGTAGGCTGCTTGTAGGCCGCCATATATATTTTCGTAAAATCCATGTCGTAGTTTCCTTCCTGGTTGAAATTAAGCAGGAAGGTTTCGCAGTTATCCGTATGAACATAATCGTCACCGTCCTCTCCAATAAGCAGCATATTGTTTTTCCAGGATGAAGTATAGTCGAAACGTTCTGTCGAATAGGCAATCAGCTTGTCTACGTATGTTGCTGCATTCTTCGCTGAAGTAAACGGCAAACGGCCGACGGCTATTTGCATCTGCATACCGACCAGCGAACTCGACACATTGTCGCCCAATATACCGAAGAAATCGTCCGAGCAATAGGAACGCACTTCCGAATAGCTTTCTTCCGACTGATATGTCAGCAGCAAATCGGCTTCTGCGCCAATCCCCATCATACGGTTGTCGTACGTACCGGAACCGAACAGCAGCAAATATTTGAACTTTTCAGGATTACGGTCATACAGCATTTTACACATACGGCGATAAGCCATGGCATCGCGCACACCCGACGAAAATTCATTGAACACCTTGTCCTGTGTTACCACAAGCACATCAAGTCCGTCATAACTACGACGGAACTCGGCAAGACGCTCTGCCTGTTCCAAGAGAGCCTTGTTGGTGATTATCAACATATCGGGCACTTGCTCTGCATGAAGGTTCTGATTGTCGACTACTTCAGAAAACTCCGGCTGCATCTGCGGTTGAGCTATATCAAAAAAGATGAACTTGCCCCAGTTTTTATCCGTCTTTTTACCTAGTACAAACACCGATGTTCCGTCACCGTCCGATGTCAACTTATAATTGACTACCGGATAGGCTGTATCCCAACCGGCTTTGTTGTCGGAAACTTGCCAAACTCTGACAGACGGACTGTCACCCAAAAACCGCACTCCCGCGATTTTCGATGAACTCCAATCGTCCAGCATATAAAAACGCTCTATCGATTTCTCACCGGCAGCAAAGCTGTTATATGCCGGATAAGACACCGTCACATAATCCAACCAACATTTCAGCAAATTCACGGCTGATGTGCATTGGATACCCAGTTCCACATGATTGCCCGTCACTGCGGCACTGCTGACAGGAAGATAGCCGTACAACGACAAATTGCCATATACCACATAGTCCAGCCCATAATTGCTGGAAAGCGAATTTCCGCGGTTATAGTTCAACTTTGTGCCGTTGAGCGTGATGTCCTTTTTCATCGTTCCGTTGGTATAGGCGGCAACTGATGAATATACATAAAACGTACCTTCGTCGGCCAACGAAGGCAAATTCAAATCAAAAGAAATTTTACCACCAAGAGCCTTGATGTTTTCACCCAGAAAATTCTTTCCCGACAATGTCGGATTCAACAGTTCCTGTTCATGACGCCAAAAAGCCGTTCCCACTTCTTTCCATTCTTCCACTTCCGGAATCTGGTCCGAATTGTCAACAGTCGTCACATAGGAAGGAGCTTCTGCTTCTGAGTCTGTAAGAAAATAAAAGCTTTCGCTGGAATACGGATTCGGTTCCGTTATACTATAAAGATATCCACTGGTTTGGCCGTAACGCGATATTTTTTCACCAAGCACACCAACACCATAAAAATAAAGTTTGTCGCCCTCATGCATCACTGGCATCTGCACCATATCGTCAGCATAGGCTGCGACAAATCCTTCCGGACTGACGTTGCCGCCCCATCCGTAGACTTTCACTTTCGAAGGCTCCGAAAATCCGAACGACTTCAATGTTTCATACGAAAGTTCGTAAATTCCGGTCTCCCCTACCTTCACTTTAACCCAATAGCCGGATGACAATAGAGAATTACTCTTAAAAGATACCGCTGCAACAACCGACTGAGAGAATAAAGCTACTGACAAAAAAAACAATAAAAATTTCTTCATATTCACTGTCAAACATTTACTACTTCACCTTGATGTTCACGGACTCGCGTCCCTGAATCTCGGCTTTGATGTGGCTGTCAATTGTCATTTTCGTCGACTTGCCACTCGCTTCTATTAAAATATAGTCACCAATTTTCAATGTGAAATACTTGCTTACATATTCTATGATGCCGTCCACGTCCAATGTTTCGGCTACAGTAATGCGTTCCAGTTCGTTACCGTCAACACTCACCGAAATTTCAGCCGACTGCAAACCGACCTCTTCAGCCGGAAACCCGTCACCAAGAATAATGGCCCCGTCGAAAGCCGTAGCTAAGGCCCAGGGAGCACCAGACTTCTGCAACGTTTCACGAAGATCCGTAGCCTCAATAGCCAGACACAAGCCCACTTCATTGTAATAACGTCCGGCAAACCGACGGGCAATGTTCTTTCCAAGACGGTTGATATGGACAGCTACCGCCGTTTTAAACTCAAAATTTTTCGCAAACTCCGGAATAAAAAAAGGCTTTCCGCTTTTTTGCAAGGCAGAATCCGGCATCACGTCAACCGCGGGACCTTCTGCTGCATGAATATTGGTAATCTTTATAACTTTCACTTTTTCCCGTTTAAACGATTATACATAACTGCCAAATGTGCATAAATCGACGTATTCTGTATCACCACATCATCGCCGACCTTAATACGATAAGGCGTAAAGTTCCATATTGCCTTGACACCGGCGTCGACAAGCAAATCGGCCGACTGCTGTGCATATTCAACAGGAACGGCAACAATGCCAATTTCCGCATTATAGACCTGCTGTTTCCCACGCAGTTCCGAAACATGGAAAATAGGCACACCACATATATCTTTTCCTACTATTTTTTCGTCTACATCAAACCCCGCAACGATATGCAGTCCGTACTGCATAAGTCCGGAATCCTGAATCAACGCCGAACCCAAACTGCCGACACCAACCATAAAGGCACTGTGGCTTTTATAGAAATCCAAAAACACCGACAGTTCGTTGGCGAGATGCTCCACCTGATAGCCAATACGGGTTTTGCCCTTGATATTGAGAAACGACAGGTCTTTGGAAATCTGCGAAGCATCAACATTCAGTTTCTTCGATATTTGAGTAGAGGAAACATACTCGATGTGCTGCGAACGCAACATATTCACATAAGCCAGATACCACGGCAAACGCCGCAGTGTCGGTTCAGGCAATTGAATACTCTTGGTTTCCTCATTCATAGCAAGTTACACTTTTTCAAAATCAGCCCATAAAAGTACATATAATTCTTGACACCAGCAAAAAAAGTTATTCTGCCGCTACCGCCAGTTTCTGAACCTTCGATGATGAGCTAACACCGTCGGCCGTTACAGTTGCGCGATACAGATAAATGCCGCGTCCTACCCGACATCCGGAACCGTCAGTCAGATTCCACGTCACAGGCATCGTGGTAAACATGTCACTGCGTCCCGTGTGCGATTCGCTCCATACTTGTCGTCCGAGCATGTCGTAGATGGAGATTGTCACGGTCAGCATAGCATCCGGACGGTTATGTTCGAGGTAGAAATTCGCCTCAGTCTTAGCCGGATTGGCATCTGTATAGACACGGTACAGTTCCGGTTGCTGTCCCGGCTGAACAAAGAAGGAAATGGTCTTTTCGGAAGCGTTTCCAAAAATATCCCATACCCGCAAACGGAGCGTATGGTTTCCGGCCGACATTTCGTCAAGCTGGCAATACACGCGTCCCAGTTTGTCGGTGTCCTGCGTATAGTATTCCTCCAGTCCGCTGATTGTTTCCTTTCCGTCCAGTAACAGCGTGATGCCGTGACCTATACCTGCCGACGACAGATTAATACCGCTTTCGTCATATACTTCAACAAGTAAATAGGGCGTTTCGTTCACAACAGAACCGTCAACAAAACCGCTGTTGTTAAGCGCAAACAGTCGAATTTCCGGTCCGATTGTATCAGCTTCGGCAGTTTCGTCAAAACCATATACATAAAAGTTTTCACAAGAACCGTTGGCGTCGACATTGTCAGCCGCAGAATAGGCATAAGTGCTTATCTGTGCCGGAGTATAGTTATTGTTGATTTCTTTCGGAATCCGGAAAGTAAGTTCAAACGTACCGTTCTTTACGGAGTCTGTTCCCGTATACAGACGGTTGGAACGTTCTTGATAGGTAAACGGCGTGCTGTCTTCTCCTGCATCATAATATCCGTGGGTAGTTACCGACATTTCCGCATCATAGACCGTTGTGTTTACAAGTCCCTGAAAATCGTTCATCGGCATTCCGTCAGCATCGGTCACCTGCCCTTTCACGCTGACCTGCTGCAAAGCCTGAACTTCCGGATAAATTTCTGAATCCGTCGGCGTACCATTGATTTCAGTAATCTTCGTACGATATTTTGGATATTTCATGCGCAAAGCAGGGTCGCCAATCAAAGCATACTTCAAACGGTGGTCGCCGCTCGAACTTCTCTCGTTCTTTGCATAGCGGAGAATATCGCCGGTTCGGGGCATAGTTCCGTCCTTTTCAGGCTGGAAGAGGAAACGGCAGATGGAATTCGACAAATCACCGTTACGGCTGATGCTTGTCACACGCGACGATGTTATCATGGAAACGACACCGCCGGCTTCGTTCAGATACAGCAATTCGCCGCCGGAAACATCCGGCGCATCCCAACGCGTAAATTCGCACGTTCCGGTAAACATCACCGGATAATTTTTATAATAAAATTCATTCTGTATGTCGGTCCAACGCAAAAGTCCGTCGTGCGTCCATGAAGTCGGATTGGCATGACCGAGGAAGTTGGCAAAAAGCACACCGTCGCGAAACGACTGGAACATTTTCTTGCGTGCGTCGGGATAGAAACGGCCGGAACCGCTCGACTCAGCCTCAAATGCATCCAGATAAATGCGGGTATATACATATTCCGAACCTCCGTTAGCCTTCATCTGTTCGATACTTTTTTCCGACTGTGACATGTGGACAGCAGCATTGGCATCATCGGCTATTACCAGCACATTGTTACGCCAAGCCCCCATCGCAGAGTTGTTCACATAAGAATAGACTTTGTCCACCATCTTCCCGGCTTCCGCAAGGCTCTTGACAGGCATACGGCCGATAGAAATGTCAATATTGTGGTTGTGGCCGGAAACAGAGACATCCGACCCGTCGGCAAGGATGCCGCACACATCGTCGGTATTGAAACTGGTTGATTCGGAAGTGCAGAGATATGACTCCCACGTCAGCAACAGCGGATAAGTGATGCTGCGGGCATCGGATGTCAGACGACGGTTGTCAAACAGGCTTCGTCCGAAAAGAAGCAAATAGCGGAAATCTGCTTCCGCTCCTTCGACTTTCGAACGCTCCCAAAACAGTTTCGCCAATTTACGGTAAGCCATAATGTCGCGCGTACCGGAAGAAAATTCATTGAAAATAGACGCCTCGTCGATAACGGCTACCTTCATGCCGTCAACCGTCTCATGGAGTTCGGCCAAGCGTTGTGCCTCCGAACGGAATTCGCCCGGGGTAATAATCACCATGTCGGGAGTTTCCAATCCGTGTAGATTCTGATTGGCTACCGTTCCGCCATAAGCCGGAGCTGGGAAAGTGGATGCCGGATTGAATGCTACATATTCCCGCTTACCCGTTTCCGTCTGACGGAAATAGGCATTGCCGCCCGCTACGGTCACATTGACCGCTTTCGGGCTGTAATGAGTGGTAATATCCCACACCTGAAGTCCGTCAGTGGCTCCGGATATGGAAAACACACTGTCGCGGCATGCCGATGTGTGGCTGCGGAATGCCAATGAAGTGCCGTCCATCGCAAGACGACGGAAATAAGATATCTCGAAATAATCAAGGCGGGCAAAAGAAAGCGAGCCGGTATTGCTATAGTTCATACCCAGCAGCAGTTTCTCGCCGGGAGCCTTGATAGTATAGTCAAAATAACCCTGCTCACCGATACCGTAGGAATCTGAAGCAGTTGCAGAAATACGTCCTACGTAATCGTCACCGGTACCGCCGCTGAATGTGATTTCGCTGCTTCCGCCCTGGGTTTTGGTCATAAAGGCGATATAGGCTTTCGCATCCGAACCGTCGACAATTCCCGGCAAATTGACAGTAAACACCTGATTGCGGCTATAGGTAAAATCCTCGCCCAACAGCGTACGTCCGGTCGTTCCCGGTGCAAAAGTTTCTTTTTCGTGAACGAGCCGTTCCTCGAAATCGGTTATCTGCGGTCCGGCTTGAGCCGTAGCCGCCTCGCCTGTTGCTGTCAGCTCGGCGATTGTCAAATCGTCACGGTCGGTAATGAAATAATAGCCTTCGTTGGCATAAGGATTCAGCACATGGTGATAGGCCACGCCTCTCGACGTGTTGTCCTTCCAACTGACAAGTCCCTGTGCATAAAATATAATTTTCGAATCACTGCGATAAACAGGTACCTGAGGCAGGTCGTCGACATATCCGTCGCCCATTTTCTCCGAAATCATGGCTCCACCATATCCATAGACCTTCACCTTCGAAATATCGGAAAATCCCCAACCGGAAAGAGTGCTGCGCGTCAACTGATACAGTCCTGAATCCGTCACTTTTACCTTCACCCACCGTCCAGTGGCAAGCACCGACTCCGAGGCATATTCGGCAGAAGCGGCTGAGAACGACACAGCAACCATAATTGCCGCCAACAGCTTCCGAAATATATTTATCGTGTTTGTTCCGTCAAAATGCATATTCTTTGCTTTTCATATAAATTTCGACACCAGCAACGGCTGCTGCCTATCAATATTTATAACGCAGTTTTTGCCGTTTTATTGCCATGTCTGACGTCATCACAAACCCGCCATTCATCAGCGAATCCATTGAATCCACTGTTCTTCGTCGCCATAAAACACATTCAGGTCCACATCACCCTTTATGCCGTCTACCTCGCCGCTGTGGCTGTACTGCCACAAGGTCCATTCGATAGTTTCCGGCGGGTCGCTGAACGTGCACAGCCACAACGGATAGTCGTCGAAATTTCCGCGTACAAACTTGGCATAACCGTCTTTGTTCGTATAAATCATTACAGGATATTCATTGACGGTCAGTTCGTCAATCATATCGCGCAGACGGCGAACCACCTTTTCCGTAGAGAAAAAAATCGGATTTCCATATTCCTCCACATCAATCACCAGCGGAACCGACAAGTCCTTCCCATCGACTGCTCCCATAAAATTCCGGGCCTGCACCACTCCGTCAACATCAAAACGAAAAAAATGATAGGCGCCGACATACAGACGGCTGTCCATTGCCATCCGGTAGTTCTCGTCGAAACGGGAATCGCGGAAACGGCTGCCCTCGCTCGCCTTCAAAATAACGAAATCGATGCCGGAATCCGACACCTGTCCGAAATCCACCTTACCGTTATGTGCCGAGAGGTCTATGCCTCTCAACTGATACTCGTTTTCGTCGATATCGGCACTGTAGGAAATCACCCGTTCGGGCACATGAAACCAGATAATGACTCCAAGCAACAGCAAACCTGCCGCTACCCACAAGAGCCATTTCCACCGCCCTTTACCGGTCTTTTTCCTACGCTTCGCCATCGTCCCGAAATCAAAGATTTATCTATTTGACAAGTTTGAACTTATTACCGGCATAGCGATAGTGCAGCGAATCAAGCAGGCAAGGTTTCAGTTTTTCCTGTTCGTCCTTTCCAAGTGTTTCCAAAACAGTCGGCGTTGCCGTTATACCACCGTCAGCAGCAAACTCCAGCTTGACAAGAGGAAATTCCACATACGCAAGCGCCTCCTTTTTCTGGTTCTTGTCTAAATTCTCCACCAGAAAATCCTCCATTTGAGGCATTTTAAAAACGGATTTCAGCTCCAGCTCGTTCCAATTGGTATCGAACACACGAATCTTGCTGTCGGGTACTTCCACCTTAAAAGTTTCAATCACCACAATCAGCGTATCGGATTTTCCCTCCGGATACAGGCGCATCGCCACTTCGTGGGCATCCGCTATTTTCACCTTCATGAAATCGGTAGTCAACGTGTCGATTGACGATTTCCCGTCCATAACATTCGATACATTCACCTTCTGACCGCTCTCGTAGTAGTCAACCATATCCATGCGGTCCGACTGCTCAAGCAAAGTGAACACGTTTCCGGTTTCACTAACAAAAAAGTCACCAATGGTTCTTGCCGAAGCCAAAAGCGGAAGAACCGAAAACAACAGAATACTGACAAGCTTGTTCATATCGTTTGCCTCCTATTTCTTTCTTTTTTTATCTTTTCTGAATTTCGAGAAATTATCGTCATCTCCTTCATGGCGGCCCTTGCTGTTCGATTTTCGGGCTGAAGCCTTTGCGTAGTCACGGTCAGGGTCGGCAATCTCGGCATACAGACGTTTTCCAAAGTAGCGGGCATTTTTCAGTGCAGCCACCACCTTCTTGCCGTCACCTTTACGAACATCGAACAGGGCGTAATTGTTCAGCAGGTCAATGCGTCCAACCTCTACCCGTCCGTCCATATTCTGATTGAGCGTTTCAATCAACCGTGTCGGGAAAAATCCGTCAGCCTTTCCGGCGTTAACATAAATGCGTTCAAAACCCTTTTCAGCCGTGCGGCGGTCCTTGTCTTTAGCAGAAGGACGACGGCGTTCTGCCTTTTCCCCGTCTTCACCCTTGCCGTCCTTTCGACGGTCACGCGGCTTGCGTTCCTCATAATCGACCACTTCGGGTGCATCCTTATAATACTCCAACAGTCGGTTAAACTCCAGCGACACGACACGCTTCAGCAAGTCGTTTTCCGACAGCCATTCGAGTTTGCGCACAATGCCGGGCAGATATTTTTCAATTTCTTCGTCGTTCACCTTCACCTTTTCCAGACGGTCGGCAAGATTATAAAGCTGCTTTTCGATAATCCGTTGCGGAGTCGGCACCATGGCGCGCTCAAAGCTCTTTCCGATGCGCTTTTCAATTTCCTTCACTTTCGATTTCTCGCGCGAATGGATGATTGCGACCGACACACCAGTCTTTCCTGCACGGCCCGTACGGCCGCTTCGGTGAGTATAGGTAGCCACATCGTCGGGCAGACCGTAGTTGATGACATGAGTAAGGTTGTCCACATCCAAACCACGGGCGGCCACATCAGTAGCCACAAGCAACTGCAACGTGTGTTCACGGAACTTCTTCATCACCGTGTCGCGCTGCATCTGCGAAAGGTCGCCGTGAAGGGCGTCGACATTATAGCCGTCACCGATAAGATTGTCGGCTATTTCCTGCGTTTCGCGGCGCGTACGGCAGAAAATAATACCATAGATATTCGGATTGGAATCCGCTATGCGTTTCAATGCGAGGTATTTGTCCTTTGCATTGACCATATAATAGACATGCTTCACATTCTGTGCCGCTTCGTTCTTCGTACCGAGAACGAACTCCACAGGATTGTGCATGTAGTTTTTGGCAATTTTCGCTATCTCGTCGGGCATTGTAGCCGAGAAGAGCAGCATTTTGCGCTCCTCGGGAACGTTTTCAAGAATTGCGTTGATTTCATCAAGGAAACCCATATTCAGCATCTCGTCGGCCTCATCAAGAATTACGGTGTGAACATGCGACAAATCAACCGTGCCGCGGTTAATCAAATCGAGCAGACGGCCCGGAGTAGCCACAATAATCTGCACACCCTGACGCAGTGCGCGAATCTGACTTTCGATACTTGAACCGCCATAAACCGGCAGCACCTTCAAATCCGACGTATACTTGGAAAAATCGGCAAGGTCACCGCCGATTTGCAGACAAAGTTCACGGGTAGGCGACAAAATCAAGGCCTGCGGCGAACGCAAGCCAATGTCTATACGCTGTATTACAGGCAAGCCGAATGCGGCTGTTTTACCTGTTCCCGTCTGTGCCAAGGCGACAACGTCGCCATCCTCGTGGAGTAAATGGGGGATTACTTTTTCCTGTACCGGCATAGGACTTTCAAAACCCATCTCGCCTATCGCCTTCAATAAATCCTCTCGTACTCCTAATTCTTCAAATGTCATAAAATTTTGTTTGATTGTTAATACTAACGGCAGCACCTCACGGCGAACCGCTTGCTACATCCACAGAAAGAACGTCATCACATTCTCCCCATTTATCTCACACTACAGCCGGACATCACTACATTCCGGCTAATTTTTTGCAAAGATACTGCAAGGTGAGCGGAATGGCAAATGAAAACACAGTTTTCAAATTTGACATTCCCGAACCGCAGCCCATCTTATTCAAAGATACTGCAAGGTGAGCGGAATGGCAAACGAAAACACAGTTTTCAAATTTGACATTTCCGAACCGCAGCCTATTTTATTCAAAGATACAGCAAAGGATGCGTTCCATAAACATGTTAACTCTTTTTTAACCCTCTCAACACGGGAACAAAAGACGCACCCGAAAAAACAAAAAGCACCCCGGCAAACGCCGGAGTGCTTAAACAGTATTCTAAAGACCGATTGTCTGTTATGGTTGAGTTGAATCCCACCAAACATTCAAAGTCTTAATTTGCTCTGACTTATACCAAGTGTCACCACCAGGAAGTTCTTTTGCTCCAGGAATTTCTTCACCGATTGCCGTTAAATTAATTGAATTATAGTTTTGTTCAATTGTCGGCATATCCCAACGACGCGGACCCTTGTCAAGCGGACAGTATGTACGATAGTTCGGGTTATACTTGAATTCATAAGAGCGATCCCAGTTCATGAATACGTTTGTATCGAAATCATGACGGCGGATATCGTTCCATGTTTCAATCATAAACTGTTCTGTCAACAGTTTTTGAGTCATAATCTTACCCATTGTCACGTCAGCAGCTGTTCCGAGTGCTTCGTTAAGGAATTTGTCGATATCAGCTTGTTCCATCGGAGTAAATGAAGGACAGTTAGCCAATGAACCGTCTTCAGCAATCCATGTTCTCAACTGATCGTTTACAGCTTCGATATGAGCCTTAACACCAGCCTTCATTGCTTCGAATGCACCGTTCTTATCGCCTTTGCGCATCAACACTTCAGCTTTGATGAAGCATGCTTCCCAATAAGCGCCCATGTAAGTAGGACTTGACGGACGAACTTGGAAAATACTGCTCATTGCAGAAGCATCGTTACCGCTTTCAGCACGATAAAGCAAATCTACATTGGAGTTATAACCCTTACTGCTTGAACGAGCTTGAACATAGATTGTATCACCTTTACGTTCAGCATTGTCAGTTTTACAGAACCAAATATCCTTTTCAGCATCCCAGCTTGTAGCAAACGGACCAGAGTTGCTGATAATGTTAGTCTGAAGGTCTACACCCATTGAACGACGCCACTTACCGTCGCTTGTCCATTTGATTTCAGCCGGAGTATTGGCAGACTTAGTAGAACGTACCCAAGGAATGAATTTGTCAGCACGCGGGTCTTCAATACCCTTGTTGTCAAAGTTAGTAAGGTTGTCATAGTAAGTCTTGGTGATGTAGTAGTTTGAGTTCATACCTACACAAGAGAAAACTGTAGAATAATCCACTGTTTCATCCCAACCAAGAACGTCGTGAGTGTTACCGTTAGTATCTGTGTGACGAATTACAGTGTTGTCGGCATTGCTCTGTTGAGCTTTTTCCAAACATGCAAGAATTTCAGCTTCGTCATACTTACCTTCCTTGTAGCTACCCGGTTCCTTCTTGCTCAAGTGATTCAACCAACGAGCTTTCAACAAATAGGCAAATTTCAACCATTTGTTTACATCACCGCCGTTCCAGCTATCACCTTCAGCCAACGGACGTGCTGTCGGAGACTGTTGTTTCTGGAACAAATCAATAGCTTCATCAATATCATTCAAACAACCCAAAAAGATAGTCTTGCCTGTATCGAATTTCGGAGTATTCTTATCGCCGAATGCTTCCGTATAAGGCATTTCACCGAATATATCCGTCATAATCATAAAGCCATAAGCCTTGAACAGACGGGATGCAGCTGCATAGTGATATGCGCCGTCGGCCATTGCCTTGTCATAAAGGTTACCCAAGTTGGGGCCTACTCCGACGAAGAACCACTGATAAGTGTTACCACCACGAGTCGTTGCTCCAAGGTTCCAAGTTGATGCACCTTGGTCACGGGCGTTACTTCCTGATACGAAGTTACCTGCATAATAGGAAGCATTACAGCCTGTATTCAAATAGTCATGACTCATATAGAACTGACACCAGGGCAATAGTGTCTGATATTCGACCGACTCAGCCGTTGGCGAGTTCGGGTCAGTGTTAATATCAAGCCAGTCGCTGCATGATGTGAGGGACAATGCACAAACACCGGCAAATATAAATGATTTAAATAATTTCATTTTTCTGTGTTTTAGTGTGTTAGAATGTCAAATTTACGCCAAAAGCAAAGCTTGCAGTTGCAGGAACACCACAATAGTCAATACCTACTGAAGATGAACCTACAGCACCTGAACCGGCTGCTGCAACTTCCGGGTCACCGTCATAGTTTGTGAACAACAGAACGTTGTTGGCTGTTGCTGTCAAACTTGCACGCTTAATGAATTTGATTTTTTCCAACAAAGACTTCGGCAATTCATAAGAGAGCGAAATATTACGCAAACGCAAAGAATTTACTTCAGTCATGAAGTTGGCACTTTCACGAGGATAATAAGTTCCGTAGTAGTTAGCAATAATCACATCACCGCTGGCCTTTTGACCGTTGAAGTCATATGTCTTGCCTGATTCAAATGTAAATGTCTTGTCTGTATAGATAGGAGCGCCATTTGCATCTGTACCTGATTCCACAACACCACTGATGACCAGTTTATCACGGTTTTCAGTCATTTTGCTTGTACCGGCAACTGTCATGGCATATTGTGTACCGTTATATACGTGACCGCCAATACGGAATTCCCACAACATGTTGAATGACCAGTTTTTCCAAGTTACAGTATTGTTCCAACCACCTTGTACTTTCGGTTCACGGTTACCGATTTCATAAGTTGTACTATTGTCCCATGTCGGCATACCGTTGTCGTCCAAAATAACCTTTCCATCCGGAGTACGGCTCCATTGAGAACCGGAAATTGCCATAAAGTTACCATTGTTGAAAGAAGCAGCCTTGGCATTACCAACTTGTACGTCTGTTACATACAGAATTTCTACACCATCAAGCAAGTTACCTACTGTACCACGGTTTCCATACAGGTTCAAGTTAGTTTCCCACATCCAGTCTTTTGTCTGAACAGGAACACCACCGATAGCAAGTTCCATACCCTTGTTGTAAACGTCACCTGCATTTACAGAGTAAAGGATGTAACCTGATGCATTTGACAATCGCGGAGTAAGGATTTGGTTGTATGAGTTGTTTGTATAGTATGCATAGTCAAATTTCAAACGGTTGTTGAAGAAACGAAGTTCAAGACCCAACTCAGTTGACTCTGTGATTTCCGGTTTCAAATATGGATTACCACGTTGCCAGTGGTTACCTACACCTGTTACGCCACCGATAAATGTACCTACCGGCCACAAATATGTGTTAGTTACATACGGGTTGGTATCCTTACCTACTCTTGCCCAAGATGCGCGGATCTTACCGAATGAGAAGATGTTATTGTCAATCAAACCTTTGTCTTGCAAGAATTGTGAGAATACAACTGCACCACTCACTGAAGGATAGAAGTAAGAGCGGTTTTCAACAGGAAGAGTTGAAGACCAGTCGTTACGTCCTGTAACCGTCAAAAACAATGTGTTTCTCCAGTCTGCACGGAATTCACCGAATACACCCAGCAAACGTTTCTGGCTCTTTGAATTTGAGAAGTCACGGTCGGTATCAAGAGCATTGTCGAAAGAATAGAATCCAGGAACTTGGAAATTCCATGCCTTTCTATAGTTGCGATCTGTCTTAGTGTCATCAGTTGATGTACCGAGCATGAGGTTCAAGTTAAAGTCGCCGAACTGCTTGTTGAAGTTCATCATCAAGTTAGTTGACAAGTAGCGGTAGCGCAATGAGTTTTCACTCAACATACCCTTCTGCCATGCTTCCTTGTAAACACCACCGGCACCAATCTGGTTTCTGTTTTCTGTAGTATAGCTATCGATACCCATACGATAAGAAATCCACCACCAGTCAGTAATGTCGGCCTTGATTGAGAAGTTACCTGTGAAACGTTCAGTAGCGTCTTCAAGTTTGTTCTTGTTGATAATCCAATATGGGTTATCGCGTTCGTCAACAACATCCAGACGATCGCCGAACATACGGTAACGAGAACCGTCTTCGTTCAAGTAGTGAGTCATGTCGTCTGTCGGTGACCACTTGTAAACACCTTCCATAGTACCTGTACCAGATGAACCGTACAATGCGGCAGATGTCAACGTCTTGTCAGTGTTTGCCTGAGAATAAGCGGCATTTGCACCGAATGTAAACATCTTGAACTTTTGTTCACCGTTGAAACGGAATGTTGCTTTCTGATAGCCGGTAGTCGGAATGATACCTTCCTGGTCATAATATGAACCTGACAAGAAGAAAGAACCGTTCTTTGAACCACCAGATACGCTCAGGTTAGTATCCCAAGCACCGCCCTGCTGGAAGAAGTCGCCAATATTATCGTAAATCGGAGTATTGGCATCAACCGGGCTACCCCAAGAGTTGTAAGAGAAATCATCGAATGTGGTATTGATGTAGTTACCAGCATTGTCATAATTGTCTTTCATGAAACCTCTACGGTAACGTTTTTGAGTTTCCGGAAGGTCTTTCACCCAAGAAGTAAGATATTTGGCAGAAAGATTAACCTCAACGGCACCTTCCTGACCTTTCTTTGTTGTGATGATTACAACACCGGCAGAAGCACGCGAACCATAAAGAGCGGCAGCAGCCGGACCCTTCAATACTGACATGTTCTCAATATCTTCCGGGTTGATATCCATCACACGGTTTGAGTTGGTAGTAGCGGTAGTTGTCATACCGTCGAACGCAGAGTTACCGACTGAAGAAGTCGAGTTATCATAGATAACACCATCGACTACGAACAACGGTTGGTTATCACGTTCCAAGGATGTACCACCACGAAGAATAATTTGTGAACCGGAACCGGCTGCACCTGAACCCTGCGTAATGCTGACACCCGCCATCTTACCGGAAAGTGAGTTCAACACGTTAACGGATTTATTCTTCATAAGTTCTTCGCTGTCGATATCTTCCACAGCATAAGCCAAAGATTTCTTCTCGCGAGTAATACCCAAAGCGGTAACAACTACTTCGTCCAAATTAGTTGTGCTCGACAAGCTTACATCATAGACACTATTGCCGGAAGCAACACGAACTTCACGTTGTCCCAATCCCACATAAGACACTACAAGCGTCTGTCCGGGCTTTGCCGACAATACATATCGTCCGTTCACATCTGTAACGACTCCGGTGTTCGTACCTTTCACCATAACAGAAGCACCAATCACGGGCTCTCCATTGTTGTCGGTCACAACACCACTGACTTTTCCAGTCTGTGCCTGAGATGCCGTAGTCTGTGCAGCCAGCTGACTGCCTGACCATGTAGGACAACCCAACGCAAGGAAAAGTGCGACGCATAATACATGTTTTTTTCTCATAAGCGTTAAAATAAAGTGTTTTTTTAGACAGGTTATTATAATTTTAACATTCTGTTCAATTTTTCCGCATTAAAAACACTGCGTTCTCAGCGTTATTTACTGTAGATATTAAGACAAAGTAAATGTTTTTTTAGGAAATAGACAATACTTTTTATAGTTTTTTACTGACATTTCGTTGACAAAACGAGCAATGTTATAAAAACATGTCACACAACATATTTATACAATAACAGTTCGTAACATATTTTCAATTTTCAACCAATTCAACCACCTTTCGCCGACCATACTGCTTACAACCCGTAACTTACTAAAGAAACAAGACGACGACACGCATCCAACGACAAAAGAGCGGAAAACAGGCAACAAACTTTATATTCATTTGTAAACAAACCTGTTATCCTCTTGTTTTTCTAATTATTTTTACATACTTTCGCAAGACAACCTAAAACCCCAATCACCGAGGAATTATGAAATTTGCCAAAACACTTTCAATTTTATATACATTATTAATATACGCATGCACTGACAGCGCCCCTGTTGCACCGGTCCCCGAACCGGCCAGACCTCAGCCCGAAATCCCCGTCGTAAAACCGTTGGAACCAAAAGACATCATACTCAGCAAAAACCTCGAATACGACAAATACACCCTCGACGACGTTTATCCGTACCGCGACACAACGCGTTCGTTCAAATGGGAAGCAATCAAGCAGCACCTTGCCGACATCGAAAACATGCAGAGCGACAAAATGCGATGGGCCGTGATGACCAACTACAAGAACCGAAACGGCGAGGCTCCGCTCGTAAAGACATTCGTCCGCAATGAATACACCCGCGTTTCCGACACACTCGGAGTGGAACGCTACCAGTCAGTACCCGTCTACGAACTGACCGACACCGTCACGCCGTTACGCTATGGCCGCGACGGCTCAATAGTATGGCTTAACGACACCACCGGAAACTTCTGGCGGATACAGCCTGTCAATTCCGGGAAAGAATGGCTCGTCCCACGCCGCTACCTGAAGCACCTGTCGGGGAAAGTGGAATTTTCGCATGTAATCGTCGTGGACCGGGGCGACCAGAACATCACGACACTGGAAAGAAGGTCACGTGGAAAGTGGGACATCCTCAGCATGAATCCGGCCACCACCGGCCGCCATGCCCCACCCTATGCACAGGAAACTCCACTGGGCGTTTTCCTGCTGCAAGAAAAGAAAAAGAGAATGCTGTTCCTCAAAGACGGCTCAACAAGCTTGGGCGGCGAAGCCCCGTTTGCCAGCCGCTTCACCAACGGAGCATACATACATGGCATCCCGACAAATCTGCCTCAAACCGGAATCATCGAATACAGCTGGTCGCTGGGCACGGTTCCGAAATCGCACATGTGCGTACGCAACGCCACGTCGCACGCACAGTTCATATACGAATGGGCTCCGACCGAACGGACGCTGATTGTCGTGATTGAATAAATCAATCTTTTTTGTTGATTTTTAACGATATAACATATTCCATCCAAGAAAAATTGACCGTAACTTTGCAGCGATTTTAGGATACGAAAAAAATGCGGTCAATTTTTCTTACCATATTTACATTACTTTTGCCACTTGCATGGCTCATTGAAGGCAAGGCAGAAACCGTCGTTGCAGAAACTTCGTGCGACTCTACGGCAATGAGCCGCCACGAACAGCTTTTTCACGAAATGCACCTCGACAGCATCGTGAACTACACCGCATTCGAACAGGCCGTAGTGGGATACGAAAGAATCCAGGAGAAGAAACGCCCTGTGCTGACACTTATCGACTTTTCAAAACCGTCGACAGAAAAACGTCTGTATGTATTCGACATGAATGCTAAAAAGTTGCTCTATTCATCAGTCGTAGCCCATGGCAAGAACAGCGGCGACAAATACGCCACCTCTTTTTCCAACAAAAACGGTTCCCACAAAAGTTCCTTAGGCTTTTACCTCACAGGAGGTACCTATCAGGGAAACAACGGCTATTCGCTTATCCTCGACGGATTGGAAAAAGGCGTCAACGACCAAGCCCGGCGCCGCGCCATCGTGGTACACGGAGCCGACTACGCCAATCCAGAAGTGGCGAAATGCGGCCGTCTGGGCAGAAGTTTCGGCTGTCCGGCTCTGCCACGCGCACTGACCCGCCCGATTATCGACGCCATCAAGGGCGGCAGCGTCCTGTTTATCTACGCCGAAAAACAGGAGTATCTCGCCCAGAGCAGCATCCTGCAAAATCACGACATTTTATAATCACACATTGCGTTTACCACCAAAACGCATCCGTTCGTCCTTAAATCTATCGCAACCGTCGTCACGAATCATATTTTTTCGTATATTAGCAGTGAACAACTAAAACGAAAAATTATGAAAACACCTGCATTTCTGACCTGCGCCATCCTTTTATTGGCAAGCTGCATGCCGTTGCAGGCAGGTACAAGAATCACGCCATCTCCAGCACCGTCATCAAGCAAGGTCGTCATCGTGACGGACTCCCACAAAAACGACAAAAAGCACAAGAAACATAAGAAAGTAAAGAAAGACAAAAAGGAAAAGACTGTCGTTATAAAAGTCGGGACAAAAGTCAAGAAACGCCCGGCCAATGCCGTAGTAATAAAATACGACAAGCACGACTACTGGTACGACAACGGTGTGTACTACATCGAATGTTCCCCGTCCGTCTACGAAGTCATCCGCCCGCGTGTAGGCATGGTCGTTCCGGTTCTTCCCCGCTATGCCGAGAAAGTAATCATCAAAGGCGAACCTTTCTTCAAGTTTGAAACAACACTTTACAAACAAATTTCAGGAAAAGGCGGCATCCAATTCCAGGTTTCCGGTTTTCTCGACTAAGAATTAAACAGAAAAAGAGGCCGACCCAAAAGATTTTTTTGAGGTCGGCTTCGTTTTTATTGGCATAATAA
>OOIG01000017.1_pt1 | contig 162128 bp, 179 predicted proteins | sample 1692091 | NCBI WGS metagenome assembly OOIG01 (sample SAMN06348188, study PRJEB24527) | human gut metagenome | biome: human gut; feature: ankylosing spondylitis patient; material: feces | host: Homo sapiens | place: China | collected 2015-10 | reverse complement strand
AGATCTATGCATCTTAATTTTCAAAAAGTGTGCAACTTCTTATTGCAATTTAGAAAACAAAAAAGCTCTCGGATTTCTCCGAGAGCCGATTGCCATAGTTGGCGGAGTGGGTGGGATTCGAACCCACGCACGGGGTAAACCGTCTAACGATTTAGCAAACCGTCCTCTTCAGCCAGCTTGAGTACCACTCCATTAGACTACTTGTTTATTATAACAGATTCTTATCTAAATTGCAAGACCCTATTATAATTTTTTAATGGCGGAAAGGGTGGGATTCGAACCCACGGAAGGCTTGCACCTTCGCTAGTTTTCAAGACCATTTTTAGACCACAGCCCCAAAAGGCAGAAATCCCCATTTTCCGCATGTCTACGCAGGTAGACAACATTCACACTATGCTATATTTTACTATATCTTTGCATATCTGTCTAGATGTAGCAGTCAAAAAGTGGTCAAAATAAAACCGCTAACTAAAATTTAATTAGCGGTTTTATAATCAATCAAGCAATTTGATGTATTGCTACATTGACGCTGGTAACCGTTCCGGCACCACCTGTCAGCTGCAGGCTGAGATTTGCCGCATTACCGACAGCAGCGCAGGACGGACGCACGCGGATCAGTTTGCTGATGGGTAGCGTTACCACACCAGCGACAGCAGCAGTTTGACTGGCAGCAGCACCCGGTACAGCATCAGCACCATTATAGAGCTGTATGCCGATCACACCAGCTGCCGTAGCAGTAACAGTCACCGTAGCGTTGATCTCGTACACACCCGGAGCTTTAACGTTGATAATGCCAGTGCCCGCTGCATGGTTCAAACCATTGCAGCAGCCACTAAACTGCACGTCGTTAGCCCCCAGTGCAATAACATTGCCAACTTCCAGAGCTTGACTAGCAAGATTGTAAGTATTCAGATAAGCCATTACCTCTCACCGCCAATCAAGCAGCAGTCAGATATTGGCAGCCAGCGCAACCACGCTGACCTAACAGCTGACGTACTGCCTCGATGATAGTACCGTTTTGTACCAGCTGGCTATTCTGATAGCGTTGAGCCTGCAGGTCGCGGTCTTTATCCGCAATCTTATCGCGCAGCTCTTGGATTACGTTAGCAGTAATCAGAGCACGAGTAGCTTCACCTTCGCTGTGGATAGCAGTAGTGATTTCACAAGTGTTTTTGTAATTTTCAGCTTTTACACTGTCGATGTTGCGATTGGTCTCGCAGCAGCATTGTTGAGCCGCAAAACGGTTCTCCGTGATTTGGTTACCCAGCTGATAGCCAGTATTAGTAATGCCGGCTGTCACGGCACCAAAGCCTTGACACATATCACGTTGCAGCTGATTTTGACCTTGCAGAGCATTTGTGTTCATAGCGTAAAAACCATCACAAACGCCGTTTTTAATACCTTCCAAACTACGCATTACATTCTGATTGTTAAAACCTTCCTGTAATTCTGCCTGAGTTAAGGCATTACCACGACGCCCAAAGCCAAAACCGTCGCCGCCGAAAAACGCCAACCAGATAAGATACATAAACGGATTGTTCATCCAGTTATTGTTGCTATTGGTCAACGCCATTGCTTCGCCGATATCCATAAGATATCCCTCCTTTTATAATAATGCACATCGCGCGTGATGCCTACTTGTACCCGAGCATTCGCAAGCCAGCATTGATATCATTGTCAGAGATTCCCTGCTGCTTAGCTTGGGCTATAAATTGTTGCAGCATTTTATCATTGAGATTTTGCTTGATGACCTGCAGGTCGCCCGCCTGAGGTTGACGCTGCTGCTGATTCTGCCTTTGGTAAATTGGATTCATTTTGCGCTCCTTTCAGCAGAGCGATAAGCTCTGCAAACTCCGCCTTGGTAACGTACTCTACAGGCTGCGGCTTAGGCTTCTCCACGAACGTGTACGTCGCCACAGATTTCATGCCGATTTTGTCCGTAGTCACGATGTAAAACTCCGCATCAGCAGAGTTCATGTAGATTCTTGACGCATTAGGTGGGAGAGTTAAAGCATTGAGCTGGTCGACGCTTTGCACCCATACAATCTCACCAGCTGGAGCCATCTGCTGTGCTGGCTGACCAAAGAGCTGCAGCATAGGCGGCAGATTCGGTTGATTAGGCATATTTGCAAAATTCATAAGCTCACCTCATTTCTGCCTACATTGTATAGGCAAATACGATGTGCAAAAGCGCAATAAAAGGGCATAAAAAAAGCACCCCAGGATCACTGGGGCGCAGGTTACATGATGACATTGTAGATTTTGTCGTAAGAGCGGGCAAGGATACGTTTTACTGTACTCTCGTCCATATTACAGCGTAATTTGATAGCAACCACGGACAAGCCTCGGGTAAACATTAACTCGATGACTTCCCGCTGCTGCTCCGTAAGCCGTGCTTCTTCCATGGCACGGTCAAGTTCGATTCGTGAGCACATACGCAGCCACGCACGCGCTCGCTTACGAGTGACATCCATATTCAAGACCTCCTAAGATATCACTACCTCCCAATCAATCATCATTTATTAATAGCATAGGCAAGCAGACCAATGGCCGCAACGATAGCGGTATTGCGCTGTGCTTTAATTCTGCGGCGGGTACGAGCTTCCTCTTTGGCGGATGCCTGCAAGGATTTGTTGGCACTCTCCAATAAGCTGCTCTGAGCTTGCAGCTCTATCTGCAGCTTTATTGATTCCGTCTTGAGCTTGCTCAAGTCCGCTTTCGATGCGCTCAGCGCTGCTTGTGATTCTGCCAGCGCTTGCTTGCTGCTCTTGGTTTGCTGCAGCAGCAGACTCAACCTGCTGTCGAGTGCTGACATTTCCGCCGCCGTCATCGTGTAGGTTGTAGCCGATGATGCCTCCGATGCAGAGGCAGGCAACAGCAAGCACAATGTAGCTGCAGTAACTGCGCAATATTTTTTCCACATCTTAGCCCTCCCACAAATAATAGCCCGGAACGGAGCCGCCAGCACGCATGTCAACATGGACAAAGCCCTGCGATACATAAGTACCCACACCGTCAAAAATCTGCTTGCAGATGCGGGCCAACTCGCGTGTAGATACGCCATCAACATAGATATCTGCAGCAGTACCAGCGACATGCTGAGAGTTAGACACGCCGCCTACATTGGCATTGTGTACCGGGCAACGATAGCCGCTAGTAATAATTATCGGGCGACCTAAACGTGCACGCAAACGTTCCAGACCAGTCAGCAATGCAGAGCTAATGCCATAGGTCGGCAGCGTTCCGCAATGGCGGCAAGCAAATTCAGCTTCAGAAAAATGAGCAGATAACATAGCCATAACAATCAACCTCTTCTCTTTTTGATGATATTAACAAGACCTTGCACTGCCTCAATACCAGCGTCATTGAGGTTCTCACAGATACTCAGCAGCTCAGTGATGACCAGATACCCTGCCACCAGCGGCACAGCCCACACAGGCTGATGCAGCGTGATCATGGCCAAATCTACCAGAACCGCGGCAAGTACACAGAGAATATAGACGATGACCTTTCCGACAAAGCGATGCTTCATCACCTCACTGGAAATTAATCCTTCTGTGCGCGCTGCCTCGATGCCACCGATAATCTGCATTACAGATGGAGTTTGTCCCATGCCCTGCAGACGCTTGTAGCTCAAAGACATCCAGCGGGTGAAGCAGTCCAGAAATACCAGCGCTGAGAAAACCATGAACAGTACTGCGTGTTTGTGCAGCAGGACTGCTAAAATAGCTCCAATCACCGATTTATAGGTGAAGCCATGAGTTAAAGTATGCGCCGCATTATAAACGGCATATCGCAAAGCTAAAAAATCCATTTGCTAGCCTCCTAAAAATTATTCCATACAAACAGCATTTACTTCATCTGCAGAACCTGCAGCTTCAACCCGCGCCTTCGCTTTGCGGTAGGCAACATGCAGGAGGTTACTGCGCACCGCAACGGCAGCCACGATAGCACGCAGGTCGGCAGCGGTTACGCTGACGTCCTGATTGTCTGCGGTTGTCCAGGCAATGGCCGCATTTGCTCCCTGTACATCAAGAGCAATGATAGCTGCATTAATGCGCTCCCTTGCCTTGTCATCGTAATCATATCTGTTACCGTTATAGGTAATCGGCTCAACCTCTTTGCTGTCACGCTCAGCCTTAAGCTCTGCGATTTTTGCAAGTTTATTTTCCTCCAATGTTGGGAGCGGTAAGGTTACCACTTCGTAGTAGTCACCCTTATCCTCAATAGTAGCATTATTAGCATTGCACCAAATAGCACAATCAGTGTAATTGCTCATGTCTGTTTTATAAATTTTTGTACCAACCATAAATTAAGCCCCCATTCCGCAAGCATACCATTCACCATATACACCTTTATAATTGTTTGACCAATTATTCACAACAATAACTATAGATGTAGTTGTCTTGGTTCTGCTAAAAGTTGCAGTACCCCCACATTGGGTTTCACCATCCGCTGCTCTCGTACCTGCAACAATTATATAGTTTGTGTCTGCAAAAGGTTTAAAAAAATTTATTGTTGTACTACTTCCCCATAATGAGTTTTTGGGATTTCCACCTTGTTCAATCCATCCATCACTCCACACTCTATACCATTGAGTATCGTTGCGATAGGATTCTACTACCCACGCATTACCAGCCTTGTCAACCTTGTTTGTTTCTAACGAGCTAATACGTGTTTCTGCTTGCGCCAGTCCTGTGCTAATATTAGCCACATCCGTGCTACCCACATTTGTGACTACACCATAAGCTTTGACTACCCATAAGCCTACGATTGATGGGGGTTGTACAGTATCAGATGTGCCGTAGATTGTGTTATAATCACTAGCTCTAAATAACTTTGTTTTACGAGGATAAGAAACTTTAGAACCCACAGTTGTGCTATCAGCACTACCGTTGGGATAACCACTACCATCTTGACCTATATATACATTAGTATCAATATTCGGCAACCCTGCAACCAAATAGCCACCAACCTCGCTAATGTTGCTCGCACCTTTTACCCAACATTTCAGTGCAGGTACTCTAAATGTAGTGCTACCATCACCCTTACTATAAAAAGGCACGTTTCCACCATTAGCAGTAGCTTTAGCTTGCCATGCTGATTCTTCAATTAAATAGCCTTGTTGTGTCTGCACCCATGCCCAAAGGTCAGCATAAGCAGTACGGCTATATTCGCCCCCTAGCAAGGGCAGCCATCCAGCTTGCAGGTTTGGATTTATTGTAAATGCTTCAAAACCTACAGGTAAGCCTAATTTGCTAGCGTCTTGTATATTCTTTACGCCCCATTTTACTGTACCATCATTTACGTTTTCTGATTCCACGCTAATAGTGGGTTCCGTATTGCCCGTAGTTCCGGCGGTTACGCACTCTAGATAATAGCCTGCCGGGAGCTGCGTGGTGTAGGCAATATCACCAACGGCGTATTTTTTGTTACGCTCCAAAAAACCATACTCTGCTTTGCTAATAAGTCCCTGCGCTTCCTCAGCAGCGCCAGCAGCACTCGTTGCACTAACCGCTGCATTCGTCGCAGACGTAGCAGCTTCGCTCGCTTTGTCGCTGGCGGTTACAGCTGATGCAGCGGCAGCGGTGGCACTCTTGTCGGCAGCGGTGGCACTCTTGTCGGCAGCGGTGGCTTTGTTTGTCGCCGTTGTTGCAAACGTACCAGCCTGCGCAGCACTTCCGGCAGCAGCGGTCGCACTGTCAGCAGCCTTGCCCGCCTGCGTGCTTGCAGTTGATGCAGAGGACGCAGCAGACGTGGCACTGTTTTTAGCAGCAGTCGCTGATGCTTTGGCATTGGTTTCGCTGTTAGCCGCAGCGTTCTCACTTGCTTTAGCATTCGTTGCAGACGTTGCTGCAGCTGCTTGAGATGCAGCAGCTTTTGATGCACTACCGCTGGCAGCATTCGCCTGTGCTGTCGCAGTGACAGCAGCTGCCTCCGCACGGCTCATGGTTGTTTCTGCCTCATCTTCGTCCCAAATCACAGTGCTCTCACTGTACGTTGAGCCGCCGACCTTGCCCTGCACCAATTTAACTTTTTTATTGGCCTTTAAGACAGTGACGATCTCGCCTTCATTTAATTGAGGATTATAAGCGTTCCACACATCCTCGCTCGCAAGGCTAAACTGTATTCTTGCATTACTCATTTACTTCACCTCACGCAGTACGCACCCAAAAATATAAACATAAGTAAGATGGCTCAAAAGTTACCTTTTCTCCGTTACCGGTAGATTGAATGGATATTTGATGCGAGTGATTTCCAGCCTCTTCAGTTGCGCCCCAGCGGCGCTCATGAGCTTGATATCCTGCACCACCACTGCCGCCATGGGTTTGCCAATTGCTGACATAGATATCATGCTTATGATTGCCAGCACCATAAATTGTAGCTTCATGACTATGTGCAGGCAGTTGTTTCTGCGTAAGCACAAAGCCATCGCTACCACCCAGAGCACCGCCAGCATAACCATCACCAGCAGAGCGGATATATCGACCGCTCTGCAGAAGCTGCCACGTGCCTCCAATCTTCGTACCGGGATTGATGTTCTCCTTCGTGATGACCACAGAGCCAACAAAGCTCATCGCGTTCAGATAATCAATATCCAGAGCAACATTTCCCTTACTGTCGGGAGTTTTGCCCTCAACGCTATAGACAAAATTTTTCTGGATATTGCCATTTTTATCAGGCTTCTCCCCGTTCAGCGACAGCACCAACGATTTTTTTAGCGACGCCACAAGCGCAGCGTAGTCACTGTCCAAAGCGTCCTGCCCCTGTTCCACGAGCACCTGCGCCAGCGCAGCAGCCATAATCGTGGCCTGCTTGTATAATTTGTTATGCAGCGCCGCCGAAGCAAGACCGGGCACAACGCCGTTAATGCGCTGTGTATCCGTAGCATACTCTGCGTCGCTCACAACATTCAGCGCTGCCACGGCTTCAGCAAAAACCTTAAAATTACTACTAGCCATTTATCAATTCCCCTTTTCTGCTTCCGCCCAATGGCTCTCATAGCCACTGTAACGCATAGTATTATAATCATAGCTAAACAAAGGCAAGCCGTCTGTCGATACAAACGTCAGCACATTGATACGCACGCCTTCCGGCTTCGGAATAACATAAGCATGGATGATGAGCTCTTCCTCAAGCTGCGTGTAATCGCCCTGCAGCACAATGTTGTAGCTCATATCCTGCAAATCCTCGATGGACAGTTTTTTATTAGCGCCCATGACAGCGTCCCATAAATCGTACAGCTCACCAATTGTGCCCTTCCAGGCATTCTGGATAATGCGGGCCTTAATCATCAGCCTGAAAACTTCGTCATCCAGCAGATTGCCCTCGCCCATTTCCGCCGGCGGATAACCTGTAAGCATGGGCGTGCTCTCCAATTTGTCAGGCGTAGGCGTATAAATTATCGGATAGACCTCACCGCTTGCCATTTCTGCCGGCGATGGACAAATAACCTCACCAATGGCAGCAGCAGACGGCTCAAATTTAAGTTGGCGGCCTACACCAACAATCTGCCCTAAAATATCCAGCTGCGCCGTACTAGCATTGTCCACCTCAAACGCCAACAACATATTGTTTATGCTATTATCAATGTCCAGACCATAGCTAAGCAGTTTCTGCACCATCGCCGTAAAGCGTGGGCTGTGGCGATATTCGCTCGTAACCAGGCGCTTATAATAATCAAGATTCTGCATCATTCCAGCGTCACCTCAATGTTCGCATACGCAGGATTCGGAATCTCTTTAAAGCCGATGTCAATGTCCTGCGCTGCCATGGCCGACTTGCTCAAGCCTAGCTTCAGCTCCTTAATGCCAAAAATCGGCTTGGTGAGCGAGGGATTACAATCGGTAATGATATTGCTCAACACCGACGCAGACACGTCACTGCCAATCGTCAACGCGGCCAGATAATTATAAACAGCTTCACGGACTTTGACAGTCATAGTGGAGATATAGCCTGTATATTTTTTGATTACGACCTTAACAAAAATATCTTTGTAGACAGGGCGATAAAACCGCACACGGTTTATATAATCGTTCTGGTCCGTATACTGCACTTCAACATCGCCGTGCGTATAGCAGCCGATGCCCTTATGCAAAAATATAGCTTCCGCCACGTCTTCATCCGTCCCTCCCTCGACCACACAGGTCACGGAGTGAGCTGGCAGTCCATACGGATTATCATCCGTTACAGAGCTGACGTTGGTATCGTTCTCGTACACAGCGTAGCGGGAAACATTTTTAAGAGCAGCAATCGCGCCCTTCGTTCCGTCCAGCATGGTCTGCGAAGGATTCGCAGTACTGATAGTCTGGCGTTCACGCAGCTGCGCATCGGTCTCCTGCGCATTACCCAGCACAGCAGTAACTTCATTCGTTACAGACACCCAGCCGTAAGTCGGCGTTTCAATCTGGCTGATATCGCCAGCCAGAGCGCTCACAGCTCCGGCCGTGCGGCAGGTCGCAACAGTGTACGTCGTACCGCTAGAATCAATAACTACGCTTGAGGGCAAGTCCCACGTCAGGCCAGCGCGATCACGCACAGCACCGTCAACGATTTGAGTAAACGGCGTGCCGGTAATCTTTACCTGACATGTACTCTGACTGGCAGCCTTGCGCTTAATACCGTTCAGCTTTACCACGCTGTCCAGCGACGCACCGATGGCCGTTTCAGGTGACCGTGCATTATACGCATACGCGAGAGCCTGCAGCGTATCGCTTTGCTTGAGAGCAAAAATGGACAACAGCTGATAATCAGGCGAGCTGTTGTCCAGATAGATATCATCGCCGTAGATTTGCTTCATTGCAGCAAGCATATCCTCTAAAATATCGTTGTAGGTAGGGATATGCAGTCCCGTACTATCAACATAAGGCTTAAAATACGTCACATCTGCACCTCCTCGCTACTAATAGTCAACGAGCCATAGATAGTCTCTACGGTCGCCGTAAATTTGTAATGTCTTCGTTCATAGCTTGATTCAAAAGACGTGACAGACTGCACGCCTTCCGTGCCACTTATACGGTCACGGATAATAATGTCAACGGCCTGCCTGTTTTCATCACTGCCAGATGTGCCTAAAATCTGCTCCCACAACGGCAGCCCATCTTTTAGGTCTTCCCACCATTCGGCATAAAGCAAAAGTAGGCGCTGCTTTATCGCCTGCCCGACAGCTTCGATGCCGCTGATGTAATTTTGAGAGCCACGACCAAAGCAGTAGTCCCAATTGTCGTCTAAACGTCTAACCTGCATATCAGCCTCCAATAAACACATTACTGCTGCCTTCAGCTACAGTGCCGCCACAGCTCACGGGATCACCAATGCGCCCTGCAGGCTTGCCATTGATATAGACACTGGCGCTGCCGTTGGCAATCGTGCCACTATGCGATGGGTGATTGATGCAGCCGTGAGGTGCATAACTGTCCCCTACACGCCCTGCAGCGCGGCCGTTGATATATACGTTAGGGCTGGCCGATACGAGGGCTGTCGGAGCACAGGCATCATGACCGGTATCCAAATCGCCTAAGCGCGTTGCATTACTCATTGATGTTCACCCGCCCCGCTTTAATGTTTACCGTACCGCCTACGATGTTAATCGTGTCTCCAGCAAGCTCTACGTAAGCACTGCCTGCATCATTGCGTAGCTGAGCAGAGCCTGTGCTGTAGCCGGGGATTACTCTAGGCTGCGACCACACGCCGATAATAGCAAAGCCATCAGACAGGTCATGCCTGCGACATTCAACTTGATTCTGCACGCCCCCACTCTGCCACCAGCCATCCATGCACATATCGCCAAAGACCACCAAACACTCATCGCCTGCCTGTATAGGTAGCGTCAGCGCATAACCGCCAGCACGCGGCACGACAACAGGAACGTCGACCAGCAAAGGAATATCTATCCATGATTCATCACCGTCTGCAAGCATTTTTTCTCGCAGCGCTGGTTGCACAGTAACAGTCTGAGCGGCCGCGTCAAAGCTTTGGATAATGCCAGGCATACACACGCGCGTCTTGATTGCAGCGGCACGAGCATCCAATTCTCCCTGCCGTTCGACGTTCGGCGTGCGTAAATTCAAATCAATCATAAAATCACACTCCGTTCGGATTTTGCGAATTGTTGGCCATGAGGGCAGGCAGAACGCCCTTACCATAACGAGAAACAGCCGTACAGGACGTATACCAATCATTACCCATCGTATCACCAGTATGCGTCAGCTCGATTACCTGATAGATCCACTCTTCATCAAGCGGCATCTGTGCCTGCCCTGGCGTAACCTGCGCTTCCGCAATCTCGCTATTTTTAAGCTGCACCAAGGACCACATCTGTACAGAAGGATTCAGCAGCAGCTTAAAATTTGCGCCATACTGTGTCTGCGTCGGCATACCGACAAGACCGGTTGTAGGCGTTTGCACGATGGCTTCATCCTTGGCAGCGTCAGCAAGCTTAATCATGTTCAGCTTGCCATCGTTCACCCAATAGCTCGCACCGTTACCGCGGGCAATATCAGAAATATAATCTTTAGGCTCGCCAAAAATAACCTTACCCCGCGGCAGCTTTTGCCCGGACAGCCCCTGCGTGATACTATTCGTAGGTATTTTGGTTTTTGACTTTTCGCAGACCGCATCCAAAATCTGACGTTGATTAACGCCCTTGTTTAAGGTTTTGGCAATAAAATTTTTTCCAAGGACATTAGCTCCGTCTACGCATAGGAGCGACAGCACGTAGTCCGTATTATTCTCCTTGCGTCGGGACGGATAAATAATTTTTCCGTCGAAAATAACGCCGTACTGTTTCTCTTGGGTATTACCGTCGGAGTCTTTGATTTCTTGTATCGTCCCATCTGCACCAGCAGTCAGATAGCCTTCATAGCCAGCCTCGATGATGATGCGGTCGCCCTCTTTAAGGATTTTTTGCTCTGTTGCTGCAGTAAGATTATAAATCTCCACAGTCGAATAGTTGTTTATTTCCCGCGACTTTTTGACAGTAAATTTCACATGCAGGTCAGACACGTTCAGTGCCTCTTTGTCTTGAGCATCAACTACGAGGATTTTCCACTTACGCATCCACAGATAACTGCTCATGAGCCATCACCCCACAAAAGCACCCAGGCTGAGCCTAGTGTCTCATTATCAGGCTGCTCCTGCGTGGTAGGCCCAACAGCCACGATTTGAGCGCTGCCAATATTCAGGTAAGCGTACTGCCCCAGCAAATCAATACCAGGCACCAATGGCATGCCTGTAATCAACTCTTCGCCTGTGCTATTGTCGCAGACATCAGCCACCCACAGCTCGTACAAATCATAATAGCGCAGCTTCAGCAGGATGTTGATGTTACGCTCGCCATCCAGCGTCAGCTTAAAAGTCTTCTGGTCGAAAGGCGTGGTAGTCAATGGTATTTCATAATAGCTCATTACCACTTCACCTCCAGATCTGTGCCCTTTTCTACTTTGCGCAAAATCGTACTGTTGTCGCCTTTAGGCTGCACTTCCTGCGATTTGCGCTGTGCACCTGTAGTCCACTGACGCGCGGAAACCTTTTCAGTCCCAACATTAACCACCAGCACCTGCACAAGATTCACAGTAGCTTTGAGCGCGCATAGCGTCGACACATCATCGCTCACATCAATGCTCTCAATAAGCATATTCTGGTACGTGTTCAGACGCGTAACAACCTGCATGGGTATACGCAGTTCCTGCAGCTTGCAGAGTAAGCGATAGGCCTGTACAGATTTTGTGCCGCCATCACCACCATAATCAGCACCAGTACGATAAGCCATGGCATCAGATACGCCAATCTGCATCGTCATACGGATAGGATTAACAAAAGCATGGTCACTGATATTTGCGCCAGTCTGCACAGGATGCTGGGTAACCGTCAGGCTATGTTCAGTATCAACGCTAAAAACAGCATCAAAAAAATAGCCGCCAATGTTCGTTTTGACCATAAGCACCTGTTGTGCTCCTAGACCACTGCCCCAAACAGATGGGCTATAACCATCATTAGTCTTAAATGATTTATTGCCCGTGAGCTTAGCAACCAGATTATTAGCGCCCCAGATATCATTTAAAGTGTTCATTGTACCCATTAAGCTCATACAAACACCGTCCCTCCGTTATGCGCTGCCAGACGCTGGGCAAAATCTTCCATTGTTCCTTCCACAGCCTTAGCCACGCCCTGCGGATCGCTTACGTTCCCACAATTAACCACAATGCCGCCAACGTTTACAACTCCGCCGTTATAGGTCGCCGTGTTATTGCTCATTGGCATAAGGCCGGCAGTACCACCTGCAGCAAAACCTGCAGCATAGCTCGTAGGAGCAACAAGGCTGTTATACCCGCCGCCACCGCCACCGTGATAATCATCCGCTTGTTTGTTGCCAGACTGCATAGCTTCATAGGCAGCACGAGCGTTAGCTTGACGTTGGGCATAATTAGCAGACGCAGAATCAGGCTTTTCATATTCATCCGTCATAATTTGACCGGCTATCTCCGGCAATTCAGCGCTTTGCATTTTAGCGTAAGTATCAGCGTAGGACGTGCGCATTTCTTCTGCCAAAAATTCAATCTGCGTGTCAAGGTCAGTCCAATCTTTACCACGAGCAGCAGCAAAGCGTTTGAGCGCTTCCCAGCGTTCATTATGCCATTGAGCCAAACCGCCAGATGTGCCATTATCACCGATAGCATCCGTGCGCAAGCCAGACTCCTGGATAAGGTTGCCTACAACGCCAGCGGCAGCAGAAGCAGTAAAGCCCATCGACATAAGCTTTTGCTGGATATATTTAGACCGCTCGCCTGTTGCATTTTCATCAGCAGCCGCATTGATAAATTCCTCACGCGCTCCCTTGAAATCGCCCTGCATAGCTTTACCCAAAGCACGCATAAGATGTCCCATACTATTGGTCAGCGTGAGCACCTTATCTACAACTTTACCAACGGCAGTCAAGAAGAAGTCCCAGAATTTCTTCACAACAGGATACTTCTTACCAAAAATACTCTCGACAATCGTCGCCAGACCTTCGGCAATTTCAGCAACACCCTTAGCAATATTAGCTACAGTCTTTTTGAGCTTTTCCTGGCGTTCTTCCGTAAAGACTTTTTCAAACAGCTCCGTAAGCTTCTCAAGGATAAACGCAATGCCTTCCTTAAGCTTTTCAATAAGACGACGCAGCGGATTATTCTCATCCGTAAGCCATTTCCAGAGCGGTTTCAAAGTATTGCTGCTCTCGCGTCCCTCAAGATAACCAAAGAAGTCCTCCAGCATGATGAGGGCAGTGCCGATGGCCATCATCATCAGGCCAAACGGCCCTGCCATGATGGCAGCACCGACAACGGCAAATACAGCTACTAAAGCCTTTGTTTTACTTGGCAGCGCGTCAATAAAATTATAAATGCCCTCGAATAGCCATTTTAGAGCCTTAACCAGCGACATGGCTACACGCACCACACTCGCCAACACGCTGGCTACCTTACGCGCCAGTGCAGGCAAGCTCTTGCCAAATTTATCATTCAGCCAGCGGATAAATTCCTGAAATTCTTTGATGTATGGCTGCAGCTCTTTGATAAGGTAATAGACCACCCACTCCTTGAACATTTTTAATTTGAGCTGCAGACTTTGCACGTCATAACCAATCTCACGGATCCAGGCTAACTGTCCGTCAGCATCTGCAGGAGTAGACAGCTCTGCCATCTCCTGACGCAGACGGAAAAACTGCTCACGCAGCTCCGGCACCCACGCCACATCTTCCTGCGACGCGCCCATGGTTTTCAGGACCACACTCAAGGTTTTTGCTGTGTCCTTTGTCACCCACATTGACTGTGCCAACTTCTGGTATTCCAAATCTGCGCTGGCAACAGCCTTAATGTTATCAATGACAGCTTCCGTAACTTTAGCAAGGCCTACAAAAATACCGCCATATTTAAGGATAGAGCCTAATTTCCCGAGCATACCGGATAGATTGTTGATAGCTTTTGCAGCTCCGGCAAAAGCGTCCTTGTCGACTTCTGCACCGATGCGGACAAGATATTCTTCTAATATATTGCTCATCAGCATCTACTCCTTTCTCATGGCGTCCTGCATCCGCCGTGCGTTTTCTGCCTTGACCGCCAACAGCTCGTGAGCGTCCAGCAAATCATCAAAATCATACGTGCCATCACTCAGCTCGTGCTGCCGCCAAAGCCCTGCAGCAACAGGAGCAAAGGCGAAAGCATCAAGCGTCGGATAACTCATCGGTTCGTAGGTTTGCCCGTCAATTCTGCCGGGAGATTCAACCCGGCTGCGGCGAAAAAACCTCCGACGTTAAAAATCAGCGCATGAACAGTCAGCTGGATAACGCTGGCAGCATCATACGCCAGAGCCTCGTCAACAAAATCACCCTTAGCTGTCAAGACAGGTTCAGGGAGCTGCTGGCCATTACCGTTATCAATCAAACGATTAACAGTGCGCAGCAGCAGGGATTGCAGCTCATCAAAATCCTTACGTGGCATACCCATGAGAGCAGCAGCCATCTCGGCTGTTTTGCCGCCAGACGGCGCCAGCACGCCCGCAACCTTAAAAGCAACATAGCTGCCTGTGCGAGCATCCATTTTAGTGAGCTGATAGGATTTACCAGCCACCTCCACAACTTGTGTTTTTTGTTTAAGCATAATTCAGCCCTCCATCAAATCGGCAGATTAGTAATCTCAGCACACATCAGCGTCCAAGACACACGCTGGCCTTGGCTCTGGTACGGAGTGTCCGGCTCTTTTTGCGGCGATACGCCGGAGATGATGTGGCGGGTACCTGTCGCGGTATTACGCAGCGTCATGCTGGTGCTTGCCCATTTACTTGTCGGCAGTTGCCACAGCGCGTTAAACCAGGCGCTCAGCCATTTATGGATAGCAGAGGTCTGTTGACATTCAATGGTTACGGTGCCATTATTGCCCGCAATCTTAGATACCATTACAGAGCCATCTGCAGCAATATCATGAGCAGTGCGGTCGGTGGCTTTAGCAACAGTTACAGAGCCAACGCCAGTACCATCAAACAGGTAAGAGCCAAACGTCGGATGGTTAATAGAGCCAGCCAGATCAGCAAAACTGTAAGTAGTTAATTCCATTCAGATAGCCTCCTCAGCGGTTAACATTAACCTGGATGGTAACAAATTCGATTGTACCAGCCAGCTTGCAACATACATAAATCGGTGGAGCCTTGCGCTTGTCACGGTCAGCCTGAGACTGTTCGTCAATAGGCTCGCTCTGCACTAGATAGCCATCAGGCAGGTAATCACCTGTCTGCAGATTCAGGCACTCGGCACCGTTCCACTTGCCCGGAGCGATAAAGCCTAACTTTACATATTTACGGCAAGCATCATTGATAACATTAATAATGCTGGTAACGCCAGCTTCAGTCTGCGGCAATTTGCGGCGCTGATACAGCAGGTCCATGACATTAAGAGTAATGTCATTACGCAGCATATCAAGATACAGCACTTCATCAAAGCTCGTGCCATCAGCCATATAGCCCTGCTGCAAAACATCGTATTCCTCGCCACGGGTAATATATACATTACCGTTATGGCCTGTAGATTCAGAGCTGCCACACACATGGGTTACCTGAGATTCAGACAGGTCATCTGTTTTTACGCCGGGCAGAGTTTTATACGCCAGCGTAAACGCATCACCGGCAAGGCCACGGTTAGCGCCCATCGCGTAGCCCATAGTAGCTGCAACAGCATCGGGAGTATCCGTGTCACCACAATACTGACCAAAGCTGCGACGGTAGTTTTTATCCTGCAAAGCCTTAAAAATGCTCTTCGCATCACCAGATGCATCAAGTACACTTTTATCAGCAGTAGTATACATATACACGCTGTCAGGCACAGCGTTCTCGCACCATGCAGCACAATCTTTGATATCCACGTCTTTAGCACCCAGATAAGTAAATGGCCACCACTGAGAGTTAGCAGCACGGCAAGCCTCCAGCGTAGCAGTTAAGTTCTCGTCTGCTACCAGCTTTACGCCCACCGCCAGCTTGCGAGGGCTGGTCGTAGCAGCAAAATAAAGCTGAGCAGCCTTATATTCTGCAGACGTTTCCACAAACCCGTCAGTCAGCATTTGAGCAGCGCTTGTATAAATACGTACCCTTTCATTCGCCGGAATAACCTCAGACTTGCCAATAATCAGGCCAAGGTTAAAGCCCTTGCGAGCAGCAGCCTTAGCAGACAGGTTGATAACCACGTCGACAATCGGAGATAAGTCCAATTTATAAGCCAACTAAATCACCCTTTCTTAATAATAATTTCACCTGGCTCAAGGATAACATCACTCGTACCAGGCTCGTTTGCTTTAATCGTAACGTTGACTTCTTCAATTGCTTTCACGATAGATTCAACGCTGATCAGTACATTAAAATATAAAGTCAAATCGGCGCGCTTCCACCAACGCCCCTGAAATAATTCAGGCGCATATTGGATGGAATCCTTGCCGGGAATAATATAAATTTTTTGTTTTTTGAGCTTCGGTCGGCCAAGCAGCAGCTCAAGGCGTAGCTTAAGCAGCGATTCATAGCAGGCAGGACCGTAAGCATTCAGGCGTAGCTGGATGGTACGTGTGCTTGCACTCTCACGCAAAAAATCACGTCCTTCAGACTGCCAACGCTCATCAATCGGCTGCATGATGTCCTCTGCCGCCTCGGTACACTGCATAAAGACCACGTTGTCTGTAAGCTTCCAGTCGGGGCCTCCGTCCGTTGGCCAGGAGCGGCGTACAGGCGGCGGTATTGTCTTAGCATCATGCCCGAGGATGTCCATCAGCTCCGCCCACATTAAAGATTCAAATTCAGCAATATTTTTAACCAACTCCATCACCGTCCAATCGCGTCCCGATAGAGCGGTAAAATCCATAATCAATATCAGGCGTAACAGTGAGGATTTTGTAGCGTGCTCCGCGCCATTCCAGCTCATCGCTGATAGCTTCGCCATTGGTCGCGTGCAGCTCCATGTTCGTCAAAAATTTCATTGCCCCGGTGACTCGGTCACCTTCAGGCAATAACTGCAAATCTTTAGGCTGGGCAACGGTGACAATCGCTGCCACCTGCAGCACAATAGGATTGTCTGCATCCCGACCATAAGCTCCATCGTGCCAGCTCGCAGCGTAGCGTTTGACAGTAATGCGCTGGCAGCCTAAACGCTTGCTGCGCACCACTCTGCCAACATTAACCACGTCAATCACTCCTTACCACATAAACAATAGCCTTACGCAAGGCACCGGTATCAATCAGCGGATTAGTTTTGCCGCCCTTGCCTTTGGTCTTTTTATCTATGGTTTTCGGGGAGTTGGGCGGCCAGCCATTCTCGGCATCCGTAAACCATTTGCGGCAGATGTTCTGCGCCAACAGGCCTGTGCGTTTAATAAAAGCATCAGCCCTGCTTCCATCGCCAGTCATAGCAGCCTTTACAGCCTTAGCGTATTCTTCTGCAATTTCGCGATGGTGCTTGGCGATAGCCGGTTCAATCACAGGACGTGGCGGAGCGTGCCATAGCGGCGAACCGTGTGTTTGGACATACAACTGATAAGCCAGGCTGTACTCCATGCCCTGATCCATATAGCCCTGCATTTCCTCACGCATGGACTTGCGCCGGATGCCATGCGTATGGATGTACAGTAGGCTCGCATTATTGATAGGCTCATCGCCACGAGAAGTTTTCTCCTGTGGGATACCAACGTAGAGCTTATTAACACGGTTCAAAGCTTGTACTCTGTCCATAAGCCCCTGTAGGCCGCCGCTGACCGTTCTATGGGAAGTTTTTACGCTCACCATACATACATGCCTCCCTTGCCCACAAGTCGAGCTAAGGTAGCAAACTGCACGCCAAACGCGGTCAAACGAAAAGCAGCCCAACCAGCAAGGTCCTGTGAAAGCGCGGACGTATCCATGGAATAAGACACGCCATCAGCGGACTCACTCGTAACCACACCAGCGGCCTGAGCTGCGGCAAGGACATCTGTAGCAGGCGATTCTGCATCAGCAGCGCTTTGCAAATACAACGTACACATATGAGCTACGAACAGGCCGATGCAGTGCTGCCACATCTTGCCGTAGCGCTGCTTAGATACACAATCCTGCCCAAGCTGCAAAAAGCTTTCCAGCACCACAGCCGGCAGTTTGTCAGTAAACTGCGGATAAAACGTCAAAAAGTCCTCTTTATGATAAACAGGATTCTCCTGCGTTTTGATATTGCTCGCCTGCGCAATCAACGGATGGTACATAATGCCCCTCCTTATTCGCTTTCACCCTCCGCTTTGGTGAGTTTCTTGGCTTTGGCAACAGCTTCTGCCTCAGCCTTCGGAGTTTTACCATTGACCGGCACAAGGTCGCCAGACTCAACAGCCAGCGCATACAGCGGATCAGTTGCAATCCAATCGGGAGCATCCTCAATTTCCATGCCACCCTTAGTCAAAAATCGTTCCGCATCAATGCGTTCAGTTCCGTCCTGCTTAACAAAGCCAAAGCGTTTTTTAGTTAAAATAACCATTGATTGTCCTCCTCAAATAAAAAAGCCAGACGATAAACGCCTGGCTAGAATATTGCCTAATCAGATACCGATGTGGTATGCGACAGGTTGGTAATACATGAATTTAACCTGGCCGATTTGCGCTGCAAACAAAGTCAGGATGGCGGCACGCTCAACAGACGGTTGAGTATACGCGCGAGTGATAGGCACAGTCAAATCGAAGTTAACCATGTCCTCGTCGTTGACGTAAACCATCATGAGGTCTTTTTGACCGGTGCCGGCCTTGATGCACCAACGGCAAGGCTCAATGGTGATAGAGCCGCCCTGCTCTTTAGCAATATTGTTTTGCATCAAATACTCCATGATGGAGATGTTACCAGCATCGGAAACCTTCTGCATAGTGATGTACGCATACTGCTTAGGCGGAATCAGGATATGATTCGGCATGCCCTTCATGTCGTATTCAGACGCAGCCCATGCATCAACCAGCGCATTGTTGATGTCATGTAAGATCTCATCTGCGGTTTTAGTATTCCACGTAGCAGTGCCAGCCTTGCCATTACCAACAGTGTAGGTAACAACATTCGGGTCATTCAGCAAGCCAGTAGTACCTGCCTCCTTGAAGCCGTTGTAGACATTGAGGTCAAGAGTTTTGTTGTAGTTGAGTTTAACGCCCTTATCCAGCAAATCTTCCAGATTACGGCCAATCTGCTTCATCTTTGCCTGGTCAATGAACGGAACCTGCATAGCGTGCATCCAGGTGGATACTTTGAACATGTTCTTGCTAGTGTTGACCTGCATTACAGGGATAGTAGTAGCACCGGGAGCAGTGATACTGTTAGCGTTTGCGCCAGAAGTAGCATAGTCAACATCAAAAGTAGAAGTGAATTCTACCCAGCCGCCGCCAGTCTTGGCGACAATATCGCGCTGCCAGGTTACGCTGGTCAGCGGTTCGCGCAGCTTAGGATCAACCTTTTCGAGTTCGCCTGTAATGTACGCCATGCCAGAGCTGGCAGCAGCATCCCATGCAGAGCCGCGGAATCTTTTACGACCACCATTCTGCATGGCCAAATTACCCAGATTACGCATACCAGCGTCCGGGCTATAAAAGCCAAATTTTCCAGTTGCCATATTATTTATACCTCCTTATATTACGCAGAAGCACGAGTCAGCAGAGTAACTTCGCAGACACGATTCGCATCCATTGCGCCGCTAGTCCAGCGCATATTCGGAATTTCAATGGTGTTAGTGCTGTCAGCTGCAGCTTCAAAGCCGCCAACAACGCCGTTAGCGATAGAAGTATTAGCTTTAACGCGCACATAAACTTTACCGTTAGCTTTCGGAGTGCCAACATTACATACAACAGTAGCAGCGCCGCGTTCCAGGACAGACATATACTGACCGGGCTGATACTCGGTTTTATTTTGCTCTGCATAAGAAACTGACTGCTTAACAACACGCAGCGCAATGCCAGCGACATTAGCAGCGGTAGTTGCAGCACCTACAGCTTCATAAGTGTTGTCATCTTTAATGCAGACGGCAGCACCAAATGGGATAGCTTCGCTTTCCTCGTTTAACAGACGGCTGGCCACGATATCGTCCGGAGTGCGGGCGTAGTTACCGGGATAGCCAAAATTCATAGAGATACCAATTGCTTTACCACTCATATCATTTTGCCTCCTTAGCGATTTTTATAATGGGGATTATATTTTTTTGCAATTTCACGTCCCAGATCGTAATCATCAGGCTGGCTGTCTTTCGCAGCGTTACGACGACGCATCTGCATCAGCTCGCCATATTGAGCATCCTGCTGCATAGAGCCTTTGATGAGGATAGCCAGAGAGTCGGCCGCACGTTTGCGCTGTGCCTCATTTGGAATGGCTGCTACTGCAGGCTTCAAATTTTTGATTAAAGCCATAGCTGCATCACGTGCTTCTTTGGCGTTGGGAGCACATTCACCCTCAACATCTTCTTCCGGCGCTGCATCCTGCGCATTAATATCTTCAGGCGGTTCGATTACATCGTCCTCGTCACCAGCAGGAGCAGGAGCAGCAGCAGGTGCTTTGTTTTGGAGCTCTTCCTCCAGAGCATCAAGAGCGTCCTTTTTAGGTTCAGCAGCAGGCTGCGCAGGATTCAGCTTAGAGCTGATAGCTTCCAGCGCGTCCTCAATTTTCTTGAAACGCGCCTCAGTAGCCTCATCCATTGCTGCAGGTTTATTTTCAGGCTGCGGCATAGCAGCAGGCGCAGGTGTTGCTGGAGCTGCCGGAGCTGCTGGAGCAGCAGGCGCAGGCTGAGGACGCGGTTCAGCGTCAGAGCTACCTGCAAGCTTTGCAGCAGCCTCCATGTCCTCCGGTGTAGTAGATTCGTCGCGAGCCAGCGCTCGCAGGATACGTCCAATCAAAGATTTAGACATTTTTTTACCTCCTTTTTCATCGTCGGCAGTGTCACGGATAGCAACCTTGTGCCCCGCCCTGCCTCTATCAACAACTGCTACATGGTTACCGCGGATTTCCAGCTGGTCATAGCTGGAGTCACTCGTCGGATTCCACAAGCAGTCATAACCGCAAGATATCTCGCGTTTGCCGGCCTCAATCTTATTGATAAGGTCAGCGTCATAAATAACTAAATCAGCAACCAGGCAATTACTCAAGTCGCCATCGCCCCGACGCACATCACGGCACACGCCTTTCATGTACCGCCCATAATTATCAGGGGTTACATCTTCCTCCGGATGCTCATCGCATACAGGCTTCCCCTCAAAACTTGCCACGGCAGCACGGTCAAAGACTTCAGCTTCAGGGCGCTGGACATTATAAATGCCATCAGCGACCGGACCGCCGAACTCGCAGCCTCGATACTGCTGTGTACCTGTACGAGCAATCGGAACATCCTTGCAGATCAGGAAGCCTTCCGGCGTTTTGAGGATGTGGTCGGAGATTCGTGAGCCAAAATATGCCTTGCTCATAGCTCACCTCCAGGTAATAATTTCTTAAATTGTTTTATGCCCATGCGCTCGATTTTACCGTTGCGGTACACCTTTGCAGGCCACGCCACCTGGTCAAACCTGATAAGCGGTTCAGGATAACAGCGGCAATTATAAATGTTTCCCGCATGGTAGTACCCTTGCGACTTCTCATGGTTGAGTAACTCCGGCGCCGGAGCTTCGTTCCAAGGAATAATCACGCCATCCATATGAGCATGAGCAGAACGGACACGAGAGTCCTCGCTTGTACGCCAGACGTACCAATCAAGCCCTGCCTCAGCAGCACGCACCTGCGTCAGAGCAGTGCTGGCTTTAGAGGTTTCCGTGCGTGCGATGAGCCTTGCATGAGCTTCGGTCATGTGCGGGTACTCCTTGAGGATATCGTCTATCATCGCCTCCGGTCGCAAGCCTTGCTCATAACCTTTAGCAACCTTATGAGCCACCCTGTCAGCCAGCGTGAGCGGCATAGAGCGGATTAATTCAGCGTTACGACTTATTATACCCTCGTACACTTTTGCGACGCGTGGTGAGGCAAGCTCGCGCTGTAGAGCGGTGCGAATGATTCGCCCTTTGCTGCCCTCAGCTGCTGCAGCACGCCACGTCTTATGCCCATTGCGGAACAGATGCGTGGGCATCGAGCGTGCGATTTGGTCGCACGCTCGAATAAAAGTCGGAGAACGTGCCAGCCGACGCATTATGTCAGCAATAAAAAAAGGACTGGCAACGTGAGACAACTCACGCTTCAGTCCTTGCATCAGGCGGTCAATAGCGCTGGCATAAGAACGCTCAATGACTCGCGGCATTTTAAATTTTTTCATTTTATTACTCCAACAAAAAAAGCGCAGCTAGAAAACTTCTAACTACGCTTAAGGATTTAAATTTTCGAACCATTCATGATATCTTGCCATTTACAAGCTAAAGCACAACGCTCACTTATTGGAGCGTTCTCATCATTTACATCCCTGAGTTCTTCAAGTTCAATTTCCACCATTTTGTCAAAAATTGCTTCTTGTTCTTCTGGCGATAAATTATACGCTTCTTCAATAGTCACGCCTGTTTCCCGTTCAAAGAATTCAATTAGTTTTTTTAGCATTTTTTGCCTCCAACAATATTGCTCCGAGAGAAGTTTTAAAATTTTGTGTAGACTTATTGATAACCGTTTTTAAGCCTCCACTCTTAGTAACACAAACTTTTATCCCGTTTGAAGAGTAAATATAACCTCCGTATTGATTATCAACAGCTCTCTCTCCATTTTTGATGGTATCCTTTATTTCTTCCGCATTTATTCCACGCTCCCACATACGGTCAAAAACATGTTTACTTATCCAACGCACATGTCCTAACTGCTTAATTTCCGCATTCATCAATAATGGCCTGTTCTGTATAATAAACCATTCTGGAGCTATTGTTTCTTTGGTGCTGATTGTACCATTCTTTTTGCTTTCTTGCAAGTTATTTGTTTTTCCAGCCCCACCGCCAACACCATCGGCTTCACAAAATCGTCCATTCTCAGGACTATGATGTGAATTAAAATCATCAGCCTCACTCCAGAAAGCAGCATCTGCACTTTTCACTTGCCTAACAGAAGCAGACACCTGTGGTTCAATCGGTTCTTCGCCGCCAAACATTCCGCCCATCTCGCCAGGCGGCTCCACGGAGTCGGACGCACGCTCGATGTCCTCATCGGTAATGTTGGTCCAGACACCGGTGCGCTCGCTCTGCTGCTTCAGCTCCTTCAGGGCAGTGCGCTGAGAGATAAGCCCGGCATTGTAAGCAGCTACAACGTTATCTGTGCCACACTTGGCAAGGTCGGCGCGCTCTTTGTCCGTAGGTTCTGCAACCGGATCAAATTCAAAGTCAAAGTCGTCCGGTAGGCTGCCTAGCGTCGAGATAATGAACGGCGGGAGCACTTTGTTCAGGATAGGCCGCAGATAAGACTCCTGCTTCTCGGCTATCATGTCATAGTAGTTCTGCAGGTCACTCTCGCCCGTAGCATTAAGGCCAGAGGGAGAGCGTCCAAACAGCCGCGTCACTGGAATTTCAGCAGCGCCGCTGATGTCCATAATAAACTGCTGATAGCAATCAGCAAGACCACCGAACGTGTACTGGTATGTTTCCAGACCATCTGCAGCATCCATAACCTGCATGCCCATATTGTTCAGCAGCATGTTCTGCGCTTCCAGCGTTCGTAGCAGCTCCGCCTGCGACTCGTTGTCCGTTGACGCCAGAAGCTGACCTAAGTCCTGCATTTTCAGAATGCGGATATTCGCCATAAACGTGAGCTGTGCAATATTCCAGCTCACATTATCACGCTTACGCAGCTCATCAAAAATTGACTCAACGACAGACGCGCCCCACTGCATCTCTGCTATTTCCTCCCATAACGGAAGCGTATTGCCAGTGAAGCGAATTACCCTGCTATGATGAATTTTTACGGAGCCGCCACCAGCAGGATCAGTCACAGTGTAATATTTCGGATAACCATAATCAGGATCACTAATATCTTCGATGAGTTCGCTGGATGGGTTAACTCCGTTCCACCGGTCGAAAATGAGCAGCCCTGCGAAATCGCCTGGCATTATCCAGTCAAGCTGCAGCGGCTGACTAAGGTCGTAACCTTGGTGCTTGACCAGCATCACGCCTAACGCACCACCATAGAGCCTGCCCCACTGCATGCCGCGCTTCAGCTTGTCAATGAGCTGAGTACGGCGTAGAGTAAGACTGAGCCGCTTCTCTACATCGGGGTCTAGACCGCTGGTAATCGTTATCCAGTTTTTGAGCATGTCCGCCGGGATAACGTCGATGATGCGACGGACAATCCAGCTCTCACGATAGAGAGCATTTAGAGTATTAAAATCACGCGACATGCGCTGCAGACTGTACTCCGTGCCTTCCAGCAGGTTCGGAGTGCCTGCTCCCAAGCGAGCCAGCACGTTGCTAAAGGCGTCGAGTGCCCTGCTGCGTATTGGCTGCGGCTCAGGAGCTTTGTCCAGGGCGCGCCTGCGTTTTCTTTTAGACATTTGCTATCCTCCTTGGCCTGATGACTGTTGATACATAGTAGCGCACCGCATCAGGCGCATGGTCAGCTACTTTAATAGGCTTCTCCTTGCCAGACTGCCGCAGAGCCTTGTCGTCCCAACAATAGGACTGCATCTCCTTCAGCGTGTGCACTAAGCCACAATAAAAATGGATGCGGCGACGGGTTAGCAGCGTGTTCACCTTGCGGATGCCCTCAATGACATCATTGTCGGCGTTGATTGTTTCCACCGTCTCCTTCGCACGCAGCCCACGATTCCGCAGTTCAATCTTAAAGCTTGCTGCAGATGGATCTATAATCACATTTGCCGGCCACAGCTCCACGCCACGCACGAATTCAAGCAGGTCGTCGGCGTATTGGCTGTTGTCCTTCTCCTTTTCCTCGGCGCGGCTGTCCCAATAATACTCGCGGATGAACCACAGGTCGCGCCCATCATCGAGCACGTCCAGATACACCATCGGGTTCACGGTACCATAGTCAATCGTGATAGAGCGCTTCATCATGTGCAGATTTTTGAGCAGATACTCCAGCTGGTCATCACCAAAAAGCAGCTCATCACTCCACGCATCACGATAGATAGCGCCCTGCGCCATTACCCACTCGCCTAGAATGAAGCGGCGATAGAACACACCGGAATACATTGTCCGGTAACGTTCACGCACCTCGTCGGATAACGACGGATTATCGTCCATCAGGAAATGGATATGCAGCAAGCGTTTCTCGTCGCACTTCTCAATCCAGCGTAGCAGGAACCAGTGCATCGGGCTGTCCGGGTTGCAGTTAAACCACAGCTTAGCGCCCGGCACAGAGCAGCGACCAGATGCCTGATTTACAAATGATTCAGGCATGAGCGCAACCTCGTCGCAAAACAGACCAGCCAAAGTAATACCTTGGATGAGGTCCTGCGAGGACTCGTCGCGGCCGCCGAACACGTAGAAGTAATTCAGCTTCATCGTGCTACCTTGCTTGCGAGCTATCACGATAAGGTTCTCCGTGCGTGATTCTTCCACCTGATAGCCACGCACCAGCAGTACAGGCTTGAGCCATTTCCAGACGTTACGCCTGAAGCTGCCTACGGTTTTGCCGCACATGGCAAAGTTCTGGCCATCGTAGCTGTCCATAGCCCAAATAATAAAAGAGACGGCCATCGCTACCGTTTTACCAGCACGGATAGAGCCGTCAGCTATAATGCCATTGTAATCGTGGTAGGGAGAGTCCTCGCACCACCACGTTAAGATTTGCATTTGTTTTTTACTAAACTCGTAGAACTTGATAACAGGTTTGATAATACTACGCAGCCTGCCAACGATGCTCATTATTTCCACACATCCTTTGCACTGCGCTTGATTGCGTCGGTAAAGCCATCGTCCTCATATTGAGACTGCTCTTCGGCATCCTTAAGAATTTTCTGCCCTGCCGTGTCACGCAGGAACGTCGCCGCCTTGGTATTGCCCTGTATAGCAAGCACGACCTGACCTAGCAGCACAGCCTGCTCAACGGTTACATTGATTTTACCGTTCAGCAGATTAATTTTGCCGTTCGGCCCCATTAGGTCAACCAGGCACTCAACATTCTTCAGCTCGCCACGTTTGAGCGGCATCTGCAGCAGGTCATCAAGGACCTCACGCATGGCACGTTTGCGGCGGCGAGCTTCACCAGACGCGCGACCGCCAGAAGAAGCTATTCTCCGTTGTTCGTCCGTTGTTCGTTCGCCTAATGAACGAAGATTATCAGGATTAAGAGCCACCGATTACCTCGGCCTTCCTGCCGGTGAGAGCCTCCCAACGCTTAACGATGACATCGCAGTACACAGGATCAAGCTCCATGCTGTAGCATTGGCGGTTGATTTGCTCGCAGGCAATGAGCGTGGAGCCAGAGCCGCCAAACAAATCAAGCACAGCATCACCTTGCTGGCAGCTATTCTTGATGCACTTAGCACAGAGGGAAATCGGTTTCATGGTGGGATGCTCGGCGTTGCGCGTGGGCTTGTCAACATGGATTACACTGTTGACCTCTTCCGTATCCACAGCCTCCACATTGTCGGCACGCAGACAGACGGTCTTCATTCCGATGCTGATGTGGATGAGCTGATGCCCATCGGCATCGTAGCCAACCTCCACCGGATAGTTGTCCGGGATAACAGTCGACAACTTGCGACCGCCAAAAAAGCGGTGCTTTGCGCCAGGCTTCCAGCCGTAAAGGATGGGCTCATGCTGCCATTGGTAGTCCTGCCGTCCCAGCGTAAACGTGTTCTTGCACCAGACAAGGTCCTGCTTCAGCAACAGACCAGCATCAACAATAGCCTGCCGGAACTCGACCGCACTGCGACTAGCGTAGCATACGTAGAATGACGCGCCGGGCTTCATCGCTGCAAAATAATTATCAAACACTGCATCTAAAAAGTTTTTGAATTCAGCCTCACTCATCGAATCGTTTTTAATGGTGAGCTTTTCTTTCGTTCCGCCTTGGTAAGCGACATTGTAGGGAGGATCAGTAAACACCATGTCAACCATTTTCCCCCCCAATAAACGTGCTACATCAGTACGATTTGTTGAATCACCACATAATAAGCGATGGTTCCCAAGCTGATAAAGAGTACCAGGAGTCGTGATGGTGTTCTGCTTGGCAGCCTCGTGCGCTGCATCCACATCAAAAGCATCCTCTTCCGGTTCAGGCTCCGGCATGTCAAAACCAAAGTCGCCCATGTCTATACCTTTGATGTCGAGCAGCTCGCTGTTGAGTATATCCATGTCCCAGCTTGCAAACTCAGCGGTCTTGTTGTCGGCCAGGCGGAACGCCTTAATCTGCTCGGGAGTAAGGTCATCAGCCATCACGCACGGCACAGTCTTCATCTTAAGTCGTTTAGCAGCACGCAGACGCGTGTGCCCACACACGATAACATTATTCTTGTCGATAACAATAGGCTGCTTCCAGCCGAATTCTTTAAGTGATTCCATAACCGGCTTCACGGCTTTGTCATTACGCCGTGGATTGTTTTTATACGGGATCACATCGCCGATGGGCATATCAATGATTTTCATAATTGCCTCCTGATTGGTTGGTGCCCGGACTACCGCTGAGGATTTGAGAATAGCAAGGGATGTCCCATCCCTTAGGTTACGGCTTCCGGGCATAAAAAAAGCGCCCAGCTAAAAGCCAGACGCTACATAAACAATATAGTAAAGCGGTGCGCATTCAGTCAATACGCACCGCTTTTATCGACACTTCTCCGTGGTTATATTATACCGCTTTTTTTTCACGGCTTCAAGTCATTTTTTTAGGTTTTTTAAAGCCGCTAATCTTTCTTCAAAATAAGCCAAAGCTTCAAAAGTATAAAAATGCGGGATATAACCTTCACCACCTTCATTGTTAAGATCGTTGTATTGCTTACGCAGTGCGGGTACGTCTTTTTCGTGATGCAATTTATGCTTTTTATGCTCTGCAATCATGTCCTCGCAATAAGCAATTTCTTCCATCAGCTCGTCAGTTGCCTTCTTTGTCTTTGCAGCTTCCTCGCATGCAAGCAATTCGTTATACAATTCCTTGGTAATAATATATTCAGTAAAATATACCCGTTTGCCTTCAAAGTAAGGACTTTTTTTGATGATACGCTCAACATCATCCTGGCTAATATTCTCCAGAGAAACATGCTCCAACCAACGGATTTGATCAAAAGCATTTGCATGGTTCAAATCTTGTTCTTCTTCGATTGTCTGCCAACGCGCCCTGCCAGCCCAAACCATATCATGCGGTACATCATAGCTAAAAACATAAAATTCTTTTAATCTGATTTTTTCGATATAGAGTTCCGTAACTTTAGCATATTTTATGATTTCAGTATTTGTCTTACCATCAGCAACCATGGTACGAACAAGGATTTTATTAGTATAGCTAATACCATAATCCATATATTTACGTTTGTAATCAACAACCTCATGGTAGATAGTTTCGCGTTTTTGTAATTCAGTCTCAATAGCTTGTGCATTTAGCTCTGCTTCATCCAGTAGAAGATATTGTGCAACCTTAGCAACATCATACTCTGCAAGCATTCGTTTAGCCAGACGGAGCTTCTGCAGATCCTCGCCGGCAATTGTGTAATTGAACAGATAACTAAAATTTAGAGTTTGCAAATTTCTAATCAATTTGATTACCTCCCTTGATTTTATTTTCTATATTATAACATGTATGGTGTCCCATTAATGTCATGTTAACTCTTAATAGCAATTATTGCAAGTCATAAATTAAAAAACGACCGCCCACCACACGATGAGCGGTCATCGAATTATTTTGCATTAAACACTACGCTGTACCCAGCCTGGCGCTGCAGCTCATCCATGGCTGCCTGCTGCGACGGCGTAAATCCTTGGTCTACAACTTCCAGACGCTCACGGAACGTCTCTGCGAAGAACTTCAGACGCTGGTCCTTGCGCTGCAAGCCACCGAAATCGTTCCAAAGGATGTCAATCGCAACAGCCAGCACGCGATAGATTGCCTGCTCAGACACAGCCTGGCACATGCGCTCGTATTTAAAGCCTGCCACCGGCGCAGGATTGCGGCGCTTAAGTTTACGTTTACTGCTCACTAGCCTCACTCCTTCACTTGTGCGAGCCATTCCTTGTGCTTCTTGACCATGTACAACATAATCAGACCATAGACAACCATGTCACGCAAGGATTCTTCCGTTTTGTCGGCGATACCATGGTCGTAGAGGAAAGCAATGTGCTTATTCAGATATCCCTTAGCCACATCATACATCATATCGTAACTGTCATCGTGATGCTCCAGCATGGCGCCGGTGCGGAAGTTTGACAGCGGATCAGCGCCAGCAGAATACTGCTGCTGTTTTTCCGTAAACAAATTTCCTACGCGTTCAAGCTCGTCATCAATAAACGATGTAAATTCTCTATATGTAATCATAACAATCCTCCTAAAACAATTCCTGCTTTTAACTTTTACAAGAGATTTTTGCAACATATTGCAGTTTTCGCTTATAACTCATAATCAACTCCCATTTCGGCAGCTACCTTAGGCAGTGCATCTTGCGCTTCAGCTTCTGTGCGGTATACCCAGCCTTTGTCTAGCAGAGCATACTCATTCGGGAGTCCGCTCCACCGCGACGAGCGAACAACCCATTTGTCGCCCATGAGTACAACCATGAGTACAAAGGTAAAATAAGCATCGCCTTTCTTCGGCTTCCACGGCAATTTGATAAGGTTTGCGTCGCCTTTCGCCAGACTAACAAGCATCATGTTAGCACTTACGTATCTATGATTTGTGTTCTTTTCGCCGCACACTATTAGTTCGTCGATGATAAATTTATAAGTTTTATCGGCTACGCCCTCAACTTTAAATTCTTCGCCCAGCTCCACGCCGAGCATTTGGGCGATTTGAGGGATTAAATTTTTACTCATCTTTTAGCACCTCCTAAAATAAATCCTCTTTCGGCAGCACAAACCAATACTCTCCCAACGGGCTAGGTGGGTACCACTCCCATTTATATCCCTGCTCCTTGCAGTACATCACCAAAGCATCAGATGCCAGACAGTTGATAAAGCGCCCGCTTTCTCTGTACTGCTTTGCTATAGGCTCAAATTTCGCACGCATTTCATCTGCAGTATAGTGTTCAAGAGCACGGCGGCCGTCGAATATAAGACGTGATGCAAGTTTTTCCGCGTGCCAGATTTCGCCACGGCGTTGCAGTTTTTTCTCTAATTCTTCATCCCACTCCATGCCTTTACTCCTTTACTACCTCCACACCGCCACGCAGCAAAGCAAGAAAAATACGCATCTGCATGGACTGATTACCTATACTTGACCAATGGCAGCACTGGCTTGGACGGTACTCCAAATCATCAGCGATAAAACGGTACTGTGCCGGATATACTCCGCCACGCTTAGGTTTGAGCTTAAACTCCTTGCCAACAGGGATATGCAATTTTGCAGCAATCACAGGGTACAAATTAATCATTGTCATATCAACGCCTCCGCTCCATATAACATTAACGCCAGCTGCCGCACCAGGCGCGTACGCCTGCGCTGGATGGTCGAGAGCGACACACCTTCACGCAGCGCAATATCATCCAAAGGCACGCAGGAAAAATACGCCTGACGGATAAGGTCTACCGCCACCGCATCCTCACTTGCTTCCAGCCTGTTCAAGATTCGGTCAATTTTATCAACTTCCGCCTGATCACGCGCCAGCTTAACTTCTACAGCCATAATACGTGCCTGCTGCTTCTCTTCTGGCGTCAGGCGAGAACTTGCGCCGCCCCAGCAGGTAATGTCTTTAGATTTTTCCGTGACACGCTCCGCCTTCAGGTCTCGGATATCAAGCTTGTACTGCTCAATGTTCGCGCGCAGCGTCGAGTAAGCATACAGCCGTGCTTCCGTCGCCTTGTAGCAGTCCTGCGGCTTAGGCTGGCTATTTAAGGCAGCCAGCGTTGCCACAACAGTATCATGTATCAGTTTTTTGTTGTCCACCTGCGCCACCTCCTATGTGTAAAAATAAATTCAGTAGCAGCTCAGAGTGGGGAGCAAGCAGCTCCCTCGCCTCCTGCTGAGTCACCGTCGCCTCGTTATCCATGACCAGGCGCAGGCCGAAGCGTGCACTAGGCAGCAGCTCTGCTCCAGCAAAGCGCAGACCGATGAGCTTAACATACAGCTTGTGATCATGGCGGGCAGCGCTTGGTAGCAGCTGCCCCCAGAACTCGCTGTCGGCACAATCAGGCCACGGATCACTTACCACGCTGCCTAATCTTAACCAACCAGCCATGGATATACTCCCCCATCTTCTGACGCAGGTCGTCCGTCATCTCGCAAATCGCCAGCGCCTCCTCGGATCTGCGTGCGATACCGGCATTGGCACCCGCCGCCAACATCGCCAACAGGAACACGCACTGCTGCAGCGTCGGCTTGCCGGTTGCCGTCTTGCACTCGATAAAGATTGCCTTACCAGACGGATACGCTACGCCAGACAAATCACTGTAGCCTTGCGGCGGTCCGCTCTTAAACCAGCGGCTGCGCTTGTTCTCAAGGTCAAGCGTCGCCTGCGTCGGCTGTGTGCGGTACAGATAGCCCTCGCCAACATTGACGCGGAAAATCTTGTGCCCTGCGGCAGACACCGCAACCTCAATCTCCTTCATGATTTGAGCTTCAGATTTATTCAAACTTTAACCTCCTGTATTCATCCTGACGCAGCAGGCGGATAGCGGCACTGCGGTACCGTTCCGGTACTGCCAGCCCCAGCTGCACCGCTTTGTGCAGCGACCAAGCAAACTTAAAAACCTTTCCATCAGCACGTTTGTGCGTAGCGCGGAACAGCTCCAGCTGCGCCCATGACTTGCACTCGATATGCTTGCTATACGGCATTCGCGCGACTTCCTGCAGGATGATGTCCTCCACGACCTCCGGACCTTCGCGCTCTTCTTTTTCCCACACGTAATGACAGAGAGGGCACTCGGTGACCGCTGACTTGACCACTGCGAAGCACACCGGGCACTGCTTGACACTGAGCTCCTGCTTTTTCTTCTTGGCTTTGGATTCCAAAGACCATTCCCTCACATCATCCGGCAGACCGTGCCGGGTGAAATTGCCAACATGGTCCAGGATCAGCGCGACCTTGTCCGGATTGTTAGGATTAGTACGCATTGACCTCATCGACTGCTGGATGTGCAGTGTGAGCGACTTGGTAGGCCGCATCAGCACCACGCAATCGCAGTCAGGCACGTCAAAGCCCTCGCCAAACAAATCAACATTGCAAAGGACCGTAACCTCGCCACGTCTGAACCCCTCTACGGCAGCCTGTCTTTGCGCCTGCGGCGTTGTACCATCAAGGTGCATAGCATTGATGCCCTGCTCCCGGAAAGCGGCTGCTGTGCCCTCGCTGGTGGCGATAGACGAGCAGTACACTATTGTCTGCTTGCCCTTTGCCAGCTGCAGCCAGTTCTCGACGGCACTGCCAAAGATGGCACGCTTATTCATAAGCGCTTCAATCTCAGCCTTGTCGTAGTCGCCGCGTTTAGTATGCAGCTTGCTGGCATCCGCCAGCTGAACGCCGTAGTATTTGTACGGTGCCAGGTAATGGTTCTGGATGAGCCACTCGGTGCTTACTGACTCGATGAGCTCTTCAAAGACAGCCCCCAGACCGCCCTCGTTCATGCGCTGCGGGGTAGCCGTAAAGCCTAAGACAACGGCTCCGGGAAAATGCTGCAGGATAGACAAATAGCTCTGCGACAGGATGTGGTGCGCTTCGTCAACCAGAATCAGCTTCGGTTCCGGCGTTTTGGCCAGCCTGCGACAGACCGTCTGCACCATGCCTACTGTGCAAAGGGAGAAGTCTACGCCACATGCCGTGAATGTGTTGGTAATCTGCTGGCACAGCTCCTTGCGGTGAACAACAAACAGTACCCTGTTACCGCGTGCTGTGGCGCCGGCGGCGATGTTGCCCTGGATAACGCTCTTGCCACCGCCACAGCCCAACACTGCACACACGCTGTGCCGCCCCTGACCGATTGCCCTGCGGATATTATCCACCAGCTCCTGCTGGTAGGGACGCAGCGGAATCATTTTACCGTAGGCTCCCACTTGTCGCAGCCATCGCAATGGTCGCAGGCGCTGGTATCGCGATTAGCGCAGTCATTGCACATAGGATCACGCACCTGCAGGGGACGGTGGCAATCCTGCGGAATGGCTTTAACGTCGACAGTTGCTTCATCAGCCTCCTGCTCCGCGAACATGTCCTGCTCGCCGCCGCAAGGCTTCAGGACGAACTCCCCCAGGTCTTCGTCGTACTCAAGATACGTATTAGGCAGGGATACAGCACCGGCATTCTCCAGTTTTTCCGTGTAGTTGGCGGTAGTTTTATGTTTGAACAGCGGTACAGAAATGTCCTTACCCATTGTTTCAGAATAGGTTTCAGTCAAGCTGACGGACAGCTTCATGCTGATAGAGCCATCAGCGATACGTCCAGCAAAGAGCTTCTCCAGCAGCTGCTGCAGCAGCTCATCGAAATCGGCCTTCATGCCCTTAAAGGTGTCAGACTCAAGATTCAACATCAGATATTGCTTATTCATGGTTAGCCTCCTGCTGCAGATACATGCGGATATACGCGTTGATTTTCAGAAGATTGTCAGGATCACCAGATGCAGCAAAGTCATCGACCAGTGCAGTCAGCATTGCGGACAGCTTGGTGTTCTTGCTGGCTGCATGCTGCGGCTCGTTTTGGAGCGGACGATTGCGATAGCTATAACGCATTGCATCAACAGTAGCCTCCGACACCTTGAGGATAGCGCAACGCGGGTACTGCATGGTTGCAGATTTTTCTACCTCATCCAGTTGGTCCACCAACAAATTCATATACGCTTGTGCGTCTTCCTTCTGAGCACTTGAGTACAAGCAATAGTCGCCGCCATAGCCGGTGCAGTCTGCAATAACGTTAAATTTGCCACCATAACGTCCGATTCTCAATGCATCGATATTTTTAGTGTTTACATAATCTCCGCTTTTAGTTTTGATATACATTTACATTCCTCCTAACTTCTGCAACGCCCATACAGCACCGCAACCAACTAACACCGTCAGGCTCACTATCCACACAATGCTGAGCAGCATTGCAAACACCAGACAGATTTTACTTAACATCACATTTCACCCCATTGACCTTGCACGCAACCCGGGCGAGGCAAACAGCAGCTTTGACAAAAGCCTGTGCCACCATCATACAGCAGCATCCCACCGCCATAATCAGCCCTGCCATAAAGTCACGTAACATAGTACTCAAAATTTTAAATAACATTGTTTCCCTCCTTTAGCTGACCTTTTAAGGTTAGCTCGCTAACCTAAAAGATAACCTTTCAAAACCCTATAAACCGCATGGTTGAGCTGTTTTTCAGTTTTAGCTAACAAGCTAACGTCATTTTTGAAAGAATATCGATATATATTATTTTTATTTCCGCCCTAGTCTAAAGCAGAAAACTCCATACGTATATATCTAATTATGTTAGCTAATGTTATTATGTTAGCTAAAGGTTTATAAGCCGCATGGTTGAGCCATTTTTTTAGCTAACCTTTAGCTAACATTGCTAACCTTTTACATAAAGAGCAACATAATTTGCTCTAACATGATTCAGGGAATATAGTCCGTAAAACCTTCCCTGCGTCGTTTTCAGCAGATGACCTGCTTCAGCCCATTTTTTCTTTAGAGCAGCATAGTCAAAACCTTTCTTTTCTAATTCTTCCTCAAGAACGGTTTTATTAATTAGGATTACGCCATTATTCTTACGTCTGCCCCAGTAAGCATATCCGGCAAAATCGTGAAATTCAGTGTCAAATTTGTCGGCGTTGGCACCGATGACGTCAACAATAAGGTTAAATGCCCGCTCGCTAACATCGACTTCAGCCTTGCTCTTCACAAAACCAACTATGTCCTCAGGCGACAGCACATCGCCAGGATCACCAAAGATAGCCTTGCTTGCAATAGTATCCGCCTGCAGCATAAGAGCCATCGCCATGGCCTGCTTCTCGGTCGTATCTGTTACTTCCAGCACCAGACGCATAATCTCATTGTAATCAGCCGCAAGGTTCTTCCCTTCCAGAGCTTCAACAAACGCCCTGCCTGCACAGCCAAAGTGCTGCGTAATGAAATTCACAATAGCATTACCATTTTTTATTATTTGCTGGTCGCACTCAATCTCAATAACACGGTTTTTTACACCGCCACCGGACTGACTCTTCGTGCACGGTTCTTCGCCGGTGAAAACAAAGCTGTTCAACCAGGACTTCTGCCTCTGGAAGGTCGCATTGGTCATCCTGCCGCGGTCAAGACCTTCAGTGACACGCATGATCAGCGTGTCATAATTTTCAAATCTTGACTTAATTGTCTGCAGCTCGTCACCAAAAAACGGCAGGTTACGCAGGATAGACGCCGTACTCATCATGCTGTTAACCGTCATATTCATGGTCCGCACCAGCTTGCCCATGCCCGGATTACCCCAGACAGACGCAGCCACCATCATGGCCACGGTCTTGCCGCTGCCGGTGCCGCCCCAAAGATGCAACACGAACGGCAGAGCAGATACGCGCTCGACCAGCACGCTCGCAAAGCTTGCAGCAAGGATCAGGCGCATATAGAGGTTCTGCCGGAGCGGTGCGACGTAGGCCGCCCATTCTTCCAGCGTGCCCTTGCTGGAGACTGCCTGCACCAGAGATTTATACTGGTCCTCACAGTCCAGCTTGACCTCGTCCGTGTACGGCACAAAGCCTGCATCGGACCAGCCCATGTGGTCAATCGACTTCACCCGAGGCAGGATGTCCGGGTTCATGGCGATGACCTCTGCCAGATACTTCACTAACAGACCGGCGTTGTCGCTGTTGACTTCAACGCCATTGTCTGCCAGCAGGATTATTTTGTTTTTGTTGGCCAACGTGGAGCGCGGGACCACCACGCTCTGCCAGCCGCCATTTTTAAAATACGCAAGCCGGATTTTTTCCGTTTCATCCTCCACATTCACCAGCAGCTCCGTCGGCATGATGGGGATGGGGCTTGCGTATTCGTTTTTATATTCTGTCCCGACCTGTACCGCTCGATACACGCCATTAATTGATGTGTTCCAGTTACCACACCGCAAGGCAAATAGCTGCTGCGGGAATTTTGTCAGATTATCTGACCTTATCCCCTTAGCTGCCTGCTGCTGCAGGTACGCTTTCCAGCAGCTCTCAAATTCCCTCTTGCAGCACAGCTCCCCGGCACGGAATCGTGCCATGGAAAGCACCTGCTGACGCTTGGACGGCTCTGTGAGCGCCGCTATTGCCTCCAGAAGTGCCTCATCGATAAGGCTGAACCTGTCGCACCCCTCAAAGAACTCTCTGTCCAGAGAGAGCACGACAGGCCACTCGTAGGCTTCGATTGCTTCGGCTGTGCCACCGGAAGCAAAGTAATCTGCGATGTCACCCTTAGACGGGCATTCAGGCCACAGCTTTGTGATGTCCATGACCTTTGCGCCTTGCCAGGCTGCAGCATAATCGGCGCCCTTCTCGTCATTATCAGGAATGACGATGCGCTCTGCATAAGATTCCAGCAGTGCCTTGTCCGTCGCGCTCAGCTTGATAGCCTTCTGGGCTCCGGTATTGCTGGTGGTCGCCAGCAGCCCGTGCTGCGTCATGGCGTCGGCGCACTTCTCACCCTCGACGATGTATAACCTTGTGCTCCGATGTTGTGCTAGTAAATCTAAGTTATATAAGTTGTTACATCCTTCGGGTTTGGTATACACCGTGCGTCCTTCGGCATTCACGTAGGCAAAACTGAAAACCTTGTGCCCATCGGCCCATTTACGGCGGCGCTTATAATAAGCTTCAGTGCCGTCCGGGTTCCTGTAGACGTGGCGGTAATCCTCAACAGGTTTTGCCGTCTTATAATCTACAGGCTCCGGTTCAGCAGGCTTTGCTCCCAGACGGCGGAACTCTCGCAGGATGTCCGCACCGGGAGCATTGCACTTCTGGCAATATACCAGCAATGTGCCGCCCTTTTCGTCTATGTGCAGATGATCTGCCTTGCCGCACAAGGGACAGGTAGCAGTAATATGGGAGCCTTTTTGTTTGGCTCCCACAAGGTAAGGACGGATATCGTCAAGATGCAGCTCAGAACGGGATGTCCGCATCGTTTACACTGCTGCAAGGTGTATAGGACGTAGGAGCTGCATTATTAGCCGGAATCTCGCCTTCATACTTCTTGATAGGCGGCACCTTGAAATCGCCCTTTTGGATACGCTCTACAGAGCATACGGTGTGCACCTTAAGTCTTACGTTCAATTTGCCGTTCCAGACGTATTCTTCTTGTCCAAGTACAGCGCCGACGACCATACCACAGAACTGCTGCTCATTGCCATTAAAGCGGTCTGCTACAAAGCCAGCGTTGCCGCTCTTTTCCAGCGCCACCAGGAATGCCTTGAAGAAACCAAGTGCAGAATCTTTGTAACTGCGAATGAAACTGAACAGCGGAATTTTATCACCGCTGCGTTCCTTGCGTTGGCCATAATAACCAACAAATTGCTCGTTGGCCTTGTCTGCTACACCGGCGATGTCGCAGTAAATTTTCAGGTACTGCTTGTCGGCGTGGTCCTCGACCGCGCAGATGGCCAGCACATAACCGCCAGCAGGCGGCGCTGCATAACCCTCACTTACAGCCTCAACATTTCCCCAGTTAAGCTTTTTCATTTTTCTTTGCCTCCTCGTTAAATCCATAATACTCGCGGATAGCTGTATCTACGGCCTTCAGGTCATTGTCAATCTTAAGAGCGAACATCTCCATCGGTGACTTCGCGGGAGTGAAACCATCGCTCTGTGTCGTGAACCAGTGCGCCTTACCGTCGGTCTCTGCCAGCAGCACGACGGAGAACAGGCCCTCGAGCGTCAGCTGATTGTCCAGCATTTTACCGCTAGTCTTAGCCTTAATATGACCAGTATCATCGCGCTCCGTGTGATGCAGGAGATAAACGATAGTATCATCGGTTGTATGGTCGCGGATCAGCGCCAGTAGATTGTAGAAATTCAACGCGCAGTCCGTGAACTTCTGATAACCGACCTCCTTCGCGCGGTCAAACATGTTGAACGCCATGAGGTACTGCGAATCATCGATAACGTAGCAGCGCAGGTTGTTCTTCGCCAACGTTTTCTGGATGACCTGATACGTCGCATGGTTTACGACGTTCAGCCGCTTCTTGAATGGCAGTGGCTTGCTCGCCACATTAAACACGCCAACCGCCGACGGCTCAAAATTGCGCAGGCTCGTGGACTTGCCAGAGCCGGATGCGCCCAGGATTAATACAGGCATTCCCATAAAATCACTCCTTACTTCAAAGTCATGTTCAGTTTTTGGATTACTTCAGCGCCCGGAACTTCGGCACCGCCCTTGATGGCCTTCTTGATTGCCGTCTTGTCAGCATCAATAGTGACCTTCGTGCGCTTGAACTCATCAGGCACTGCATCAATATTCAGCACGTTGCAGATTTCGGACTTGCGCCACGTAATCTTGCAGCGGGGAGTTTCAAACTTCTCGCCATACAACGCACCAGCCAGATAAGCCCTGCAGCGCTCAGCTTCTTTCTTCATCGCCCCGGCGCGATAGCTGAGGACGTTGATTTCAGCGTAGATGGCCTCGGCTTCGGCAAGCTTGTTTTTGATGTAGCAGCACAGGCCTTCAATCTTTTTGTCGCGTTCCATCTGCAGAGCTTCGAACTGCTGCAGATTCAGGATTTCACCGTCATCAACACTGACAACGTGCTCTTCATCCAGCTGAATGCAGCTAGAGATTTTAGCATCAAGCTCGTATACACTAGCCATATCACTCAGCCTCCTTGCAAGCGCCTTCTTTCGGCATACCGGAACCATCAGCAGCATTCTTTTCTGCGGAATCTTGCAGAGCCTTGTACATAACAGACCATTCATGAGACTGCAGCTCACGCATCTCTTGGAGCGTTGCGCCGATACGGTCAATGACATCAAGCTCCGCCTCCTGCAGGACCTCGTCTTGGTTGTCGTCCTCATTCCAGCGTTCCAGCAAGGCTGCGTATTCACGCAAACTCTGCATTTCAAGATTCAAACGCTGAATAAAAATCTGGGTTTTAGTTCTAATCATGTTTTTGCCCCTTACCTTTCTTTTTTGATTGTGGTGGATTGAAATTTTTATACATAGCCCTGCAATAAGGGCACGCATACGGTTCTTTTACAAAGCGGCTCACTATCCATTCCGTACCGCAGAACATGCAGTCTACGTAATGGACGCCACGGTCATCGTTTCTCATTTTTTAACGACTTCGATAGGGATGAGAACAACATCGCCAACCTGCAGGTCACCCTTAAGGTTGCTGATTTTTTTGGCGTAGTGGATGACCTCGCGGACATCGCGGCGGTCTCCCTCTCTATCCATGACGTCTCCAACGAGATGCCAGAGGGTGTCGCCATCAGCAGCGGTAACCTTGACCACGTAGCGGTCTACAGGCTGAGGATGGGTGTAGTCCCATGCCTCCCATGCACAGATGGCCATAAGCAGGATAATTAAAAGCTTTTTCATACCATCCGCCTCCTAAACGACTCCATAGTGCTCAGCACCCAGAGTTTCAATATACTTTCTCAAGCCAGCTACTGGGATAACCGACTTGTTCCCGATTTTAAAGACCGGGAATTTGGGATCCTGCATGAGCTTCACCATCGACGCTTTACCGATGGCCGTCAGCTCGCAGGCCTTTTCGAGAGTTACAGCGATAGGTTCCATGTGTCGCCTCCGTTTTTTGCGTTTACGCAAATTCTCAAGCAAAAAAAACACTTAACATTTCAGATTCAGTCAGGCCTACAATGTCTTTAAAAAGCTGAATTTCGTGACGCGAGAAGTCAGTTGTTCCATTCAGCTTTTTGCTTAAAGTAGCAGGGTTCATGCCCATTTTAACTGCTAAATCAGAGAGGGTTAAATTTTTGGTAGCAACAAAGTATTTGAATTTAGCCTTATCAAGCATTACGTTCACCTCCGTTCTTTTGCGTTTACGTAAACAAGTATAACTTACGTAAACGCAAAAATCAAGGCGTATTCGCAAAATTTTATTGCTTTTTCGCAAAAAGTGTGGTATCTTCTAATTAAGCGAGGTGAGAAAATGGAAGTCAAGGATATCCTTAAAACCAGGCGCTTAGAGTTAAACCTAACGCTGGAAGAAGTAGCATCGCAAGTTAAAGTATCTCCTGCAACAATATCCCGATGGGAATCTGGCGACATCGCTAACATGCGCCGTGATAAAATAGCAGCACTATCAAAAGCTTTGCAAATTAGTCCGGCAGTAATAATGGGATGGGAGCAGCCAGAAGATAATACCAAGGCAATCATAGATGCTTATAACAAACTTAGTCCTGCAGCGCAACAGCGCGCTCGTGAATATTTTGAGGATTTACTTTCAAATCCCAAAAACCTGCGGAACCAATAAAGGAGGTGTATTAATCTAATGGACAGTGAGCGACTCGAATTACTAAACGAGGACGCTCAGGTGGAATTATATCTTTTTATCTTAGGTATTCTGGCGGCAGAAGAAACTGCCGCCACCGCTTGAAACTTCCCCACAAACAAAAAAAGTCGCCACCGAAGTGACGACAACAACATTTTTACTCTATAAATAGTTTATCACACAACTATTACAAGAGAAAGTTTTTTAAGTAAAGAAAGTGTAATTTTAGCTAAGAGGGGAGATTTCCACCAGCAACTGCTTGAGAGAGCTGCTGAAGAAATAAAAATATAAATAAGGGAGTTGTTTATTATGCAATTTGAAGAACATGAAATTGAAATTAAAAGATTTCAGAAACACTTAATGTTCATTGTTTGGCCATTTTTTCTCTTTTTCTTGTTTGTTTATTGGGAGTTAAATATGGTTGCAGGATTTTTCTTTTTACTGGGTATTTATAAGGTAATCGTGCTGGTAACAGACAAATTTTATATTACCAACCGTAGGGTTATGCTGCAAACAGGTATAATCAAACGTGATTACATTGATATGCCTTTAAGCAAAGTAAATCAAGTAACCTATAACCAGAGCATCATTGGCAGATTTTTAGGCTATGGTGACATTTCTGTCAGTAGTGCCGCAACTTTCGGGAATATTAAATACACCTATGTGTCTAATCCACAAGAAGTAAAAGGTGTCATTGTTGACTCTATGGCAAAATACACTAAACAATAAATAAAAAAACCGCCCGTGTTCCCAGCACAGGCGGATGGTGCTCTCAATCCACCACGAAAGAGAGCAAGGTGCAAAATCAAACTTGCAACGGTTATTTTTTGCACCTCCATTGTATCACACAAGGAGGTTTTACACAATGGCAAAATACAAGAAACGCGCCGACGGCCGCTACGCCACTACAGTGACGTACCTCGGCAAAAAGTACTATTTTACAGCCAAAACATCTGCAGAGCTTGACCGCAAGGTGCAGGAATTCAAGATTGCCAAACGCAGCGGGACCTACAGTAGCGGCATGCTGCTCAAAGATTGGTGCGACCATTACCTGGTCGTCCAGCACGCAGCCATACGCAAAAATTCCTGGGCAACGATTGAGTCTCACATCCGGGTGCACATCAAGCCGGAGCTCGGCGACTTCCCGCTCTGCAATCTGCAGCCAGCCAATATCCGCGACTTTATAGCCGCACTGTCAGCAAAGCTTGCCAGCCGCACCGTTGAGCATATCTATGTAACGCTCAAGGCTCTGCTTACACAAGCAGTAATTGATGATGTGCTTGCAAAGCATCCCATGCTACAAATCAAAAAGCCAAAGGTTACCCGCAAGCGCGAGTGGGTGGCTCTTACCCAGGCACAGGTAACAAAGCTGCTCTCCGTCATCACTGATCCCACGCACCAGCTGCTCATCAAGCTGGCAGCTACCAGCGGCATGCGGCGCAGTGAGATACTTGGCTTACGTTATCAGGACGTAGACCTGGAGCGGTGCACGTTTACCGTCCGGCAGACAAACCTGCGTACCAAAGGTGGCGGTGAGATTGGCGCAAGCACTAAGACAGAGGACAGCTGGCGCACTGTGAGCCTGCCTAAGGCGATTCTTCCGCTCATTAAGGCACAGATAAGGACCGTCCGACTGCAGGCCATGAGCGACGCGCTGTGGCAGCCATACGGCCTCCTTTTTCCGGGAGAGCACGGCAGACCGCTCAACCCGGACGCAATAAGCAAGCTCGTCAAGCGCTACGGCAAAAACGCAGATATGCCGAAAGACTTCTGCCTCAACAGCCTGCGTCACACCAGCGCCTCGCTCCTGCTGCAGCACGGTGCCAGCTACAAGACGGTGCAGCAGCGCCTCGGCCACAGCACTGCCAATCTTACGCTCAACACCTACAGCCACGTAATGCCTGGTGACGATGAGCGCGCAGCGGAAACCCTGGCTAACATCATATAAGCATAAAAAAAATCCCCGCCTTGCAGCGGGGTATTTTTTATGCTCTGTTTTCCGGTACCCAGGCAATCACGGTACCTTTTTCTGCATCCACCTTCATCCGGCGACAATCAGGATACTCGCGTTCCCATTGATCAATGGACATCTCACGTGGCAGGCAACCAGCAACGCAGGCATTCCATGCTTCGTCGAGACATGCAGCGCAAAGAGATTTCTTCAGGCCAGCCAGCTTCTGCCGGCGGACAGCAGCACTGCCAACCACATCAACATCAGCTTCATGCCCGCAAAAATACTGCACATGTGCTTTCATAACATAGCCTCCTTATTTTTTTGTAGCTATGTTAACTCAATTTTGTAATTTATGCAAGAAGATTTTAGCATAAATACTTTTAAACTACATGCATACAATAAAAAAGACCACCCAAAAACGTGAGTGGTCAACTAGTAGTCAAACGTCGCTAGTTTTTTAGTGGTCAAGGTTTCAGTGATTGCCGGAACCCGCATAAAATGGCGGAAAGGGTGGGATTCGAACCCACGGAAGGCTTGCACCTTCGCTAGTTTTCAAGACTAGAGCCTTCAACCACTCGGCCACCTTTCCATTAGAATTTTATTATACTTTAAAAACACGCTTACGTCAAGTACTTCTACCGCACCGAGCAATAAAGCCTTATTGCAACGCTTTATCCGTTACTGCAAGCAAACGTGTTTCCAACGCTTCGGCATCTGCCAAAAGCTTCTTCAGGTCTGCTGCAGCCTGCGCGTTCCACACCTCATCCTTAGTCAGTCCCAGGTTAATGCGCACGTTGTACTCCGCACAGCGCAGTGCCGCACGCGCCAGCAAACCGCTGCAGGCAGCATCTGTAATCACGCCTGGGTTTCCTGATACTACCAGCCTGTCTGCCAGCTTCAGTACAGCAAAGGAGCTGCGGGCAATATTCAGCGGTACAGTCGCTGCCTGCTTTGCAGCGGCACGTATTGCCGCTGTACGCGCAGCCTTTTCTTCATCAGTAGTCTTAGGCAGCTTATAACAACTCATAAAGCTGTTGAATACAGCCGCATCCTCATCTACAAGCGTCAAAAGACGTACGCGTTCTGCTTCCGCCTGCTTCAGCAGCTCTTTGACCTCAGGTTCGCATTCGGCGAACTTTTCCTTGCCAATCGTCAGATTAGCAACCATAGAAGCAAGCGCCGCCGCCAAAGCTCCGGCCATTGCAGCGCCGCCGCCGCCACCGGGGGCGGGCGCAGCGCTTGCAAGCTCAGTTAAAAATTCGTTACAGCTTAAATCGCCAAGCTTATTCATTAATCCATTTCCTCATGTTTCTTTAACCATCTGCGCACCTGCACAACAGCAGCATATGCATCGAGCGGCTCCGGCGGCACCAAAAGACCTAGCGGCACCAGCTTACGCCAGCCCTTAGGAGGATTTTCCTGCCAATACAGGCTACGAGCTTCTTCCGTACTGTATGCTTCACCGACAAGCTCCGGTACCAAATCCGTATAAAGCTCACGCAAAACTGCGCCTATAGCCTTATTATTTGTGCCGTTGCCCATAATAATTCCCTGCAGCTTAGCTGAACCGACAAACTGTCGCAGCTCTGCAGCCAGATTATCCGTCATCGCAATATGCAGGCTCAGGATTTTGCCATCAGCGGCAACTAATGCCAATCCTGTTTTGCTGCGCCCCGGATCTACGCCAAGATAATTACTCATTGACCGGAACCACCTCCAGCCTTACCCTTACAGGTCCGGCTGTCGTAATATCGCCTTTAGCATAAGCACGCAGAATAAAGCTGCCTCTGGTGCGACGCATTGAATTAGCTGCTTCAATCATAGTAGCAGCATCCATACTGCCAACCTTACCCGTCATCGGATCAGGCAGCACACCGGCCTTTACCGCATTATGGTTAATCTGCGTCAAGAATTCCATAAGCACGCTTTCATAGCTCGGGCCGTTATTACCAAGATTATACTGCTCACTGAAAATCAAGGTTCCGTCAGGATAAATGAGCTGATTATCTACCATTTCAATATCGCATACTGCCAGCTCGCCAACTATGATATTAGCAACAGCGCGGATACGGAAAAGCATATTACCCTTGCTTTTATCCAGTCTTGCTACAGCATTATCGACAACGTTTTTACCAATCCAGATAGCCTGCAGAGGCTTTTGTTCATCGTGGATAACACCCAAGCGCTGCAATGCTGCTTCATTTGCATTTTGCAGCAGCCAGTTCATCTGAATTATATTTTCTTTATGCTTCAGACCGCCACGCATAACACCGGCAAAAACAACTTCACCGGCGCGGTAATAAACCTGGCCTTCACGCATATTGATGATACCCTTACGCAGAGCCTCGGTAGTTTTTTCCAGCTCGTCAATTTCATTCGTCAGCTGCAGCTTGGAATGTGTAAGCGAATTTACCTCATTCTGTGCCTGGCTGTACATGTCATTAACCTGGGCCAGCTTGATTTCCATTGCATCATTTTCGGCAACTGCTTCCTGGATTTTAGCATCAAGCTCACTGATTTTTTTGTTCTGCTCGTTAACCTTGCCTTTAGCCTGTTCAAGTGCAGCAGTTGTATCTGCCTTTTCTTGGTTTAAAAGCTTAAGCTCCTGCTGAATTTTTTCCATGCCGAACAAAGCTGTGCGCGCACTCTGTGATGCTATTGCCATAACACTGATAGTCAGAACAGCAATAATAGTACCGCCGAGTACCGTAAGTAATATGGACGTATGCTTTGGACGCAAGCCAAATACCGACATTCTTTTTTTGCCTATTTTACTGCCCATTTTATCGGCCAGATAGGCAATCAGGCCACCTACAATGGCCATAATGATAATTAATCTTATACCTACCAAGTACTCACCTCCATGACTTACTCATCCAAGTCTTTTAGGCATTTTTCTTTTTCATCAGATAAACGCCGACACCCAAGCAAAGAATGTTAGGCAATGCGCAGGCCAGCAGCGGCGGCATTGCACCACCCTTGCCCAAACCGGTGGTGAAGGTCATTATTGCATAATAAATAAATATTACGATGATACTGATGCCCAGACCGATAGAAGAGCTGGTACGCTGCTTCTGAGTGCCCAGACAAGCACCGATCATTGCAAAGAAGAAGCTTGCCAGCGGAATATTGATTCTCATAAAGATTTCGCACCACTGACGTGCTGCCGAGGTATGCTGTTCTTCCAGCATGCTGATATATTCGCGTAATTCGCGGATAGTCATTTCCTCAGGCTCCTTTTGCTCCCAGGAAATCTGCTTCGGCGAGAAATTCAAAGGAATAATCTGTTCCTTGAATTTGGCACTGCTTTGTACGCCGTCCTTATCGTCCAGCGCAAAAACATTACCGTCTACGATACGCCAGCTGCCGTTTTCCCAATAGCCTTCCTTGGCGGTCTGAATACGGGCAATTTTGCCTTTATTAAACTCTTCGATAGTGATATCGGTCATCTTGCCAAGCTTTTCATCAAACTTATTAGCATAGGTAACACGTTGGGTATCACCGCTGATAGTTTTGATGATAATATGATTCTGAGTTGTGGGGCGCGTATTGTGGCGGATTTCCTCATTCAGGATTATCGACGCCTTCGCTTTGGAGGTAGGCACTACCTTTTCTGCCCACACCATGGAAAACATGCTGACAAAGAAGCCAACAACCAGCACCGGCGCAACAATACGGTAGTAGCTGACACCGCCGGCCTTCATTGCCGTAATCTCACTGGAGCCGGAAAGCTTGCCAAAAGCCATCAGCGCTGCCAGCAGCATAGACATCGGGAAGGTATAGTTGATAACCTCCGGCAGATTATACATAAACAAACGGGCTACAGTCTCCAACGGAGCACCGTATTTAGTCATGTATTGCGTAATTTTAAACAGCATCGTGCTGGCAATAAAAATACTGGAGAAAGCAGCAATGCCGAAAACGAAGGGGTATAAAAGCTCCTTCAGTACATAACGGTCTAATAATCGTAAGCGCACTTTTCTTCCTCCTGTTACATGCTAAAGTTATCGCCAAGGTAATATTTACGGGCAACAGGGTCATTAGCGATTGTTTCGCTGTCGCCATGCAGTAAAATATGACCTTCGGCCAAAATATAGGCCTTATCAACAATGCTCAGTGTTTCACGGACGTTATGGTCCGTAATCAGCACACCGATGCCACGCTGTGCCAAATGCGCAATCATGCCCTGGATATCAGCTACGGCAATAGGATCGATGCCGGCAAACGGTTCGTCCAGCAGAATGAAGGCCGGGTCTGTAGCCAGCGCACGGGCAATCTCTACGCGGCGGCGTTCACCGCCGGAAAGCGCCTTGCCCTCGCTCTTGCGCACATGATTCAGACGGAACTCATCAAGCAGAGCGTTCATCTTCGCTTCTCTTTCCGAGGCATTCAGATCAGTAGTTTCCAAAATTGCCATGATATTGTCTTCTACAGTCATTTTGCTGAAAATAGAAGCCTCCTGCGGCAGGTAGCCGATACCGGCACGCGCTCTTTCATACATGGGCATTGCGGAAATATCCTTGCCGTCGAGCATCACGGTACCAGCATCAGGCTTTTCAATACCGACAATCATATAGAAGGTTGTCGTCTTGCCGGCACCGTTAGGACCGAGAAGTCCTACTACGCTGCCCTGCTCTACGCTGATGCTTACTCCATCAACAACGTGACGGGTATTATAAATTTTTACCAGATTATCTGTTGTTATAACCAAAACTTTGCCCTCCGCTTCTTAGGCTAAAGCTTTATCATCTGCGCCCTGTTTTTCTTTACCGGGCAGCGCAGGCTGCTTTTCCGGAATATAGATAATATCTACATTACCGTCAGCAATAGCCACGTTGGTATTGGTAAGACGCAGTTTATCACCGGCAACGCTGTTGCCGTTCTGAGTTGCTTTGGCATTGCCGATAAGCTCTACATAACCGCTGTTATCGGTTTTGTAGACTGCACTGTCAGCAGAAGCTATCAGGCTGCGTGCATCACTGCGGATATCAACACCACCGTATGCATTGGCAACTCCCTGTGCCATATTATAATCAATCTTTGCCGCATTCAGCACACTGCCGTCGCTGTCGGTAAGACGTGCCCAGCCGCCGATTGTTTCGGCAAATTCGCGCGCCTTGTAATAATCAACTCTGTCAGAGCTCAGGCTTTTGCCGCCCTTGGTAATCATGGCACCGCCTACAGCAGACAAATCATTTTCATTATGCACTATAAACTCATTGCACACAATATGTGCATCATCACGGTCGGCAATAACATTGCCGGTTAAAACACCGCTCTTGCTTTTGCTGTTGAATTTGGCATAATCGGCAGTAGCTCTGCCGCCATCCTGCATCAGTACAACATTTCCTTTTGCTACAGCTTCACCGCTGCCCAAGTCATACTCCAGCTCATCAGCCTGAACGCTGAAATTGCCGGGAGCTGCAAAAGCAGTTGCTGTTATGCCTGCTGCCAGCATGGCTGCAGCCATTGTCAGCAGTAATCTATTTTTGTAAGCCATCTTATTCGCCGCCTTTCTCCACTTTAGCATTACCCTTAAGCTTAATATGCTTAAAAGCACTGGTAGTTACAGCACTATCCGCAGTTGCGGTATAGGCATCCTTATGCATTTTAAAATGTCCTGTTGCCGTAATAAGCTCTTTTTCCTGATTCCAGCTTATTTTATCGGCATAAAGCTCGCCGCCGGTATTCAGTACAGCCTTAATATTACCCTCTAGGAAAAAGTCATTGCTCTTCATGCCGGCACTGCCTTTATCGGCAGAAATATCGATAAAGCTGCCGTCCGCACGATAAACTTTGCCTTTGATGCCCTTCAGATAGGCTGTGTTTTTATCCTTATCGTTAACAACCTCTTCTACTGTAAACTCCCACAGCTTTTTGCCATCCTTTTCCCTTTTAACCATACTGTTTTTTAAGGAAGCATTAATCTGCGCTGTAACACCATCACCCGGTTTTACAGTTATAGGTTTATCGCCGCTCAGCATCAGCCAGGCAATAATTGCACCGGCAATTACAATGCCTGCCAATACTGACAGAATTACTTTCTTATTTTTCATCTGGCTGCTTTTCCTCCTCCTGTGGGGTGTATGGTGTATTCCAGCGATGCTGGAACCACAACCAGTTATCAGGATATTCCTTGATTATTTTTTCAACTTCCTGAGTCATTTTCAGGGTAACATTATAATCATCCAGCTTTTGGTCGCCGGTGAATTCATAATGGATAGGGTCGCGTACAATCGCTTTATGGCCATAGCCGTCAGGCTTACGTACTATAAAAATCGGCACAATAGGTGCTTTGAATTTACGGGAAAAATATGCCGGTCCGTTAGGCGTTGATGCCATCTTGCCCAAAAAAGGAACGAAGATGCCGTCATAGCCGCCGTCCTGGTCAGCTATCAGACCCAGCATACGGCCCTTCTTCATAGCACGCGCACAGCCGAGGATTTCACTTGTACCACGCGAAAAAATTTCTTGGCCTACGCCCTTGCGCAGCTCATTCATAAAATCGCTGTAAACACGGTTAGGCTGCGGTTTTTCTACCGCACTCAGCGGGAAGCCGTTCAGCGCCAGTGCAGCGCCCAGCCATTCCCAGTTATCCATATGGCAGGCCAGCATGACAACACCATGCTTCTCCTTTAGTGCATCCCACAGAACCTCCGGACGGTCAAAGGTTACCAGACCGCGGATATTGTCCTTGTTCAACGCCGGCATGTACATAATTTCCATAAAGGTTATGCCCAGCTTCACAAACAGCGATTTGATTGTAGCCTCGGCCTGCTCCTGACTATAACCTAAACGCTCTCGGATAGTTTCCTCAGCACGCACACGCTGCTTTTTGGCAATTTTATGATAGAGGTGGCCCATACCCTTACCGATAACCACAACTGCCTTATAGGGCAGCCAGGAAATTACGGTACTCATTGTTTTTAATAAATAATAAAGCCACATTATTGTCTATCTCCTTGTCCAGCTTGCTCATATGAAGCAACAATTTTTTCCCATTTATCCTGAGCAGCTAAAATATACTCTATTGCTTCGCGGACAGCACCTCTGCCGCCAGGATTATCCAAACCGATATCAGCTGCATCATACACATCTTCTGCAGCATCATCGGGAGCAAATGTCAGACCACTCTCGGCAAAGGCCGGCAAATCATTGAGGTCATCGCCTACATAAGCAACCTCTTCTACCGACAGTCCGCGCAGCCTTCTCAAGGAACGCAGCGCTTCACGCTTATCCTTCGCGCCTTCGATAATGGTTGTTATGCCCAGTTCCTCGGCTCTGCGGTGGATAATCTCGCTTTTGCGTCCGGTAATAATCGCTACCTCAAGACCATTGTGCAGGGCACAGCTGATGCCCATGCCATCCTTTGCGTTAAAGCCCTTAAAGCATTCTCCGTCTGCCGCAATATAGATAGTTCCGTCGGTCAGCACACCGTCAACATCCAATGCCAGCAGTCTGATTGCTTTAGCTGCTTCTATAAATTCGTCATCCTCATCCTGTGCATCATCTAACCAGCTTACCATTATACTACTCCTTGCCTTACAAGGTCGGTCATATGCAGCAGACCGATAACCTTATTATCTTTGTCAATAACAGGCAGCACGGTAATCGGTTTCGGCTTGTTGCTTTCCATAAGATGCAGAGCCTGTGCTGCCAGCTTGTCTTCGGTAATAGTTTTCGGAGCCTTTGTCATCAGCTCGCAAACAGGACGCTGCAGGAAATCAACACCCTTGCTCAGACCGCGGCGGATATCACCGTCGGTAAGCACACCCTGCATAACACCGTCCGCATCAACAACGGATACAGCACCCAGACCTTTGTCGGTAATAACAAACAAAGCGTCCTGTACCTTGGTATCCGCCAGTACAGTCGGGTTCTCCTCGCCCTTATGCATAATGCTGCCTACGGTCAAAAGCAGTTTGCGGCCCAGGCTGCCGCCCGGATGGAAGATAGCAAACTGACTTGCGGTAAAGTTATGCTTTTTGAGCAGCGCCAAAGCCAACGCATCACCATAGGCCAGCGCTGCGGTCGTGCTGCTTGTCGGAGCTAGGCCAAGCGGGCAGGCCTCCTTGCTGACACCTACATTAAGTACAACGTCGGCATTCTTGCCAAGTGTTGAATCAGGCTTGCCAACCATAGCGATAATCTTGGCACCGATGCGGCGCAAGGACGGCAGGATATTCAAAACCTCGCCTGTTTCACCGCTGTTGGAGAGAGCAATAACAACATCGCTTTCCGTAACCATGCCCAGGTCACCGTGAATACCCTCTGCAGGATGCAGATAAAAGGACGGTGTGCCGGTGCTGGCAAAGGTTGCAGCCATTTTGCGGCCGATCAGGCCGGATTTACCCATACCAGTAATAACGGTACGGCCCTGACAGTCTAAAATCAATTTTACTGCCGCAGCAAAATTTTCATCTACACGCGGCACCAGCTCTAAAATTGCTTCTGCCTCCATGCGCAGAACATCCTGTGCATGCTTTAGCATTGCTTCCATGTTATCACCCTACCTTTAGCCACGTACAATCTTGTCGATTGCCAGCACGTCGGTCAATAATTTTTCCAGATTATCCAGCTTAACCATATTCGGGCCGTCACTCAGTGCTTCTGCCGGATTATCATGCACCTCTAAGAACAGTGCATCAATGCCTACAGCCGCAGCAGCACGTGCCATATGCGGAACATACTGGCTCTGACCACCGCTGGAGGTGCCTTGGCCGCCGGGAATCTGTACGCTGTGAGTAGCATCCATAACTACGGGATAACCAAGCTCACGCATAATGGCCAGACCGCGCATATCGGTTACCAGTGTGTTGTAGCCGAAGCTTGCACCGCGTTCAGTAAGCATAATGTTATGATTGCCTGCTTCCTCAACCTTTTTGATAACATTTTTCATGTCCCAAGGTGCCAGGAACTGACCTTTTTTTACATTAATAGTCTTGCCGGTTTTGGCAGCTGCATAAACCAAATCGGTCTGACGGCACAGGAAAGCCGGGATTTGCAGAATATCTACAACCTCGGCAGCCTTTTCAGCCTGCCAGGGCTCGTGGATATCGGTTACAACAGGAACACCAAGATCTTTTTTAATCTGTGCCAGAAGCTTTAAGCCCTCTTCAATGCCGGGTCCGCGGAAGGAAGCATAAGAGGAACGGTTAGCCTTATCAAAGGAAGCCTTAAATACATAGGGAATGCCCAGCTTGTCGCAGATTGCTTTTGTACGCTGACCAATCATCAGGCTGCGCTCATAGCCTTCGAGCACGCAGGGACCTGCCATCAGCATCAGGGGATGGCCCTGACCTACTTCATAATTACCAACTTTAACGATTTGCATAAGTATCCTCCAGCTTATTTATTCATTTTAGCAAACAGCTCGTTGACTGCTGCCAAATCCTCGGGGGTATCAACACCGATGCCCTGGAAATCGCTTTCCAGAACTTTAATCTTATAACCATTTTCCAGTGCACGCAGCTGCTCCAGGCTTTCCGCTCTTTCCAGTGGTGTCGGCTGCAGTGCTGCATATTTCAGCAGGAAGCTGCGGCGGTAAGCATAAATACCTACATGCTTGTAAACCTTGTAGCCCTCCGGCTTATTGCGCGGATACGGCATCAGGCTGCGGGAGAAGTACAGTGCATAGCCGTTAAGGTCGGTTACAACCTTTACGGCAGCAGGATTGTTGTAATCCTCCTCGTTCATAGCAACCTTCAATGTTGCCATCTGCAGCTCGCTGTCACCGGTAAAGCATTCAGCCAGGCGGTCAATAACCTCAGGCGGAATCATCGGCTCATCACCCTGTACGTTAACGATAACATCAACATCGGGATAGTTCAAAGCTACCTCAGCCAGACGGTCGGTACCGCTCGGATGGTCGGGAGATGTCATCATTGCTTTGCCGCCAAAGCCGTCTACAGCCTTTTTGACAAGCTCATTATCGGTAGCTACAACTACCTCGTCCGGCAGCTTAGCCTGACAGGCACGCTCATAAACGTGCTGAATCATCGGCTTACCTGCAATCAGGGAAAGCGGTTTGCCCGGAAGACGGGTAGAAGCATAACGTGCGGGAATTACGCATAAAACTTTCATTTTTTATCAAGCTCCTTTTTAATGGCATGATCAATATATTCTTTGAACTTATCCATGCCCTCGGTAATGCAGATATCCATATTCAGGATATACAAAGGAATTTCGCGGGCAGAATAAATAAATTCAGTCGGTATCTTAACAGCATCCTTCGCTGTAGTAACCATTGCTACAGCCTTTAGGCTGCTGGCACGCTCGTTGATGTACTGCATTTCCAGCATACCGTAATCGTGATGGTCTGGATAGCGTACAGCCTCCATGATATTCAAACCGATACTGGAGAGAGTCTGTTCGAAGGATGACGGGTTGCCGATTGCAGAAAAAACCATAACATCCTTGCCGCGCAGCTCTTCCAGATCCTTGATATTTTCGGAAATACCCTTGTACCAGTCGGCAATTTCCACAAAGTTTTTCGGATGGTGAATACTTTCTACTATCGGTGCCTTGTCATTATATTTGGCAATAGTATGACGCAGCTGAATGCGGCTCAGCTTGCTGCTCTGGTCGGTTTTGGTCAGCAGGAACAAATCGCCGCGGCTCAGGTTTTCGAGCGGCTCACGCAGAGTACCGCGCGGCAGCACACAGCCGTTGCCGAACATATTCAGCGTATCTACCAAGACGACATCCAGGTCGCGCTCCAGCTGCCAGTGCTGATAGCCATCGTCCATAATGATAACCTCGGCATTCAGCTTTTCAACGGCATAACGGCCGGTAACGGCACGGTTTTTGCCGATGATTACCGGAATACCCGGCAAAGTCTTAGCCATCAGGTAAGCTTCGTCACCTGCTTCATAGGCAGTCATGAAAATCTTATTGCCGTCGGAAACTACGCCCAGCTCCTTGCCCCAATGCGAACGGTAGCCGCGGTTCAGGATAACAACGCGATAGCCCATAGACTTGATAATTGCCGCCATCTTCTGGGCGGTAGGAGTTTTACCGGTGCCACCGACGGTAATATTACCGATAGAGATAACGCAGCAGTTCAGCTTTTCTCTGTGCAGCAGGCCGCAATTATACATAGACAGCTTGCAGCAAACGCCGAATTCGTATAAATAAGACATGCCACGCAGAACTGCCAGCAACAGCCAGCCGAAGAACGGAGTTTCCGGACCATAGGCAACCTGCATAACATATTGGATAATCGCATCACCGTGACGCAGGCGTCCGCCGCCTTCATCCGTCAGGTTACGCGTATTAATCGGATAGCTTTTGTATTCACGGGCAGGCACAGCAGTTAAATCAAGCAGTTCCTTGAGATAATGGATGCTGCGCACATCCGCGCCGCGGTTCTCTTTGATAACCTGCAGGGAAGCTGCACCCATCTGCGTGCGACGCTCGTCATTGCCCAGAATATCCAGCATTTCCTTCGTCAGTTCATCGTTATTGTTAACCATCTTGCAGGCCTTAACCTTGCTCAACAGTGCATAGGAATCCTTAAAGTTCTGCATGCTCGGGCCGACGAGAATCGGTTTGGCATGGGCAGCAGGCTCCAGTACGTTATGACCGCCGGTATTGCTGAAGGAACCGCCGACGAAAACAACATCGCCGACAGCATAAATACGTCCCAGCTCACCGATGGTATCGATAATCAGCAAAGGATATTCCTTGCGCTCACCGCTTTTCTCCAGCATCTTGGAGCGAAAGCCTGTGTCATAGCCGTAATGGCTTGCCAGCTTGGCAATTTCATCTGCTCTAGCAGTTTTACGCGGTGCGATAATCAGACGTGCATGCGGATATTTTTTACGGATGCACTTGAAGGATTCAAACAGCACCTTTTCTTCGCCGGGATGCGTAGAGCCGGCAACGATAATAGGATAATCCTCTTTCAATCCCAGCTCAAAGCGGTATTTCGCCAAATCCTCCGGCGTAACCTCCGCATAGGTCTGGTCAAATTTTGTATTACCGGTAACAAAGATTTTGCTGCGGTCGGCACCGAGATGCGCAATATAATCGGCATCAATGCTGGACTGCATGCAAAAACGGGTTACAGTATTTAGCATATCATCCCAGATACCATAAAGATATTTGTAATTTTTTACGGATTTTTCGGAGATACGGCCATTTACCATCATTACAGGTATATGACGTTCGCGGATAGCGCGCAGGAAATTAGGCCACAGCTCTGTTTCTACCGGCATAAAGACACCGGGGTGAATACGCTTGACCAGAGATTCCGCAACAAACGGTAAATCCAGCGGGAAGTAGATAATAGCATCTGCTTCGGGAATAATCTGCTTGGCCATGTTATAACCGCCTACGGTAAAGGCAGATACCAATACCGGGCGCTCGGGCATTTCCTTGCGGATTTGTTTAACAAGCGGGCTGGTGGCAACAATTTCGCCTACGGATGCACCATGAATCCATACGCAGTCCTTGCCGGCAACCTTGGCAATATCCTCTTCATCTACACAACCGAGGCTCTGCTTAAAGCGCAAGGCGAAGCCTTTTTCTGTAAACAGGCGGTAAGTGTAATAGGGGACAATAAAAATTACCAGCACTATTAAAATAAGAATATTGTAGAGTATATACATTTACTAACCTCTTTTCGCCTTACTTGACTTCCTTGCTGCGATACTGAATCTTATACAGATGCGCGTACAGCCCGTCCATAGCCATCAGCTCATCATGGTTACCCTGCTCGATAAGCTGGCCATTTTCCAAAACCATAATCTTATCAGCATTTTTAATCGTCGAAAGACGATGCGCAATAACAAAGGACGTTCTGCCTACCATCAGGCGGTCCAGAGCCTCCTGTACCACGCGCTCGCTTTCCGTATCGAGTGCAGAGGTTGCCTCGTCAAGAATCAGAATCTGCGGGTTCTTCAATATTGCCCGGGCAATAGAAATGCGCTGACGCTGACCACCGGAAATATTCATACCGCGGTCACCCAGCATTGTTTCATAGCCGTTAGGCAATTGCATAATAAAGTCATGGGCATTCGCAGCCTTCGCTGCAGCCTCTACCTCTTCACGTGTCGCATCAAGACGTCCGTAAAGAATGTTATCATAAACAGAACCGTTGAACAGCACTGTTTCCTGCGGTACAATACCAACCTGCTCACGCAGGGAATCCAGCGTAACCTTACGGATATCCTGCCCATCAATCGTAATACTGCCGTTAGTCGCATCGTAGAAACGCGGCAACAGGCTGGCTACGGTAGACTTACCAGCACCGGAAGGACCGACAAAGGCAATCATTTCGCCGGGCTTAACCTCGAAGGAAACATGGCTGAGCACTTCTTCGTTTTCGTTATAAGCAAAGCTTACATCATTAAAGCGTACATCGCCTTTTACCTTCGGCAGAGCCTTGGCATCAGGTGCATTTTTTATAACCTCAGGCAAATCCAATACGTCGAAAACACGCTGCGCTGCAGCCAATGCCTTCTGAATATTGCCGATAACACGGCTTAAACGTTTAATCGGGTTAGAAATATTAACAGCATAGGTCAGGAAGGCTACCAGAGAGCCTGCGGTAATGCTGCCGTTGATAACGCTGTTGCCGCCGTACCAGAGAATAATGGAAACGCCGACAGCCGCAACAAATTCAATCGTCGGGGTGAGCGTTGAAGAAAGCTGCGCATACTTCATATTGGCGCGGAAGTTGTTCATGTTTTCCTTGTCGAAGCGCTCTACCTCATAGCCTTCGCGCACAAAGGATTTGATAACACGCGGAGAGGAAGCAACCTCCTGCAGTACAGAAGTAATGTCAGCAGCAGCCTCCTGAATACGGCTGCCGGATTTACGGATGCGCTTACCGAAGCTGTCAATGAAGAACAGTACAACCGGGAAGGTTGCAAAGGTTACGAGGAACAGCTTCCAGTCCAGATACAGCATCATAGCGACAGATACGATAAGAATAACGCTTTCGGTAAACATTTCCACAACGTTTTCTACCATCGCGGACTGCAACGCATTAACGTCGTTAGTAACATAACTCATAATGGTACCGGTTTTATGCTTGTCATAAAAGCTCATACTTAAACGCTGCAGCTTTTCAAAAACATCCCTGCGGATATCAATAATCACACGCTGACCGACATAGTTCATCAGATAGCTTTGTCCGTAATAGGAAACACCGCGGATAATAAAAACAACCACAATGCTGATTACAATATAGTTCAGCATGGATGTATCCTTATCTCGCAGAACCTGGTCTACCATATCCTTGATAACCCAAGGCAGATAAGCAGTACAGCCGGAGGCAATGCCGGTGCAGATAAGCGCTGCCAGCGCACGCATCCAATAGGCTTTTACATATTTCAATGCTCGAAGGTATAAATTCATTTTCTCTCCTCAGTTATTTTTAAGATTAATTGAGCAACGCGGTTTACCGCACCGGGTTCACCAAGTCTGTGCTTCATATATGCCAAATCGCTTTGCAGCTGTGCCTGACGCTCAGGCTGCAAAAGCTCTACTGCAGTTTTCGCTAATTTTTCCGGGGTGAAGTCCTCCTGCAGCAGCTCCGGCATAATCGTTTTGCCCGCAACAATATTCGGCAAGCCGATATTGGGGATATTGATTACCAAACGTGCGATAAAAGCATTCAGTGCGGAAGTACGGTAAACAATAACACTCGGCAGTCCGCACAAAGCAGCCTCCAGCGTTACCGTACCGCTGGTAGCCAGCGCCAAATCCGCTACACTGAACAAATCATAGTTATGGCCTTCGGTAATTTTTACCTCAATGCCATACGCCGCAATTTTTTCCTGCAGCATAGCAAGCGGAATTGTGTTAGCGCGCGGCATAACAAACTGCACATCAGGCAACTGCTGCTTTAAAAGCTTTGCACCTGCCAGCAGCGTCGGCAGCATTTTTTCAATTTCCATCAGACGGCTGCCGGGCATCAGCAATATCAGTTTTTTGCCGGGCTGCTTGCCGGCCCAGGCTTCAGCCTCAGCCTTGGTCATCGTAGGATGTACAATATCCAGCAGCGGATGACCTACAAACTCTACGGGAGCACCTGCTTCCTTGTACACATCGTATTCAAAAGGAAAGATGCAGGCAACCTTATCCACTATTTTCGCAACCTTTTTGGCACGGCCCTTGTTCCAGGCCCATGCCGACGGAGCAATATATGATACAACGGGAATTCCTTTATCGTGAGCCAGCTTAGCCAGCTTCATATTAAAACCGGGGTAATCGACAACTACCAGACAGTCCGGCTTGCGTTCGTCCATAATGCGCGCAAAATCACTGCGCAGACGGAATAAATCAGGCAGTTTGCGGATAACCTCCACAAAACCCATTACGCCGTGGTCCTTAATGTCCCACAGCACCTCGCCGCCGGCCTTGCGCAGAGCGTCGCCGCCCATACCAAAAACCTCGGCCTTGCTATCAAGTTTTTTTATGGCAGCAGTCACAGCAGCTGCATGGATATCGCCAGAGGCTTCTCCGGCAGATATTAATATTTTCGCCATGATGTCTCCTTGCATTTACCTATATATATTCAGTATATATTATAACACAAAAAGCGGCTGACATAAGCTATCAGCCGCTAAGAAATACGAAATTTTTCCGATATTTATTTTACAAGAATGGTAATATTATGCTCATCTGCCAGCGCTATCACCTTTTCGCGCTCCGGAATGATAGTATTACCTGCTTCAATAACAGCTCCTGTAGCACCGGCGTGAATCATTGATTCAATCGTCGTCGTACCGAAACCGGGAATATCAAAGCGTTGGTCCTGCTTCGGCTTGGCAGCCTTGGCTACGATAACGCCGCCCTTGCCTAAAAAACCGCCGCGCAGAATGCAGGCATCAGTGCCTTCAATCGCTTCTACCGCCATAACGGCACGATTTTTTACAACAACGGTCTGACCGATATCCAATCCGCCGATGGCTTTGGCCATCTCAAAACCGAATTCCATATCCGCAAGCTCTGCCTCCGTAGGCTTACGCTTGGTCAGAACACCGGGCGGCGGCAGCAGCGGTTTAATCAATAAGGTCTGATCCATAACCTCAATGCCTTCGTCCTCCAGCTCCTTGACAATCGCATTCATGATAGTATCATCCTTGCGGTCCGGAATGGTGGCCAAAATTTTTATCGCCCGCAGATCAGGAACAATCCTGCCTGCTTTGTACAAAACTTCCTTTGTTACCTTGCCGATCATTGTGACCTTGGTAACCTTATTTTTTTTCAGCGTAGAAATAATCTTGCCGATTTTGCCGATGTTGATATCGTAATAAACATCAACACTGCCGGGCAGCTCCTCGTCAATACCGGGAACAACACCTACAGCGACAACATGGTAACCCAGCTCTTTCGCTGAGCGTGCTACCTCTACCGGCAGATGTCCGACACCTGAAAGTACGCCCAGCACCTCCATAGCCTTAGCCTCTGCGTGTACGGATGATGCCGCGTTCTACATTACGCAGGAAACGCATCAGATGTTCCATAGGCTCAGAGCTTGTCAGCTCCTGCTCCATAGTGCTGATTGCTTCCTGCAGCGGCAGACCGCTGCGATAAAGAATGCGGAAAGCCTTTTTCAGCTCGCTGCGTTCTTCAACCGGCATACCTGCACGAGAAAGACCTACGCTGTTCAGACCGGAAACAAAAGCGGGGTCACCGGCGCAGATCATGAACGGAGGAACATCCTGGGTTACACGTGCCATACCACCGATCATTGCGTTACGGCCAATCTTGCAGAACTGGTGTACTGCAGATAAGCCGCCGATAACAGCACGGTCCTCAACGATAACGTGACCTGCAAGTGTTGCAACGTTAGACATAATAACATTATTGCCCACGATGCAGTTATGTGCTACATGGGTGTAGGCCATCATCAGGATGTTATTGCCGATACGGGTTTCGTTGCCTTCACCGCATGCACGGTGAACAGTGCAGCATTCACGGAAGCTGCCGCCGTCACCGATAATGGTATAGCTTTTTTCACCTACAAATTTTAAATCCTGCGGTACTGCGCCAATAGAGCAGCCCGGGAAAAAGTGGCAATTCTTGCCGATTTTAGTATATGGATGGATAGTCACATGTGCGCCAATCACGCAGCCGTCGCCAATCTCCGTATCTTCGTCGATAACAGCATAAGGACCTACGCTTACGTCCTTGCCGATTTTAGCAGACGGATGAATGATTGCAGTTTCATGGATACCATTGGTTGGCATAATAACCGAACTCATTATTTTCACTCCCCAAACAAGATGTTAATCAAGCAATTAAATACAAATATAATACTATAATCACAGGCATCCACGATTTTTAACATTACAAAAACCACAGTTAAATGAATTTAGCATTAATTTTAGCTGTATTGCTCGCTTATACTATCAATTACAGCCTTTTTTATATTTTGCTGATTAATTTTTTTTCGGGTCCATAATAGCAAAGGTGCAGTCGCATTCACAGGCAACCTTGCCGTCAACCTTACCCTCGCAATGAATGATACCCATATTACCACGCATAATTTTAGTTACCTCAGCGGTGGTTACAACCTGGTCGCCGGGCACAACCTGCTTGCGGAAGCGTACATTGTCTATTTTAGCGAAAACAGCAATCTTGCCGCGGTTTTCTTCCGGATACAGCATAGCAACGCCGCCAACCTGAGCCATAGCCTCAATCAGCAGAACACCGGGCATAATCGGTTCATTAGGAAAATGACCTAAGAACTGCATTTCATTAGCGGTAATGTTTTTAATACCTACTGCGCGTTTCATAGGTTCAACTTCCAGAATGCGGTCAACCAAAAGCATCGGATAACGATGCGGCAGGATCTTTTTAATTTCGTTAATATCTAATACTGTCATTTATTACTCCCCCTTTGTTCTGTAAGCCTGAATTTGTTTAGCGATTTGCGAGTTAAACGCATGTCCGGTTTTTACGGCAATAACATGCGCTTTAATCGGTCCCAGCAGATACAAATCGCCAATGGCATCAAGAATCTTGTGTCTGATCAGTTCATCGTCAAAACGCGGAACCGAAAGAATTTTTTCATCATCAAAAACAACTACATTCTCTAACGAACCGCCAAGGCCCAGTCCCATCTTACGAAGCATTTCCAGCTCGGAAGTAAAAGCAACTGTTCTGGCAGCCATAATATCCTTTTTAAAGCTCTCCTTATCGAGCAGGATATCAAAATACTGGGTTCCCAGCATCGGATGACTGTTGATGGATGTAAAAGAAATTCTGTAGCCGTCATAAGGTAAAATAACGATATAACGGTCATTGTCATAAACGGAAAATGCTTTATCAACGGCATATATATGACGTTCTGCCTCCTGCTGCACCGGTTCTGCTTTTTCAATCAGCTCGCAGAAAACCTTAGCACTGCCGTCGGTTACCGGCGGTTCCGGGGAAGACATTTCAATACGGATATTGTCAATCGCCATCATAGACAGCGCACCCATAAGATGCTCAACTGTAAAAACCTCAGCACCGTTTGCACTAAGTGTTGTTGCCTTTACCGTGGAGCTTACATTCTCCGGCAAAGCTTTTATTTCCGGTCTGCCCGGTAAATCGGTACGGACGAAGACAATGCCTGTGTCAGCCTCTGCAGGCTTCAGTGTCATCAGTACATCCTTGCCGGAATGCAGACCAATGCCGGAATAGGATACCTCTTTAGCAATTGTATGCTGGTATTCCTTTTTTTGCTCGGTCATTTTACTCCTCCTTGATTGAATTTATTTTTTTCTGCCAAAACGCTGGCGTCCGTCTTTCCAACGGTCATGCACCCAGAACCACATTTCCGGATGCGCAATAATCTCATGCTCCAATATTGTCACCAGCTCACGGGTTACCGCATAAAAATCCTGCTCCTTGTTTTTTGTTTTCGGGGTGTACAAGGGAGGATAGATTTTAGCCGTACAGGTGCCATCTGTATTATTGTGCAGAAAGATAGGTAAAATCGGTGAACCGTAAATACGCGAAAGCGCCGCCGGTCCCATAGGGATAACAGAATCCTTCCCGAAGAGGTCAATACGCACGCCATCGTCGTTCGTATCTTGGTCATAAAGAATGCCCAGAAGATTTTTTTCGCGCAGCATACGGCTGATAGCCAGCAGGCCATGCTCGCCACGGTTATAGGTAACCTTCTGTCCCACCATCTGGCGGAATTCATTGATAAGCTTATCCATATGACCGTTGTTCTGCTTACGGGTAATAGAAAGCATCGGATAACCGTGCAGCGCTACGGTAGCGCCCAAAAGCTCCCAGTTGCCGTAGTGACCTGTAGCCATAATGACGCCCTTGCCCTGAGCATAAGCAGCCTCCAGATATTCCAGGCCCTCTACCTTTACCTTCTTGTCAATATTATCCTTATTCAGCAGCGGGAAGCGCATAACCTCAACGACCATGCGGCCGAAGCGATGCAGACTGTCTGCAGCGATTTCCGCAGCTCTTGCTTCGTCAACCCCCAGGCATTCGCGGATATTGGCCTCTGCCATCTGCATACGCCAGCGCGGTACAACCGCCACTGCTACGCTGCCCAGGAATTTTGCCACCAGCTTGCGCAGCAACATGGGGGAGATGCACATAAATTTACTAAAAAGCTTGACTATATAATAACCTAACAAGCTTTCACCACCCTATTATTTTTTCAGCTCTGCCAATTCCTTTTCCAGAGCTTTGACGCGCTTGAGCATATCGCCCACCTTGCGCAGATTTGCTTCCTGACGCAGCCATTCCTTCATAGGCATTGCAGGGAAGCCGCCCATAACGGAATTGTCAGGAACGTTATTGGTAATACCGGTTTTGCCGCCAAAGACGCAGTTGCTGCCGATGGTAATATGACCGACAGTACCAACCTGACCAGCAAAGGTAACATTGTTGCCTACGGTTACACTGCCGGAAATACCTACATGAGCAACAACCAGGCAGTTTTCACCTAAGATATCGTTGTGGCCGAGATGTACCAGGTTATCGATCTTGGTGCCCTTGCCAACGATAGTGCTGTCAACTGTAGCACGGTCGATACAGGTGTTATTGCCGATTTCTACATCATCCTGCAGCACTACATTACCGGTCTGCAGCACCTTGCTGTGCTTGCCGTTTTGGGTAATATAGCCAAAGCCGTCGCCGCCGATTACAGAACCGGACTGCAGAATAACTCTGTCACCCAGTACACAGTCCTCACGGATAGTGGTATTAGGATAAATGGTACAATCCTTGCCCATTTTTACGCGCTTGCCGACATAAGCATGCGGATAGATTACGCAGCCGTCGCCGATTTCGGCATCATCCTCAACAACAGCAAAGGGCTGAATAGCAACATTGCTGCCAATCTTTGCCTTCTTGGATACATAAGCATAAGGACTGATAACACGCTCAACCTCTTCCTGCGGACGGAACAGCTCCAGCAGTGCGGCAAAGGCTGCACGCGGGTTGGCAACTCTGATAACAGGGCGTCCGTCAAGCTCCGGGTCTTCGGAACTGAGAACCATTACGCCGGCCTTGCTGAGATGACAGTGCTCTACATGCGGCGGCACCGCAAAGGAAATATCCTTCGGTCCTGCCTCAACCAGTCCGTTAACGCCGGTAATGCGCAATTCGGGGTTATCATGCTCTACCGTGCCTTTTAAAAATTCTGCTAATTCTTGTACACTCTTCTCCATTTCATACCTCCACCATAAAGCCGCTTACGCAAAAAGCGGACGGACTATCCGCCCGCTTCAGGGTGCTGCTTATTTCATTTTTGCAATTACGTCACCGGTAACATCGGTACCGCCCTGAGGAACGGCACGCTTGTCTAAAATAGCGCCCAGCTTTTTCTCGTCGGAAACCTGCTTCAGAGCAGTATCCAAGCTGGCCTTCAGCTTATTTTGTGCTTCGCTTTGAATCAGCTTAGCTTTTGCACCGTAATCTTCGGCAACCTTTTTGGCATCATCGCCGGTTTTGCCTTCCATGTCCTTATCCATCTGGGTTTTCAGGTCGGTCATTTTTTTAGTTACATCTTCCTGAGTTGTTTTTACGATAGGAGCTTCTGCTTCAATCTTGCTCATATCAACAGTACCAAAATCAGCATTACGTCCGCTGCAGCCGAAAGTAAACATAGACGCTGCAATCATCAGACCGGCAATAATTTTTTTCATAATTTTTAACCTCACTTAATTATAGCTCATATCAGGCCCGGGCACTTAACAATATCATGCCTTTTTCAGGGCCTTTATTATAGCAGCGGTAATATCCTCTGCCTTCATATTAACTCTAAACTTATTGAAAACAATAGTATAGCCGCGCTCATGCGCCAGCTTCACAGCCTGGCTTTCGATATCCTGATTGATTTGCTTCTTCAGGCTATCGTTCTTTTCCTGCTGCTTATCAATTTCTCTGTCTATAATACTCAGTGCATTATTGAAGGCCTTCGGTGCTGCGTCAAGCATTTCCTTGTCGCGTTCCTCCGGCGATTTAAGCTGCTGTATAGCCTGAGCATGCTGCTGCTGCGCCATATCACGTATCCGCTGCTCGGCTTCTGCCTTATACGGCAGTACCTTAGCATCAACCAGACGGCGTTTTTCCGCCTGCAGCTCGGCAATCTGCGCACCGCGCTCTTTCTGCAGCTCCTGCAGCTGTTTTTCAACGGCCTGACGTTCATCAGGCTTCATTTTAACAGCCTCCAGAAGAGCCCGCAGATTAAATAATTTCAGCTTATAGGCATCTTCGACATCTTTTTTGCGTGCAGCCAGCTGATTGTCAGCATCTGCCTCAGCCTGTGCCACAAACTTCTGGAGCTTGGCATTTTCAATCTCCCTCTGTTCTACCATACGGGTATTGAAATCCGCCTCCATAAAGCTTTGCTGGCTGAGCTGCCGCAAACTGCGCAGCTTATTCAGGCTGCTTAGCTGCGCCTTGGCCAGCTCTTCCTGACCTTTACGCTTATTAAGCAAATCCTGCAGAATTTTTTCACCCTGCTCCAGCTTAGCATACTGAGGATGGGCGCTTACCGCCTGCTCCCAGTTGATAACAGCAATTTTTTCCTGCGGTCCCCGGACATTGGTACTGCATGCCGAAATCAGCAGAGCAGCTGCAATAATAGCACTTATTTTTACCAGCTTGTTCTTCTTCATGCCTGCCTCCAATAACATTGCTGTCCATCCGTAAATACCGCGATTAAATTGCCATTACACAAGGCAAGCTGCCAACTTCAGAGCAGCAGCGCTGCAGAAGCTGTTATTTGCCTGCCTGCATAGCCTTGGCAACCTCGTCGGTAATATCTACACCGCCGAAAACAACAGTGTTCTTATCTACTACAACTGCCAGACCTTTTTTGTCAGCAATCTTTTTGATGCTGGCTTCAATCTTCTTCAGTACAGGGTCCATCAGCTCTTTTTGTTTGTTAGCCAGACGTTCCTGAGTCTGAGTATAATACTTTCTCTTTTCTGCCTCATTCATGGTTTTGCTTTTCTCATTGAAATCCTTTTGGGCAGCTTCGATTTCTTTGTTCATGGCTGTATTAACGTCGTTCAGATCCGGGCTTTGTGCTACCAGCATCTGATAGTTAACTACACCGATAGCGGATTCGCTGGAAGCGGCAAAAGCACTCTTGCCTACACCGCTCTGCGTTACGGAAAGCGCAAAGCAGCCCAGTACGAAAATCGCTGCTACAAACAAGGAGATCAGCTTTACATTTTTAGGGTTACGCAATTTCTGCATCATAATCTAAATCCCTACCTTCTTTTCCTCATACAAAAATTCAGAAGCTACAACAGCAGAAAACAGCAGCAAGCTGCCGTCATCCGTTTTTGTACTGTCTGTTGCAATAATATATCTTATTATATCAGCCTGCGCTAATTCTTTCAAGAATTGCTAGAGATTTCCTATCAGACGCAGGTAAAAATCCTTACCGCCGTAAACATATTCCGCGCTAAGGAATTCATGAATGCGGTAGCGCACCGCAAATTCATTACGGTTATCACCGGAAAAATGCTCGACACGCAAACGCCATTTAGGACTCAGGCTGTACTCCAGACGATAATTATTGTCGCCTATCGGTATGCGCCGTACGTAGCTCCAGCCGCTCTTGCCCCAATAATGCGTATATCCTGTGCCGAAACGCCATTGTACGTTATTCAGGATAAGCTCCGCCTCACCGAAAATCTCATCGTGCGGCGAAATCATTTTACCAAGATGCGCCTTGCCGGAAAGATTTTCCTTATCACGGCCGATGTCGCCATAGCCCTCAAACCAGATTTTATAATCATCCGATTCAATCATAATATTTACGCCGAGATCAGCACCGGGAGTAATTTTAATCTCCGGGCGCAGCTGATAATTTTTTACCTCCGGCTCAGTCATGAGCTTTTCTAAAAGCTGCTGCTCCAGCTCCTGACGGTGCCTTTGCACATAAGCAACAGGCAAACCGCGCAGCTTGTCGCATTCGCCGGCATATTTATACTTCAGCTTCATCAAAAGCACATTGGGAATAGCCTCACTGCGTAATTCATAGCGGATATTACGCACCAGTTGTCCTACGGGATAGATAACGACCTGCACTACCGTGCGTCCGTTTTCCTGCAACACATCCACCGCCGGCTTAAATTCCGGCAGCTGTGCCTGCACCTCGCTGCGTACCAGCTTGCGCAGTACGCCGCCGGCCCAGTCACCCGCATCCACCGATGCACCGCTGATGGCCTGCTCCAGCTGAGCATGCAGTGCAGGAATACGCCGCTCCAGCAGCGCCGCCGTCTGCGGCTCTACTCCGGAAAACTGCAAATCGATAAACGGTTTTTCGATAACCTTGTTCCAGGGACGTGCATACAGCTTCACCTGTGTAGTTTCGCCTACATCCAGCTTAACATCAGTAAGCTCGTAGCCGGTGAATACCCTGTCGCCGATTTCCGTCAGCAGGCGGGCATAGTCCTCCCCGGCCGCGGTAATCATCGCCGTATCCTTATCAATAAACAGCTGGTCCGCCACCACCTGCATGCTGCCGCTCATCTTTTGCAGCAGCAGTTGGCTGGTGCCGCCGTTAGTATCTATAACTTGTACTTCTACACTGTTAACCGGTGCAGAAAAAGCATGCTGCAATGGCAAGATGCTTGTCATTGCAGCACAGAACAGAATCTTATTCAGCTTCATAGCCTAAATATTCTCCGCAAAATCAGAACTGTCCACCAAAGCTAAAGTGGAACTTGCCACCATCCTCGCCGTAGCCATAGTCCAGTTTTACCGGTCCCAGCGGAGAGTTGATACGCAGGCCTACGCCGTAGCTGTTCTTGAGCAGTCCCATATCAAATTCATCCTCATGGCGTTTATCCCATGCATAACCGTTATCGGTAAAGAGTACGCCCTGAACCTTCTTGACAATCGGGAAGCGGTATTCCAGAGTTGCCTTCAGCATGCTGTTGCCGCGGAACTGGTCATCCTCATAGCCGCGCAGAGTATCACTGCCGCCCATGGTGAAGCGTTGAGACAACGGCATATCGCCGCTTGCATAGCCTGCGCCCAGGTTCAGTGCCCAAACGCTCTCGCCGCCTGCACGATAGTAGTAGCGCCAGTCAGCGGTCCATTTGGTGAAGTCAAAATCGCCGCCCATGCCGCCGGCCCATTCTACGCTGTAGCCAATGCGCTTGCCTTCATGCGGATCATAGATGTTGTCGCGGGAATCATATACACGGCCGAAGGTAATGCTGCGGGTAACACCAAAGTTTTCCTTACGGCGCTCTTCTTTAGTCTTAGGCATCCAGGTTTCATATTTACCACTTTGATAAATAACTTTTCCGCCTTCTTCTTTGTAGAATTTATCCTCGTAATATTGATTTTCATCGTCTTCGTAGCCGTCAGCCTCGCCCTTGTAGATATCATCACGATTTTTGATTGTGATGTAGTTGCTGACAAATTCATTATGTGTTCTGCGGCTGAAGGTAATTTCCTGACCGCGACGTTTTTTGTCGTAGCGGGCAATTTCATCACCGTCGATATTATAATCGGCATATTCGTTGGTGATATCGTAAAGGTTAATGGTAGCACTGGTTTCCTTGTCATCCAGCCAGGGGCGGGTATAGCTGAAGTCATAGTTCTTGTTATCCTCGCCGCCGAACTCCCAGCGCAGGTTAATCTTGTCACCGATACCGCGGAAGTTCTTATCGCCGATGGAAACCATGCCTACAAAGCCGTCAGCATTGCTGTAGCCTGCGCCGATACCGAAGGTGCCGGTATTCATTTCAACTACGGAAATTTCTACTTCAACACCGTTAGGCTCACGGCCCGGATTCAGCTTAATGTTAACGTCTTCAAAATAGCCCAGGTTATATACGCGCTGCATACTGCGGCGGGCAGCCTTGGCATTGAACGGCTCACCTTTTTTCAGCTTCATTTCACGGGTAACAACATAATCCTTGGTTTTTACGTTGCCCTTAACCTTGAAGCCTTCAACAACGCCTTCGTTGACAGCAACCTTCAGAGTACCGTCCTTTTCCATATGCACGTCGGTAACACGCGCCAGGATATAGCCGTTGGAACGGTATTCCTCTTCCAGCTTCTGTACGCATTTATTAATATCCTTCAGGTTGGCAATTTTGCCCTGCTCCAGATCAAAGAAGCTTGCAACCCTTTGCTTGTTCAATACAGTGTTGCCTTCAACATCTGTTTTTTGGTATACAGGGTTTTCCATAACATGGTAAATTACCTGTACGCCTTCCGGTACCGTCTTGAATTCCGGACGCAGGTCATAGAACCAGCCCAGATCATAAATAGCGCTCAAATCCTCGCTCAAGCCTGCTTCGGTAAACTGCATGCCGGGTTTGGTTTTCAGAGCAGCGGCAATTTCAGCCTCAGGCACAGTAACATTACCCTCAATAATCTGCTTGGTAATGGTCTTGCCAATGTAAGGAGCCAGCTTGTTTTCCTCCTGATGTTGTGACTGTGCAGTCTGCGTTACAGAGGTATCAGCACCCATAGCAGGTGTCTGAATTTCTTCGGCATAGACAGGTGCGGCCAGCATCATTGCTGTCAGGCCTACTGTCAGAGGCCGCCATAATTTTTGTTTCTTCAATTGATATTCCTCCTCATATTTCATTTAGAGTTACTCAACTCAACTCGCGCTGACTGCACTAATTTGTGCATATCGGCTTTAGATATAGTAACACGGTCGGGAGCGCCTTGTTTCTCCTGTACCGGTGTATCCTTAGCTTGCTGCTTCTGTATAGCTGCAGTCTTGGGCACCACAGCCTGCACCGGTATTTTCTGCTCCGGCTTGACCACAGGTGCTGCCACAGGCGGCGGCAACGCAGCCTGCGCCTTCACACGGTAATGGTTTCTGGCAAAGCACCAGCCGCCAAAACCGGCAACTATCAGCAAAACAGCTGCACATCCTGCCAGAACCTGCCGGTTCCAGCTCCAGGGGCGGTCCTTCTTCCGACGCAGATTTTTCAGCTCAGCCTCCGCCAGCATCAAATCAAGCTCGCCCCGTATATCCTTATTATCCATAAAGCTTTGCTCCGCCTTATCCAGACTGCTCTTTATACAGCGGATGCGTTGAAACAATGTACGGCTTGACTGCGTCATGCTTTTACCCCTTTCTGTGCATAATTGTTTTTAATAACTATGTCTTATATAATCGTCTGCTGCCTTGAGTTTTCACAAGTCATTTCAGATGATTACAACAGATTTAGTAAAGCTAACTTGCGTTTTCGCTTTTTTTCGTTATTTATCAGCCTAAATACTATTCCTTATTAAATTCATGTATAAAGCGGGAAAGCATGCCGCGGATACGGCGCACACCCTGCTTCTGCAGACGGTAAACATGACCGAGGCTTACATCAATAGCATCGGCAACTGCCTGCGCCGGCCTGTCCTCCAAGTACATTCCCTGCAGCACCTGCTGCTCCTTCAGCGGCAGGCGGTCCATCGCCTGCGCCACCTTTTCGCAGAGCAGATGCTGTTCCGTCACCTCGCTGGGAGATGCCAGCTCCGACGGCAGAGCATCACTTAAGGTAAAGCCCTTGGACAGCTCACTGTCAAGATAAAGCATGCCCTTATCCGTGCTGTGCCGCAGATAATCTACCATGCTTCCTCTGATACGGTATGAGGCAAACAGGCTGAAGGCTACCTGCCGCTTATAATCATAGCTTTCCGCCGCTTCCAGCAGTCCCACCATGCCTTCCTGAATCAGCTCCATTGTATCGGCCTCAGGCAGCCTGAAGCTCGACGCAATTTTGAAAACCAACGGCTGGTAAGCTGTCATCAGGCGCTGATGTGCTGCTTCGTCACCGGCAGCATCACGCCGCCAAAGCTCCAGCTCTTCTTCCGGCTCCAGCAGCGAAGTCTTGCGCAGCTCTTCCAGATATCCTTGCAGCATCTGTTCACCTCCTCTCGTAAAATATTCTTTGCTTAGAACGAAATCTTATATTCCAAGCCATACCAGTCCTTCGGATACTTCGACATATCGTAGCTGCGTGAATAAGTGATATTCATGTGCTTACTGATATCGTACTGTCCGAAAATGCTTCTGTCAACAGCATCAAAGCTTGTTGTATAACCAATCATAAAATTATTATTAAGATATTTGCTTACTAAAACATTATACTGGTTTTTCTCATCTGCCGTCAACTCTTTATTACGGTCATAAGCGCTTTCAAAGCCAATACCGGAGCGTGTTTTGCCGGTGTAGATACGGAACTGGTCAAGTCCCAATGTCTGTTTGACAAACATCTCCACGTCACCCAGCACTGTCATCTGCAGGCCGACAGTCATCAGATTTGCCATATCATCACCGGTAACCTCGTTACTGCCCGCACTTTCGCGCTGCAGCGTCAGCATACGCACAATCGTATTTTGTGTCAGCGGCGGATCACTGGTAAGCTGCAAATCCATTTCGCTTACAGGACCGTTAATCTTCATAAAAATGTTATAACGGCTGAAGCGCGCTGTGCTGTCCAGATTTACGTTCGGCAGGAAGCTGCCGGGATCAACCCATACCAGACCGGCCTGATTCAGCTTAAAGTCTGTACGCAGATATTTTACTGTACCCTTATCGGCCTTAATCGTACCATCAATCATCGGGAAGCGTGTGCTGCCCTTGATATCAATGCCGCCCTTCAGCCAGATATCATACAGATAGCTGTTATACAAATGTACCTTCGGGCCCAGTACCAGCTTCATATCGAGGCCTATGTTGCTGTCGCCCTCACCCAGCTCGGGTACCGTCGGCATGTTAATCAGCACATCATCCAAACGCAGACTGCCGCTGATACGCGGGCGGAAGGCCATCGGCGGTGCAGCATTGCCCTTACGGTTTTTCATATCCGGATATTGCTCCGGCTGCAAGGTTACATCACTCGTAATCGTACCGGTGAAAATCTTGGAGGCCAGCTGTACCTTATCCGCCTTGATATGCAGACTGTAGGCTGTATCAGCATCGGTATGCAGTGCATAGCTGCCTTCGGCACTGAGCGTACCCTTGCCTAATTTAGTAGAAAGATTCTTCAGCTGTACGGTATTGCCGTTAAACACCACATCCAGATTAATATCATCAAAGACTGTGTTGATATATTTAGCCTTAACACTGCCGCCGGCTATTTTAACTGAACCGAAAAGCAGCGGCTCCTCCAACGTACCGGCCAGACGAATTTTACCCTGTGTATCGCCTACGCCCCATTCAACCATTTTAGTAAGCGCCGGCAAAATTCCCAGGCGCGCCTTATCCAGATCCATCACGATATTCATCTGTGCATCAGGATTACGGCGCTGTTTTTTATCACGGAACAAATCAAGCGGAATATCACCCGCTGCACTGACGCCGTAAGCATCCTTAGTCGCAATCAGCTGCTGCAGCTTAATATTATCGTCGGCCAGCGCCAGCATTGCGGTAAGCTCGTCCACACTTACGCCGGCAACAGAACCGTTGGTAATTTCCAGCGAAGCTGTTCCCTGAGGATTGTCAAAGCTGCCATGCACCTGCACCAGCATATCCGTTTCACCCTTGATTTCCGGCGGATTCTTCATGACTGCAGTTACAATCGCCGTGTTAGCCTTCACTGCGGCAGCCTCTACATCCAACAGCTTTTGCTTAATATCAATCGAACCGCCGACAGCGATAATTCCTCTATCGCTTACGCCGTCCTGCTCCTGCAGTCTGACATTGTCAAAATGTAGCACGCCGCCCTTATCCACGCGTCCTTCAAAACGCATGTGGGCATAATTAAGATCATGAATTTTTACATTATCGGCTGCAGCTGTAATCTTTACGCCTTCACCACGGCCGTTATAGCTGAACAGCAGTTGTCCCTGCATCAGGCCGTTGATATCGTAATCCAGGCGCGCCATGCGCAGCAGGCCGCCGATATCACCCCAAATATTTTCCACCTTGCCCTCAATATAATGCTGCACAAGGTTGAGATTGAGGTCTGCACTGTATAAGCCGTAATTGACAGGGTCGTCACGATAAGGCTGCTTAAAAGAAGCATTCAGCTTATTCTTATCACGTCCGTTGCTGGCAAGCGTTCCTTCCAGCTCCGTTAAAGCTTCACCATTGACAGTTATCTTTTCACTGCTGACTTCGCCGTCAAAGAAGGGAGCTGTGAGGGTACCGCTCAAATGTCCCTTAGCATTAACCTTGCCGCCCAAATCGACTGTATCATCACTTATCGGCAAATGCTCCAGATCAACATTCTTGGCATCCATAACAAAGTTCAGTCTTTGGTCTGCGGTCATAGTGCCATCCAAGGTCAGGCTGCCGTAAAAGGCATTGACTACAAAATCCTGCAATCTCAGCAGACCGTCCTCATAAGCATAATGACCGCTGATATTATTAAACAGCTGCTTGGCGGCACTGCCATCGGCAGCATGCACCTCGCCATGAATATAAGGATGGCTGAGGCTGCCTTTTACCTGCATCACATTATCAAGATTACCGGTAACTATATCGGGCTTGCCCACAAGCACCATCAGCGGCTCAATGCGCACGTTCTTCGTTGTCAGCGTAAGGTCCGCCACAGGCTCTGTGCCCTGCAGATTAATCGTACCATTAAGAATATGCTGTCCCTGATCCATATGCGCGGCAAACTCCTTAAAGCCCAGGATATTATCCTTCATGCTAATAATGCCATGTGCTTCGTTAAGCTTCTGCGACATAAATTCAGCCTGCGTCAGCTGTACCATACCGGAAAACTCCGGAGCATCAAGCGTGCCGCCAACATCAAAGCCGGTGGAGCACAGTCCGCGTCCATCCTGACCAGCCGCAGCCAGCACGGAATCAATCGGGAAATCTGCCATACGTCCATGCACAGCTAAAGCGCCATCCTTGGCAACACGTCCTTTGGCAGCCAAGGTACCGCCGCCGTCGGCAAAAAAGCTGAGATCATCAATAACTAAGCCCTTACTGTCATAGCTGCCGTCAAAGGCCAATCGGTTAAGCTTCAGGCTGCGCCAGCTGATATCCATTGTATCGGCAGCAGCGTGCAGCGTAAGCTTATCCTGCACCAGCTTGGCCAGAACAGCAAGCTTGCCGTTAATATGCACCTGCTCCTGCTGTTTGCCGGGCAAACTCTGCGTAACCTGCTGCAGCTGTGCGTCTGCCGTCAGCACCTGCTCCTTAAGGTCATACGTACCGTTAGCGGTAATCGTACCGCCGCCGTATTGCGCACTCACATCATGCAGCTGCACAACGTCCTTAGATACATCAAACGGCACACGCAGCTTTTCTGCCTTATATCCTTTATAGGCCAAGGCATCACTGCTCAGCACGCCAAAGCCTGAAGGAGAATCGGTATTGCGCAAATCGGCTTCACCCTCCAGGTGCAGCTTCTGCCCGTCAACCAGAGCGTCAAGACTGCTGACGCTCACCAGATTTTCATCCGCGCGTACCAAGCCGTCAAGCTGCAGACTGTGCTGCTCGCCTGCCAGGCTCAGCTTACCGCTGAGTGCTGCCAGCTTCACTTCACCGCTAAAGCGCTGCTTGCCGTTCTTATTCACATAAATCAGAGCGAGCTTGCCTAAGCCGCCCTGCAGCTCATCGACATTACCGTATTGCTTGGCCAAAGCAGCATAGGGTGCCAGCGCCAGCTTATCGCCGGTCAGCTTCATGCGGCCTTCGCCCTTGGTAGTCATCGTGCCGGTCAGCTTCAGCTTATCGGCACCGCTTGTCACAGACAAATCCACGGCAAAATCAGGATTGGCACCGCCGTTGATATTGCCTTCCACGCCAAACTGCCACTTGCCCTGCGGCATAGTTACCACCAGCTCGCCCTTGTCTACCGCCAGCGTACCGTAAAAAGGCGTTTCCTCAGAATCCGACGGCTTCAGCAGATTCTGCATATTCCATTTATTTTTGTCATTCATTGTGAGATATATTTTCGGGCGCATCACATCAATCCTGCTCAGCGCACGCTCAGGCTTCTGCATTGCCAGCCATGGGCGCAGCGTAAGCACAGTACGCGGCAGCTCGGCCACCTTCTCACCCTTGGCATCCTTTACGACAACATCCGTCAGCTCGGCTGTCAGGCCGCCTTCCCATTTCAGGCCGCCGATAGAAACACTGCCGTTGATGTATTCCGCTGCCAGCTGCTGCATTTGCGGTATCGCCTGCTTAATGTATTTAGGCATCACCGTATGAACTAAAAAGATATAGCCTGCCGCAAGCAGTATGATTAATGCTCCAACAAATTGTAGATATTTTTTCATGACACTTCACCATTCAATAGTTTAACAAAATTCTATGACAAAAATATGACAAGACTGTTTTTTATATACTTCGACTTTTATTTATTCGACATTAGCAGAAAACATCCTCTTATTGAGAAGAAATTTCTTTTATCCGCTGAAATCTCGGCTAAAGCCGCATAAAAAAGCCGGTGAGATTTATGCCCCACCGGCCTGATTGTGTCACTGTTTATTAAATTTACGCCTTAATTATTTGGCAGCCTCTTCGGTTTTTTCTTCGGCTGCTTTAACAGCTTTTGCAGTTTTGGCAGCCTGTACCTTTACGGCAGTAGCAGGATTGCTCATCGGTACGCCGATAGAGGTTTCCAGTGCGGTCTTGGAGGTATTGTAATCATACAGAGCCTTAGTATAGTTGGTCTTAGCCTGAGTCAGCGCAACCTGAGCATCGAGTACGTCAGTGTTGGTACCCACGCCGGACATATAACGCAGCTGAGCGATACGGTAATCCTCATCAGCCTGCTCTACAGCCAGCTTAGTGGTGCTGATACGTTTTTCTGCTTCGCGCAGTCCCAGATAATTGCTGCGAACATCAAGGTTTACAGCATTCACGGTATCGCGATATGTTTCTTCAGCCTTTTTCAAATCAGCCTCAGCGCCGTGAATCTTGGACAGGGTTACGCCGGTATCGAAAACATTCATTTTTACATTAATACCAGCATACCATTTAGTTCTATTGTCGCCTAACCAATGATCTGATCCTAAAGCTTGAGTAGCACTTGCACTAACCTGCGGCATATGACCGCTGCGGGCAACCAACAATGCGCCCTTGGCAGCATCCACGCCATATTTAGCCTGCATCAGCTCCGGGCGGTGCTCGGCAGCATAAGCAAGGCAATCATCCATGTTTTTATCATATGCATTATAAACCAGCAGATTATCAAGCTTTAAGGTTGTATCCATCGGCAGGCCGACGATTTTGTTCATGTTCGCTTCAGCAACCTGATAGGTATTTTCTGCCTGAATCAGTGTCTGCTTAGCATTGGCCAGCTCAACCTGAGAGCGCAACACGTCAACCTTGGCTACCACGCCAACGTCATACTGTGCCTGAACATTTTTCAGATGGTCCTCCAGGCGGGTAACGGATTCCGCGCTGAGCTTTTGGATATTATCTGCCTGCAGCATATTAAAATAACCGTCGGTAACGGTAGAACGCATTTCGTTATAGGTGCGTTGTACGCCAACCTCATTGTATTGATAGTTAGCCTTAGCCTGTTTAATGCTACCGCTCAATTTACCACCGGTAAAAATTGGCAGCGCTGCAGTCAGTGTGTTAGAATGCGTATTTGTAATGTTCTTAGGCGCATCATTATTACCGCTACGATTACTATCATGGTTGGCACTGATGCTGATACCGCGGCTCTGGCGGGCAGCGTTGTAGCTGGCACGCGCACTGTCAAGCTCGTATTGGGCAATGCTTACAGTCGGGTTGGTCTGGAAAGCACGCAGCATAGCGTCGTCCAGATTTAAAGCAACGGTTTCGCCGGCAAAAGCACTTTGGCCCAGTGCCATGGTCAGCGCTGCAGATAAAAGCAAGAAACGTTTTGTTAATTTATTTCTATTCATCCGAAAAACCTCCATTTTCTAAAACTGACTAATCAGTCAGTAGTAAAATTATATATTTATTTAGGGCTGTTTGTCAAATATTTTTTAGAAATAAGTACGCACACCCATATAAGTATTAGCTTTATTACCGCGCACATCCATGGTTTCGCCGTAAAGCGACAGGTTATCATGCAAACGGAATTCGCCGCCCAGACGCACCTTGAGATCATCAAAATCGTATAATTGGGAATACAATCTGAAATCCCTGCCTAAATCATAGCTGGCGCCGACGCCGAAGTCACCCTGCATGGCACCCATACTGAAAGCAGCGTTGCCATACTGACGGCCTACGAGAAAATCGAATTTATTGGCATTGCCGATGTCATAACCGCCCATATAAAGGAAGGTATCATCCGCAGGATGCAGCGTTACGCCCAAGCTGCCGCGCCAGTCACCGCCCTTGGCGGCAAAGCCGGCGTCAGTCGAAACCTTCGCCTCGGTGATGGTTCCCAAAATTCTGTTGGCACGCTCGCTCGTTTCCTTGACGTTGACCAGCGTTTCCTTCAGCGATTTCTGTGTTACCGGATCCTTGGCTACAGTTTCCAGCACCTCGACAATATTTTCCATACGCTGGCTGGTGTCCGCCATATTTTGAGCAATCGCAGCCACATTCTGGCCTGTCTTGCCGTTATTGTCCACACCGGCCATAATGCTTTCGATATGTGCCGCCGTGCCGTTCATACGTTGGCTCAGCTCATTAATCTGATGAATCATCGAAGTAATATCCTGCTGGTTGGCTACTGCCACATCAGCCATGACCTTCGTGAAGGTATTCATGTTCTCGGCGATGTCATTCATATTCTTAAAGCCGGATTTCATGGCCTGCTGTACTTCCTTGTCGCCAAAAACATTTTCAAAGGCATTGGCTATATTTTCCATACGCTTCACCAAATCACCGGAGGAAGCAAAAAACTCATCCATACCGCCGCCTGGAACACCGTTAATCGTGCTGCCTTCAGCTACATAGCCATTACCCTGCTTAGCAGGAGGAATGACACTGACAAATTTTTCGCCCATAATACCGTCGGAAGAAATCGTAAAGGTTGCTCCCTGCGGTATTTTGATATCATCGTTGATTTCTGTGATAACCTCTACCTTATCGTGTGCCACATTAATTTTTTTAACCGTGCCTACCTGCACGCCTGCATAGCGCACAACATGCCCAGGCATCAGTCCGCTTACCTGAGGATAGTTAATGCGCAGCTCATAGCCTTTTTTGCCAAAGCTGAAAGCACCCATAAAGGTAATAATGCCGGCCAGCACCACTGCGCCGCCTAATGCAAAGGCACCTACCTTAACCTCACTGCTGCTCATCCTTCTCCTCCTCTTTCAATTCAGTACCGTTAATAAATGCTTTAACGATAGGATTAGTGCTGTTTTTTATCTCAGCAACCGTGCCTATCTGCACAATGCGTCCATTATATAGCATAGCGATACGGTCTGCGGCGTAATAGGCCGATTCCATATCGTGTGTTACCAAAACCGATGTTACTCCCAGCGTCTGCTGAGTTTTGCGTATTAGCCTGCTGATGGTCATCGTCATTACCGGGTCCAGACCTGAGGTGGGCTCGTCATAAAAAACCATCTGCGGCTGCATAGCCAGCGCCCGCGCCAAACCGACGCGCTTTTTCATACCGCCGGAAAGCTCTGCCGGCAGCATGTGCTGCGTATTCGGCATGCCTACCATCTCCAGCAGCTTGCCGACGCGCTCCTGTATTTCCTCCTCCGGCAGCTTAAAGTGCCGCCGCAGGCCAAAGGCTACATTCTCGCCTACGCTCAAAAAATCGAACAAAGCGGAATACTGAAAAACTACGCCCATATGCTGGCGTAGGCCATCCCATTCATCCTCTGTGAAGGCGCTTACCTCCTGACCGTCGATAACAATACTGCCGGAAGTAGGTGCCAGCAGTCCTGTCAGCAGCTTGATGATGGTACTCTTACCGGTACCGGAAGGACCGATAACCGCCAGCGTTTCACCCTGACGTACATCCAAATCAAGATTATCAAGAATTACCTTGCTGCCGAAGGCCATTTTAAGTTGTCGGAGCTGAATCATTGCTTCGTTGGACATATTTCCGGCTCCTTACACATACAAAACGATAGAAAGAAAATAGTTGGTGATAAACACCAGAATAATCGAAAGCACTACCGAGGCAGTGGTCGCCAGACCAACGCCCTCAGCGCCGTTCGGCGCGTTCAGGCCCTTATAGCAGCCCACGATAGCAATTATCGCACCAAATACACAGCTTTTGACCATGCCGCCAAATACGTCATAGAACTCTGCCAGTGTCCTGATAGAATTTTCATAAGTAAAGCTGCCGATGCCGGCGTAATAATGCGCCACAACCCAGCCGCCGATATTACCGATAAAGTTGGCAAAAACAACCAGCACTGGCATCATCAGCACCAGCGCAATAAAGCGCGGCACCACCAGATAGCTCACTGGATTGGCAGCCATAACACGCAGCGCGTCAATCTGCTCGGTAACCTTCATCGTGCCAAGCTCCGCCGCAATCGCCGCGCCTATACGGCCGGCAACAACAACGCCTGTCAGCACCGGCACCAGCTCACGCGCCATAGCGATAGCTACAATGCCGCCTACGGAAGAGGACGCACCCAGACGCACGAACTCCTTGGCCGTCTGTACGGAAAATACCATACCGGTACAGAGAATCGTCATCATCACAATCGGCAGCGAATCCGCTCCCAACAGTGCCATCTGACGCACTACCTCCTTAGCGTTGGCATCCTTCAGATGTCGCAGCGTTGCCAACAGCAGCAGCGTCAGCCTGCCGCTGGCGGCACAGAAGTCCAATATTCTGTTGCCCATTGCTTCACAGAGAGATTTCAGCATCTTTACATCCTTATCTTCAGCTTTTTTTACATAATTATTATACCGCCAAATTATGGCGAATGTATGACACAAAACAGCCATACCGATACAGTAACGGGAAAAATTTTGTTAAGCGAAAGAAAATATCACTCTGTAGATTTACTTGTCAACAGTAAGCACGATTTCGCTCTCGCCGTCAATAATAAAATCAAAGGGATACTTCTGCTTGAACGGAGAGCCCTGCAGCATACCCGCAAGGCCGGCATCGTTAGCCGCAGCCTCCGGATTCGGCGGCTGCATTTGTCCCATCGCTACATCAATAATCAGCTCATTATTCTTGTCGGCCGTATTCACGCTCTTGATATAATCGCTGAGCTTGTGGCGTGTTTCCTTTTTCTTGGCAGCTGGAACACCCTCGGACTGCTGCTTGCGCAGCAATTCGATAGCCCAGGCCATGCTGCTGCCACCGCGCACGTTCAGCGCCAGCTTGCCGCCCGGATGATCCTTAGGCACTTTGAAATAAACTGTCTTGGTAAATTCTTCGCCACGGTAAGGCTTCATGGTAACATCAATAGCTACCTTGTCGCCGGGCTTAACCTTGGCGTTCTTGGTGCGCACGTTAAGAATTTCCGCCACCTGCACCGCATTGCTGACCTCTGCCTCTACGTTGATACCGTAAATCTGCACAGGCTCGAACTTGTTCTGCATCAGAATTGTTACAGCCTCCGTCAGCTCCGCATCCAGATTTTTCAGCAGCGCGTCATTGGAATAATACATATTTTCGCGATCAATAGTCAGTATTTCCTTTTTGCTGTCCACGCCGGTAATGGTAAAATGCAGCTTGGCCGTACCGCCGCCGTTGCGGTCCACAGTCTTGCTCACTGTATTTACTACAGCCGCATCCACCATCGAAGGCACCAGTTGCTCGTCGTCAATCAGACGCATGCGCATGCTGTTTGCCTGTCCGCGGCTGCTGTCGTTGACCGTAACAAACATCGGAATAGAATCGGGCTGCTTGCCTACTACACCGCCGATACCGCTGGCACGGTCCTGTGTAATGCTGCCGATAGCCTCGCCCAGATTGCCTACCTTATAGCTGCTCTGCAGGTTAGGAACTACGCCCAGCACCCACACCTTATTCATAAAGAAATTGCTGCTGCCACGCTGCATAAAGGGATGGCCGAAGGCCAGAATCTTACCGCTGTCATCGGTCCAGGTAACAGTGCCGAGAGCGCCAAGAGTCATATCACCCTGCATCAGAGCAACACCGACACTGCTGCCGGGCTCCAACGGCTTATCGCTGGAAGCGCCCGTGCCGCCGCTGTTGACAGCAGTCAGGCCGAAGGGCTGCAGCTTCTCCTGCAGATATTCCATGCCGTATTCCGTAAAACCGCCTGCCATCAGCGCCGTTCCCTTAGGAATCCAGTCTGCCGGCAGCTCTCTCGGTTCGTCCAGCAGCGGCAGCATTTTGCCGATCGGTGTCAGGAAGCAGTAATGCGGGTCGTTGAAGGTCTTGCCGAAGGCCACAGCACCGACAAGTCTGCCGTCTACATAAACAGGACTGCCACTCATGCCCTGAGCAACACCGCCTGTCTTTTCAATCAAATCGCCGTAAAGGCGCACAAAAATATTATATCCCATAGCTTCACTGCCGTTGACACCTAAAATTTCTACATTGAAGGTTTCAATAGTATCACCGCTGATAACGGTTTTGCCTATGCCCTGCATACCTGCACGCAGGTCACGCACCGGCATCAGAGGAACATTGGCGGCAGCTGCCGTCAGCAGCTGGCAGCAAAACAATAATGCTAATAAAAATACTCTCATACTCGCTCCTAAAAATAAAATATTTACCGGTCCGCTTCCGGTATTTTGCTCTATAATACTACAAAAACCGGCGGCTAAGAAGCTCGCCGGTTTTCTTTACCGTTATTCACTAACCTTAGCTACAACCTGCTGTGCCTCAATCTTATCACCCGGTTTAACCAGTACCTGGCTAACCTTACCTGCAGTTGTAGCACGCGCAGCAGCAATACTGCCGCCAGCTATAGATTTTACCTTTACCAGAATGTCACCCTGCTTAACCTGGGTGCCCTCCTGTGCCAGTCCATCGGTAACTACAATACCGCTGACAGCGGCGCGCTGGTCAGTCACAGCAGCACAGCCAACGGCAGCAAGTGTAAAGATGCCTAAAGCGGCAATAGTCAAAATCACTATTAACTTTTTACCCATGTGACTCACCTCATTTCAGATATATTTCTCTAACGTAAATTATACAGCCTCAGCAATATTTTGACAAGTGAACAGACTGTAAACCGCTCTTAAATAAAACATTATGAAAATCATCTGCAGTTAAAAAATTACCGGCACATAATTTTTTACGCTTTTTTTGCCTATCCTACCCGAAATCACCCTTTGGGGTAGGGTGCAAAAGCGTTTTTTTGGCTATAATATAAGCATCAAAGATTAGAATTTCCACATCTGGAAAGGAGATGTTGTTATGAAAATCAAAAATTTTGCTATCGGAGCACTGGCAGCAGCAATGCTCTTCACCGGCACATCTGTTATGGAGGCGGCAGTATATAATACATCCGCAAGCAGGCTCCCTACTGATATTGACTCCCGCTGCGGCAGAACAGAAGCCTTTCTGCTGAAAAATACCCGCTTTGATGTGAAGCATACCATGACCGAAAAATATGCCGAGGAATATGTTGCTCCCTGCTTCAGCCGCAAGGGCATCTACATCAGTGATATGGAGGCCAAAGCTATTGCCTTTGCCGCCTTGCAGATGTATGATGTGCAGCAAAACAGTAACGGCGCCACAGTAAGCTTCAGCGCCAAGGGCGAAGCCGATTCCGGTGACGGTGATTACTGGCTGACTACTATTTATGACAACAAAAAATATATCAATGCCTTTATCAGTACCTACGATGAGCTCCGCACCGAAAATGCACACTCTATCCCTGCCAGCAAAAGCTATGCTCAATACGGAGACAACATGTCTGCCGAAAGTTTGCAATACTCCAATCAAAGAATATCCAACCTCTACAGCAAATTTGAAAACATGGAAAGCTATTGGGCTCCCGGCGTAAAACTGGTTTTAACCGGCGACTATGTAAACTTCCGCACCGCCCCCTCCACGGACAGCAATGTAATTGATTCGCTGATGTCCGGCGAAGAAATAGCACCGTTAAAAGGCGCATTCGAAGCCGAGGGACGCCAATGGTGGAAGGCTATTAACGCTCAAGGTGAGGTTGGCTATGTAAGTGCAGATTTTGTACGCGTGGCCTGCTAAATAAGCATTAAGGAAGTATCACCAATGCTCAAAAAACTTTTAGGCTTAATATTTAGCGTCTGCCTGCTGCTAAGCTGCAGCTTGGCAGCTGCGGCGCCTGCGTCCGCGCTGTTCGGCAACGCCAGATATCTCATCTGCATCCATAAGCAAAGCTACCGCCTTGACGTCTATCAGCAGGGCGTAGAGCAAGCAGTCTGCAGCTATCCTATCGCTGTTGCCAAAAATCCCGGTGACAAGCAGTACACCGGCGACAACCGCACCCCCACCTCCTGGGGCAGTGCAGCAGCTATTCCCTCCTACTACACAGGTGCGGCAGTAGGCGTGCCTTCGGCGCAGGTTCCCTTCCGCATCGAAGAGATTTGCCCGGCGCATTACTGGACGCACGATTTCAGTGACGGCAAGGGCGTAATCGAAGGTGCCTACGGCCCCTGGTTCCTTTCGCTGGACACCGGCTGGATCGGCATCGGCATTCATGGTACGCATGACCCCGCCTCTATCGGCACCATGGCCTCCGAAGGCTGTATCCGCCTGCGCAATGCGGATATCCAAACCCTTAAGGAGCTTGTCTGCAGTGATAACGGCGGCATAGGCACCGGCGTTATCATCACCGAGGATTAAGCTATAACCCGCAACAACAAAACAAGGAGCTGTCACAGCTAACGCGTGACCGCCCCTTGTTTTTTATTTTGCCTATACAACCAGCTTATTTGATGAACAATCCCAGACCGATGCTCACCAAACGCTCGCGCCCGTCCGAAGGCTTGTTGACGATTTTGCCGTTGATGACCATTTCGCTGCTGCCTCCGCCATCATAATTGACAGCGCTCACCGCACCCAGCTTCACAAAATACTGCGCCAGCTCCGCAAGTGTCATGCCTGCGGAAGCACTGCTTCTGCCGTCAACAACAAGCATTAAAAGCGTGCCGTCCTGCTTCAGTCCGATTGCAGTACGCGGTGCTCTGCCACGCGCAATATCGGGAGCCATCTGCTCCTCCGCAGTACGCACATTCACCCTGCCGTTTTCTACCAGCAGTGGACCGCCGCTGACAACAGTCGTTGCCGCATCCGCAATGCTGCTGCCAAGGCTCTGCGTGAGTATTACATGGTCGCCCAGGCGCAGGCCTGCCAGAGCAGCCGCATTTGTGCCATGACCGGAAAGCACTACGCAACCCGGCTCCAAAGACATATTGCCTGCTGTGGAAACAGCAACAACGCGACCGTTTTTGATTTTCACCTCACGCCCGTACTGATTCGTTTTGGTCGACGTAGCGTAATAGGAATTAAACAGCACCAAATCATTGGCAATGCGCGCACGGTTCATGCCCTTCAGCTGCAGCGCTCTGCCGTCAGGAAATGTTACGCTGCCGGTGTAAGCAATGTCGCGCACAATCTTCTGCTCGTTGCCCTGCACTACATAACCGCTGCGCGGCGTAGCATCCATAGCGACAAAATTGCCCTTATCCTTAACGTTGCCGATAACCCAGCCGTCGGTATCAAAATACGACGCATTGATGGCAGCCACAAGACCTCTTTCCGCCGCCTGCTTAGCCAGGCTGCCGCGTCCGTTATACATACCTGCGGCAGAAAACGGCCTCAGCTCCAGGCGCGCCGAAGGCGCAACGCTCACCAGATAGCTTACCAGCGGTCTGCCGTTTAGCTCCTCCTGCGCATAGGTATAGGTAACGCCGCCGGAAAGCTGCATCGTTGTTTTGCTGATAGGAATGCGGTAAATATCCAGCACCAGACGGTCAGGATTCTTCAGCGGATAAAGCTTATACTGGCAATCCTTAGTTAAATCTATAACCACCTGTGCCTTTTTCTTCTTTTTGGCAGGAACAGTGATGCTTTTAATCACCGCATCCTGCTTAAAGACAGGCTTCTGCGTCAGCGCCGTACCCTCAGGCAACGTAACCACCAGCTGCAAGCCGTTTTTTTCGGCAGTATATTTAACAGGCTCCCTGCTGTCGAGCACCAGACGTACACGAGCAGGACTAACGCTGCTGCGCACCGCTGTGACGGGAGCGGCGCTCGCCGCAAGCGGAGCGGCACACAGCGCAGCCAGCATAAAAACAGAACATATAAGTTTTTTGAAATTCATATCTAGGACCTCTTAAGAGAAAAACGAAGGTAGAAGGAAGAAGAGTGTATTAGAGCGTCGTGTGTATACGCCCCCTTCCGCCTCGCTACGCTCGGCACCTTCCCCAAAGGGGCAGGCAAGAAAGTTAGCAGAACGCTCTAACGAGCAATTAATATATCGCAACACAACCCTCAGTCATCGCCTTCGGCGATGCCAGCTCCCTTTCAGGGAGCATATAAAAGTTCGACGAGCTTGCGACAGTCAGCATTTGACAAGCACTTTATATCTCCCCTGAAAGGGGAGGTTGCTGCGAGCTTTTGCGAGCAGACGGAAGGGTTGCAATATATTAATTGCGACACCATACGCCCTTCTTCTTCACATCTACACAAAAGGAGCTGCCAAAGGCAGCTCCTCCCCAAAATCAATAATCAACAATCAATACCCAAACATCAATCAGCCAGATTAGAAGCAGTATAAACAGTGCCAGGATGCAGCTTATCCAGATTCTCCAGCGCCTTGCCGGTGCCAAGAGCAACACACTCCAGCGGATCATCGGCAATATGCGTAGTAATACCGGTTTCACGCTGCATAATCTCAGCCAGGCCGTCAAGCAGCGCGCCGCCGCCGGTCAGATAAATACCGTTATCAACAATATCAGCAGCCAGCTCCGGCGGGCATTTTTCCAGAACACCGCGCACAGTAGCAATCAGAGAAGCAACAGCATCCTCCAATGCCACACGGCAATCCTCGGAGCTTACGCTAAAGGTAGTCGGCAGGCCGGTAACCATATCACGGCCGCGTACAGTAATAGACTCATTGCGTCCGTCGGCAATAACAGTAGCAACATTCATTTTGATTTCTTCAGCCGTGCGCTCACCGATAAGCACATTATGTACCTTCTTCACATGACGCACAATAGCCTCATCAAAATGGTCGCCGCCGATACGGATAGAAGAATCAACAACAATACCGCCAAGGCTCAGCACAGCGATATCGGTAGTACCGCCGCCTATATCAACAACCATATTGCCGCGCGGTACGGAAATATCAATACCGGCACCAAGAGCCGCTGCCAGCGGTTCCTCAATCAGATAGGTTTTGGAAGCACCGCCCTGGGTAGTAGCCTCCATAACAGCACGCTTTTCTACTGAAGTAATGCCGATAGGAACACAGGTCATAACACGCGGTTTGAAAAACAGGCTCTTGCCCGCAACCTTCTCAATAACGTAAGCAAGTAGCTTCTGCGTTACGGTATAGTTCGCAATAACGCCTTCCTTCAGCGGACGGATAGCAACGATACTGCCGGGAGCACGTCCCAGCATTTCTCTGGCATCATCGCCCACAGCCAATACCTTGTTGCGTACCTTATCAATAGCCACAACAGAAGGCTCCTTCAGGACAACGCCCTTGCCCTTGACATAAACAAGAATGTTAGCGGTACCCAAATCAATACCGATATCCATACTTTTAAACATTAGTCATATCTCCTTAATCTACATCTACGCGTTCAATATCTGCACCCAGATTTTTCAGCTTAGCAACAATGTTCTCATAGCCACGGTCAATATGGTGCAAATCGCCGATACGTGTCGTACCTTCGGCCACAAGGCCTGCCAGAATCATAGCTGCACCGGCACGCAAATCGGTTGCACGCACATCACAGCCTGTCAGCTTGCAGGGACCGTCGATAACGGCACTGCGGCCTTCGGTAGAAATCTGCGCACCCATGCGGTTCAGCTCAACCACATGCATGAAACGATTCTCAAAAACAGTTTCCGTAACCTTGCTGCGCCCCTCGGCAATAACCATCATCGCCATCATCTGAGCCTGCATATCAGTCGGGAAGCCTGGATAAGGCAGAGTTTTGATAGATACGGCCTTCAGCGGATTCTTGCCGATAACACGTACCTTATCAATATCCTCCTCAACCACGGCACCTGCCTCACGCAGCTTGGCAATCAGCGGCTTCTGGTGCTCCGGCAGAACATTTTCCACAACAATATCACCGCCGGTCATGGCAGCAGCAATCATATAAGTGCCTGCCTCAATACGGTCCGGAATAATGGTATAGTCTGCGCCATGCAGCTTCTCTACACCCTCAATGCGAATAGTATCGGTACCGGCACCGCGGATTTTGGCACCCATCTTATTCAGATAGTTGGCCAAATCTACAATCTCCGGTTCCTCGGCAGCATTTTCCAAAATAGTAGTACCCTCAGCAAGAGAAGCTGCCATCATAATATTTTCGGTAGCACCTACGCTCGGGAAATCAAAATAAATGCTGGTACCCTTCAGTCCCTCGGGAGCACTTGCTTCAATATAGCCATGACCCTGTTCGATTTTTACACCCAGAGCCTCAAAGCCCTTGAGATGAATATCAATCGGACGGGCACCGATAGCGCAACCGCCGGGCATGGAAATACGCGCTTTACCGATACGCGCCAGCAGAGGTCCCATTACCAGAAAGGACGCACGCATGGTACGCACCAGCTCATACGGTGCTTCATACGAGGTTATCTCAGTGCTGTCGATATCCAGCACATTCTTTTCCGGACTGCATTCTACAGCCAGTCCCAGACATTTTAAAACTTCACTTATAGTATGCACATCTTCCAGCATCGGAACTTCATCAAGATGACTTGGGGTAGTTCCCAGGATAGAAGCTGCAATAATCGGCAGTACAGCGTTTTTCGCACCGCTGGTTTTAACTGCACCAACGAGGCGGTTTCCGCCCTTCACAATTAGTTTTTCCAAAATAACCCTCCTGCATATGCGAAGTCGGAAAAATTTTTCCGTAACAAATATTTTATCATCAAACACAGGCTCTTTTCAAGACTTAATAAAAATCCGGAAAATTTTGCCACAGGCATATTTCGCCCGACCTTATAAGAAAAAGCCGGCACTGCTTCCGGCTCAGAAATTCACCCGCTGGCGGTCTGCTAAAATATTATAATAGGTTTCCTTCTCCATTAATTCCCTGCGGATAGCCTTTTTAGCATCCTCATCAGCACATTCCGCCAGACGCTTGCGCAAAAAAGCTATATCCTGCTTCAGCATCAGCATTTTGTTTCCTGCCAGACTTTCTACGATATCAGCCATCTTACAGTCACCGTCCTTACTTATATATCTTGTGCTTCTTCTCAAGAAACTTAGCGGCCTTGCCTAGTTCTACATATTATAGTCTACTATAAGCAAGTTTAATATGCAAGGAAAAATCTGTGACAAAACGCAAAAACCGCCCGACAGGAGCATCCCGCCGGACGGCTTAACTTTACAGCCTGATAATTTCGGCTTTACCAACAAACATTTCCGCTAACGCAGCAAGCTGCGCATCCTGCGCCACATCACCCACAAGCACCGTATCCGGTGCCAGCAGACTGATGCTGATGTCGCTGAACATCTGCCGCAGCTCGTTAATCATCCTGGCGTCACCGTCATTAATTATGCCCGGAGTACGCTCTGCCAGATGCCAGTAAAGCTGCTTTAAAATATAGCTTTCATTTTTGTTGTACTCTTTGATGTTGTCAATAATGTTATAGGGATAAACATCCTTCTCCCTCCAGGTAGCCTTAAAAATATCCAGCACCTTATTTTCATAAGCAGCCTTATATTCATTCCAGCCCTCACGGTCGTCAAATTTCAGCATATCCTCCAGCTTGTCACGGCAGCTGATAACCTTACGGCAACGCACAAGCATCGCATAAATCAGCGCCCGCTCCGCTTCCGTAGCCTGCGGCTCCTCGCGCGTAACTGTCATTACCTGCAGCCTGCCGGCCTTGCCAAGCATGCGCTCGGCAGCAAATTTTGCGCTTGCCAGATGCTGCATCGATAAGCTGCTGTCAACAGTATTTACAGGAAGTCCCAAATCAGCCAGTTCTGCCACTTCTTTCTCAGAAGCCAGAACAAGTGCGCGCACAGGCTCCTTGCCTGCAAGCAAAGCTGTTACAGCTGCTGTATTCATTTGTCGCTCTCCAGGAAAGCAGCGAATGCTTTATAGGTGTAATAAACATCCAGCTTAGAGCTCAGCTCGAACGGAGAATGCATGCACAGAATAGGCACACCAAGATCGACTACGTCCATATCCATAGAAGCAACATACAATGCAACGGTACCGCCGCCGCCTTCGTCTACAGCGCCCAGCTCGCCGATTTGCCAGAAAACATCAGCCTCATCCATAATGCTGATAACCTTGGCCATCGTTTCAGCGCTGGCATCATTGGAGCCAGATTTGCCGCGCGCACCGGTATATTTGGTCAGTACAGGACCTTTGTTCACGAAGCAGCTGTTGCGCTCTTCATATACGGAAGCAAAGCTCGGATCGTAGGCACCGTTAACATCGGAGGAAAGTGCGGTGGTATTGCGCAGCAGCTTGCGGATGTTGGCACCCTGAGTTGCTGCCAGATCCTCCAGATAGTGCAGCACGAAATCGGAATTCAGGCCGGTGTTGCCGTAGGAACCGATTTCTTCTTTATCTGCCAAAACCGTAACAGTGGTGTAGTACGGTGCTTTGGTATCAATTTCCGCAGTCAGTGCGGTATAAGCGCAAACCTTATCATCCTGGCCGTAGGCACCGATCAGGCTGCGGTCCAGGCCTACATCCTGCGCCTTGGTTGCGGGAACAAATTCAATTTCCGCACGCATAAAATCATGCTCGGTAATACCGTACATTTCGTTGAGCAAAGCCAGTGCGTTCAGCTTAACGGCATCTTTTACACCTTCCTCTTCGCTTTCATCAACAAAAGGCAGGCTGCCGATAACAATGTTCAGCTCCTCGCCCTTAATGCCTTCGCTCAGCTTGCGCTCGTTCTGTTTAGCGCCAAGATGCGGCAGCAAATCGGTTACGCAGAATACGGGATCACCGGCATTTTCGCCCACGCAGACCTTCACCAGCTCGCCGTTCTTTTTGATGATAACGCCATGCATTGCCAGAGGCACGGTCACCCATTGGTATTTGCGGATACCGCCGTAATAATGCGTTTTGAAGTAGGCCATCTCATGGTTTTCGTATACCGGGTTCGGTTTTAAATCCAGACGTGGAGAATCGATATGCGCAGCGTTCAGGCGCACGCCTGCCTCCAACGGTGCGGTGCCGAAGGTGGACATAGCCATAGATTTGCCGCGGTTTACGAAATAAACCTTGTCGCCGGGTTTATATGCCTTGCCTTCTTCGAAGGGAACATAGCCTGCAGCAGCCAGCTTTTCTACAGCCTTAGCGGTAAATTCACGCTCTGTTTTTGCTGTATTCAAAAATTCCTTGTAGCCTTCGCAGTATGCAAACGCTGCTTCCTTGGCAGCAGTGTTCTTCTTAGCGATATGGGGGAATTCCCATGTCAAATTCTTTTGCAATTCCTTTGCAGTTGTCATAATCTATCACTCCTTGTATAAGCTTTAGTAAGCAGTGCCAAACGGCACTATGTAAATCATACCACAAATAGCACCTTTTGGGGAGAGGAAGGGAAATGTATACAATACAAAAACCCCCGCCCTGACGGACGGGGAGGTAATTTTTTTGGCATTGTCGCAATGCTTATTACAGCTTGTGAGTAGTACGCAAGCGGGCAACAGCTCTCTTCAGCGCGTTTTCGGCACGAACAGTATCAATGTCTTCGCTCTTGGAAGCAAGACGTTGCTCTGCACGTTCTTTAGCTGCTGCTGCACGAGCGGTATCAATATCTGCATCAGCTTCGGCAATAGTTGCCAAAACGGTGCATTTATTGTCTTTCATTTCCAGAAAGCCGCCGCAAACAGCAAATTCTTTAACGCTGCCGTCAGTGAACTCCAGCTTCATCGGCGCAATATCCATGGTCGCAATGATAGGCATATGTCTAGCTTTGAGGCCCAGATTACCGGACAAAGCACGGAAACCCACATAAGTTACTTCTTCAGAAGTGAACAGCATCTTATCCGGCGTGACAATTTCAAAAGAAAACGGAGTAGCCATCTATTAATCCTTCATAGTTGCAGCCTTGGCAACAGCGTCATCAATGGTACCAACCATGTAGAAAGCACCTTCCGGCAGGTCATCATGCTTGCCTTCGAGGATTTCTTTGAAGCCGCGGATGGTTTCCTTCAGAGGAACATATTGACCGGGGGTACCGGTGAACTGTTCAGCAACGAAGAATGCCTGGCTGAGGAACTTCTGAATCTTACGAGCACGAGCAACAGTTACTTTGTCTTCCTCGCTCAATTCTTCCATACCCAGAATTGCGATGATATCTTGCAATTCTTTGTAACGTTGCAGGATAGCCTGTACGCCACGAGCAACATGATAATGCTCTTCGCCGATTACCAGCGGATCGAGGATACGGCTGGTGGAGTCGAGCGGGTCAACTGCCGGATAAATACCAAGCTCTGCGATTTGACGAGACAATACGGTGGTTGCATCCAAGTGAGCGAAGGTGCCTGCCGGAGCCGGGTCAGTCAAGTCATCCGCAGGTACATATACAGCCTGTACGGATGTGATAGAACCGGTCTTGGTGGAGGTAATACGCTCTTGCAGTGCGCCGATATCGTTTGCCAGAGTAGGTTGGTAACCTACTGCGGAAGGCATACGGCCGAGCAATGCGGATACTTCGGAACCAGCCTGAATGAAACGGAAAATGTTATCGATAAAGAGCAGTACGTCCTGGCCGCCAACATCACGGAAGTATTCTGCCATGGTCAGGCCGGTCAGACCAACACGCATACGTGCTCCAGGAGGCTCGTTCATCTGGCCGTATACAAGAGCAGTCTTGTTGATAACGCCAGACTCTTTCATTTCGCCCCACAGGTCGTTGCCTTCACGAGTACGTTCGCCAACGCCTGCGAATACGGAATAGCCGCCGTGTGCAGTAGCAATGTTATGGATAAGCTCCATAATAATAACGGTTTTACCTACGCCAGCACCGCCGAACAGACCGATTTTACCGCCCATTGCATACGGAGCGATAAGGTCAACGACTTTAATGCCGGTTTCCAAAATTTTAGTAGCTGTAGCCTGTTGGTCAAAGCTCGGAGCCGGTCTATGAATAGGCCAGTGATCAGCTGCTTCAACCGGAGTGTCATCATGGTCTACAGTTTCACCTAAAACGTTGAAGATACGGCCCAGTACACCAGGACCTACCGGAACGCTGATAGGAGCGCCGGTATCTACAACTTCCATGCCACGAACCAGACCGTCGGTGGAGCTCATAGCAACAGCGCGGACAATGTTATTGCCGATATGTTGCATAACTTCTGCGGTCAGGTGGATTTTTACTTTACCCTCATCGGTGGTGCCGTCAATGTGCAATGCGTTGAGGATAGCAGGCATGCTTTTAGGAGGAAACTCTACGTCGATAACAGGGCCTACAACTTGTACGATTCTACCTGTATTCAAGGTTTTAGCCTCCCTACAAAATATCTAATTAGTTTTGTGCCTGTTTCAGAGCTTCTACGCCGCCAACGATTTCGTTCAGCTCGCGGGTAATGGATGCCTGACGAGCCTTGTTATAGGACAGCTCCAGGTTTTGTACCAGCTTGCCTGCGTTATCGGTAGCAGAGCTCATAGCAGTCATACGAGAGCCCAACTCACTGGCAGCAGATTGTACCAGTGCAGCGTAAACTACGGTTTCCAGATACTTAGGTGCAAGTACCTGCAGAGTTTCGTCTTCACTAGGCTCGAAAATAAAGCTTGCGCTAGCTTTGCCTTTCTCCTTTACAGGAGGCTCTACCGGCAGAATCTTGTCGCTGGTAGGAATTTGGGACAAAGCGGTTTTGAATAGTGTAAACACAACATGCAGTTCGTCGAAATGCTCGTCAGCAAATTGTTTGATTGCATCCTGAGCAATTTCTACCGCATTTGCGTAAGACGGTCTGTCGGAGTAGCCGAAGTGGCTACTCAGCACTTTATAGCCGCGACGTTGGAAGAAATCTCTAGCCTTACGGCCGCTGGTGATAATGACTACGTCATGCTCACATTCGGAAATCTCCGCAACTGCTTTTTTCAAAGCGTTGGAACTATATGCGCCTGCCAGACCTTTATCAGAGGCGAGCACCAGATAACCAACTTTTTTAACATCACGATGTTGAAGCAGCGGGTGTTTTTTGGCACTTAAGCCTGCAAGGATGCTCGGATCGCTCACAACGTTGGATAACACTTCTTTGATCTTGATAGCATACGGACGGCTTGCTGCAGCTTTTTCCTGCGCTCTTCTGAGGCGGGCAGCAGCAACCATTTTCATAGCCTTCGTGATCTTGCCAATGTTACCTACGCTTTTCATGTGGCGATGAATCTCGCGTGCAGTAGCCATTAGTTAATCACCTACCTTCACTAACAAAGGTTTCCTTGAACTCGGCGATAGCTTTCTTCAGAGCTTCTTCGTTCTCATCAGTGATTTTCTTGGTTTTGATGATGTCTCCGCCAACTTCCGGATGGTTAGCTTCCATGAAGTCCAGGAATTCTTTTTCGCAGCGAGTTACATCTTTAACTGCTACGTCATCCAGATAGCCTTTGGTGCCAAGGTAAATAGCCATAACCTGTTTTTCAACAGACAACGGGCTGTATTGGCCTTGTTTCAGAACCTCGGTCAGACGTTGACCACGGTCCAGCTGTGCTTTGGTAGCTTTATCAAGGTCAGAAGCAAACTGAGCAAATGCTGCCAGCTCGCGGAACTGAGCCAGATCCAGACGTAAAGTACCTGCAACCTGCTTCATAGCTTTAATCTGAGCAGCACCACCTACACGGGATACAGACAGGCCGGAGTTGATAGCCGGACGGATACCGGAGTAGAACAGCTCGGATTCAAGGAAAATCTGACCGTCGGTAATAGAAATTACGTTGGTCGGAATGAAGCCGCCTACGTCACCTGCCAGGGTTTCGATGATCGGCAGTGCGGTGATGGAACCGCCCTTCAGTTCATCGTTCAGCTTAGCAGCGCGTTCCAGCAGACGGGAATGCAAATAGAATACGTCGCCAGGGTATGCTTCACGTCCTGGAGGACGACGGAGCAGCAGGGACATTGCACGGTATGCAACAGCGTGTTTAGACAGGTCGTCGTATACGCACAGAACGTCTTTGCCCTGATCCATGAAGTATTCAGCCATGGTTACGCCAGCGTACGGAGCCAGGTATTGCAGCGGAGCGGAGTCAGCAGCAGTAGCAGCAACGATGATGGTGTATTCCATAGCGCCGTGTTGTTCCAGAGTACGAACAATACGAGCGATGTTAGAAGCCTTTTGGCCGATAGCTACATAAATGCAGATAACGCCCAGACCTTTTTGGTTAATAATGGTGTCGATTGCAACTGCAGTCTTACCGGTACCACGGTCGCCGATGATAAGTTCGCGCTGACCACGTCCGATAGGAACAAGTGCGTCGATACATTTAATACCGGTTTGCAGCGGGGTATCAACGGATTTACGATCTGCGATACCATGTGCAGGAGATTCAACCGGACGACGTTCAGCAGCAGCGATTTCGCCTTTGCCGTCGATCGGGTCGCCGATAGCGCTAACTACACGGCCCAGCAGGTTTTCACCAACAGGAACCTCCATGATGCGGCCGGTACGGCGAACTACGTCGCCTTCTTTGATTTTGGTCTCGCCGCCCATCAGTACGATACCAACGCTGTCCGGGTTCAGGTTCAGAACCATGCCGGATACGTTGTGGGGCAGTTCAACTAATTCGCCAGCCATAGCGTTTTTCATACCGATAACGGTTGCGATGCCGTCACCGATTTTTTCTACGATACCAACTTCTTCCAGATCAGCATCCACATTGTAATTCTCCAGTTTGTTGCTGAGAGCATCACCCAGGGCTTCCGGTTTGGTGTACTCGTGAACGTCAATGCCGTTCAGAGCAACTTCCATTTTCTTCAGCTTGCGCAGTGCGGAAGCGTCGAATACCTTATCGCCAACTTGTACGATGATGCCGCCGAGGATGGACGGGTCAACTTTCTTGTTCAGGAAAATCTCACGGCCCAGTTTCTCGGTCAGGATTACAGAAATGGATTGATACTCTGCTGCAGATAATCTCTTGGCAGTAGTTACGTTTACATCTAACAGCTCTTTAATGGAGCCCAGATCAATTTTGAAGTCGGACAATTGTTGCTTAATTAAAGCAATATTTTCTTCTGTCTTCATGTTGTACCAATCACCTCCGAATACCGGCTTTTAGCCTGCTGCTTCGCATTACAGCGGCATATATCCGGCTTATTAGGGAAAGCAGCAAAATTATTTCATGATAGAATCAACGATTTTGCTAGCCATTTGTTTGTCTTCTTCAGAACCTAACTTTTGTTCTACGATCTTGCTAGCAGCAATCATGGACAGGTTGATAACTTGTGCACGAACTTCGTCCATAGCTTTCTTCTGTTCCAGTGCGATTGCTTCTTTAGCGGTTGCAATAACCTGATCTTGTTCAGCTTTAGTGTCAGCCATGATCTTGTCATGTGCAGCCTGAGCAGTTTTGCGAGCAGCATCAACAATAGCTTGAGCTTCTTGTTTAGCTTCAGCCAGCTTTGCAGCGTATTCAGCTTTAACTGCTTCTGCGTCAGTCTTAGCCTTTTCAGCAGACTCCAGGTCGCTTGCAATTTTATTCTTACGTTCATCCATAATGTTGCATAAGGGTTTGTAAGCAAATTTTGCAAGAACAATAACTAAAACCAAAAAGTTCAGGATCTGCGCGATAAGTGTTGCGTTGAAGTTAACCAATTATAGCACGCTCCTTTTGTAATATCTTGCAAAATAAAATTATTTAATGAACGGGTTAGCGAATACCAGAACGATAGCGATTACATAGCACAGAATAGGCATGGATTCGATCAAGCCTACGCAAACCAGCATGTTGGTGAAGATTTTACCAGACTCTTCCGGTTGACGAGCCATGGATTCGATAGATTTGCCGCACATGTTGCCGTTACCAAAGCCAGCACCCATAGCAGCGCCCAGGCAAACGAGACCTGCACCGATTACGGATGCAGCAGTAATGATTGCATTTTCAGACATTTGTTTCATCCTTTCAGAATATAAAATTTTTGTGTTAAAGAGTTATTCTTCGTGGCCGGCAAAAGCCAGAGCATAAGAGCCCAAAGCCAAGATAGTAAAGATAAAGGCCTGTACAAAGCCGATGAACAGGGAGAACATTACCCACAGTTCAGGGACAACCCACGGAGCCAGCTGATACAAAACGATCAGCAGGATTTCGCCTGCCAGGATGTTACCAAAGAGACGAAGGGCCATAGTCAGCGGTTTAGTCACTGCATCCAAAAGGTGCAACGGCAGGAAAGCCGGACTGGGGCTGACAAAATGTTTGAAATGGCCGATACCTTGTTGCATAACGCCAACAAGATATGCACTGAAAGCTACTAACAAGGACAAACCAAAGCAGGTATTGATATCGTTAGTAGGAGAAGTCCAGTGAACACCGACCTGAGGAAGCATGCCAATTTCATTGGATACAAGGATAAACATAAAGAGAGTAATAATGAAAGGTGCCATATATTTGCGGCCTTTCACACCACCAAGATTGTCTTCCATTAAACCATTCAGAAAATCGACAAAGAACTCCATGACATTCTGCAATCCGGAAGGTACTAACTTCGGATTTCTGGAAGCAGCAAAAAACAAAACAAATACGATAGCCATTGCAATCCAGGTCATATACATAGTTTGCATATTAACCTCACCCAAAAAGGTGTTGGTTGCAAGATAATGGATTATCTCTTTGGATTGTTCAGCCTCTTGCGCCATAGCAGCAGCTTCATTTCCCATCTTTCACACTCCTTTCTTCACGTTCCTCTTCTTTTTGGAGTTGGCACGCGATAAATATTAAATTTAAAATATAGAATATATGTGTAAGAAGAAAGCCCACGGCCACATAAAACACATGGTATTTCATCTTCAACATCGCAACAAAAAGGCTGCCTGCCGCAAAAATCCGGTAGTAGCGATAACGCTTTAAAAGCTTCACGCCGCGCTCAGGATCATCTTTAAATGCCAGAGCCTTACGCGCACCGCTGCACATAATAACCATGTCCAGCGCACCCACGACCATGCCGCGGAACAACCCGGTAGAGATTTCATCAAGACCTGCAAGCCTTGTTATAACCGCCAAAACCAGTACACACAGCGCAGTACGTATAATCACAGGCGTACCGCCCTGTCTGACCAATGGCGTTAAGTCAAAATTATTTTTCATCCTGCTTTTTCTTTTTTCCGGCATCATTTCTTGAATAGATGCTTCTTTGAATAAGATTATAGTAGGTCATAATCAGTGATATTACTGCCAGAGCAATGCAGATACCCCGCATTGTATGGTCACCGGTTTCCAGATGACGGTCGAGCCAGTCACCGCCAAAATAAGCCAGCATAAAATCAATCACAGCCATAAAAGCCAGCGAAGAAACTGTAGCCAGAGCTTCCAACATTCTGATATGTTCCTGATCGGGCTTATATTGTTGCATGATTCCACACCCTAGCATAAATTCACAAATTAATCATATTTACTCTTTTAATTTTAATATTTTTCACAGTGTTTGTCTACGCTTTAGACGCGAATTCCGGCAAAATTTCTACATCAAAGCCATTTTTTCTTAAAATCGCATGAATAATGCGTTCACAGGCCTTGCCGTCGCCGTAAGGATTAGCAGCTTCCGCCATAGAGCGATAATGCTCGGTATCATCCAAAAGCAGATTGGTTTCGCGCAGCACATCATCATAAGCTGTGCCTACGAGCTTAACCGTACCGGCTTCAACAGCCTCCGGACGCTCAGTGGTATCACGCAGAACCAGAACCGGCTTGCCTAAGGCAGGAGCCTCCTCCTGAATTCCGCCGCTGTCTGTGAGCACGATATCAACCTTAGCCATCAGATTGGCAAACGGTTCATATTCCATAGGCTCAATCAGATGCACTCTGTCTAAATGTCCCAGCTCCTCGCGCACGATTTCACGCACCTTGGGGTTTTTGTGTACCGGGAAGATTGCTTCCACATCGGGATGCGCTTCCAGCACGCTCTTCAAAGCACGGTAAACATGACGCATAGGCTCGCCCAGGTTTTCACGGCGGTGGGTAGTCATCAGAATCAGACGATGACCGCTGGCAAATACCTTATTGAACTCCTCGTCCTCAAAGCGGTAGCCTTCCTTCACCGTAGTCTGCAGAGCATCGATAACAGTGTTGCCTGTTACCAGAATCTGCTCGGGACAGATGTTTTCCTTCAGCAGGTTAGCCTTGCTGGTAGAGGTAGGCGCAAAATGCATATCGGCAATCGCACCGGTCAGCTTGCGGTTCATTTCCTCCGGGTAAGGAGAATATTTATTACCAGTACGCAGGCCTGCTTCCACATGGCCTACAGGAATCTGCGCATAAAAGGCAGCCAGAGCACCGGCAAAGGTAGTCGAGGTGTCACCATGCACCAGCACCATATCGGGCTTTGCTTCCTCCATAACGGATTTCAGGCCCATCAGCGCGCGGGTAGTAACATCATACAGGGTTTGACCTGCCGACATAATGTTCAAATCATAATCAGGCGTAATGCCAAACAAATCCAGTACCTGATCAAGCATCTCGCGATGCTGTGCGGTAACTGCCACAATCGGCTGAATATATTTGGGATATTTACGCATTGCCAGCACCAGCGGGCACATTTTGATAGCCTCCGGACGAGTGCCGAAAACTGTCATTAACTTTATCTTCTCCACGGTTCTTCCTCCCCCTTATCTGTCGTTCAGAATACCGATTTTCTTAGCACCAACGGCAACTGCCGTAATAATAACCGCTATAATAAGTGCGGCGTAAAAGCCGTCAAACTCTGCCCACAGCACAGCTGCGATACCGAGCACGGCTGTAATAGCATACATCAGCAGAACTGCCTGCTTCTGGTTCATGCCCATCGCCAACAGGCGGTGATGCAAGTGTCCCTTATCGGGCTGGAAAATTGGACGGCCGTTGCTGTAGCGGCGCATAATCGCAAAGGCTGTATCCATAATCGGCAGGCCCAGTGCAATCGCCGGTACAATCAGCGCTACGGTAGCAGCAGTCTTGACTGCGCCATAAACCGAAATAGCTGCCAGCATATAGCCGATGAACATACTGCCTGTATCGCCCATGAAAATAGTAGCGGGATTAAAATTATAGCGGATAAAACCGATAATGCCGCCGGCCAGAGCCGCAGTCATTACAGCTATATGGTAATAACCCATCTGAACCGCAACCAGAATGACTGTCATCGAAGCGATAGCGGATACGCCTGCTGCCAGGCCGTCCAGACCGTCAATCAGGTTGACAACGTTCGTAAAGCTGATAACCCAGAAAATTGTCAGCGGTATAGAAATAAACCATTCGTTAAGATAAAAATAGCCGCCGAAGGGATTGTTCAGCCATTCGATACGGATATCAAAGGCCACAAGTACGCAGGCAGCAAAAATCTGCCCCAGCAGCTTGACCTTTGCCGGCAGCTGATATTTGTCATCCAGTACGCCTACGATGGCAATCACGCTGCCGCCAAGCAGAATGCCGACAATATCCTTCGTCAGCTCCAAGCTTGCCACTGCGGCAATCATAAAGGCAATATAAATAGCCAAACCGCCAAGACGCGGCATAATCTTCTTATGCACCTTGCGGTTATCGGGCTTGTCAATCGCGCCGATTTTAAAGGCTAATGTTTTAATATAAGGGGTCAATATATAGCTTACCAAAGCGGCAAGCAGAAAGGGAAAACCGTAAGCACTTAACATTTATTTCTTTCTCCACCGAAACCTGATTCCTTGCACACGAAAAACACTAAACTATTCGTTCCTTATATAGTATAACATTTTTGACACTTGCGTCAATTACTTTTATTACAAAAATGCTGTAATAAACCTTTTTTTCCGCAAAATTATCCCAAATTATTCCCATTTATTATAGCATAATATCATCAAGGGAATATATCCTTTTGGCATAACTTATATGTTGTTTGGGTTCTCCGGATGTTGCCTTTTAAAAATTCTTACGGATTTATCTCATATCGCAGACTTTTTACAGATGATTTTTCCGAAATAATCACCGTTAAGGCTTTTTTAACTTCACTTTGCTCCTGTCTGCTGTAAATCTGCTCTAAAAAAAGTCAAGTAAACTCCTCTATCGTAACAAAGCGAAAATTTATGTTAAATTTATAGTTTTTTGTCCATTTTCTGCTAAAATTAAATTTAAGAAAGGGAGGGATGAGAATGCTGTCCAAGAGCTCATTTTTCACAACAATTCTGCTGCTTCTGCCTGCTATGGCAAGCGCACAGACAGCAGACGATGATCTGCAGCTGGAGCTGCGTTATTATGCACCTAAACTGAAATTTACATCTCACGGAATTGTGCCTGCTGCTTACAGTAATTTCCGCGATACGCTCAACATTAAAAACGGTAATGCACCCGAATACAGGCTAAGCGGCAAAAACTGGTATGTAGATTACATCGCTATCCACGAAAAAGGCTATGCTTCGCACCACATACCGGCACCAGGCAGCCTGATTCCGGCGGACAGCCGCACCAAGCTGAATCTGGACTATGCTTCCTTTAACTATCTTTCTCCCATCAAAACAACTGAAAACGGCACCGCCTACTGGCTCGCAGGCCTGCGCTGTTACCGCTTCGATACTGCGTTGCAGTTCAGCAGTCCCGTACTTAATAAAAAGTGTGCTAAGCAGCTGAACCAGTTCGCCCCTGCCTTCGGCATCGGCGGCAAGCATTACCTTGATGAGGCACACCGGCTGCAGCTTTACAGCGAGCTTTCCGGCTTGCCCTTAGGCGGCCGCGGGCACACCTACGACCTTGATATCGGCGTAAAATACAGTCCTTGTAAAAACCTCAGCGCCAACGCCGGCTACCGTGTTCTGGATTTGAAAATCAAAAACGATGACGGCACCGGTCTGTACAAGCTTTCCGGTTGGTACGGCGGCCTGAGCTACAGCTTTTAACATTTTATTATGAAAACCAAAGAGGAGGTTCCGGCATGAAAACAATCACCGCTTTACTTATGGCAACACTTATTATGTGTCCCTGCAGCAGCATCATGGCTAAAAATCCTGCTGCCTCTGTAACCGACAAAGCGCAAAAGGCATCAATTTCTACCATTAAAGATTTGGATAACGGGCGTTTGTACGTAATGGATTATACGGCAGACTATAAGCTGGACAAAATGCTGCAGCAGAATATCAACAGCGTTGACACCATGCTGGCCTTCGTCGGCAGGGAGCTTCTCGGCGCAGCCAAACCGGCTCCGGGCGCCATTGACGCCGGCTGCAGTGCCTTCGCCGGACGCACGGAAGAAGGCAAGCCTATCTACGGACGCAATTTTGACTATAAAATGAAAATGACTGCCGTAATGGTACGTACTGCTCCTAAGGACGGCTATCGCTCTATCGGTATGGCGGATGCAGGCTGGGTAGGCTACGATATCGGCAGCCTCAGCGACGGCAAGAGTGATTTATCGGCAGCAGTAGCAATGCCATACCTGATTATGGACGGTATGAACGAAAAGGGCCTTGCTGTCAGCGTGCTGAAGCTGGACGGCAAGCCTACGCACCAACGCACCGGCAAGCCTCAGATTACAACAACAGCTGCTCTGCGCCTGATGCTTGATAAGGCAGCCAATGTAGACGAAGCTTTAGCATTATTGGAAAAATATGATATGAATTCATCTATGGAAACTGCCAACTTCCATTTTCTGCTCAGCGATGCAGACGGAAAAAACGTTGTTTTGGAATATACTATTGATGATATGACTGTTATCGATACCAATTATGTTGCCAACCATTATCTGGCACCCAAAATGCATGGATTGGGACACGCCTATGACCGCTTTGCTGTACTGGATTCTGCTGTAAAGTTTAAAAAGAGCATCTTTACGCCCTTTGAAGCTATGTCCCTGCTTTCCCTTGTCAGCCAGCCGGAAACCGAAGAAGCAACCAGCATGACGCAATGGTCCGTAGTATATAATCTGCATGACCTGACAGCGCAGGTTGCCATCCGCAGAAATTATGATAAGCTGTTCAACTTTACGCTGGCAGATTTAAGCGGCAAGGCTAAAATCTAAATTATAACCATATACCTTACGCAAAAAGAAGCTGACAGGCACCTATGTGCCGCAGCTTCTTTTTTGTATGACCGCTTTCAGCAGTCCCAGCCAGCCTGCTGCTTCTCCTGCTCATCCATCTGCAGGCGCACCCGCTGCGCCGTACTGCGCACAGCGACAGCGTGTCCCTCCAAAGCTGCGAAGGGTGCAAACTGCGCTGCCCGCTCTGCCAACGGCATCTGCCGGTGCCGCTTTGATACATGATGCGGCAAATTGATAATATCCTCATAACTATCGTTCATGCCTTGTGACCTCCTATCTGTTCGTTGCGCTCCTTTGCTGTTGCCCCGTCAAGCAGGCTCATGCCCTTCAAAACGGAATTCTTGCCAAAGCGCCGCTTAATCTCCAGCTGTGCCTGCTGCAATCTGTTTTCGCGCTGCCATGCAGCCTGCTGCACTGCCTCATTCCCAAAGTTAAACAAGCTCAGCTCCTGTTCCTGCTTCTTGGCAGCAGCCTGCGCCGGAAGCACATGATTCGCCGCCAAGGTCAGCCTCCGCACCAAAAGATTGCTGTCTGTAATGCGCTCGTACAAATCCGCTGCCGCCTGCACCAGCAATTTAGATGATGAAGAAAAACACCCCAGATTAAAGCTGCCATGCGCATGCTGCGGCACCCTGCGCCCGTAACAGTCAATCTTCACCACACCCTGGTAGCTGCTGCCCTGCTTCAGATTGTCGATATCATAGCCCACCGTAAGCACTATCTGGTCGGTCACCAGCGCCTTGCTCACCAGCTCCAGCGCCAACGCATCTGCCATCTCACGCAGCACCAAAAGTGCCTCCGCCGATTCATACGCACGATGCAGCACCTGCCCCGAGCTCAGGCTGCAGACCTGCGGCCGGTATCCCTTCACATCGGCAATCGTACAAGGCTCCCAGCCCCAGGCGTGGTCAATCAAAAGCTCCGCATTTTTTCCGAAAAGACGGTACAGCAGCTCTTCATTATATACCGAGCAGCGCGCTATATCTCCCATAGTATATATGCCCCGCGCCTCCAGCTTGCTCGCGTAGCCACGGCCGACGCGCCAGAAATCCGTCAGCGGCCGATGCTGCCACAGCTCACGCCGGTAGCTCTGCTCGTCCAGCTCCGCAATCCGCACGCCGTTGGCATCCGCCGCAATATGCTTCGCCCGCACATCCATCGCCACCTTCGCCAAAAACAAATTAGTGCCGATGCCTGCAGTAGCGGTAATACCTGTTTCGCGCAAAACATCCAAAATAATCCGCATCGCCAGCTCCCGCGCCGACAATCCGTAAAGCTCAAAATATTGCGTTACATCCATAAACACCTCGTCCACAGAATAGACGATGATATCCTCCGGCGCCACATAACGCAGATAAATTTCGTAAATTCGCGTGCTGTATTCCATATAATAGGCCATACGCGGCGGCGCAATAATAAAATCCAGTGCCAGCTGCGGCTCGCTCTGCAGCTGCGCATAAGAGCACGACGAACCGCAAAGCTGCCTGCCGGGAGCAGCAAAACGCCGTGCGGCATTTATCTGCTGCACACGCTGCTTCACCTCAAACAAGCGCCCGCGCCCCGGAATACCATAGCTTTTCAGCGAAGGCGTCACCGCCAGACAAATAGTTTTATCCGTCCGCCGTTCATCTGCCACTACCAGATTAGTATCCAGAGGATCAAGTCCGCGCTCGCGACATTCTACCGACGCATAAAACGATTTTAAATCTATAGAAATATAAGTACGCTGCAACTTTTTCTTCTCCTTTACTATCTGTTTTGTTTCTATTATAGCACTTTCAAACGTACATGTCTGTAATATTATAAAAATATTTTCGTATTTATAGTAAAAGAAAATCCCCTGCCGGCGAACAGGCAGGGGAAGAAAGTATAATCTTATTCATGCTTCTCCGGAAATTTAGGTCTGGGGAAGTTAGGACCGGACGGCTTAAGCGTAAAGCCACGGCCGAAGACATCGTTAACATCACTGATAATCATAAAAGCACTGGGGTCAATCTCTCGCACAATGGAGCGTACCTTCGCCAGCTGTGTCAGCTTGATGACTACGAAAACCAGCTCGCGGTGACGATGCGTAAAGCAGCCCTCGCCGCTGATATAGGTAACACCGCGGCCAACGATTTTAATAATCGCTTCCGCAATTTTCTCGTGATGCTCGCTGATGATAATAACCTTCTTTTTATAATCAAAGCCTGTCGTAAACGCATTACAGGTTTTGGTCATCACAAAAAAGGTAAGCAATGTGTACAACACCGGCTCAATACCGAATAAGGAAACACTGGCCAGCAGCAGGCAGATGTTGAAGGCAAAACCAGTTGTACTGATAGAGATAGAATAATTTTTCTGGATAATAGCGCCGATAATATCCGTACCGCCGCTAGAGCCGCCCACGCGGTACATGCACGCGGCACCGATGCCGTAAAGCACACCGCCGGCAATGCAGGCCAGCAGCTTGTCATGCACTACAGTATAGTTTGACAGAAAATGAAAGAAATCCAAAGATACAGAAAAAGCAATAATACCATACAGCGCGCTGATAGTATATTCACGGTCCATATACTTATAGGCTAAAAAGAACAGTGGCACATTGCAGATTAAGCTGGTAGCGCCCATCGGCAGGCCGGCAACATAATAGGCAAGTACGGCAACGCCGCCGATGCCGCCGCTGAGCATCTTATTAGGCATATAAAAGGTATTCATGGCAATACCCATAATCGCACAGGCCAAGGTCACCATAGCATAATGGTAAATTTTTTTCTTCAAAGCGGGATTCATAAAATTCTCCTTTGCAAGCAAAATATTCTGAATATGTTTTTTATGTATATATTGTAACACTTTAACGCAGAAAGGCAACTACTAAATATTTTTCTCGCCAAAATCCCGAACGTTCGAAAAAAATTCTTGCTATGCAGGCATAAGCAGTATAAAATAATACTGTATACAACATTAGGCAGGTGAACTTATAATGAAGCAAATAAAAGAAACGGCATATGCCAAAATAAATCTGGGACTTGATATTCTCGGCAAGCGTGAGGACGGCTACCACGAGGTAAGTATGATTATGCAAAGCGTCGGCCTGAGCGACGAGGTTGTTATCAGCAAGGGTAACGGCATTCAGATCAGCTGCAATCTGCACAACCTCAGTTGCGGTCCTGACAACCTGGCCTACAGAGCAGCCGCATTGCTCGCAGGTCACTGCGATATTATTCCGAACGTTCACATCGCCTTGAACAAAAAAATTTTTCTAGCGGCAGGACTGGCAGGTGGCAGCAGTGATGCGGCAGCAGTTTTGCGCGGTCTGAACCGTTACTGGGAGCTTAACCTGGAAAATTATGAGCTGGAACAGCTCGCTGCGCAGTTGGGCAGCGATATCCCATTCTGCATCGAAGGCGGCACCATGCTGGCAACAGGTCGCGGCGAAGTCCTCATCAAGCTGGAGGACATGCCCGAAACCTGGCTGGTACTGGCCAAGCCCCGCGGACTGGAGGTTTCCACCGCCTGGGTTTACAAGAACTTTAACCACGGCCGTGTAGTACATGCACCCTGCATCTGGCAGCTGGAAGCATATCTGCGCGAAGGCGGCAAAGCCATCGTTCCCTATATGGGCAATGTTTTAGAAACAGTTACAATCCCGGCACACACCGTTATAGCCTCTATTAAGGCTGCTATGCTGGGAGCAGGCGCCTACTATTCTCTTATGAGCGGCAGCGGCCCGACCGTCTTCGGCCTTACTGCTGACAAAGAAACTGCCAAGCGCGTACAGCAGGCACTGACAGATTTTGATGTAGAAACAGCAATTACGACAACTATCGGAAGGAGAAACTAATATGTCCGGACATTTGCAGCCTATAAAACTAGACAGCTACAAGCCTCTGCGTGAGCTTGTCTGTGAAAATATCCGTCAAGCTATTATTGACGGCACCTTCAGCCCCGGCGAACGCCTCATGGAAATCCAGCTGGCTGACGAAATGGGCGTAAGCCGTACGCCCGTGCGCGAAGCAATCCGTAAGCTGGAGCTGGAAGGCTTTGTAGTTATGATTCCCCGTCGCGGTACCTATGTTGCCGATATTTCCATTAAAGATATCACCGAAATTTACGAAATCCGTATCAGCCTTGATATTCTGGCTGCCGGTCTGGCTGCCGAGCGTATTACGGATGAGGAGCTTGAACAGCTTAACGGTTATCTTATCGAAATTGGCCAGCATATCGCCAACAATGATATGGATAAAATCGTCGAAGTAGATACTTCCTTCCATGATATGTTATACACTGCCAGCCGCAACGAGCGTCTGCGCAGCATCATCAATAACCTGCGCGAGCAGATGACTACTATCCGCGGCCGTTCTATGAGCTACCCGGGACGTTTAGTGGAAACCATGGACGAACATCGCAATCTGGTAGAAGCAATTGCCGCACATGATGTAGAACGTGCGCAATACGCAGCCCGTATCCATCTGGAAAACGCCGAGCACACCCTCATGCGTTCCCTCAGCGAGCATCTGCCGCAGAAGAAGGCGTAAGCATGACAACTGCTAATATAGATGCTTTTATTGTAGCAGGCGGCCTCAGTCCCTGGCTGAAGTCCTATGCCGGCACCGAACACCGCTGCCTGGCACCGCTTGGCGATAAGCGCCTCATAGACTATATCATTGCAGCCCTGCAGGGAAGCGGACGCATCCGCCGTATTGTCGTAGCTGCCCGCCCCGAAGCCTTGGCGCTTTTAGAGGGTACGTTACCGGCCGACGTTCTGCTGTGTGAAGCCGCAGGCGACCTGCCGGCTACAGCCGTCGCTGCCTCCGAAGCCTTAGGTCCTGATGCCAGCGAAAAGCTGCTAGGAGTATGCGACGACATTCCGCTGCTGACCTCCCTTGCAGTACGCGACTTTCTTGCAGCCTGCAATGCCTTCCCCGAAAGCCAGCTTTATTATCCCATCATCCCCAAGGATGCCTGCCTGAGTGCTTATCCCGATGCAAAGCGTACCTACGGCAAGTTGCGCGACGGCATCTTTACCGGCGGCAATATGATGCTGATGGCCAAAGAGATTATTCCCGGCGGCCAGCAAAAAGCACGCGAAATCTTTGCCCGCCGCAAATCACCGCTTAAGCTGTGCAACTGGCTCGGATGGGGCTTCTTGATAAAGCTCCTGTGCCATCGTCTGACAGTGGCCGATGCGGAAACACGCACCTCCGCACTTCTGGAAATGCGCTGCAAAGCCATCATCACCCGTCATGCCTGTATCGGCATGGATATAGATAAACCAAGTGATTTAGAACTTGCAAGGAGGACGCTTACATATGGTAAAAGCCAAAAGAATTGAACGCGTAGCAGCGTTAAGTAAACTTTTAGCCGATCATCCATATCGGCTGTTTTCATTTTCATATTTCTGCAAAAAATTTGCTATCGCCAAATCCACCCTCAGCGAGGATGTTTTAGCCGTAAAATCCGGACTGGAGCTTTACGGCCTCGGCAAGGTAGAAACCGTTTCCGGCGCTGCCGGCGGTGTACGCTTTATCCCCGGCCATCTGCCGGAGGACGACGCAGCCTTCTTGGAAGAGCTTGCTGCCCGCCTCACCTCCCCGGACCGCATCCTGCCCGGAGGTATGCTTTATACTACCGATATTCTTTGCCATCCGGAAACCGTAGTGCGTCTGGGTGAAATCTTCATGCTCCGTCTGCAGGAGCTGGCACCGGACTGCATCATGACGGTTGAAACAAGCGGTATTCCGCTGGCTATGCAAACTGCGCGTGCATTTAACGTGCCTCTTGTCATCGCCCGTCACACCAGTGATATTACCGAAGGCAGCACCGTCAACATCAATTACGTCAGCGGCTCCACCAAGGTTATCCAAAACATGGCCATGCCCAAGCGCGCATTGCAGCCCGGCAGCCGTGTGCTGATTGTGGATGATGTTATGAAGGGCGGTGGCACCGCCAAAGGCATGATTGCTTTGGCTCACGAAGTCGGCGCTCAGGTTGTAGGCAAAGCCTTTTTAATCGCCACCGCTGCACCGGACCGCAAGCTGGTAGAAGATTACACTGCCTTCTTCACCCTGCATAACGTAGACGAAGAACAGCAGAAAGTAACATTGGAAGTAAATAAATAATATAGAATACATAAGGCTGGCTAGAAGGTATTTTTAGATGATGCCTTATGGGCAGACCGAATTTTTATCAACTATAAACTACGTCAGGCTGTTTGGAAGGTATCAGATGCTAAACGACGGTGACGACGGCGTACTACTTGTACGTCTAGGAAACGTTGTGACGCAGATGATGCCTTATAGACAGTCAGGAAAGGAAGAACTCACATGTCAGAATTAGTAGCAATAATCCTCGCCGCAGGCAAAGGTACAAGAATGCGCAGCAAATACCCCAAAGTACTGCACAAGGTAGGCGGCAAGCCCATGTTGCAGCACGTAATTGACGCTGCAAGCGCTGCAAGCGCTGCCGGCGCAGACAAAAAGGTTGTTATCGTCGGCCATGAGGCAGAACTGGTAGAAGCAATGGTAGGCAATCAGGGAACCATCGCCATGCAGGCCCAGCAGCTTGGCACCGGCCACGCTGTAATGCAGACTGCCGATACCCTGAAGGACTTCCACGGCACTGCGCTCATCCTGTGCGGCGACACCCCGCTGCTGGACGGCGAAGAGCTGAAAAAATTCTGCGAAGCACATCAGGAAAGCGGCGCTGCTGCTACCGTACTTACGGCAATTATGGACGATCCGTTCGGCTACGGCCGCATTGTACGCGATGCTGACGGCAATGTACAGGGCATCGTAGAGCAGAAGGATGCTACCGAAGAACAGAAAGCTATCAAGGAAATCAACACCGGTATTTACTGCATGGAATGCCCGCAAATGTTTGACGTGCTGGCTACCCTGACTAACGACAACGCGCAGGGCGAATATTACCTGACTGACGTACTGCAAAAGCTCAACGAAGCAGGTGCTAAGGTTGGCGGTATTTCCACTGCCGACAGCGATATGGTTATGGGTATCAACTCCCGCAAGCAGCTTTCCGTTGCTGAAGGCGTTATGCGCCAACGCATTTTGGATAAGCTGATGGATGCAGGCGTAACCATTATGGATCCTGCCAGCACCTTCATCGAAGCAAGCGTAAAAATCGGCCGCGATACCGTTATTTATCCCTACACCTGGCTGGAAGGTACAACTGAAATCGGCGAGGACTGCGAAATCGGTCCTAACGCCCGCTTTACTAATGTAAAAATCGGTGACGACAACCATCTGCAATTCATCTACGGCCATGACTGCGAGGTTAAAAACCACGTTACCGCCGGTCCGTACGTTCATCTGCGTCCCGACACCGTTATCAGCGACCACGTTAAAATCGGCAACTATGTAGAGGTTAAAAACTCTAACGTAGGCGAAGGCACCAAGCTGCCTCACCTCACCTACATCGGCGACAGCGATATCGGCAGCGGCGTTAACATGGGCTGCGGCTGCATCACAGTCAACTACGACGGCAAGAAGAAGCACCGCACCGTTATCGGTGACAACGCCTTCGTCGGCTGCAACACCAACCTTGTTGCACCTGTAACCGTACAGGCCAACACCTACATCGGTGCAGGCAGCACTATCACCAAGGAAGTACCCGAAAATGCTCTGGGCATTGCACGTGCCCGTCAGAAAAATATCGAAGGCTGGGCCGAAAAATACCGTAACGAGGATAAATAAGCTTTTATAGTCACATATGTGTCAAAAAGTTTACAAAAAACTTGTGATTTACGTGTTTTTTGTGTATAATTAAATTTAAGTAAAGTTTTGCTCATCGCACCAGCAAACTACAACAAGGTAATTTTGGAGGGATTGGACATGTTGTCTGACGAGAATAAGTTAAGAATATTTACCGGTAATGCAAACCCTGATCTGGCACGCGAAATCGCTGCTTACCTCGGAACCACCGTTGGTGATTCTGTAGTTAACCGTTTCAACAACGGCGAAGTTCAGGTAATGATTAACGAAAGTGTACGTGGCAAGGATATCTTCATTGTACAACCGACCTGCGGCCCTATCGTTAACGATAACGTAATGGAGCTTTTGATTATGGCTGATGCCTTCAAACGCGCCAGCGCTAACCACATCACTGCTGTTATCCCCTACTATGGCTATGCACGCCAGGACCGCAAAGCACGCGGCCGTGAGCCTATCACTGCTAAGCTGATGGCAGACCTGCTGGAAACTGCAGGCATTACCCGTGTAGTAACCATCGACCTGCACGCTGCACAAATTCAAGGCTTCTTCAACATCCCCTTTGACCATATGCCCGGCGGCCCGCTGATGGCAGAATACATTAAATCCAAGAATCTGGAAGACATGGTTGTTATCTCTCCGGACCTTGGTGGCGTAAGCCGTGCCCGCAATTTCGCTGAAATGCTGAATGCACCGCTGGCTATCATCGACAAACGTCGTCCGGAACCCGGCGTTGCTGAGGTTATGAACCTGATTGGCGACGTTAAAGGCAAAACCTGCATCATGGTAGACGACATGGTTGATACCGCAGGCTCCCTGACCGAAGGCGCACGTGCCCTGAAGAAATTTGGTGCTAAAGAAGTATATGCATGCTGCACTCACCCGATCCTGACCGATCCGGCACTGTCCCGCATTGCTCAATCCGATATCACCGAGCTGGTTGTTACCAACACCATTCCTCTGGCTCCTTCCAAAAAGCACCCGAAAATTAAGGTGCTCTCCATTGCGCCGATTCTGGCAGAAACCATTCTGCGCATTTACAATGACTGGTCTGTAAGCCAATTATTCGATACCAAACACTAAGCGTAATATAAAAAGGCTTGCCTCTGGCAAGCCTTTTTGTTATGATTAAAGCCGGCAAAACTACCGGCTTTAATATTTGGAGTAACTATGCGTATCATTTATCTTCTTATTATCTGTTCCCTTGCCGGCGTACTGCTGCTGTGGCTGGGGATATACAAAAAAATCAGCAGAAAGACTGCCGCTATAAGCGCTGCTCTCAGTCTTACGCTTGCAGGCGCGCTGCTCTTGCTCGCCGTACTTCCCGGCAACAGCTTTTATGGCAAGGTTATAACACATGCGGAAAATACCCACGGGCGCAAGCTCATTGCCCTCACCTTTGATGACGGCCCTTATCCGCCCTATACCCAGAAGCTGCTCAAGCTTTTGGCTGCCAAAAACGTGCATGCCACCTTCTTTATGGTGGGCGAAAACGCTGCCAAGCATCCGGAAACAGTAAAGCTCGTCCAGGCACAAGGACACCTGATTGCTCTGCATGCAGGCTATCACAAGGATTTGCTTAAGCTCAGCAGCAGCGAAGCTGCCGCCAACATCGCCTATGGCAAGCAAACGCTGCAAAGCATCACCGGTACTGCACCGCAGTATATGCGTCCGCCGCACGGCTTCAAGGACTGGAGCACTGTCAAGGCTATCAATGATGCAGGTATGCAGATAGTAAACTGGAGCATCATTCCCCGCGACTGGACAAACCCAGGCGTGCAGGTAATCGCCGACAGAGTCTGCGAGAACGCATCCACCGGTGCTATTGTCCTGCTGCATGACGGCGACAGTCCCAAAAATCTGGCACCGCGTGACCAGACGATTGAGGCAGTCGGCCTCATCATCGACCGTCTGCGTGCAGAGGGATATGAATTTGTCACCATCGAAGAACTTAATAAATAAAAAGGAGCAACAATATGAAACTAATTGTCGGCCTTGGCAATATCGGCCGCGAATACGAAAATACCCGTCACAACATCGGCTTTATGGTAGTTGACGAGCTGGCACGCCGTCTTGGTGTAAGCTTCGGTAAGGAGGACCGCAGTGCCTATATGGCAGAATACCGCGCTCCCGAAAAAATCATCATCATCAAGCCAACCACCTACATGAATCTCAGCGGTGTTGCTGTTGGTGCCTACGCCAACTTCTATCACATCGATCCGGATGATATCGCTGTTATCCAGGATGATATGGATATGCCCGTAGGTCAGCTGCGCATCCGTCGCAAGGGCAGCGCCGGCGGCCACAACGGCATCAAATCCATTACCGAGCATTTGGGCACCGATGCTTACCCGCGCTTTAAAATCGGCATCGGCCATCCGGCACGCAATAATAAGGCAGTTGTCAACCATGTACTGCATGCCTTCCAGGGCGAGGACAAAACCGCTATCGAAGCAGCAGTAGCAGAAATGGCCACAGCGCTGGAGGAATGGATTAAATCCGGCGATATCGAAGAGGTTATGCAGGCGCACAACAAGAAAAAGGCTAAGGCTGAAAAACCTGCAGCCGAATAAACAATATAAAAGAACTAGCAAGAGCAGTCATAGCTCCGGCTAGTTCTTTTTTTGGTTATGCAATATATTCAACAAAATTACGGCTTATTGAAGGCCGGTGTCAGCATCGGTTCAACAGCACCTGTATCAGGAGTAAGGTCTGCTGTTCCCCTGAGCACGATTTTGTCTGCCAGAACAAAGCCGTTCAGCTGACAGCCTGCACCTATCGTCACCGTTCCCTTCGCCAGCAGCAGCGCCTGTGCCATTTTGGTACCGTCACCCAGCGTAATATCGCCCTCTTCACTAATAAGCACTATGCGGTCCGTGTAATATGAACCCGGTGCGGTATTTATCGACAGCTTATTGGCTATCAATGTTGCACCCTGCAGGCCTTTGCTGCCAAGAATCAGCGAAGTATTACTCCTCAGATAATAAAAGCGGGCGCTGAGGCCGTTTTCCTCCGTAGTCCTTTTGTTCAGCGAAGCAGCGCATTTATTCTGCAGAAAGCTAATCTGCGGCAGCCTTACTTCTTCTGTGCTTGTATATAACGCTGCCTGCTGCAGATATTCTCCTCCTGTCAGCGAACGTCCCGCAAGAACGCTCTTAGCTGCCAGCTTCCGCATCTCCGGACTGAAGCTCACCCTAAGCCTGTGCAGCCGCTGTACTGCGCCAACATGATTAGCGGCTACGGCAGACACCTTCAGGTAATCTATCTGCCCATCCGAGCTGTAACTGCTTTCGCTTGTCACTTTTACCGGTTCATTGCCCGGCTGCAGCTCGCCCTCATAGCAAAGCTGCGTACCCGCAGGCTGCGGTTTTTGACCTATAGCCTGCAATACGGAGCCGCACAACAGCCGCAGCTGCTGCCCCCGTAAAAAATCCTTTTCCGCCTCATAGCCCTTTACTGCATAAAGCAGGCAAAGCTGGGCGCTGAGTGCCAGCAAGAGCGCTGCCAGCAGGCACGGAAGCGATATACTGCCCTTTGCGCTATGCATCATCTGTTATCCTCGCACTATAACAAATAAAATACTGCGTCACCCGCATGCTTCTGCCGTTACGGTAAAGATCGAAGCTTACGCACAGCATTTGCGGCGAGCAGCGTCGCACCTGCCATCCGAAAACGCCTACCTCCTCCAGCGACACCGGATTCACACCCGTGCCTTTATTGGTACGCGTCCTCTGGTATATGCCCTGCTTATCGCTGTAAACAGTCACCTGTTTACACCCCTCAAGCATCCTGCAACTTATTTTGCCGTCAGTCTGCAGACGCACGCTCTGTGCATCATAGCAGACTATCTTTTCTAACTGCGCCAAAATATGCCGTCTGGCTTCCTGCAGCTGCAGCTCATCCTGCAGGCGGCCAAAGCTGCGACCGACAGTGCCTGTTGCTTTAAAAACAAGCGTCACCAGCACTACTGCCAGCAAAAGTCCCAGCAGCAGCTCCAGAAGCAGATAGCCCCTCTGCCGTCGGCAGCGCACGGATAAGCGTAACCCTGACCTTGCCATAAGCAGCCTGCACCTCCTGTACCGCCAAACATTCTGTGCTGCCGGAGCTAATTCTTTGCGTCACGTCAAAGCGGCCGCTATATTCTTCGCCCGCCAGCACCTGCTGTGCGGCCTGCACCGCCTGCTGCAGTTCAAGGCTTTCATTCAGCAGATAATTGCTGCGGTAAAAGCCCTGTATCGCTGTCGCCAGCAGCACTGCCGTAAGGCAGAAGCACACCAGCTCCTGTACCAGGCAAAAGCCTCTGCTATTTTTCATAAACAGTCACCCTGCCTGTAACCGGCTGCACCGTCAGCCGGCAGTACATATCAGGCAGCTGTCTATGCTCCAGCCTGTAACCGCCAATGGCTGTCGGATTGCCGTTTTCATTATAGCTGAGATTCTTAATCGCTTTTTCGCACGTCAGGCTGATGTCAGCATCGAGCCTTACACGCTTCCAGATTTTATGCGCGCGCTCAATTCTGTAGCTATGCTTATCCTTATCGCTGACTTTAAGCGTGTACATATAATTTTCCGGCTGAAACAGCGTCTGCTGCTGCATCTGTCTGATATCCGCCGCCAAAAGATATGCTGTATAGCGCAGCTGCTGCCTGTAATACTGCCGCTGCAGCGTCTTGCTTCCGGGATACAGCATTACTGCCGCAAGTCCCAGGCACCCAAGTGCCAGCAGCAGCTCCAACAGCAGATAGCCTGCTGTCTTATTATTCACCGGCGTTAGCTTTACTGCCCGGTGAGGTTACTGCCGCACCCTTGCTGTTTTTGCCGCTGAGGGTATAGGTGCCGTCGGTTGTATTTGGTGTATAGGTAAGTGCCTCGCCCTTGGCATCCTTGAATTCCAGCTTACCGCCCAGATATTCGCTGTCCAGTGTAGTAAGCTCTGCCGGCACAGTGCCTGCATCCATCTTATACAGCTGAATTGCCTGGTCGATAGTCACCAGATCGTTTTGCAGACGGGCATTCTTCACTCTGTCGTTAGCACCCGAAAGCGAAGGCAGCAGCATGGTAGCCATAATGCCAATCAGCGCCGCCGCTGCTACTACCTCGATTAAAGTAAAGCCTCCCTGTTTACGCATTGTTTTTAACATAATCGTACCTCCTGAATTTACTCCGGCATTGCCGAAAGCATCTCAAATAGCGGACCGATAACTATGCAGACGATTCCCGCTATGATAATCGCTGCCACTAAAAGCAGCAAGGGCACCATCAGCTCCTGCAGCCTGCCAAGCTGCTGCTGCAGACGCTGCTCACCGGCCGTTACTGCTTCCTGCAGCATTTGCGGCAGATAGCCTGTAGATGCGCCCACGCATACAAGCTCCAGCATCAGCGGCGAAAAAAGCTCTTTTGCGCCGCCTGCAGCCTGTTCAATCGCAATGCCTCGCTTTAGCCTGCTATTCAGCAGGCGCAGCTGCCCGGCATACTGCTCATCATCCATGGTATCCGTCACAATCGCCACCGCTCTTGTTATGCCTACACCGCTTTCCAAAAGCAAGGCCAGCAATCTGCAAAAGCGTACTTCTAATAAAAGGCCATGAAAATTTCCGCTTAACCGGCTGCGTAAAAAACAGCGCAGCAGCCTGCGTCCCAGCAAAAAAAGTGCAGCTGCTACGCCTGCCGTCAACGCCAGCGCTGCCAACGGCTGCTGCAGCAAAGCATCCTTCAGCGTCAGCAGCAAAGCCAATGTACCCATCGGCAGCACGCCCATAGCGCTGTAGGTATCCGCCAGTACCGGCAGGATGTACAGTAAAAACAGCAGCAGCACGCAAAACGATGCCAGCAGCAAAAATGCCGGATAAGTTACAGCCCTCTGCAAAAAACGCCGCAGCTTAAGCTGGCGGCTGTAATAATCTGCCAGCTGCTCCAGCAACGTGGCCAGCTCACCGCTTTCTTCCCCCACAGCCACCAAAGTAACTGCCAGCTGAGTACAGCAATCCGCTTCCGCTGCCAAGGCCTGTGCCAGGCTGCTGCCACGGCGCAGCCTTTGCTGCAGACGATAGCAGAGCAGCATCTGCTTAGCGCTGCCATGCTTTTGCAATAGCTGCAGCGCATTCAGTAACGGCAGGCCGCTGCGCAGGATTACCGCCAGCTGCCTGTAGAAGCTGATCTGCTCCGCCAGGCTCACGCCTCCTCTAAGCTTAATTTTCATCACCTCCACATGGCCGATTATAGACTATTTGTGAATTTTCTGTCTAATTTTATTTGTCACATATGTGAAATCTGTGTGACATAAAAATCTTTTTTTACCGCAAGCAAAAGAAAAAACTCTGAAAGCCTCATATTACAAGACTTACAGAGTTTTTCTTAACTGATTAATTTTCTGAAAATTATCTGTAATTATAACGTTCTAAGCAGTCTAAGCAACAATATTTTGCTCATGACCATGACGAAGCCAAACGCAAGCGCTAATGCCGAAAAGAATCACGCCGGCTACTACAAAAAGACTTTGCAACGGCGCAAATGTAGCAATAGCTCCGCCAAGTACAGGACCTACCATGGAACCGAACTGCTGCGCACTGAACATAAAGCCAAAAACGCGTCCGCGCTGGTCGGTAGTTGTATTGCTGGCCAACACCGCACTCAGCGAAGGCTGAATACCGGCACAGCACAAGCCATAGCAAAAATTACAGACACAGAACAAAAGCAGTGTCTGCGGCATTGCCGTCACCGCACTCATCAAGCCGGAAAGCAGCGTAGCAGCGCACAACGCTTTATAAAAGCCTTGCTCCTGTCCGAAGCGTCCCCAGCTCGGCGCAGTAATAGCACTGGCAATGCCTACGAGCGAGAAGGCCACGCCGGAAAGAAACATAATGTTGCCCTCACCATGGTTCAGCTCTGCGATATAAAGGCTCAAAATCGGCTGAATCAGCAGGATAACCATCTGAGCTACAGCAATGTAAATCAGCGTTTCACGAATTACAGGTTGCTGTAAAAGCTGTACCTGCGGCTTGGACGCAAGCTTTTTCGGCTCCGCCTTCGGCGGCTCGGGAATGTAGAACATAAATACCAGCGTAATAATTGTCAGTAACCCACCTGCAACAAAGAATGAGGCACGCATGCCAAACAGCGTTGCCAATGAACCGCCTACAAGCGGACCAATGACGTTGCCGCAGGTCAGTCCTGCCTGCATAATGCCCAAGCTCACGCCCAGCTTTTCCATCGGCACCAGGCTGGTAGCAATAGCCAGGCACGCACTCCACAAGCCGGCAGCAAAGCCCTGCAACACACGCACACCGAACATCTGCTCCGGCGTAGTTACTATGCCGCCCAAAAAGTACGACAGAGCCAGGCCTGCACCCGCACGCACCGCCATCATCTTTTTGCCGTGCGTATCAGCCATTTTACCCCAGATAGGCGCCATGATACCGCCAATCAGAAAGGTTATGGAAAAAATCGCGCCGTTCCACATTTTTACATCATCGGCACTTACTCCCAGTTCGTTCATCAGATACATCGGCAAAAAGGGAATAAGCATAGTATAGCCTGCAGCCATCAGCACAACATTAACCGTAAGAATGGCTAAAACAATCTTCCAGTTTTTCATAAAATCCACCTCAAAATAAAACAAAATCATACAACAGTAATAAATTATTATAACGCTAAGGCCGTTTTTGTGCAAATAAAAAATCTGCAATACAGCCTCAATTGCATAATATAATTACACTTAGGGAAATATGCTCTGCCGCAACAGAAGCATATATAAAACTGTATCAAAACAGTATCAACACAACAAAACAGAACACCGAAACCCGCTTGCCTAACGGATTTTTAGCGTTCTGTCTGTTTTTGGAGGAGAAAATATGAATTTGCTTAAAAAGCAAATAGCAGCTCGTTTAAAAGTAGAGGAGCTAACCAATGCACTTAAGGAAATTATCAAGGTCAAAGGTCAAGGCTGCAATGCAAAATCAGGAAGGGACAATATACATTGGTTAGCCATCACTAACTTCACGATTATTGTAGCACATATTTTTACAGTTAGCAATAGCTAATTTTAATTTTTTTATTTTTTTTGCGATTAACGCTGCGTGCAAAAAAACAACGCAGTCACGTTGCCGTTTTAGGGAATACGTAACTGCGTTTAAGCTTGTAATTGTTATTCTTCCGGATTTTTCTCCTCTGCATTTTCTTTAGCCTGCTCCTGCTGCAGCAAAGCCATAAACTGCTCGCCGGTGATAGTTTCCTTTTCAAGCAGGTACTGTGCCAGTACATCCAGCTTATTTCTATTGTCCTGCAAAATCGTGCGTGCCTTTGCGTGAGCCTCCTTAATCAACGCCAAAACCTTGGCATCAATCTTGCCGGCTGTAGTTTCACTGCACTGCAGGGCAGCGTCACCTCCCAGATAACGGTTGGCCACAACCTCGGTAGCCATCATATCAAATTCTTCCGTCATGCCCAGACGCGTTACCATGCTGCGTGCCAGCTTGGTTGCCTGCTCGATATCATTGGAAGCGCCGCTAGTAATGCTGCCGAAAACAACCTCCTCGGCACTGCGGCCGCCGGTCATAGTTACAATCTTGTTGAACAGCTCTTCCTTGGTCATCAGCACGCTGTCATTTTCGCTGATTTGCATGGTGTAGCCTAAAGCGCCGTTGGTACGCGGAATAATAGTGATCTTATGAACCGGAGCACTGTGCTTCTGCATAGCAGCAACAAGTGCATGGCCAATTTCGTGGTAGGCAATAACCTTTTTCTCTGCGAGAGAAATTACCGCACCCTTACGCTGATAACCGGCGATAACGGTTTCAATGGATTCCTCCAGATCTTCCTGCTCCACCACGTTACGATGCATTTTTACAGCGCGCAACGCACCCTCGTTGATAATGTTGGCGAGCTCCGCACCGCTGGCTCCGGCTGTTGCCCGCGCCAACGTACCGTAATCGATATTGTCTGCCATACGCACATTACGTGCATGAACCTTCAGGATAGCCTCACGGCCTTTCAGATCTGGCAGCTCAACAGGAATGCGACGGTCAAAACGTCCCGGACGCAGCAGCGCCTTATCCAGAGATTCCGGACGGTTGGTAGCTGCCAGAATAACTACACCCTTGCTGCCGTCAAAGCCGTCCATTTCGCTCAGCAGCTGATTCAAAGTCTGCTCGCGTTCATCATTGCCGCCGAACTGGCCGTTATCACGGCGTTTGCCGATGGCATCGATTTCATCGATAAATACTATGCAAGGTGCCTTTTCCTGCGCCTGCTTGAACAAATCGCGCACACGGGCAGCGCCCATGCCAACGAACATTTCTACAAATTCACTGCCGCTGATGCTGAAGAACGGCACCTTGGCTTCACCTGCTACCGCACGCGCCAGCAAGGTTTTACCCGTACCGGGAGGGCCTACCAGCAATGCACCCTTCGGCATGTTAGCACCGATATCCTTGTACTTGCCTGGATTATGCAGAAAATCCACCAGCTCCATCAGTGCTTCCTTAGCCTCGTCCTGACCTGCTACATCGGCAAAGCTTTTGCCTGTCTGCGCTTCCACATAGACCTTGGCATTGCTCTTGCCGAAGCTCATGGCGTTGCCGCCCATGCGCTTGCCCATGAAGTACATAAATAACTGTCCCAGGCCAAAGAAAATCAGAATCGGCAGTACCCAATTGGTGAAAAAGGTTACCAGAGGACTTTGTTCCTTAGGCACAACCTGCGTAAATTCTACCTTACTCTTCATCAGACGGTTAGCCAGCTCCGGGTCTTCCACTCTGCCTGTAACGTAAATTTCTTTTTCGTTGTTCTTATCAACCGCAGCCAGACGCTTATCGGTAATTTCTACCTTAGATACCTTGCCTTCATCCACCATCTGAAGAAAATTATTATAGGAAACCTCCTTCATTTTCGGGTTAAAGAACATTGGCATGATTACGGAATTGAATACCAGAATCAAAACCAGCATCAGCATATAATAATACGTCAATGGCCGTTTTTTATCATTGTTATCGTTCATCATTTCATCTCCTCGCTATGCTTTATAAGTATTATTGTATACCTATTTATAGCAATAAACAAACGAAAAAAATGTGAAGCTGATTGTATCGTCAACACAAAAAGTGTTAAAAAATCACACTCTCCCCGTCCCCTGCAAGAATACTTGTATACATGCGTCCTATCCCTTGAATTTACATGTCATTTTCTATACAATTAGCTTGTAACTATCTAAGGAGGTCAAACTTATGCCTAAAATTAATACAGTTTTAGTTGCTAACCGCGGCGAAATCGCTATCCGCGTTTTCCGCGCCTGCAACGAATTAGGAATCCGTACTGTTGCTATATATTCCAAGGAGGACACCCTGTCCCTGCATCGCAATAAAGCCGACGAGGCCTACATGGTAGGCGAAGGCAAAAGTCCGACCGACGCTTATCTTGATATCGAAGACATTCTGCGCGTAGCCAAGGAGCATGACGTAGATGCCATCCATCCCGGTTATGGCTTTTTATCCGAAAACAGTAATTTAGCACGCCGCTGTGCTGAGGAAGGCCTGATTTTCATCGGCCCGCGTCTGGAACACCTGGTAATGTTCGGCGACAAAATCAACGCCCGTAAGCAAGCCGAGCTGGCAGGCATCCCCATGATTCCCGGCAGCAAGGGTACAGTAAACAGCCTCGATGAGGTACTGGCCTTTGGCGAAAAATGCGGTTATCCTATCATCATTAAAGCAGTCAACGGCGGCGGCGGCCGCGGTATGCGCGTTGTTCACAGCGCCGAAGAAGCCATAACTGCCTACGACATGGCTAAAAGCGAAGCTAAAAAAGCCTTTGGCAATGATGAAATATATCTGGAAAAATATCTGCAAAATCCGAAACACATTGAAGTACAGATTATCGGCGATACCCACGGCAATTTAATGCATCTGTTCGAGCGCGACTGCTCCGTACAGCGCCGCCACCAGAAGCTGGTTGAAATTGCTCCGGCCTTCGCCCTTCCTATAGAACAGCGCAAAGCTATCTGCGAGGCTGCTGTCAAGCTGATGAAAAATGTTGACTACATCAGCGCCGGCACCGTAGAATTTTTGGCTACTCCCGACGGCAAGTTCTACTTCATCGAGGTTAACCCCCGCATTCAGGTTGAACACACCGTTACCGAGCAGATTACCGGTATCGACATTGTGCAAACACAAATCAAAATTGCTGAGGGGTACAACCTGCACGGCCCGGAAATCGCCCTGCCGCAGCAGGATGAGCTGACAACCATCGGCCACGCTATCCAATGCCGTATTACCACAGAGGACCCGTCCAATAACTTTATGCCCGATACCGGCAAGCTGATTACCTACCGCAGCGGCGGCGGCTTCGGTATCCGTCTAGACGGCGGCAACGCCTTCACCGGCTCCGTCATCACTCCGTACTACGATTCTCTGCTGGTTAAGGCTACCACCTGGGGCCTCACTCACCAGATTGCAATTACCAAGATGCTGCGCTGCTTGAAAGAATTCCGTATCCGCGGCGTCAAAACCAATATCCAGTTTTTGGAAAACGTACTGCAGAACCCGCACTTCATCAAGGGCGATTATACTACCGACTTTGTTGATAATACACCGGAGCTGTTTGTCTTCCAAAAAACCTTGGACCGCGGCAACAAGCTGCTGAACTACATTGCCGATATCACCGTCAACGGTTACTCTAACGTCGGCGTACAGCCGAAGCCTGACTTTGCTCCGCTGAATATGCCCAAGCCCTACAATGGCATTCTGGCGCTGGGTGCTAAGCACGTTCTCGATACCCGCGGACCTGAAGGTCTTGCTGAATGGGTACTGGCACAGCAGGAGATTCTGCTCACAGACACCACCTTCCGTGATGCGCATCAGTCCCTCTTCGCCACCCGTCTGCGTACTGCCGATATGCTGCGCGTTATGCGTGACACCGCCGGCAAGCTGCCCGGACTTTTCTCCTTTGAATGCTGGGGCGGCGCTACCTTCGACGTAGCCTATCGCTTCCTCGACGAAAGCCCCTGGCAGCGTCTGGCACAGTTCCGTCAGGCTGCACCGAACATTCTCTTCCAGATGCTGCTGCGCGGTGCCAACGCCGTAGGCTACACCAGCTATCCGGATAATGTTGTTAAGCAGTTCATTAAGCTGGCAGCCAAAAACGGTATCGACGTTTTCCGTATCTTCGACAGCCTCAACGGTCTGGACAATATGCGCCTGTCGATTGACACCGTCCGCGAATGCGGCAAGGTAGCAGAGGCAGCACTGTGCTACACCGGCGATATTCTCGACCCCAACCGCGATAAATACGATTTACATTACTACATCAATATGGCTAAGGAGCTGGAAAAAGCCGGCGCCAACATTATCGCCATCAAGGATATGGCAGGCCTGTTGAAGCCGGAAGCAGCTTACCGCCTGGTAAGCAGCCTCAAATCCTACGTCAACGTACCTATCCATCTGCACACCCATGAAGGCAGCGGCAACGCTATCTACACCTACGCGCGTGCTATTGATGCCGGCGTTGATATCGTAGATACTGCTATGAGCGCCATGAGCAACGGTACCTCCCAACCCAGCGGCAGCAGCCTGTACTACGCACTCAGCGGTCATCCGCGTCAACCGCGTCTTGACGTAGACGCTATGAACGAGCTGTCCCGTTATTGGGAAACCGTGCGTCCCTACTACAAGGCAGCCGACAGAACCGAAAACTTCCCCAACCCCGAGGTTTACGTACACGAAATGCCCGGCGGACAATATACCAACCTCAAACAGCAGGCACAAGCTCTGGGCCTCATCCATCGTTGGGAGGAAATCAAGGATATGTATCACCGCGTATCCATGATGTTCGGCGATTTAATCAAGGTTACTCCATCCTCCAAGGTTGTCGGTGACATGGCACTCTTCATGGTGCAGAACGACCTGACGGAAGAAGATGTATATGCTAAGGGCGATATTCTGGACTTCCCGGCCTCCGTTGTGGAATTCTTCGAAGGACGCATCGGCACTCCGTACCAAGGGTTTCCCGAAAAGCTGCAGAAGCTGGTGCTCAAAGGACGCGCACCTATCAGCGAGCGTCCTGGCGCTGTACTGCCTCCGGTAGATTTTGAGGATGTACGCGCTAAGCTCAAAGAGCTTGAAGCACCTACTACGGACGAAGCAGTGAGCGCTTACTGCCTCTATCCTAAGGTATTCACCGACTGGGTAAACCGTTACAACCAATTCGGCGATGTATCCGTTCTCGATACTCCTACCTTCTTCTTCGGCATGACTCCGGGCGAGGTTATCAAGGTTGAAATTGAACAGGGCAAAGTGCTCGTTATCAAGCTGGACCACATATCCGAAGCCAACGCTGCCGGTATGCGCACCGTCTTCTTCGAATTCAACGGCCTGCCGCGTGAAATCGAAATCAAGGACCGCAACGCCAAGACCACCACTGTTACCCGCAAGAAAGCAGAAAAGGGCAACATGGGCGAAATCGGCGCTTCCCTTTCCGGCTCCGTTGTCAAGGTGCTGGTAGAAAAGGGCCAGTCCGTTACCAAGGGCACTCCGCTGATTGTTACCGAAGCTATGAAGATGGAAACCACGCTTTCGGCACCGATTTCCGGTATCGTCAGCGCTATCCATGTAGCTGCAGGCGAACGCGTAGAAAGCGGCGACTGCCTCCTGGAAATAAAAACTCAAATGTAAATTGCATACGCTTAAACTTAAGGCTGCTGCCGTGGCGGATTTCCGCTGCTACGGCAGCCTTACTTTTTTTGCTGGTCATTATTTTTCCTCTATGTTATGATATAGTTACTCTTTGCTTTTTTTAAACAGCATTATTTGCTGCAATACATATTTTTATTACGAGGTGAGCACATGAAGCAGACAATCTATCAATATGTAAACAGCTATCTGGACGAGCATGGCCGCTTTACTGCTACCAATCTGTGCGATGACCGCTACGCCACCATTCCACGTCCCCTTGGCTCCGAGGATGCCTTTCACTATACAATGGGCAACCTGCCCAATCCCAAATCCGCCAGCATACTGCTCAAGCTGCTGCAGGCCTATCTGAACGAGCCTACCACCCAGCAGCGCAGCAAACTGTACAATGAACTGAAGGGCATGGCCTTTGCGGAATATTGCGACCCCTTTATCGAAGCTTTAGACCAGAATGATATCAACAGTGTTGCCTTCGACCTGGCGCGACGCTTTTTCTATAACGCCGACGGACGTGAGCATGTTAAATTCGCCCTGCTGCTTTTCGGCATGTACGGCATGGAAAAAATTTGTCAGCAGGAGCCGGAGCTGTGGCAGGATTTGCTGCGCATAGCACACTGCGAGGAATTTACCTTCGCCTTTTTATATTCCTGCCGCGTAACAAATTTCAACCCGCAAAACGCTATCTGGGAGCTTATCCGCTGCACCAGTGGCTGGGGCAAGGTTTTCAGCATTACCGACTGCCACTGCCGTGATGAGGAGGAACGCCTCTGGCTGCTGCAGAACGGCCCCGATATCGACGTAGAATATCCGCCGTTGTCCGTCAAATTCATCAGAGAAACACATTTAGAGGAACAGCTGGCACATCCGCTTAACTACGCACAGTATAAAAGCGCTGTCATCATCGTGGGCAATTATCTGATTATGCTCAACCATTTCCCGGCAGAGGTAATCGAAGAGCAGTTCAACATCAGCGATATCCATCTGAACAAGCTGCTTACCTGCCTGCTTGCGCAGGCCGAAGCACATGTCAGCAAACCGGAGGATGTACTTGATTTAATCAGCTACGTTACGGCGCTGCAGCAGCTTTGCGATGAGCAGAACCATAGGCAGCTCACGCTTAACCAATGCCATGAGCAGATTGCCGCCTGCGAAAAAATCATCTACCGCAAGGACTGGCAGCCTGAAATTGACAGCGATTTAATCAAGGACAATAAGCTTGATTATCAGCTGTGCAACCTGGCAGTGGAGCTGGATATAGACATTTGGCCGCGGCTTTTCGATTTTTGGTTGGCACATCCGGACGAAACACCGCTGTTCCCGTACCTGCTTTCCTACGAAGGCGAGCAGCGCTCCGAACGCGTGCTGCGTCAAATCGAAGCAGACCTGCCCCGCTACTGCGTAGAACAAAACGACCTGCTGGTACCGCTGCGTTATCTCAACACACATCCGGGTGAAAGCGATGCTATTATCTGCGCTGCCCTGGAATCCATCTTCGATTTGCCGCGCGGCATTGCCTGCGGTATCGTCGATGACTGGGGACAGGAATTTATCACGCCTGCCATCCGCCGCTCGCTGATTAAAGCGCGTCAGCTCAGCAATAACGATGTAGTTACCGCACGTATCGACTGCCTGCTGGCTGGCAAGCATTTCGACATCGGCAAATTCCTCAACAAACGCAAATAAGCAGACTGCTATGCAATGTTATTGCTTAGCTTAGACAGTTATTGTTAAGAAAAGCTTTCTCAGCACATAACAAAACCGGTTTCCCTATCAGCTTAAAAGCCTGGGAAACCGGTTTTTTAGTATGCACTTATTTACTTTTAGCCGCAATAGCCATGCGGATGGCCCTTATGCCACTTCCACGCGGTGCTGATAACCTCATCTACACTGCTGTGCTGCGGCTCCCAGCCAAGCTCCTCACGGATTTTTGCCGAAGAAGCAATGAGCACTGCGGGATCACCGGCACGACGCTCCTTCTCCACAACGGGGAAGTCAACGCCGGTAACCTTTTTGGCGCTGTCAATCATCTGGCGTACGCTAAAGCCGTTTTCACTGCCCAGATTATACACACGGCTGCTGCCACCGCTCAAAAGATGTTTGAGTGCCAGCACATGCGCCTTCGCCAAATCGCAGACATGAATATAATCACGCACACAGGTACCGTCAGCCGTCGGATAATCGGTACCGAAGATAGAAACCTGCTTGCGCACGCCCTGCGCCGTTTTCAGAATCAGCGGAATCAGATGGCTTTCCGGACTGTGGTCCTCGCCGATATCGCGCGTCGGAGAAGCACCGGCAGCGTTAAAATAACGCAAAGCCACATAACGCATATCGTAGGCATGGTCATAATCTGCCAGCATGCCTTCAATCGCCAGCTTGGTACGGCCGTAAACATTGGTCGGTGCCAGACGGCTGTCCTCGGTAATAGGTACTGCTTCCGGCTCACCGTAAACAGCTGCGGTAGAAGAAAATACCATTCGGTCCACACCGGCACCACGCATAGCCTCTAAAAGATGCAGGCTGCCTTCAACATTATTAAAATAATATTTCGCCGGGTCGGTCATAGATTCGCCAACCAGACTGCTGGCAGCAAAATGAATCACCGCATCAATTTTAAACTGCTCCATAATGTGCTTGGCAAAACGCACATCATGGATATCCCCCTCTACCAGCTGTACTTCGTCAGGCACTGCCGCCTCATGGCCGGTAGAAAAATTATCATAAACAATAGGAGTAAAGCCGCTCTTTTGCAGCTCCTCCACTACATGGGAGCCAATATAACCTGCTCCGCCGGTAACAAGGATATTCATTAATTATTTGCTCTCCTTTGTAACGATTCCCTGCAGATAAGTCAGGAACTTGTCACGCAGCTCAGGACACTTCAGCGCCATTTCTACAGTTGCCTCCAAGAAGCCCTGCTTATCGCCCACGTCATAACGACGGCCTACAAAGTCATAAGCATACATCGGCTGCTCCTTAGCCAATACCTTAAGCGCATCGGTCAGCTGGATTTCATTACCACGGCCGGGCTGAGTTTGCTCCAGAATCGGGAAAATTTCCGGTGTAATTACATAACGGCCCAAAACCGCCAGACGAGAGGGTGCTTCTTCTACTGCAGGCTTTTCTACCATATCGTTTACCTTAACGGTACGTGCTTCATCAGTCGGTTCACCGGCAACAATGCCATAGGCAGAAACCTTCTCCTGCGGCACCTCCTGCACACCTAAAACACTGGCACCGGTTTTATCGTAAACATCAATTAGCTGCTTCAGTGCAGGCACCCGGCTGTCAACAACATCATCGCCCAGCAGTACGGCAAAGGGCTCATCGCCAACAAAATGCTTAGCGCACAAAATAGCATGACCAAGTCCGCGCGGTTCCTTTTGGCGGATATAATGAATGCGAATATCGGAAATTTTGCGTACCAGCTCCAGCTCCTTGGTTTTGCCGCTGGCCTCCAGGTTCAGCTCAAGCTCGATGCTGCGGTCGAAATGATCCTCGATGGCACGCTTGCTGCGGCCGGTAATAATTAGGATGTCCTCAATGCCGGAAGCAAGAGCCTCTTCGATAATATATTGGATGGTCGGTTTATCAACAATAGGCAGCATCTCCTTCGGAGTTGCTTTGGTAGCAGGCAGGAAGCGTGTTCCCAGGCCTGCTGCCGGAATAACGGCTTTACGTACAGGTTTAAACATTTTATCTTATCTCCTTGTATAGACTCAATTTATAAATCGCGGTGACTCAGCAAGCGATGCTTTACGGGAAGCATCTAAAATCAGGCTTCCTCTCCGCCGATAACTTCCAAAAGCTCTGCAGTCTTAGCCGCCAGCAGCTCCTTGTCACTCTTAGTTTCTACGTTCAAGCGCATTACAGGCTCCGTATTGGATACACGCACATTAAAGCGCCAGTTGTCATAGGCAACGCTTAGGCCGTCCAGATGGTCCTGCTCGCCGTCAGCATATTTTTTGCCCAACTCAGCCAGCACTGCTGCGGAATCTGCCACCTTGCGGTTGATTTCGCCGCTGCAGGGATACATAGCAACGCGCTCGCCTACCAGCTCGCTAAGCTTTTTGCCGCTGCGGCACATCAGCTCGGTAACCAGCAGCCAGGGAATCATGCCGCTGTCGCAGCAGGAGAAATCGCGGAAATAATGATGCGCGCTCATTTCGCCGCCGTACAGCACGTCATTGTTGCGCATGCATTCCTTCATAAAGGCATGACCGCTCTTGCAGCGTACAGGCACACCGCCGTCACGCTGCAAAATAGCTTCGGTGTTCCAGGTAAGGCGCGGGTCGAACATAATCTTTGCACCCGGCTCCTTGTGCAGGAAAACCTCCGCCAGCAGGCCGACAATATAATAGCCCTCGATAAAATCTGCCTTCTCGTCAAAGAGGAAGCAGCGGTCGAAGTCGCCATCCCAGGCAATACCAAGATCCGCACCGCTCTCACGTACAACCTTAGCCGTAGCTTCACGGTTGGGCAGCAGCAACGGGTTGGGCACACCGTTCGGGAAGGTACCGTCAGGAGTTTCGTTCAACGTGATAAATTCAAACGGCAGATGCTTCGCCAGCTCCTTCAAAATAGGACCGGCACCGCCATTGCCGGAGTTAGCAACAATTTTCATCGGCTTGAGCACGCTTGTATCAACATAGGTCAGCAAATGCTCTATATAGGCAGGCATAATATCCATATGCTCCAAAGCACCCATAGTTTTGCCTGCTACTACCTTATGCACGAACTCTTTGGTTGTAGCAACCATCTCACCGATTTCCTTCAGACCGGTATCGCTGGAAACAGGACGTGCATCACGGCGTACCAGCTTCATGCCGTTATATTCCTTGGGATTATGGCTGGCAGTAACCATAATACCGCCGTCTGCTTTCAGATGAGCGGTAGCAAAATAAATCATTTCCGTACCGCATTGGCCGATATCAATAACCCTGGTGCCGCCATGGCGCAGTCCCTCCGTCAGCGCATCCACCAGTGCTCTGCCGCTCAAGCGGATATCATGTCCGACAACAACAGTTTCCGCAGCGAACATTGCCGAAAAAATTCGTCCCATACGGTAAGCCATTTCCTCGTTAACTTCTGTGGGGTAAACGCCGCGTACATCGTAGGCCTTAAAAGCCTTGTTCGTAACTTGCATTTGTCTATTCTCCTTTTTTATAGTGTATTTAGCAAAATTTCATTGTTCAAGAACCATTTTATATTATTCTTCATCCAACAAAAAAATCCTGCCTGCATCGCAGACAGGATTTGAACGCTACAGCTTAGCACCGCTCGCACGGATAACTTCTTCCGCTGCCTCGCCCAGATACCAACGGATAACGGAAAAGAACGGCAGCGTCACGCCATTATAGTCAGGCACCAGACAGATGGTTGCCAACATTTCCAAAACTTCATCCAGCTCACGGCCCTTACTAAGCTCATCACTTATCTGGTCCTCCAGCGTATGGATTACCTCACGACGCATGCGCATCAGCCGCGGCGCGTTCAAGTTCAGCTCGCGGATAGTGCTGCGCGCCTTACCCTGCAAATCTTTGGGGCAGGTATCTTCGTCTACGTACATCCGCCCGCTATGCTCCGCATAACGGAACAGACGGATTTTGCCGGGAATCTTCAGCGGATTGAGGATATAGTTTGTAATTTCACGCCCACCCTTAGGCACATCGCAGCTGCGGTCACGCTTCTGGCTTGAATAGCGCCACTCGGGGTCAGGCACATAAGGCTGACTGCCGCCGTGGCACACGCCCAACAGATTGCGCCAATCCAGATGATAGTTGTGCCCATGCTCCTGCGTAGCATTTTTCGGATAAAAATGCTCCACGCGGAAGTCGTCAACCTCGTCTTCCTCCTCCGCCAGCTTAATGCCTACCTCACAATAGGCGCAAAGGCCGTGCTGGTCACGCAAAATTGCTTCCCGCACCTGTTTATAGCCCCTGCGGCAGCGACGGCGGAAATGCTCCCAGGTTTCCTCGGGATTATGCAGCCTGTACTGCCTGAGAAGCTCAGGTTCTTCCTTGCTTTTATAAACACGTTTCATGAGCGCCTCCTGCGGAACTGACGCATACGGATATCCATATCCGCACGCAGCAGAGCAGGCTCCTTGCCCTTGGACCATTTATCCAGCTTTTTGCGCAGTTCCAGCGCTTCCGGCGTATCCCAGGCATCCTCGCTCACCAGCTGCAGATAACGCTTTAAATCCTGCACAATCGGCAGAGCTTGCGGACGTGGGCTCACATTCTGAATATCCTGCAGCAGCTGATAGCTGTTGGCGCCCAAGGAAAAATCTACGTGGCGCACGCCTTCGAACTGCTTGCCCCAGGCCAATACGCGTATGCTCTCGGCCGGCACGCTACTAAGCACCTGCGCACTATGCGTAGTCACTACAAACTGTACCATCGGGAAGGTTTTCTGTAAATCCAGCAGTACCGTCTGCTGCCACAGCGGGTGCAGATGCATTTCTACCTCATCAATCAATACAAGCCCCGGAGTCTTGGTTACCGCATCCTCACGCAGCTGCGGATTCAGACGCGCCATGCGATAGGCCAGGTCAGCCACCATGCTGATAATACTGCGAAAGCCGTCGCTCAATTCATCTACCACCATTTCACCCATATCGGGATGACTGACAACAAAGCATTTCAGGCGGTAATTATAATACAAATCACGCAGGCCGGTACTTTCCAGACACACGTCGACAGCGTTCTGAATCGCATTCTTCAGCATCACATTGCGCTTCACCTCTGCGCTGTACTGCTGCTCTGACTGCGCACACTTGGTGACATACTCAAACCATTTCCCGAAGGTGCTGTAGGAAGAAGACGGCTCCAGGCATTCCTCGTAGCCTACATTGCGTTCCATCAGCGATTTATGAAAATTTGTCATCAGCTTGCTGTCTACCCAAATGCGCTGAGTACCGTAATAGGCCAGCACCGGCAACAGCCTGTTGCCGTTCTCCTTGGCATCGTGCGCCAATGCACAGCCACGTTCGCACAGCTCATCAGCATCATCCTCAGGCACATTTCCCTCCAGCAGGCGGCGGTTACAGGTAAGCTTTTTGCCGTAAACCTCACCCTCCAGCTTAATTTCTACCGGATAATGGCATTCCATACCATCAATATGACGCATATCCTTTTTATAAACAGGCACACGCCGCACATCCTGGGGAGTAATTTGCCGGCCACTGGCATCAAAGCTGCGCAGATAGGGCTCCAGAGCAATTGCCAGCGCATCAAAAATCGCCGTCTTGCCCTTGCCGTTTTCGCCTACAATAACTGTCAGCTTAGGTTCAAAAGCAATATCAAGCTCATCGTAACAACGGAAATTCTTCAGTCTTAATCTTTCTATCTGCATAATCTGACCTCCGTTTCTGTATCTCTGCTTACATTATAGCATTATTTGCACCCCATACTAAGATTTTTTACAGTTTTATTATGATTTTTTTGTGGCAGGGTGTATAATAAATAAACATCATCAGCAATTACTTGGTACTTGCCAACAATTACGCAACCGAAAGGAAAACCTGTTTATGAATATATTTCTTCTGCTTACAATCGCCATGCTCATGATCATCCTCATGCTGAGGCGTCACATCCCCATCGGCCCCTGTATGCTCACCAGCGGTATTTTTATCTGGCTGATGAAAGCACCGGAGCTGCCGTATCTGGTACAGGCATTACGCGAAACATTAACAATGCCGCGCACCTATGATATTCTTTTTGCCCTTTATTTTGTCATGTGCCTGGAAATCGAGCTGCGCACCAGCGGTGCATTGGCAGGTATGGTGCAGGCGCTGCAGCGCATCTTTTCCAGCGCTAAGGTAACCCTGGCCGTGATGCCTGCCTTCTTAGGCCTGCTGCCGTCACTTGGTGGCGCACGCTTCTCGGCTCCTATTGTAGAGGAAGCCAGCAAAAATCTGCCTATCGAACAGGAGCATAAAGCTGCCATCAATTTCTGGTTCCGCCATATCTTTGAATTTTCCAGCCCGATTATTCCCGGTATGATTATGGCCTGCAACATCGCCGGCGTCAGCTACGGTGAATTCATTCTGCATCTGGCCTGGCTAACCGTACTGGCCTTCTCCGCAGGCTGGTTTGTCCTCATCCGCCCCATCAAAGCGGCAAACAGCCGTACCGAAACTATTGCCAATGACAGTCAGGGTACGCAGGATTTATGGCTGGCGCTTTCGCCTGTCATTATCACCTTTATTCTCGTAGTATTCTGCGGCTTGAACGCCTCCGCCGGCATGGGCCTGGTCACAGCCTGCCTGTTTCTGGTACTTCGCTTTACTAATCGCGAGGTTGGCCTCAAGGATGTTGTTATCGGCGCTCTGGACATCAAAATGTTCCTCAATGTGCTGTGCATCCTCTACTTCATTCAGATATTGACCGTCACCCACGTGCTGCAGGAAATCGTCGCAGCCTTCCAAAGCTCTCCGCTGCCGGTGCCTGTTATCATCGCCTGCGTCAGCTTCATCATCGGCGTGCTCACCGGCATGTCACAGGGACATGTGGCTATCGTTATGCCTATCGTTGCCGCTATGCAGACAGGCAGCCTGAACCTGGCCGGCGTTGCCATGGCCTTCGGTATTGCCGGTCAGATGCTCACACCGACGCATATGTGCCTTGTTATCACCGTCGATTATTTCAAAGCCAACTTTTTTAAAACGCTTAAGCCGGTTCTGCTTTGCGAAATCATCATTCTGACTCTCTTTACAGCTTATACATATTTCACATGGTAAATTTTCAGTGCTTAGTCAGCAGCAAGCAGTGTTCGGATTAGTCCTCAAAACACTGTCCGTTGCAGATTAAGCATTTTATTTTTATTATTTACTTGCAGTAGCCTAAAGTTTAAGTGTATAATAGCATTATCTATTCTTAAATTTTGGAGGGGTGTTTGTGAATTATACGGAAATGGTAGTCTTCATCGTCTACCTGCTATTCATGCTGTCAATCGGTATCTGGTTCTTCTATAAAAATCGTCAGGGTGGTGAAAAGACCTACTTCCTCGGCGGCCGTCAGATGGGACCGTGGGTAACCGCTCTTTCTGCCGGTGCTTCTGATATGAGCGCCTGGGTGCTCATGGGCTTGCCGACATCTATCTATGCTCTTGGTCTCGGTCAGGCCTGGATCAGTATCGGCCTGCTCACCGGCTATTCCTTAAGCTGGATTTTCCAAGCACCGCGCCTGCGCCGTTTTTCTATCGTGGCAAACGATGCCATCACTATTCCACAGTACCTCAGCAACCGCTTTTTATCTAAGTCCCATGTGCTGCAGGTAATCTGTGCAATCGTTTTCCTTATTGCCTACACTATTTATTCCGCATCAAGCATCAAGGCTTGCGGTACTCTGTTCAACACCGTTATCGGCATTGATCAGACCTACACCATGTATGTGGCAGCCTTCATCATCATCGGCTACACCTTCTTAGGCGGCTTCTCCGCTGTTTGCTGGACTGACTTCTATCAAGGCCTGATGATTCTCGGTTCTCTGCTGATTGCACCTATCTTCGCAGTGTCCTTAATCAATCCGCAGGCTGTTGCCGGCATTCCGCCCGATTACTGGAATCCGGTTGCCAAAACCTCTGATATTATCTCCGGCTTCGGCTGGGGCCTTGGCTACTTCGGTATGCCGCATATCATCATCCGCTTCATGTCCCTCAAATCCCAGAAGGAAATGAAGAAATCCGCTGTTATCGCTATCAGCTGGACCGCCCTCATCTGCTTCTTCGCTACCATGGTAGGCGTTGTCGGCCGTATGTATCTGGGCATGGATGAGAACATCAATCAAAACTCTCTGGTATTCATCGCCATGGTTCGCAGCATTTTCCCGGCTCTGATGAGCGGTATCCTGCTTTCCGGCGTATTGGCAGCTTCCATGAGTACTGCTTCCAGTCAGCTGCTCGCTTCCGCTTCTGCCTTTGCCAGCGACGTTTATAAACCTGTAATCCGTAAATACCAATCCGGTGACAAGGAAATGCTTTGGGCAGGACGTATCGTTGTACTCGTTATCTCCTTCGTAGCTCTGCTTATTGCCGATTCTCCGCGTGCAGGCAGCATTATGGAGCTGGTTGCCAACGCCTGGGGCGTATTCGGTGCAGCCTTCGGTTCTGCTATCATGCTCAGCCTTTTCTGGCGCGGCTTCACCTTCCAGGGTGCGGTAGCCTGCATCATCGTCGGTGCTGTTGTCGATATCGGCTGGTACCTGACTATGGCAGCCTCCACCGGCATCTACGAAATTATCCCCGGCTTTTTTGCCAGCCTTGTAGCAGGTGTCATTGTTTCCCTGCTCAGCGGCGGTCCTTCCAAGGATGTTGCTGCGCTTTATGATAAAGCCAACAACTACTTTGAGGAATAATTGTATAAGCCTAAAAAATTAGCCACATAAAAAAGTCCGATTTGTCATCACAGACGAATCGGACTTTTTATATTCTCAGCAAAATTTCAAGCTAATTTTACCCAAAGAGGCAAAAGCATAGCATTTTCCTCTCAATCATATTATAATAAAAGTGACCAATAAAATTGCTTAATACATTATGTGAGGAGGTTCTGCCATGCGTACTTTTCTGATACTGGCCTTTTGGTACTGGTTCTATAATCAGCTCTTCTTCCTGCTGGCTGCCATGGGCTGTTTTATAATACATTTTCTTGTTGCTGTCATCGGCTTCGGCGGTATGGATACCCTTGCCAGCGGCATTCTGCTAATACTTTATGCATTAATCCTCTACAAGCTCTTCGGGCGCTTTCTCTGGCGCAGCAGGCTGCAGCAATATAATCCCGGCAACACACAGCTGCTTTGCGCCTCACTGTTGCCGCTGATTTTAGGCAGCGTTGTTCTCACCGCCAGCTTTGCCATAGCAGACGGCAAAATCTACAACACCATGACTGCCATGCCTGTGCTCGCAGCGATCAACCTCAGCCTGTCCTATCTGCCGCTCGCCAAAAGCGTCTGGACTATGCTTATTTTAGGCAGCATCTTCAACATCTTCACCATCACCTGCTTCTGGCGCTACTGCCGCAAGTATCTGCAGCAGGAAATTCCCTGGCTGAAGCTGTTCACAATAATAGCTATCTGTCTGGCAGTCTGCACTATCATTATTTACAGCATAACCATTATGTATCTGCCTGATGACAAAGTAGGAGGATGAGATAGTCAAAATTTTATCATCATTAATCCAAACATCTTATGAAATTTTTGCGAATATACCTCTAACCATATTTTCTATGATATAATAAGTCTAACATACAAATTTAATACTGTTGTCGTTCTCTTAGGAGTATTGTAGTACCAACTGCAATACTCCTTTTTTAATAGCATCACCAATACGTATTGTTTTTATACGTGTTAAATGATACAATTATGAAAGGAGCAATATCATGAAATTTAAAGAACTGGAAAAGCTACTGAAAAAAGCCGGTTGGACATTATATTCTACCAGAGGCTCCCACTTTTATTACGTACATCCACGCCAACCTAATAAAGTAACTGTTCCTAACCATAAGGGAGATATTCCCATAGGCACAGTTAAAGCTATTTTCAAACAAGCCGGTTTAGATTTTCAGAAAGGGTGATTTTATGTTATCAATGTATCCTGCGTGCTTTTATAAAGAAAAAGACGGACAATACACCGTAATTTTCCCAGACCTTAACCACCTGGCAACCTGTGGTACGGATTTACAAAATGCCATGAAAATGGCAACAGACTGCCTTGCCGGCTTTCTTTACGAAGCAAAGCTCAGCAATGAAGCTGTTCCGGAACCATCTGAATTAAACACTATTGACGTTAACGAAGAATATAGCGATTACGCAGAAGCCTTTGTTAATATAGTAAGTGTTGATGTAGAAGCATATGCCAAAGAGCACTTTACCAAAGCAGTCAAAAAAACTCTCACCATCCCTAAATGGTTAAATGATGCGGCGATTGCCAAAAAGCTGAACTTCTCCAAAATTTTACAGGATGCTCTCAAGCACGAGCTCAATATCGGATAAAACAAAAATCACAACCGGTTACACATATAGCCGATTGTGATTTTTTATTATAGCTTCAATATTTACTTACCGGCAATCTTACCATAGCATTCCGGTCTGCGGTCACGGAACAGTCCCCAGCTCAGTCTGTCCTCAGACAAGGCTGCCAAATCATACTCCGCATAAAGAATTTCTTCCTGATCACGCGATGCATCCTGCACAAGCGCACCGGTACCGTCGGTCATGAAGGAAGAGCCGTAGAACAGCAAGGAGGACTGTTGGCCTGCATTGCCTTCGCAGGGCTCCACAGTTTCCAGACCAATGCGGTTTGCTGCTACCACAGGCATCAGGTTAGCTGCACTATGACCTTGCATAACACGGCGCCAATGCGGCATGCTGTCACAGTCTAAGATAGGCTCGGAGCCAATCGCCGTAGGATAGAACAAAAGCTCTGCTCCGTTCAGCGCCAGGCAGCGTGCTGTCTCAGGGAACCACTGATCCCAGCAGATACCGATACCGACACGGCCATACTTGGTATTGAAAACCGTAAAACCGCTGTTACCCGGTTTAAAGTAAAATTTTTCCTGATAAAAATGATCGTCAGGAATATGTGTTTTGCGATAAACGCCTAAAATCTCACCGTCGGCATCAATGCAGGCGATGGAATTGTATAATTCATTGACATCACGCTCAAAAAAACTGATAGGCAGAACGATATTCAGCTCCTTCGCTAAACGCTTGCCCATCTGCACCGCAGGATTTTCTTCCGTAGGCAGTGCATACTGATAGAAATCATAGCGACGCTGCTGGCAGAAATACGGACGCTCCCACAGCTCCGGCAACAGAACAATCTGCGCGCCGTTCGCTGCAGCTTCACGCACCAGTGCTTCAGCGTGCTGTAAATTTTCTTCTACGGTCGGCGCACAGCGCATCTGCACTGCTGCCACCTTTACCTTGCTCATAAGCACACTCCCTTCGGAATTTGCTGTGTAATGCAGTGAATATTGCCGCCACCGGTCAAAATTGCCCGCGCCGGTATCTGCACTACCTTACGCTCAGGACAGAGCTTGGCAAGAATTTCCGCAGCCAGCGCATCGCTTGCCGCATTCTCCCCGCCAAAGGCAGGCACTACAACACTGTCATTACTGAAATAAAAGTTTACATACGAAGCCGCCAGACGTTCACCGGCCTCGCGCATATCCTCTCCTTCAACAAAGTCGAAGCCTGCTACCTCGTCCTCGGTGATGCACACAGGCACCGCAGGCACAGGCAGCTTATGCACGATGATTTTACGTCCCTTGGCATCCGTCAGCTGCTCCAAAGCATCCAGGCTAGCCTTGCTCAAAGCATACTGCGGATCAGCTTCATTATCTGTCCACGCCAGCACCACCTCACCGGGGCGGATAAAGGCACAGACATTATCTACATGCTCGTTTGTTTCATCGTTATAAATACCGCGCGGAATCCACAAAACCTTTTCCACGCCCAGGTAAGTCTTAAGCTTTTGCTCAATCTGCTCTTTGGAAAGGTCGGGATTACGCCCGGCGCTCAGCAGGCAGGCCTCCGTCACCAATGCCGTACCATCGCCGTCGCAGTGAATAGAACCGCCTTCCAGCACAAAGGGAACAGCATCATACAGCGCAGCACCATAATGCTCGGCAAACTTTTCCGCAAAAGCATCGTCCTGCTCATAATCGGGATACAGGCCGTCTACCTCGCCACCCCAAGCGTTAAAGCGCCAGTTTACACCGCGCAGCTCGCGTCCCTGCGCGCCGTCACGCACAACAAACGTCGGACCGATGTCACGCGCCCAGCTGTCATCTGTTTCCATAGCTAGCAGCTCAACGTTAGCGACACCTGCAAGATATTCCTGCGCTACGGCAAAGTGCTTAGCACCGCAGATAACATAAACCTTTTCGCTCGCCGCAATCGCCTTAATCACAGCCGTAAACGCTTCGCAGGCCGCAACTGCGCCAAAGCTCCAGGAGCCCGGACGCTGCGGCCAAACGATAATGCAGCCGTCATGCGGTTCGTATTCGCCAGGCATGTGAAAGCCGTCGGCAGCGGGAGTAAAGTTTTTCTCTAACATCATGACAAACGTCCTTTAAAATCTTCATAACCGAAACGGCGCACTAGCTCCGTAGTACCGTCCTTGTGCAGCAGCACAATATCAGGCAGCGGAATGCCGTTAAAGGTATTATTTTTAACCATGGAATAAATCGCCATATCCTCAAAAATCAGCTTATCGCCAACCTTGATTTCCTTGTCAAAGCTGTAATCGCCAATCACGTCACCGGCCAGACAAGTCATTGAGGATAAACGGTATTTATATTGCTTTTCGTCAGCCTCATAGCCGCCGCGCAGAGGCGGACGGTAAGGCATCTCCAGCACGTCAGGCATATGGCAGGCAGCCGAGGCATCAAGGATAAGAATATCCAAACCGTTATGCACAATATCCAACACCTCTGTTACGAGATAGCCGGCATTAAGCGCCACAGCCTCACCGGGCTCCAGATATACCTCAACATGATAGGTAGCACGAATATATTTCACCAAATCAATCAGCGCTTCCACATCATAATCACTGTGCGTAATATGATGCCCGCCGCCCAGATTCAGCCATTTAAGCTGCTTAAAGTACTTGCTGAACTTCGCTTCGAACGCCTTCCATGTCGTCAGCAGGTCATCAGAGTTCTGCTCACACAGCGTATGGAAATGCAGGCCTTCGATTTCCGGCGGCAAATTCTCCGGAAAGTTCGCCAGCGTTACGCCTAGACGTGAGCCATAGGCACAGGGGTCATAAATTGCATGCTCACCCTCCTGCGTCGAGCATTCCGGGTTCACGCGGATACCAACGCTCACACCAGCCTGAGCGCAAACAGCCTTATGCTTTTCAAACTGCGCAAAGCTGTTGAAAATGATATGGTCACAGATTTGTACCAGCTCCTGCATATCCTGATCCTTAAAAGCAGGTGCAAAAACATGGTTCTCCTTGCCCATCTCCTCATGACCGAGGCGCGCTTCGTAAATACCGCTTGCCGTCGTGCCTGCCAGATATTCACCCATCAGCGGATAGAGGCGGAACATAGAAAAGCATTTCTGTGCCAACAGAATATGCGCACCGCTTTCGCACTGCACATGCTGCAAAAGGCGCAGATTATTCAGCAGCTTAGCCTCATCAACCACATAGCAGGGAGTCGGCAGCGCCTTCAGCGCCGCCTCCTCACGCTCTGCGCGCAAATTCTTCTGCAAATCAGCCAGACGGGAAGCACCCTCAGCCTTGTCGACAACATATGCCGGCATTACAGTTTTCTTGGCGTCCGTCATCTTATTCTACCGTAGCCGGGTTTTCGTCAACAACCCAAGGCAGGCCGAACTTATTCAGCATATCCATGTACGGATCCGGATCGAATTCTTCCACATTGAATACGCCTTTGCCCTGCCATTGCTTAGTAATAACCAGAGCAGTACCGATCATTGCAGGAACGCCGGTGGTGTAGCTGATAGCCTGAGAGCCGACCTCTTTGTAGCATTCCTGATGGTCGCAGACATTATAAATATAAATGGTCTTTTTCTTGCCATCTTTGGTACCGGTGAAGATACAGCCGATGTTGGTTTTGCCTACGGTGCGAGGACCGAGGGAAGCAGGATCCGGCAGCAGTGCTTTGAGGAACTGAATAGGCACGATCTCCTTGCCTTCATAGTTAATCGGCTTGGTGGACAGCATGCCAACGTTCTCCAGGCACTTCATATGTGTCAGATAGCTTTGACCGAAGGTCATAAAGAAGCGGATGCGTTTTACGCCGGGAATATTCTTCGCCAGAGATTCAATTTCCTCATGGTGCAGCAGATACATATCCTTCATGCCTACCTCAGGGAAATCATACTCGCGTTTGATAGCCATAGCAGGGATTTCTACCCAATGGCCGTTTTCCCAATAGGAGCCGGGAGCAGAAACCTCACGCAGGTTAATTTCAGGGTTGAAGTTGGTAGCAAACGGATAACCGTGGTCGCCGCCGTTGCAGTCCAGAATATCAATAGTTTCGATTTCATCAAAATAATGCTTCAGTGCGTAAGCGGAGAATACACTGGTAACACCGGGGTCAAAGCCGGTGCCGAGCAGAGCCATGATGCCGGCCTGCTCAAATTTTTCTTTATAAGCCCATTGCCAGGAATAATCGAAGTAAGCAGAGAAGCCCTCTTCCTTGCAGCGCTTGTCATAAACTGCACGCCATGCGGGATCGTCAATGTTTTCCGGCTCATAGTTAGCGGTATCGATGTAATCAACCTTGCATTCCAGGCAGGCATCCATAATAGTCAGGTCCTGATAAGGCAGAGCAACATTCAGCACTGCATCCGGTTGGTAAGCCTTAATCAGCTGCACAAGCTGTTCCTTGCTGTCAGCGTCAACCTGTGCTGTAGTAATCACAGTAGAGGTCGTGGGCTGCAGCTTTTCTTTAACTGCGTCACATTTGGACTTCGTACGGCTGGCAATACACAGCTCGGTGAAAACATCACTGTTTTGACAGCATTTTGCGATAGCTACGCCGGCAACACCGCCGCAGCCGATTACTAATAATTTACTCATAATTCAAATCATCTCCTGTTCATAAATAACTTGCATATAAAATCAATTATATCTTAAAGACACATGATAGTGTCCCAGATGCAAAGAATAACAACGGCGTACTTCCAGTACGTCTAGGAGCCGCAACGACGCAGATGATGCACTATCGTGCGTCTACCTCTCTTCTTCCTCCAACATATCTTCAACATACTTAGGCAGCATAAACGCTCCCTTATGCAGATGCTCGGAATAATACCATGTTTTAATACCACGCTCCAGCCACTTCTTGGCATCAAAATCCTTCAGCGGATGATACTTCTTGGAAGCAAAGCCGAACAGCCAGTAACCGGAAGGACAGGTCGGAATGTGCGCCTGATATACACGGCTGATGGGAAAGCTGTGGCTGGCCTTGCGGTGCATGGCGCGGCAGGTTTCCTCATCCTCATCGTAGAAGGGACTGCCATGCTGATAAACCATGATGCCGTCCTCCTTGAGTGCACGGAAGCAGTTACCGTAGAATTCCTTGGTAAACAGGCCCGCTGCATGACCTAAGGGATCGATAGCATCGCTGATAATCAAATCGTATTCATCAACCTTGGTACGCAAAAAGCGCAGGCCGTTAGCGTTGAAAACTGTTACACGCGGGTCGTCAAGACCACAGGCGTTATCGGGAAAATAGTCGCGGCAGACATCGATAAAAACATGGTCCGTTTCTACTACGTCGATTTCCTCTATTTCATCATAATGCGTCAGCTCGCGCGCTACACCGCCGTCGCCGCCGCCGATTACCAGTACCTTGCGCACATGCGGATGCACTGCCATAGGCACATGGACAATCATTTCGTCATAAACAAATTCGTCCTTTTCCGAAAAGACTATGGTACCGTCACAGCTGATAAAGCGACCGAATTCCTTGGATTCAAAAACGTCTATTCTTTGGAAATCCGTATCCGCACCGAAAAGCTGCTTTTCGATTTTGATATCCAGCTTCACATCTTCTGTATGATAGTCAGAAAACCATAGCTCCATTTAATCACGTCCTTTATACTAATACATTGATATTATTAACATCCGGATCCTCAGGTCCCTGCATGGAGCAACCCTTTTCCTTGGCATAAATAATATAATCGATAATATCCTTGGTGATAACCTCACCCGGCGCCAGAATAGGAATTCCCGGCGGGTAGCACATTACAAATTCACTGCAGATGCGTCCCGCAGTTTCGCGTATAGGCAAAGATTCGTCCTTGGCATAAAAAGCCTTCTGCGGCGAAACAACAACCTTAGGTGCGATATATTCGGTATTGAGCATTTGCGACGGATCCTTGGAATACAGGCGCTTGATATCTGCCAAAGCACCCACAAGACGTTCAATATCCTGAATACGGTCACCGATAGAAATATAAGCAAGAATGTTGGCTATATCACCAAACTCAATCTGGATATCATATTCATCGCGCAACAGGTCATAAACCTCGATGCCTGCAAGACCGATATCACGCGTATAGACCGAAAGCTTGGTAACATCAAAATCATAAATACTGCTGCCGTTTTTCAGCTCGCGTCCGTAAGCATAGAAGCCGCCGATAGAATTAATTTCCTCACGGGCATATTCCGCCATCTCCTGCACCTTGCCGAAGGATGCCTCACCGCGCATATACAGGTTACGGCGTGAAATATCCAGGCTGGAAAGCAGAAGATAAGAAGCACTGGTAGTCTGCGTCAGATTGATAATCTGGCTTACATACTCCCAGTTGACATTAGGCCCTGTCAGCAAAAGGCTACTCTGCGTCAGACTGCCACCTGATTTATGCATAGAAACAGATGCCATGTCAGCACCGGCCGCCATCGCATTAACAGGCATATTTTTTCCGAAATAAAAATGTGTACCGTGCGCCTCGTCTACCAGGCAGAGCATGTTATGCTCATGCGCCAGCTTGACGATAGAACGCAAATCCGAACAGATACCATAATAAGTAGGATTGTTTACGAGCACCGCCGTAGCATCGGGATTTGCCTTAATTGCCTTAGCTACCTCGCCGATCTCCATCCCCAGAGAAATTCCCAGCTTACTGTCAACCTGCGGATTGATATAAACCGGAATCGCGCCATTAAGTACGAGCGCGTTAATCACACTTTTGTGTACATTGCGCGGCAGGATAATTTTATCGCCTGCCTTACAGGAGGACAAGACCATGCTTTGCACGGACGAGGTCGTACCTCCTACCATAAAGAATGCGTGTGCCGCACCGAAAGCCTCTGCTGCCAGCTCCTCTGCGTCGCGGATTACCGAAACAGGATGGCAGAGATTATCAAGAGGCTTCATGGAATTGACATCCAGGTTTACGCATTTTTCTCCCAGCAGCTCGCGAAGCTCCGGGTTGCCACGACCGCGCTTATGACCTGGTACATCAAATGGCACAACGCGTTTTTTACGAAAACGCTCCAGTGCCTCGTACACCGGAGCAGAAGTTTGTGATAAATTTCCCATTTTCTTCTCCAAAGCATAAAAAAATAAAAGGACAGATGATATTTTCTTCTGTCCCTTTATCGTAACATTTTTAACCTGTTTCAGCAAGAGTTTTAAGAGTAACTAAGCAAAATCTTAGCCAATTCAGTTTATCTCATCGTCAGCGAATTTTACAAAATCATTAATTCCCAGTCCCGGAGCTACCATTGGGAGTACCATATTTTTAGGATTAATGCAAACCTCTATAAGATAAGGCTTCCTGCATTCCCACGCCTTGGCCACTGCCTGAGCCAAAGCCTCCGGCGTATCCGCATGCTCTCCTTCAATTCCGAAGGCAGCAGCATATTTTACAAAATCAACATAGCCCGGCAGCTCGCAGGCCGTAAAGCGTTTGGCAAACTGCACCGTCTGCAGCTGGCGTATCATTCCCAGTCCGCTGTTATTGAACACTATAGCGATAACAGGCACATTATTGCTGGCAATAGTAAAAAGCTCGCTGCCTGTCATCTTAAAGCCGCCGTCACCGCTTATGCTGATGACACGGCTCTGCGGACGCGCCAGCTGTGCGCCTAACGCAGCAGGCAGGCCGAATCCCATCGTACCTAAGCCACCGCTTGTCAGCCACTGGCGGGCAAACTGTATCTTCAAATGCTGCGCTGCCCACATCTGATGCTGCCCTACGTCCGTAGTAATAATATAATCCTTGTCCTTGAGCACCGGATTCAATGCTTTAAAGAACCGGGGCGCCTCCTCGTCCCCAAAATCATCGTCCATACCCGGCCAGGAATTTATCTTATCCCACCATGAGCTCAAATCGTGCGGCTGCGCTGCCTTTTCCAAAGCATTCAGCGTTGCTACCATATCTCCGGTTATGCCTATACCCGAATCAATATTTTTATCTACCTCGGCAGGGTCAATATCAAGATGGATAATAAGCTTGTTGGCACTGTAGCTGCTGCGTTCGCCTGTAACGCGGTCATTAAAGCGGCTGCCGACAGCCAAAATCAGGTCGGCTTCCTTAACGGCATTATTGGCACGTTCATGTCCATGCAGGCCTGTCATTCCCAAAAACAGCTGTCTGTAGGCACTAATCGCACCAAGCCCCATCAACGTGCTGACAACTGGAATATGCAGCTTTTCACACAAATGCATGGCATCATATTCTGCATTGGCATTGATAACGCCACCGCCGACCAGCATTACCGGACGCTTTGCCTTATTGATAGCTGCTGCAGCCGCTGCCACACGTTCAGCATCAGGCTCCAGCGGCTGCAGCTCCGCCAGACGGGATTCCTCAAAATCTATCAGTGCCGTCTGCACATCGCGCGGCACATCTACCAACACCGGTCCCGGGCGTCCTTCACGCGCCAGCTGGAAGGCAAGTCGCAATGTCTGCGCCAGATTTTCCGGCTTTTTAACTAAAAAATTATGCTTGGTAATAGGCATTGTAATACCTGTGATATCTACCTCCTGGAACGCGTCATGGCCGATAAGCGCCCTGTTTACCTGACCTGTAATGGCCACAACCGGTACGGAATCTAAAAATGCCGTTGCCAGACCTGTGACCAGATTGGTTGCACCGGGACCTGATGTAGCTATACACACGCCAACCTTACCTGAAGCACGCGCAAAGCCGTCTGCCGCATGTGTAGCACCCTGCTCATGCGCCGTTAATATATGTTGTATCGTACTTTGCCGTAATGCATCATAAAAAGGGAGAATCGCACCCCCGGGATATCCGAAAACCGTTGTTACCCCTTCTTCTGCCAGTATTCTGCACATAATCTCTGCGCCGCTTAACTGCATACGCTCACTTCCTTCCGCAAATCTATCTCTTATATTGCCGCATGACCATCATCCATCTGCGGCCATTCAAAACGTGATTTTTCCACAGCCAGCGACGTATCTCCGCGCTCTAAAGCAACAAGGCCGGTCTGTACCATTTCGGTTACGCCATATGGACGCATAACATCAACAAAAGCGCGCAGCTTGCCTTCATCGCCGGTAGCAACAAATATCAGTGACTCACCGGTTACATCCACGGCATGCGCACGGAACACTTCCGCCAGCTGCAGCAGCTCCGGACGCTTATTGCCGGCCTTTACCTTAACCAAAATCATACTGCGGGTAGCACTGGATTTAGGAGGCAACACCTTGACACGCTCTACCTCAACCAGCTTCGCCAGCTGTTTGGTAACCTGAATAATGGTCGGCTCGTCAGCTTCCATCGTCACTGTCATACGCGAGAACTCCGGGTTTTGCGTCGTGCCTACCGCCAGGCTGTCAATATTGAAGCCACGGCGTGAAAACATGCCTGCTACACGCATCAGTACGCCAGGCTGATTACGTACAACAATCGATAAAATTTGCTCCATATCTTTCCCTCCTGCAATAACATGTCTACAGCTCTGATGCTCTTACAAATCTGTCAGGCTTGCCGGCATCATCTAATCAGTGTTTTTTTATTATTTCAGCAAGCAGTTTTTTTGTCAACAAAAAGTGTAATATTTGTATATTATTTTTTGATTATAGCTTATTAGTGTAAACACTATTACAGATTTCAGTGTACAAAAAAAGCCCACGTAGCTATTGCCACGTGAGCAGTAAAACATCCAACAGCATTCTTTTGTTTAACAGTTGAAGCAAATAATCAAAAAGCTCACGTGACCATTCCACGTGAGCCTGATTTATAAGGTTGGTGCGAGTGACAGGAATCGAACCTGCACGCCGAAAGGCGCTAGATCCTAAGTCTAGTGCGTCTGCCAGTTCCGCCACACTCGCATATAAAATATTATATCATAACAAGAACATCTATGGCAACTGTCCATGTAAACAAAAAGCCGTCCTTCTTTCGAAGAACGGCCTTAAATTCGTGGTGATCCACCCGAGACTCGAACTCGGGACACCCTGATTAAAAGTCAGGTGCTCTACCAACTGAGCTAGTGGATCATTGGCTGGGGCGGCTGGACTCGAACCAACGCATGCGGGAGTCAAAGTCCCGTGCCTTACCGACTTGGCTACGCCCCAAGCTTATTAGTGGTTATTCAGATTTACCAAATCTGAAAAGGTGGGGTGACTGGTGGGAGTCGAACCCACGCGTAACGGAGCCACAATCCGCCGTGTTAACCACTTCACCACAGCCACCATCTTGTTTCCAAGCTGAATAGCTTGGCGACGAATAGTATTATACTATATTACCAGCACTGCGTCAATAGGAAAATTTAATTTTTATAAAAAATTTTACAGCAATCACCGGACATAGTCAAAAATTGCTTTGCAGCTGTCAATCAGCGGCGGGCAATAACTTCAATTTCTACATGAGCGCCTTTAGGCAGAGCTGCTACCTGTACAAAGGAGCGTGCCGGCGGCTCAATCTTAAAGGTTTTTGCATAAACAGCATTAATAGCATCAAAATTCTTGATGTCATCTACAAAAATAGTAGTTTTTACAACGTCCATGAATCTGAAACGTGCTTCCGTCAGGATAGCCTCAATATTGTCTAAAACCTGCTGAGTTTCAGCTTCAATAGAGCTTTGAACCATTTCACCTGTTTCCGGATTAATAGCAATCTGACCGGATACAAACAGAATAGAACCTGCCAATACAGCTTGAGAATAAGGACCTAAAGCTTTGGGTGCATTTGTTGTTGCAATAACTTCCATGATTAAAGTCTCCTTTGCTACTTTTTTATTTACGGGCAAAGTATTTTTTCGCCCACTCTATAGCCGAAGGCGTTGCGGCCATACCGCCGCCTGCGGTTTCCTTCAAAGCACAGGGAAGCGCATCCCCTACGCTCTTCATGGCATCAATTGCTTCATCAGCATTAATAAAGCTGCTGATTCCGGCCAGTGCCAGCTCTGCTGCCAACAGCGCCTGCAAAGCACAGGCTCCGTTACGTTTAATGCAGGGTACTTCTACCAGGCCTGCCACAGGATCGCAAACAAGGCCCAGCACGTTTTTAAAAACGACTGCTACTGCTGTACCAACCTGCTGCGGTGTGCCGCCCAGCATAGAAACAGCAGCACCTGCTGCCATCGCTGCAGCACTGCCGCATTCTGCCTGACAGCCACCCATAGCACCTGCCAGAGAAGCGCGCTCGTTGATTACCATACCGATACTGCCGGCAACCACCATACCGCGCTGCAAGGTTGCATCGTCTAGTCCACAGTGCTTTTTCAGTGCGAATAACACTCCCGGAAGCACGCCGCTGGCACCTGCTGTAGGAGCAGCAACTATACGTCCCATAGCCGCGTTGCACTCGCCAACTGCTGTAGCATAGATAACGGCATCTAAGGCCTTCTCGCCCAAAAGATTAACAAAGCCTTCGGCACCTGCGGCTGCAGCCAGCTTTTTGGCATCACCGCCGGTCAGACCGCTGTGCGAGCGGACACCGGTTAACCCATGCTCTACTGATTTCTCCATAACGTCCAGCATTTCCTGCATTTTCGCCAACAAATCTTCCTGACTGCATTCCAGCTCACGCATATTGTAGTCTATGAGAAATTCATCTAACGGCTGCTGCCATTCAGCAGCCTCTTTAATCCAGCTGTTCAAAGACAGCATTTCTTTCTTCATGCTGCACCCCTTACAAAACACTGGCGATAAAACGCACCGATTCTATCTGCTGCAGCGCGCTTATAAGATTGATAATCTCCTGCGGCACTGCCTCGTCACATTCAATAACCATAGATGCCATACCGCCCTTATCGCTGCGGAACAAGCGCATCGTAGCGATATTTACACCGGCATTGGCCAAGGTACTGGTAACCAGCGCAATAACACCTCTGGTATCAATATGCACTGTCAAAATAGCAGGCAAGCGTCCTGTAAGCTCCACTGGGAACCCGTCAATTTCCGTAACCTGTACCTGACCGCCGCCAACAGAAGAGCCGACGATATCACAACGGGCACCATTAGCTGCAGTCAGCTTAAAAAACACAGTATTGGGATGAGCCTTATTGCCCAAATCAATTTTATGATAAGAATATTCTAAGCCGTTTTTCTCCGCATAGCGGTCAGCCTGCGGAATGCGTTCATCATCCGGCAGCCAGCCCATCAGGCCGGCAAGCAGCGCCATATCCGTGCCATGTCCCTTATAGGTTTCAGCAAAGGAGCCATGCAGATAAATCTCTGCCTTTACCGGCTTACTGCCAAGAATACTGGTAGCCAAAAGTCCCAGACGGACAGCACCGGCAGTATGCGAGCTGGAAGGACCAATCATCACCGGTCCGATAATATCCAAAATACTCATAAAGCACCTCTATTCATCACTGGCCAGCGAACGATGTGCCAAGCCGACACACAGCTCATTGAGATTAAGCACGCCAACGCCCATATAAATAGCAACACAAAGATGCTCTCCGGCGCGGGCAATACCTATTTTACCGCCGACATTGAAGCCAAAGGCCTTAACCTTTACCTGTTCCAGTGCTTCGTGCGCCGCACCGGCCACAGCACCGGCACCCACATGAGATTCGGTTACAAGTCCCTGACGCTGCGCAGCCACTACGGCACGCTCGACAATTTTTACAATAGAAGGAATAAATTCACCGCCGAAATCAACAGCTGTTGAACGGATGCCATGCTCCGCTAAGCGTTCCTTTACCTTCGTTTCCTCCACACGACTGGAGGTAAGTGCAATACGCAAGGCAGCACGGCCGATTTCGATGCTGTTGATGCAGCTTTTACCACATTCATGCATGTTAGTCACACCCCTCACAAAACAATTTTTATATCAGCAGGCGCAGAGATTATTCGTCCTTTTCAGGAACCTCTACAACCTCTTTGATTTTATTTTTATCCAGCATCGCTACCAACAGGAAGGTAATAATGCAGATAGGCCATTCAAAGTAAATTACTTCGTTGGCAAAAAGCGGTTTGATGCCTGCCAGCGGGCTGCCGGGAACAAACCAGAGAGCAATGCCGATAAGGCTCACCAATGTAGTCCAGAAAGCAGAGCTGCGACGGCACAGGCCGGGAGCGAACATCGTAAAGAAGAATACACAGGTCAGGCCGCAGGTCATAGACAAACCGGCAATCATCGTCTTAACAATGCCTGCCGCATTGAAGGCAAACCACAGAGTAATCAGGCCGACAGCAAAAACAGACAGACGATTGATGATGACAAATTTATTTTCCGCAACAGTAGGATTAATAAAGCGTTTGTAAATATCATTACTGAAGAGCGTAGCCGCACCCAGCAGAATAGTGCAGGCAGTAGATACATCCGCAGCCCACAAAGCAGCCAGAGTTACACCGCCGGCAAGAGGATCCAGAGTCATAACAACCTTAGGCATAGCAAGTGCAGCCTGCGCTACCGGCATTTCCGGATACATTGCCTTGCAGACAACGCCCAATACAGCGCAGATGAAGCCTACAGGGAAAATCATCAGGCCGGCCAGCACATAACCGTTACGGGCAGCCTTGGCATTTTTTGCACCGCAGGCAATCTGTACAGGACCCTGCGCGGTAATAGTCTGAGTAATCATAACGATAATCCAGCCGAGAATAGTAGCAAAAGCCAGGCCTGCTACCGGACTGCCCATAACCTCGGGGTTAGGCAGCTTACTGAGCACTGCATCCCAACCGCCTACGTTGGATACAGATTGAATTGCAGAGTAGATAATACCGATATAAATCAAGGTAACGCTGACAATATTTGCCAGACCGCTGGACCAAAGACCGCCAATCAGCGTAATACCGATAAATACCACGGCACTCATAATCATACCGCCATGGAAGGAGAAAATCTCCGGCAGCAGCGAGGACAAAATCGCACCGCCTGCCATGTACTGCAAAGCAGTAATAACGCACATAATGATAACCAGACCAATAGCAGCGATTGCACGGCCTTTAGTATCATAGTAGAACTCAAAGAATTCCGGAATAGTGGAAACCTTCATAGAACGCAGCTTGCCTGCTGCCAAAAGGCCCATAACAATAGCACCGATAGACCAGGCACCGTTATACCAGCCTGCTGCCAGACCAACACTGAAGGCACGCTGTGCTACGCCGACTGTAGAAGCAGCGCCGACTGCCAGACCGGTAACATTGACAGCTACCAGAATCGTGTTCAGCTTACGTCCGGCCAGCAAAAACGCTGTCGAACCCGAATCAGCCTTGTGCTTAACCCATAAGCTGATGCCAAAAAGCAACGCGATGTACACTACAACAATTACCAACTGAATAGACATAAAAACTACACTACCTTTCTTCCATGCTACAAAAGCATAATACTTGTGCTGTAAGAATATAAACCATGCTACCATCCTACAACGTACAATAATTTGTCTTATATTATACCAACTTTTTTTAGTAAATTAAAGCTCCCGCCAAAACTTTTCTGCAGCGGGAAATTTTTTGAAATAAAATTTACGTAAAATCTTTCTTGCGCAAGCGTAAGAAAAAGGATTTTATTTATTTTTGTCGAATTGTCTAATGTATGTTGTGATACAATGGAGGAAAGAAATATGTTTACTTATAAAACCATCGGAGTATGCTCCCGCGAGATTCATTTTGATATAGTTGACGGCAAGCTGCACAATGTAAGCTTTGACGGCGGCTGCCCCGGAAACCTGGCTGCTATCGGCAAGCTGGTAGAAGGGCAGGATGCCAAAGCAGTTGCTGATTTGCTCAAGGGCAATGACTGCCGCGGCCGCGGCACCAGCTGCGCCGACCAATTGGCCAAAGCTATCTCCGAGCATCTGTAATATATAAAGATTGTTGTGACGCAGACGGTGCTTTATATCACGCCTGACAGGAAAGAGGAAAGGAGGAACCCTACTATGTACAAAATTTTAAAAAGTACCGACCAAGGATTGGACGAGCTGGAGCTGGAACATCTGGAAAAGGGCTACTGGCTTGACATAGTGGCTCCTTCTGTAGAAGAGCTGCAGGAAATAGCGGCAGCGACAAAAATCCAGATGGATTTTTTGAGTGCCGCACTGGACGAGGAAGAAAAATCCCGTATCGAAGTAGAGGATGACCAGATTCTGATTTTGGTCGATATTCCTTTTTTACGCAGCAATAAAGATTACGATACCCTGCCTTTAGGTATCGTAGTAACCGAAGAAGGCATTGCCACTATCTGTTTGGAGCCAAACGCCGTAACTGCAGATTTTGGCACGCACAACAGCAAAATGTTCAGCACCTTCAAAAAAACGCGCTTTTTGTTCCAGATTCTTTATAAATCCGCTACTCTCTATCTGAAATATATCCGTATCATCATCCGTCGTACGGACGAACTGGAAATTCACCTGCGCCAGTCCATGGAAAACAGCGAGCTCTTCAACCTGCTTGATCTGCAGAAGTCCTTAACCTACTTTTCCACATCTCTGCGCAGTAATTCCATTGTACTGGAAAGACTGCTGCGTCTGCGCAATGCGACACAGTCCCAGCATCTTATAAAGGTATACGAAGAAGATGAGGATTTGCTGGACGATGTTATCATCGAATATAAGCAGGCTGTAGAAATGGTTGAAATGTACAGCCACATTCTTAACAGCATGATGGAAGTTTTTGCCAGCATCATCAGCAACAACCTGAACCTGGTCATGAAATTTTTGGCATCCGTCACCATTATTTTGGCGATTCCTACACTCATCAGCGGTTTGTGGGGCATGAACGTACCTGTCCCCTTTGCGGAAAACCCCTTCGGGTTCCTTATCGTCATCAGTCTGGCGGCGTGTATTGCCATCGGCACTGCCTTCCTGCTGTGGAAGAAGCGAATGTTCTGAGGTTAGAAAATGTCTAAAATTACGCAAGAAAAACTGCTCGCCGGAATTATTTTCGGCGATAATGATAACGAAGAATATATTTACCTGCCCGGCGGCGAGGTTGGCAGCGAAGCGCCTCTTTGCGTGCTGGAACGCGGCGGCAGCCGCGAGGACCTGCCTCTTGAAGAAGCGGCACAGCAGGTTCATCGTCTTGCGCTGCGCCCCTGCACTCATCCGCTGTGGGGTAAGCGTTCGTACTAAATCATAATGCCGCAAGGAGGAATGCAAGATGTATATCCCTAAACTGCACAAAATCTGGCTTTGTCAAAATGACAATGGCGGTATCTATATGTATCCCAAAATGGCAAATCGTCACGGCCTGATTGCCGGTGCTACCGGTACAGGCAAAACCGTTACGCTCAAGGTGCTGGCAGAAAGCTTCAGTGAAATGGGCGTACCTGTTTTTCTGGCAGATATCAAGGGCGACGTTTCCGGTATGTGCCTGCCCGGTGAGGACAGCGAAGGCTTCCGCAAGCGTTTGAGAAATAAGCTTGGCCTGGAAACAGAATGGAAATTCGCCGGTTATCCGGTACGCTTCTGGGACGTTTACGGCAAAGGAGGCATTCCCGTACGCGCTACCGTTTCGGAAATGGGACCTGATCTGCTCAGCCGTCTGCTGGAGCTGAACGAAACCCAAAGCGGTGTAATGAATATTGTTTTCCGCGTAGCAGATGACCAAGGCCTGCTGCTGTTGGATTTCAAGGATTTGCGCAGCATGGTACAATACGTCGGTGATAATGCTGCCCAGTTCAAAACAAGCTACGGCAACATCACTCCCGCCAGCATCGGTGCTATCCAAAGAGCTTTACTGCGTCTGGAGGACCAGGGTGCGGATATTTTCTTCGGTGAACCGGCACTTGATATCAAGGACTGGTTTGCTACGGCAGAAGACGGCCGCGGCGTTATCAACCTGCTGCATGCTACCGAACTGTTCCAACGTCCGCTGCTCTACTCCACCTTCTTGCTGTGGATGCTTTCCGAGCTCTACGAAATGATGCCGGAAGCAGGCGATTTGGATAAACCCAAAATGGTTTTCTTCTTTGACGAAGCTCATCTGATTTTTAAGGATGCACCGCAATCCCTTTTGGATAAGATTGAACAGATTGTCCGCCTCATCCGTTCCAAGGGCATCGGTATTTACTTTATCACCCAACAGCCAACCGACGTACCCGAAAGCGTACTGGCACAGTTGGGCAACAAGCTGCAGCATGCACTGCGCGCCTACACTCCTAAAGAACGCAAGAGCCTTAAAGCTACCGCACAATCCTTCCGCGAAAACCCTGCATTAGATTCAGAAGCTGCCTTAGGCGAGCTTGGCACAGGCGAGGTCCTCGTTTCTATGCTGGACCCCGAAGGTATTCCTTCTATCGTACAGCGTGCTTATGTAATACCGCCGCGCAGCTATCTTGGCGTGTGTGATGACGCCAAACGCCAACAGCTGATCAAGGACTGCCCGCTCTACAGCAAATATGCAGAAGCTGTTGACCGTGAATCCGCCTACGAGCTGCTGACACAAAAAGCGCAAGAAGCACAGGCGGAAGCCGAAGCGGCAGCGAAGGCTGAAGCTGAAGCGAAGGAAGCAGCGCTGAGAGCAAAAGAAGAAGCCAAGCAGGCCAAGGAAGCGGAGCGTGCCGCCAAAGCTGCGGAACGTGAGCGCATTGCAGCAGAACGTGCTGCACAAAGAAGCAGCGGCCGCCAAACCAAGAGCGTGTTGGACAAGGTTTTGGACAGCGCTGTCAATTCAGCTACCCGCACAGTAGGCAACCAAATCGGCAGCAAGCTGGTACGCGGTATTTTAGGAAGTCTTTTCAAAGGTAAATAAAAAAATTCAGGACTGACGCACAGCCAAGGCGTCAGTCCTTTTAGTTTAGACATAGAAGCTATAATTATTTTTTGATTACCAGAGCCTGCAGCAGCAAATCCTCGGCAGCATCTGCCGGATTGCCGATAGCATGACCTTCGCCGCTGGGACAGTGCACCTTGTCGCCTGCATGCAGCGTCATGGCCTTGCCGTTATCGTTGTACTCGGCAGTTCCCTGCAGCACCACGATAGTTTCGCTGTTGCCGTCGTGAATGTGATAGCCAAGGCTGCAGCCCGGTTTAAGAGTTACCTTAGCGTACATTACTACGCTGTCATTAAGCATGCTCTCGTCAAGATAATGTTCAATAATTACGTCACCATTGCCACCAAAGCGGTTGGCGCAGATGTCTGTTTTGCTGTTTGTTATTTTCATAAGCAAAGCCCCCTCTTTTTGTACTTCTTCCATTATATGCCTATTTGACGCTGCAGGCAAATATTTCTCTGACAGCATATGTAAGTTATCTCCTTGACACTTACTGACAAAAACATTATACTTATGCTAACAACTTCATAAACAAAGCTTAGAGTGAGTCTGAAATTTAGCTCATGAAGGGGTACACCACCACGGGTGTAGCTTTTTCATGAGCTTTTTTATTACCCGAAAGGAGAAAATCATGCTTATCAACGGAGAAGAAAAAGCTTTAGCCTGCCCCACCGTGCTCAGCGAGCTGCTCACGCAGCTCGGCTATCGCGCTGCATTTGTTGCCATCGAGCTTAACGGCAATATCATCAAGCAGGCGGACTTTGGCAGTACAACAATTACCGACGCCGATAAATTGGAAATCGTCAGCTTCGTAGGAGGTGGCTGAATGATTAGCAAGGAGGAAATCAATGCCGCACTTGGCAAAGGACTGACACAGGAGCAGCTCGACGCTCTGCATAACGCGCGCGTTGCTGTCGTAGGCCTCGGCGGACTTGGCAGCAACATAGCAGTCGCCTTAACCCGTCTTGGCATAGCTCAGCTTTATCTTTATGATTTTGACAGGGTAGAGCTTTCTAATCTCAACCGCCAATATTATTTTCTTGATGATATAGGGCATTACAAGGCCGACGCCCTTGTGAAGCATCTGCTCCGGATTAACCCCTACGCAACTTTGCATTCGCAGGTAGTCAAGGTAAATCAGGAAAATATCCCCGCACTTTTAGGTGACTGCGATATTATCTGCGAAGCGCTCGATGATGCTTCAAGCAAGGCTATGCTCGTGAGCACTGTTTTGAGCACCTGGAGTGATAAAAAGATTATCGCCGGCAGCGGCATTGCAGGCTTCGGCAAAGCTGAAGAAATCACCAGTAAAAAAATCAGAAAAAATCTTTATCTTTGCGGCGACGGCAGCAGCGATTTTCACGATTTACCGCTCTGCGGTGCGCGCGTCGCACTCTGCGCCATGCAGCAGGCACTGCTTGCCGCACGCATTATTTTAGACTTGGAGGAAAATTAAAATGACAAACGATACGTGGACTTTAGGCGGACACGAATTTCATTCCCGTTTTATTTTAGGCAGCGGCAAATATTCGCTGGACTTAATCAAAGCAGCCGTAGAGCAGGCCGGTGCGGAAATCCTTACACTCGCTCTGCGCCGCGCCAACAGCGGTGCTCTTGCCAACATTCTTGATTATGTGCCGGAAAACGTTACCTTACTGCCCAACACCAGCGGTGCACGTAATGCCGAAGAAGCAGTGCGCATCGCCCGCCTTGCACGCGAGCTTTGCCACACCTACTTTGTAAAAATCGAAGTAATTAAGGACAGCAAATATCTGCTGCCCGACAATCATGAAACCATCAAGGCAACAGAAATCCTTGCCAAAGAGGGCTTCATCGTTATGCCCTATATGTATCCTGACCTGCAGAGCGCACGTGATATGCGTGACGCCGGTGCTGCCTGCATCATGCCGCTGGGCGCACCAATCGGCAGCAACAAGGGCTTGTGCACGAAGGATTTCATTCAAATTCTGATTAACGAAATCGACCTGCCGATTATTGTCGACGCAGGCATCGGCAAGCCTTCTCAGGCCTGCGAGGCTATGGAAATGGGAGCTGCGGCTATCATGGCGAACACCGCGATTGCCAGCGCCGGTAATCTGCCGCTTATGGCAAGTGCCTTCCGCGATGCCATCAACGCCGGCCGCAAGGCTTATCTCGCAGGCTGCGGCAGTGTCCGCGACACTGCCAGCGCCAGTTCCCCGCTGACAGGATTTCTGCATGATTGAGGTGGCAGCATGAAGAACGAAGACAAATTTTTCAATAATAGCATTTATGATGAACAGGCAGCAGCCTTCAGTGAAAAACAGCTGACTGACCCAATGCAGTATCAGGAAGGCATGGAAATTATCGACTCCGATATTTTTGATAAGGTGCAGACTGCCCGTGCCGCTTATGATTACACAAAATATACGGAAGCAGACGTACGCGCAGCACTCGCTCACAGCGAGCGTACGCCCGATGACTTCGCTGCCCTGCTTTCACCTGCCGCATTGCCGCTTCTAGAGGAAATTGCCCGCGCCGCACAGATTGAGCGCCAGCGTTACTTCGGCAATAACGTTACCTTTTTCACACCGCTGTATATCGCCAACTACTGCGAAAATTACTGCATCTACTGCGGCTTCAACAGTCACAACAAAATTCAGCGCGCCTGCCTCAGCAGTGAACAGATTGCTGCCGAAATGCAGGCAATCGCCGCCACCGGCCAGCAGGAAATTCTCATTCTTACAGGCGAAAGCCGCAAGATGAGCGACGTGCATTACATCGGTGAAGCCTGCAAGCAGGCACGCCAATACTTTAAGGTAGTCGGCGTAGAGATTTATCCGCTCAACAGCGATGAATACACTTATCTGCATGAATGCGGCGTGGATTACGTAACTGTTTTCCAGGAAACATATAACAAGGATAAATACGCACAACTGCATCTGGCAGGTCATAAGCGCGTTTTTCCCTACCGTTTTTACGCACAAGAGCGTGCCCTGCGCGGCAAAATGCGCGGCGTCGGCTTCGCTGCTCTGCTCGGCCTAGACGACTTCCGTCGCGACGCCCTCGCTACCGGCCTGCATGCCTACCTGCTGCAAAAGAAATATCCGCATGCGGAAATCGCCTTCTCCTGCCCCCGCCTGCGCCCCATCATCAACAACGACAAAATTAAACCGATGGACGTGCACGAGCGCCAGCTGCTGCAGGTTGTCTGCGCCTACCGCCTGTTCATGCCCTTCGCTTCAATTACCGTTTCCAGCCGTGAATGCGCGCGTGTGCGTGACAATTTGATGCTCATTGCCGCCAACAAGATTTCCGCCGGTGTCAATACAGGCATCGGTGCACACAGCAAAAAGCAGGAGCTTGGTGACGAGCAGTTTGAGATTGATGACAGCAGAAGCCTGCAGGAAATCTATGATGCATTGCTGAAAATCGGCCTGCAGCCTGTAATGTCGGAGTACGTTTATGTCTGAGCTACCGCTGATTGCCGTTACGGACAGCGCCACCTGTCCCCGTCCGCTGGCTGAGCAAATAGAGCGTTTGGCAAAGCTTACGAAGTTGCGGCCGCAGGCTGTTATCCTGCGTGCGAAATCTTTAGACAAAGCAGCCTATCGCACGCTCGCGCTGCAAGCACAACAAAGCTGCGAAGCTGCAGGCATACCGCTTATTTTGCACAGTGATTGGCAGCTGGCAAGTGAACTTGGCATAAAAAAACTACATCTGCCGCTTGCTCTGCTGCGCCAACTGCCAACTTGCGAGTGTGCGCATTTCACCTGGCTTTCTACATCTGTTCACAGCGTTGAAGAAGCAATCGAAGCACAAGCGCTTGGTGCTACTGTACTCATCGCCGGACACATCTATACTACGCAGTGTAAGGCAGGCCTTGCACCGCGCGGTCTTGGCTTTCTGCAGGCCGTCTGCAGTGCTGTAAGCTTGCTGGTTTACGCTATCGGCGGCATAGGCTTCGATGCTGCGCAGCACGCCGAGCTTCAAGCGAATGGAGCACGCGGAGCGTGCGTAATGAGTGCTTATATGAGGCTGTAATAACGTTTGGTAAAAGTTATGCAAAATCGCCCTGCAAAAGTTGACATCAGCCTTCATAACATCTATGATTAAGAGAGGAATTTGTGAGAAACATATTTATTTCTGTCCCAAAGCACAAGAGGAGGCAAAAACGAAATGACTATGAATATTTGGCATGACATTGATCCCAAACGTATCTCTCCTGACGATTTTATTGCAGTTATCGAAATCCCCAAAGGCTGCAAGGTTAAGTACGAGCTGGACAAGGAAACAGGTCTGCTCAAAATGGACCGCATCCTGTACACCGCAACTCACTATCCTGCCAACTACGGCTTTATTCCCCGTACCTACGCAGCAGATAACGACCCGTTGGATGTATTGGTTTTATGCTCCGAAAACGTTGTGCCGATGACCTTGATGCGCTGCTACCCCATCGGCGTTATCATCATGGAGGACAGCGGTGATATGGACGAAAAAATCATTGCGATTCCCTTCGGTGACCCGATGTATAATTCCTACAAATCCATCAGCGAGCTGCCGCAGCATATCAGCGATGAAATGATTCACTTCTTCAGCGTGTATAAATCGCTCGAGGGCAAAAGCACCGCTCTTGAAGAGGCACATGATGTAGACAAAGCAAAGGAAATCATCAAGCAGTGCCAGCAGCGCTATAAAGATACCTTTTGCTGAAAAATAAGCATGTAAAAAAGGCTATTGCGTAAAATTGCTTACGCAATAGCCTTTTTAGGTTGCTACAGCTCCCCCGCCAACAAAAAAAGGACTGCCTTTCGCAAATGCGTCCAGCAGCCATAAAATAAGGGAAAGCGTATTTAGTTAAGAAGCAGCGGTTCACGCCAATGCTTCTTTTTAGTTGCCGCGTACATATTCACGCGGCACACGCGGGCTCACGTCGCAGACAATTTCATAGCAGATAGTATCTGCCCATTCCGCAACCAGCTCCATTGGCAGCTCACGACCGCCAAACACGATGACCTCACTGCCCAGCTTAACGTCCGGAATATCCGTTACGTCCAGCATCGTCTGGTCCATGCATACGCGTCCGATAATCGGCGCCTTTTTGCCGTTGACCAGCATATACCCGCGGTTAGATAAGCGGCGGCTCACGCCGTCGGCATAACCGATAGGCACAGTAGCGATAACACTCGGTCTCGTCAATGTATAGGTTCTGCCATAGCCGATTGTTTCACCGGGCGGCAGTGTTTTCACAAAAGCAACCTGCGTCTTCACAGTCATAACAGGTTCAAAATCCTTGTAGCAGTCAATCATATGCGCCGGGTGCAGGCCATACAGGGTGATTCCCTGACGCACCATATCCAGCTGATATTCCTGCAGCTCCGTCAGCGCAGCACTGTTGGCGATATGACGGATAGGGATATGCACTCCCTCCGCTTCAATCAGGCGCAACGCCTCCTGAAAGCGTTCAAACTGATAGGCAGCATACTGCTTATCATCAGCGTCAGCAGTCGCAAAGTGACTGAACACGCCCTCAATATAGATACCGGGCAAGGACGCTGCCAGCTTGGCAAACCTGCCGGCATCACGCACATGTACACCGATACGGTGCATACCTGTATCAATCTTAATATGTATTTTAGCCTTAGTATGCAGCTTCAAAGCCGCCGCATTCAAAGCATATAAGCGTTCTTCATCAAATACTGCATGGCTGATATCATAACGCACGCAAATTTCCGCAACCTCCGGTAGCATTGAGCCAAGCACCAGAATCGGCGTTTCAATACCGGCCTCGCGCAGCTTCACGCCCTCCTGCAGGAGAGCTACCGCAAAAAAGTCTGCACCGTTACGCGCTGCTTCCTGCGCTACGCGCACAGCGCCATGACCATAGGCATCTGCCTTGACGACAGCACATAATTTGGTTGTCGGCTTCAGATTGGCCTTAGCCATCTGCACGTTATGTGCAACTGCATCTAAATTTATTTCTGCCCACGCACCACGTTGAATATGCACAATGGCATCCTCCTCAGCTTATCGTCCAAAAAATAAACCGCAGGCAAAGCATCGTTGCTGCGGCATCAAACTTACCCGTGAATTTTGTTTAGCATACAATAATTTTACAAAACTCTAATATTAGCATATAACCAACAGGGGATTTTGTCAACATTTTATTTTTTTATCGAGTTGCAGTTTTTAGCATGCGGACAGCCGGAACAGCCGTTGCACCCGCCGCGATACTTGTTGCCAAAATGACTGCGCACTGCCAAAATCACCAATATTACCAACAAACCACCAATAATATAGGTTGCCATCAGTCTGCCTCACTTTATAATTATCATTATTTGTTATATTAACCAAGAATTCTAGCTATAGTGTAAACCAAAATTATGCTTTTGACAAATGAATTCTTTGTGAAAGAGTGACACTGGAAAATTTTTCCTGAGCGAAACAATATATTGCTTGCGACATTTTATTTAACTCACCATATATTCCTATAGCAAAAGCGTTTTCCCTATTGCTAAAATCACTGCGGTATACTACAATAAGTCTAAATTAAAACAGAAAGCAGGGTTTACTATGCAATTACCGGAAAAAAAATACATTGCCTCCTTTGATATTGACGCGCAAAACACCTTCACCCCGGTCTGCCCCGATGAACTTCCGGTTGCCGAAGGCGATACCATTGCTCCCGAGCTGAACGCCCAAGCGCAATTCGCCAGCCTGCGCCTCGCTTCCCGCGATGCGCACAGCCGTTGCGCACTCTGGATCAGCGACGCCGAGCACGCTCCGCTCACTCCCATCAGCGGCTATCCTGATCTCGATATCCGTTGGCCGGCACACGCTATTATCGGCACCAAAGGCTTTGACTTCATCGACGGCCTCGATGAAGCTGCCTATGACTATCAGGTATTCAAGGGCATTGAAGCAGACAAGCATCCCTACGGTGCCTGCTACCATGACCTGAAGGACACTCTTTCCACCGGTGCCATCGAATATCTGCGCTGTCACGGTATCACCACCGTTATCTGCGGCGGTCTGGCAACCGATTACTGCGTAAAAAACACTGTACTGCAGCTGAAGGCTGCAGGCTTCGACGTTATCCTGAACAAAGCTGCCTGCCGCGGCATTGCTCCCGAAACCATCGAGAGCGCTATGCAGGAAATGGCTGCTGCCGGAGTAAAATTCGTAGAGTGCGCCAAGGAATTAGCTGAATAAGACTATTACTGAAAAATGCTGCAGGCTTTGCGCCCGCAGCATTTTTGTTGTACTGTACTACTATTCAATTTCACGCAGCGCGTGCGAGCGACCAGTCAGCGAACGTGCGCCCTTTTCCGTAACCACATAGGTATTTTCCGTGCCTACCAGACCTAAACCCGGCAAAGCAATTTTAGGCTCTACGGCAAAAGTCATACCGGGCTCCAGCGGCTGCTTAAAGCCCTTCGCTATAGCCGGCGCTTCATCCATCACCAGACCAATGCTGTGGCCCAGGAATTTACCGCCGTTCATAAACGCATCGCCGTAGACATTATCAAACTTTTCCATAGTGCGCAAATACAGGTTTTCAATCGGCTCACCCGGCACCATCATGGACACTACCTCTTGCTCCAGCTCCAGGCAACGCTCCTGCGCTGCCAGTAGTCTTGCACATTGCTCGTCCTTTTGCAGACTGCCGAAATAATAAACGACAGTCTTATCTGTATGGTAACCGTCAAAACCGCAGGGAACATCAAGATAAACCAGTCTGCCATGCTGCAGCTTGCGGAAAGCATTGCCTATGGATTGCACCGCTATACATGTGCCGCCGGTACCGCCGGGGCCGTCAAAGCCTGTGCGTACCAGACCACTCTTGCCAAAGGAAGCCAAACCGACAACCTCCTCGCCCAAGGATTGGTTAAAGCGCGCTGTTCCGTGCGAGCCGCGCTGCACCATCTCGCTGTAAAGCTCAATGGCCAGCTGAGCCTCGCTGATACCTGCATGAATCAGCTTCGGTGCAATAACATCCAGCACTGTTTCGTGAATAGCGCCGGAGTGTTCCATCTGCTGCAGCTCATAAGCACTCTTGCGCAGACGCAGCTCCTGCAGCACAGCATCAAAGGAGCCAACCTCTTCAAAAGCAAAATACTTATGCAGCATACGCTCCCAGTCCAAGGTAGCCTTCTTCGTTTCTACATACATAATGCGCGGCGCACTGCCATAATAGGCAGCAGCTTCACGAAAGCTGTGCATCGGACGAATATCGCTGAAATGCGATTCATTTACTGCACGCTCATAATTGCGGCGCACCCAGAAAATTGCATCCTGAGGACGAATCAGCAGCACACCCTCCTGCATTGTACCTGTAAAATAATACATTGCAATCTTATGATTAACTGCAGCCATCTCCCAACCGGGATGCATTTCATCCATCAGTCGGCGAAATTTCTCCAGACGCGCCTCAAGCTCACTTGCGGACACGGGGCGAATAGCATCAGTCAATATAGCAGTCTGCTCCAAAACAGCCATAGCAATACTCCTTTCGTTATCAAAGCAAAGTATTTATACGTTATTAACCAAGATATTGCAAAATTTCCTTAGCATGCGGTAGAATAATATCCGGCTTAATAGAACCGTTTTCTACATCTTCCATGGTTGCCTCACCAGTCAGCACCATCACAGAAAGAATATCGTTGTTCAGGCCAAAGGCAATATCTGTCGCCAGGCGGTCACCCACCATAGCAATTTCCTCTTTTTTATAACCGGTTTTGTCTAAAACCACGTCTACCATATACTTATAAGGCTTACCGAAAATCAGCTGCGGCTTTTTACCGGTAGCAGTTTTAATCAGCTCCAGCATCGCACCGGTATCAGGAATGAATTCGCCGCCTTCAATCGGGCAGCGCACGTCAGGATGCGTTGCAACATAAGGCACCCCCTTGTCAATCAGGCGGCAGGCGGTAGTAAGGCGGTCATAGGTAAGTGTCTGGTCAAAGCCGACAACTACATAATCAGCGCCCTCCTCCAACGTATTCGTCAGCGTAAAACCTGCTTCCTCAATCGTTGCCAGCAGCTGCGGCGTTCCCAGCACAAACAGCTTCGCGCCCGGTTTGTTCTTCTGCATCCAGTTTGTCAGCGCATCCGATGAGATCAGGATATTCTCACGCGTAACCGGCACGCCAAGTCCGTTCATCTTCTGCACATAATGCTCGTGGCTGCGGGAAGAATTATTTGTCAGCAGATAATATTCCTTACCTGCAGCCTTCAATTTATCAAAAAAGCCCTCCATACCCGGAATCAGTTCGTTGCCCAGGTTGATGGTTCCGTCCATATCAAAAAGAAAACACTTAATTTTCGCTAAGCGAGCGTAATCATAAGTCATGCCCTATCCTCCATACTTAAATATAACAATATTATAAAGCATTTGCCTTTTTTGTGCTACAATAGACAAGGAAGAAAATCTGAAGTTCCAAAGGAGATTAACTATGAAATATACAACCATTATTTTTGACCTTGACGGTACCTTACTCAACACATTGGCAGATTTAGCTGCCGCTACCAACCATGCTTTAGCAGAGCACAAGCTACCTCAGCGCACCACAGACGAGGTGCGCCAGTTTGTCGGCAATGGCATACGCAAGCTGATTGAGCGTGCGGTACCGGCTGACACCCCTGCAGAGCTGCAAGAGGAGGTCTTTGCAAGCTTCAACAGATACTATAAGCAGCACTGCGCCGACAGCACCCGCCCCTATGACGGCGTACCGCAGCTTTTGCAGCAGCTGCGCACTGCAGGCTGCTGCACCGCCATTGTTTCCAACAAAGCGGATTACGGCGTACAAGCGCTGGCTAAACAATACTTTAACGGACAGCTCGATGCTGCCTGCGGCGAACGCGCCGGCATCGCCAAAAAGCCTGCGCCGGATATGCTGTTGGCAATCATGCAGCAATTAAAGGCTGAGCCTGCAAGCACTATCTATATCGGTGATTCGGATACCGACATTGCCACCGCAAGCAATGCAGGCGTAGACTGCATCGGCGCCTGCTGGGGCTTCAGGGGCCGCGCCTTTTTGGAAGCACATGGTGCTAAGCTGCTGGCTGAAACCGTTGGCGATATCTGGAAGCTTATAAAGTAAGAGGCTGGGACAAAACCCAACCTTAAACAGAAAAACCAGTGGAGTTTTACCGTCA